>Ga0182015_10001834_pt1 | contig 27049 bp, 20 predicted proteins | sample 712P3MmetaG_FD_120478 | JGI IMG/M metagenome (GOLD analysis project Ga0182015, IMG submission 120478) | Permafrost microbial communities from Stordalen Mire, Sweden - 712P3M metaG | ecosystem: Environmental > Terrestrial > Soil > Wetlands > Permafrost | place: Sweden: Stordalen | collected...
GTTATGGAGCCGTATGTACTTTGAGCGTAGAGAGAAGAGGAGGCAGAAACAAGGAGGCCTACCGAGAGAAGCAGCGCCCACAGTATGCGACTTGGCATAGTGACTCTTTCCAATGCAGAAATTTCCTAATTGTTGATGCGCCCGGATTCTTGAATACCTGAGTGACCGTTGTCAAGAAAAAAATAGTACTTTTGGCTTATGAGTAAACGTTAACCCAAGAACGGTGTTATGCTTTGCCGTCATGTCGGCGACCATGATGGACATCGCGAGGGATCTGAAGGTGTCCGTGGTGACGGTGTCGAAGGTCCTGCGCAACCAAGGGCGGATCAGCGAGGCCACGCGCAAGCGAGTGCTGCGGCGCGCCAAGCAACTGAATTATCAGACGAACTGGGTGGCGCGCAGCCTGGTGACGCAGCGCACGTACACCATTGGTTTGCTATTGCCGGCGATGACGCATCCCTTCTTCGCGGAGATTGCCCGGGCGGTGGCGCAAACCGTCCGGCCCCATGGTTATCATGTGATCATTTCATGTTTCGAGGAAGATCCTGAATTGGAAGCGAGTGAGGCCGAGTCACTGCTGTCGCGGCGGGTGGATGGGTTGATCATCGCTTCCTCGCAACTGCCGTGCCGTCTGGATTTATTCAAGCAGGTTCGAGAGCGGAGCGTACCCTATGTTTTGATCGACCGCCAGGTTGCGGGTTTGCGGGCTTCGTTTGTGGGAGTTGATAACCACGCCATCGGCCGGTTGGCGACGGAGCATCTTATCGCAAGAGGCTGCTGCCGCATTGGACACTTGCGCGGTCCAGAAGTAAGAATCGCTGCGGAACGCCTGGAAGGCTATCGTCAGGCGCTGGCGAAACGCGGGTTGCCTGCGCGTTCCTGTTATGTGGTGCCGAGTGGATATCGAGACGAGGGTGGGTACGCGGGTATGCGGCAGTTACTGGGATTGCGCCCGATTCCGGACGGAGTTTTCTGCTACAACGACCTGGTTGCGATCGGCGCGATGAAGGCGATCCTGGAGGCAGGTCTGAGGCTGCCCCATGATATTGCGGTGGTCGGAGCCGGCAACGTTCACTTCTCCGACATGTTGGCGGTTCCGCTCACCACGGTGGATCAGGGAACCCGCGAAATGGGACTGCGCGCCGCCGAACTTCTTATTGAGAGAATCGCGTCGAAGCGTTCGATGCGACCAACAAGAATTCTAATACCGCCCAAGCTCGTGGAACGGGAATCGACCCGGCGGCAGCCATAGGAGCTGCCGGGGAGATCCTAAGGGTTCGCCTTGTTGAGTTTGACGTTCAACACGAGCACAAAGTGAATAAGCATTTTGAAAGCGAGGGTGCGATGGACGGCGCTCGCGTTAAGCTGGCTGGCTGAAGGAACCTACGTTGCTGAACATTCCGCTGCGCATATCCTGTGGCTTGACCGTGATGCTGTGGGCAGCGACCCTGGCAGCGCCGGTTTTCGACGTCAATCTGCCGCATGGCTTGGATTTCACGCTGCGCAATTCTCCCACTGCTCAGAAGTATCTGATTGAAACCATGCCCGGCGGAGTGGCCCTCCTCGATTACAACAACGATGGGTTGTTGGACATTTTTTTCGTAAACGGGGGGCGGGTCACGAGCCCGATGCAAATGCCGGAGAATTTCGACCGGCACAATCCGCTTTACTGGAATCGGCTCTACCGGCAAAACAAAGATGGGAGCTTCACGGACGTGACGCAACAAGCCGGACTGGCTAATGCGGGCGACGGAAACTATGGGATGGGCGTGGCGGTTGGAGACTATGACAACGACGGCTATCCGGATCTCTATGTGACTAATTACGGAAAAAATATTCTTTACCACAATAACGGTGACGGAACGTTTACCGATGTGACGGCGAAAGCGGGGGTGGCGGCGGGAGGGTGGTCGGTGTCAGCCGGATTCTTTGATTACGATAACGACGGGAAGCTGGATCTTTTTGTGACCCGCTATATGGACTGGGATACCAAACATAACAAAGATTGCGGCGGGAACTACCATACTTACTGTCCGCCGGAAGAGTTTCCCGCTACCACCAGCATTCTTTATCACAACAACGGCGATGGGACTTTTACGGACGTGAGCGAGCGCTCCGGCATCGCGGCGAAGAAGGGACGCGCGTTGGGAGTAGCATTCGCGGACTACGATGGCGACGGATTCACTGACATTTTTGTGGCCAACGATGGGATGCAGCAGTATCTCTTTCACAACAACGGCAACGGCACCTTCACGGAAGTCGGTCTCGAGGCCGGCACCGCTCTTTCCGAGGACGGACGGCGGCTGTCAGGCATGGGAGTAGTTTTTCAAGACTATGACAACGACGGGAGGCCGGATGTTATTGTGACCGAGCTGCCGCGGGAGATTTACGGCGTCTACCACAACGATGGCAACGGTTCGTTCACGTATCGCAGTCTCGAAACCGGCCTGGGCGCGCTTTCGAGTGGGAGTTCCGGCTGGGGCGTTGGGTTGGAAGATTTCGACAACGATGGGTGGAAAGATTTGTTTGTCGCTCAAGGACATGTACTAGACAACGTGGAGAAGATCGACCCTTCGCTTCATTATCTCGAACAGCCGTTGTTGGCGATGAATCACAATGGGCGGTTCGAGCGGGTTGATTCCGGAAGTACCGCGCCCGTGGCCGGGCGTGGAGCCGCGTTCGGCGATTTGAATAATGATGGCTGGCAGGACGTGGTGATGACCACACTCGGTGGACATCCTCAAGTGTTCCTCAATCGCGGCGGTAAGGCACATTGGCTGGTGATTACCCTCCGTGGCACTCGCAGCAACCGGGACGGATTCGGCGCGCGGGTGCGAGTCAATGGGCAGACACGATTCGCAACCTCTGCCGGCAGTTATCTTTCTTCGAGCGACAAGCGGCTTCATTTCGGGCTCGGCATAGCGGAAAAGGCGAAGGTGGAAATCGATTGGCCTTCGGGGATTCACCAGATGTTGAATGATGTTCACGCCGACCAGTTTCTAGAAGTGCGGGAACCGGAGAAGCCGTGATGCGCGCCCTCCTATTCTTGTGGTTTGCCTGGCAGGTTGCATCGCCACAGGCCGCCGAGCACATGCAAGCGGGAATCGCGGCGGACAAACAACGCCAGTTCGCCGTTGCCATCAAGGAATTTAGGCAAGTGACCGAGATCGACCCTTCGTTGCCGGATGGCTTCATCAGCCTCGGTCAAGCCTATATGGAGAATGGAGATTACGGGTCTGCATTCGCGCCGCTCAAACATGCGCTGGAACTGAACGCGGATTCGCTTCCGGCTCACCAGTTGCTGGGGTACGCGCTGCTTGCCCAGGGGTATGCGGGGGAGGCGATTCCGCACTTGCAACTTGCGCCGGACAAGACCGCGTTGGGAATTGCGGAAATTCAGACCGGACAACTGGCGGAGGCGGTTGCAAATCTACAGGCGGCGCAGTCCGCGCACCCTAACGATCCGGATGTTCTTTATTACCTTGGGCGGGCGAGCGGTCTGCTCGCGAAGCAATCCATCGACACCTTGCTGGCGGCTTATCCGGACTCGGCCCGGGCGCATCAGGCGATGGCGGAAAACTACTTCGTGCTGCGGCGGATGCCGGATGCTGAAAAAGAGTACAGCGAAGCCTTGCGACTGCGACCGGGTCTGCCTGAGGCTCACCTTGCGCTGGGTGAGGTTTATGCCGGCGCGTTCCAATGGCCAAAAGCGGAGGAAGAATTTCGGATGCAGGCAAAGCTGCAGCCGGGGAATGCCGAGGCCGCATACCGTCTGGGCGAGGCGCTGCTCGAACAGGGTAAAGTGCATGAGGCGCGAGCGGAACTTTTGCGCGCCGACCGACTGATGCCCGATATGCCGGAGACGCTCTATTCCCTGGGGAAAGCGGCTTCTCTTGAGAGCGACCCTGCCGCCGCCGAAAAAGCGTGGACCAAACTCCTTTCCATTGAGAAGCAGAGCGCGTTGGCGGCGCAGGCGCATTTTGGACTGGCGGGAATCTATCGTAAACAAGGTAAGACGGCAGAGGCGCAGCGGGAGATGCAAGAGTTCCAGAGCTTGCAAGGCGCGAACCAGCCGCAACCGGCTGGGAAGCAGGAACCACAGCATTAGCGGGCTTGCGCCGGGGGCTGAACGACTGCGGAGAAAATCGTAAAGTGCAAAAAAGATTACCTCAGGCGCTGAAGCGCGGATACATTTTTGACGAGTTAACGGCACGAGTAAACTCGTGCCCTTCCCGTTCGTCGCGCCCTACGAGTGAAGAAGTTGCGGAAAAAGTGGTTGGTGCGCCGGATTGTCGTCTCAGCGGCTATAAAGCCGCCATTTGTTTTGTGGGCTTGTCGGCGGGCGTAGGCAGTGCATGCGAACAGCAGGTTCCTCGCGCGCCTTCGGCGCGCTTCGGAATGACATCCGCAAAGGAGGGGCTTGATCCGCAGCGCTGAAGCGCTGCGCCACCCAAGATCAAATTGGAGCACTTGATAAGGAGCACTGACATGGAAGTGATTCAGCGTGGAGTCCCTCGCAGCTTGGTTGCTACAACATTGTGTTTTCTCGGGTGTCTGCTGTTTTGTTCACTCGTCGTGTTGCCGCTTGAAGCGGCGGAGCCTTCTTCACGGAACCTGGACGCGGGCTGGCAATTTCGAGCTGTAGCCAACACAGATGTGTCTGGTGTTAAGGAATGGCATCCGGCACAGGTTCCCGGCGTGGTTCAAACCGACTTGCTGCACAGCAATCTCATCCCTGATCCTTTTGATCGGGATAATGAGTTCCGCCTGCAGTGGATCGGCTTGGCCGACTGGGAGTATCAAACGACGTTTCAAGTCGATGGGGCGGCGCTGGCGCACGACCATGTCGACTTGGTTTTTGAAGGGTTGGATACGTTTGCGGACGTATACCTTAACGACCAAGCGATTCTTCAGGCGGACAACATGTTTCGACGCTGGAGGATCCCGGCGAAAACTGCGCTGAAACCCGGCCCGAATACACTTCGAATCGTTTTCCATTCGGCGGTCGAGAAGATGATTCCGTACGCCAAGTCGCTGCCTTACATTTTGCCTTCGATCTCCACCCACAATTATGGAAACGAAGAGAATATTGCGACGGCTCCCTACACGCGCAAGGCTCCGTATAACTACGGCTGGGATTGGGGACCGCGCTACATGACAGAAGGCATTTGGCAGCCGGTGCGTCTAGAAACCTGGGACGCCTTGCGCATTGAGAATTTTCACATCCACCAGCAGAGCATCACGGCTGACCTGGCCAACATTACAGCGGAGCTTGACATTGACGCCAGCCGGCCCACGACGGCTACTCTCGCACTGGCTCACGCTGAAATGTCTGGACCGCAGACTGCGGACGGAACGCAGGCTCTGCAGCTCAATGCGGGCATGAATCATGTTTCGTTTCCCCTCCGGATTGCCGCGCCGAAGCTTTGGTATCCGGCGGGATATGGGGCGCAGAACCGCTACCGGTTTTCTGCTGCGATCCGCGTTGGGCGTGATGCCGCGGCGCACGCTGAAACCAAGACTGGACTGCGTTCAATCGAGCTGCGCCGCGTTGACGATCAATGGGGGAAGAGTTTTGAGTTCGTGGTGAATGGGATTTCCGTGTTTGCCAAAGGCGCAGATGTGATTCCGTTTGACAGCTTTCCCAACCGTGTGACTCCGGAGATTCATCGCAACATTCTGCAGGCGGCTCGCGACGCGCACATGAATATGGTTCGTGAATGGGGCGGAGGGTATTACGAGTCCGATGATTTTTACGATATCTGCGATGAGCTCGGGATTATGGTATGGCAGGAATTCATGTTCGGCGGGGATATGATTCCCGGCGACGTGGCCTTTCAAGAAAATGTTCGGCAAGAGGCCATCGACCAGATCAAGCGACTGCGGGATCATCCCAGCATCGTCGTCTGGTGCGGGAACAATGAGGTGGAAACGGGCTGGTGGCATTGGGGTGATCGGCAGGAATTCAAAGCGTCTATCTCGCCCGATACACGCGATCGCGTCTGGCAGGATTACGTGATCATGTTCGCCGATATTCTGCGGAGTGCGGTCGCGCAGTATGGGGATCCGACGCCTTACACGCCCAGCTCTCCTAGCGCGAACTTTGAGGAGATTCCTGACAATCAGCACAACGGCGATATGCACTACTGGGCAGTGTGGCACCAGCAGGCGCCGAAGGAGGACTATACCAAGCAGTTTCCGCGCTTCATGTCGGAGTATGGGTTTCAATCTTTCCCGGAGATGCGGACGATCCACACCTTTGCCAACCAGCCCGGGGATTTTGATATTCGTTCGACCGTTATGCAGGCCCACCAAAAGAATAAGGGAGGGAATGAACGCATCCTGACTTATATGCTGCGCGAGTACCGGGAGCCGAAGGATTTCGCTTCTTTTGTTTATCTTAGCCAGGTGCAACAGGCGGAGATCATCAAGATCGGCGCCGAGCATTTGCGCAGGCAGCGGCCGCGGACCATGGGCTCAATCTATTGGCAGTTGAATGATTGCTGGCCGGTGGCTTCGTGGGCCAGCATCGACTACTACGGGCGGTGGAAGGCGCTCCATTATTATGCTCGTCGATTCTATGACGATGTGCTGATCTCGCCGTTTTTGCACGATGACAAGGTGGACGTGTACGTCGTGTCGGACAAGCTGCAACCGCTTACTGGGACGATGCATATGCGACTGCTCGACTTCTCGGGGAACTCTTTGCTGGAGGAGACGAAGGACGTGCAGGTTCCGGCGCAGTCGAGTGCGATTTATTTCAGCGTCGATAAGGCGGCACTGGCGGCGAAGGGCGATCTTCGCAAGAGTTTTCTGGTGTTTGATCTGGATGTGGCCGGAAAGAGAGTGTCGCGTAACCTTATATTCTTTGGCGCGACGCACGACCTGGAATTGCCGGTTGCGCCCAAAATTGAAACGACGCTTAGCAAAACCGGCGACGACTACACGGTTACCTTGCAGTCATCGAAGCTCGCCCGAGGCGTGTATCTATCTTTTGGAGATCTCGACGTTCAAAGCTCGGATAATTACCTTGATTTGCTGCCCGGAGAGCAGGTCACGATTCGTCTTAAGTCTGCTGCAGAGCAGGAGCAGCTCAGAGCTGCTCTGAAAGTCACGTCCCTCACGGAGGCTTTCAATTAAAATTGGCCTTTCCGCCGGGTGATTGTGCGGTGAACGCGGCCATGGTAGCCTAGTTTGCCCTGGCGCAGTCATTCCTGTTTGCATAGGCGAGGATGGGGAGTTGCCAACCTGAGTTTCCAGCATGAGGGCCATATCCATGCCCTGCGGTACGCGCGCCAGCAATAGTCCTCCGGCGGCTTTCAGCATGTCCTTTCGAGACCTTTCGCCGTTGGCGGGCAAAGGGCAGACTGGTTTTTCGACCGTAGGAGCGGAAAGAACAGAGCTTATTCAATACACATTATTCAAGAAACATGGGCCACTTCCCCACTCGTTGGAATGCGATTGCTGTCGTGCTCGCCCTAGCCACCATGCTGGGCTGCCAAGGAATTAGCACGAGCAAACCTGCCTCACAAACCACGGAGAACTCGCTGAATGGCCTGAGCGCCGACCCCGCCAGCATCAGCTTCGAGAACGTGCAGATGGGGACGAGTCAAAACCAGTCCGATTCGCTGACCAATACGAGCGGATCCAGTCTCACCATCACACAGGCCACCGTTACGGGGAGCGGCTTCAGCACTACCGGCTTAAATCTACCCATGACGCTGGCGGCTGGACAAAGCACAACCTTTAGCATCGTGTTCACCCCCGGGTCCGCCGGCAACGTAAGCGGGAATTTGGCCATCACCAACGACGGCCCAACCACTCCGCTGAATGTCGCGCTCTCCGGAACGGCCGTCACCGCAGGGGACTTGGGCGGAAATCCGACCAGCTTCAGCTTCGGCAGTGTACTGGTAGGCGCCAATCAGAGCCAGACCGAAACCTTGAAGAACTCGGGGGGCGACAATCTTACAATTTCTCAGGCGAGCATTAGCGGTGCGGGTTTCAGCTATACGGGGCTGAGCCTGCCGCTGACGCTGGCTCCGAACCAAAGCACGACATTTGGCGTGGTCTTCGCGCCTACGGCGGCGGGGGCCAGCAATGGCGTTCTATCGATCACCCTCAGCGGATCGAGCGCTGCGCTGGACCTTGCTGTTTCTGGAACTGGAACGATACCAGTTACGCCGGCAATTCTGACGGCAATACCCGCCAGCCTGACGTTTAGCGACGTCGAGGTCGGGCAGAGTCAGATGCAAACCGAGACCGTGACCAATACGGGGGGATCGAATGCGACGATCTCTCAAGGTTCGGTTAGCGGCACCGGTTTCAGCGTTTCCGGCTTAGGCACGAACATCACTCTGACGCCGGGGCAAAGTGCGTCTTTCAGCGTAACCTTTGCGCCGCAGTCTTCGGGCAGTTTCAGCGGAAGTGTCGCCATCGCTTCGAATGCTTCAGATCCAACCCTGAGTGCAACGCTGAGCGGATCTGCGATCGCGCAAAGTCAAGGCACATTGAGCGCCAGCTCGGTCAACGTCGGGAGCGTCACGGTTGGTACCAGCGGAACTCAAGTCGGGACGCTGACCGCCGCCGGTGCTAGCGTATCGGTATCCTCGGTGAGTTTGAGCGGTACCAACCCTTCCGAATTTTCTATCAGCGGCCTCTCGTTGCCGGTCACAGTTAGTGTGAGCCAGCCAGTTTCTTTTACGGTCACGTTTGCGCCTGGCGCCACCGGAGGGGCTTCGGCCTCGGCTTCATTTCACAGCAATGCTACGAACTCGCCAAGCGCCGCAACCGTGACGGGCACGGGCGCGGCAGCGCCCGTCCATAGCGTCAGCTTGACGTGGAAGGCCAGCAGTTCCTCGGGCGTCACAAGCTACAATATCTATCGCTCCATTTACGTAGCGAATTCATGCGGTTCATATTCGAACATCGCTTCAACGCCCAGTCCGAGCACCGCATATACCGACAGCGTAGTGGCTGACGGGACGACGTACTGCTACGCGACGACGTCGGTAGATGCGAGTGGCGAAAGCGGATATTCGAACATTACTCAAGCGGTGATTCCTCCTCCGTAATCGTTCCGGAGGGTGTGATCGGATTGGCAACGGCACGTCCGCGCGCATCTTCGGTTTCCAGGTTTCTCGCGACAGGCTTGCCGGACTGGATCTTTGTGTTTGGTGAAATGCCCGAGCTTGGCTCGACGGTTGCAATTGTCTGCAACCGGGTCGCAGAAATTATCAGTCTTGACAGTTCTGACCTTCGCGCTAGAGTTAGGAAGGCGGTTTTGTAGCCGCCGCCAGCCCTTCCCCCATCCTGTTTCATCCGAACTTAGGAGAGTAAATGATGAAATCGATTACCAGGCTTTCAGTGTGGGTGGCTTTTGCCGCGCTCTTGTGTTTTGCGCCCAGCGCTTTTGGTCAAGGCACGGTGAACACGAAGGGGACCGGCGCGGGATATAACCTTCTGAACAACGCGCCATCCGGCTTTCTGGCCTACACGTTCGGCTTCGGCGGCGACCCCAGGGGCGGGGACCACCACGGCGGCAACGGAGGGGGCGGCAACGGATGCAGCAACCAAGGGTCGTACGACAACGGTTGGGGCGGAGGCGGCAACAACGGAAGCGGCGGTTGCACGTCGGTGCCCGAGGGCGGTACGACTCTGATGTACGGGTTGCTGGCTGGCCTATGTTGCCTCGGAGCTATCGCTTTCCGGTTCCGGCGACAAGCGGCTCTGAGCAAGACCAACTAACCAGACTGATTCGAACCGGAACGGCGTGCCGAAATCAGGCACGCCGTTTTCGTTGAACGTTCGCCGTTTCGGGCCCTTAGCGGCGACTCGCAGCCTACCTGCCTACCTGCTTTCTTCCCACCCGACCATGAGTAGTATCCGCTTGCAGCCAATGTCGCAAGTCATGGACATAAAGTGCAAATTCTTGCACACTTGTCCGCGAACCAGCCCCGAGTCGAGTATGCCATTGCGGTTGGCACGCGGGCCCCGTCCACGACCCCGCTGATTGGGGCTAACAGGCAGTGAAACCAATAATTTACGTGGCGATCTTCGGTACTTTTGGGCTGAGTCCACACTGGCGGTGGATTGGGAGGCAGAGAACTGGGAAACATCGGCTCACAAGTGCATGTTCTTGCTAGCTAGGAGGTAACATCCCTTTGGGTACTTTGTGACGCTTGCAAGGATCTGCAATCCGATGTAAGCTCATTGTCATCAGGGCAGGCTGGCTTCAAGCCGGTCACGGTTTCTCCCCCCGGCCCGCTAGTTTCAGGGCAACAATCTTTGAGGTGTTAGGCCAGAGAAGGACCGACAGCGAAGCGCCTTCTGACAGGGTACAAAAAGCTCTACAAACCCTATCGAAGAAGTATAGATAAAATAGGCGCATCGATTTTGGCATCTGACCTGCTTCATGTACCCAGGAAATTGAGCACGGTGACCCGGAAACGGAAGTCTTTTTTGATGAATTTAAGACGGTGTATTTGAGGAAAATCTGAAATTGAAGTAAGCAGGAAAACCGCGTTCCCCCCCAGTTTCCTGCCCAATGTGGTATCCCCCTTGGATCTCATCGCTGAGATCTCGACAGCGACAGGGTTGTTCATCGATTTTGGGGTCACTGTGAACCGTGACTTAGAGGGCGAAGCTATGGCCGTAAGCACGTTGTCCTGGGCAATTCCGCAGCCGGCTCCACTGGCCGAAGCGCACGCTGAAAACTGGTACGCGCTGCAGACCCGCTCCCGGCACGAAAAAATTGTGGTGCAGCGGCTGGAAGAGCGAGGCGTGACGACCTTTCTGCCCGTGATCACGGAGGTGCACCGCTGGAGTGACCGCAAGAAGTCGGTACAGATGCCGCTTTTCCATTGCTACGTGTTTGCGAAGTTCGCGCCCAACCGGGCGGAACGGCTGCGCGTTCTCCGCGTGGATGGAGTATTCGGTTTGGTCGGCGCCCGGGGCGAGGGCGCGCCGATTCCGGACGAGCAAATCGATGCGGTTCGCAGTCTGGTGGGAGGACAGCTGCCCTGGGCTTCTCATCCCTTCCTCAAAATCGGGCAGCGGGTGCGAATCCGGAGCGGAGCGCTGGATGGCCTGGAGGGCATACTGGTCTCACGCAATGGCGACCGCACCCTGGTCATTTCCGTGGATGCGATCCAGCGGTCGCTGGCGGTTCGGGTGGAAGGATACGAAGTCGAACCGGTCTGAAGTTGTTCTGCAATCGATCTCTTCCCCTGGAAGGATCCCTTACCCTTGACGGAAAACACGCACGAAACAATTCGCTTGCTGATGGTGAGCCGGGACCCGGCTGTTCTTCGTCAGCTTTGGTCGATGGAAGAATCGAACTCCTGGCGTCTGGAAACGGCAGCCAGTTGTTGGGATGCCATGGAGCGGGTGCAATCCGGAATCGCGCCCCACCTGCTGGTGCTGGATCTTCCTCGCGGTGAAGCCGACGGCCTTCACCTCTTGCGCTGGCTGCGCCGGCTGCGCCCTAATCTTGCGGTCGTCGTGTTGTGCCACCGGGATGATGCCGCGCGAGAGAAGGAAGCAACCCGCCTGGGAGCGGAAGAGATTCTGGTCAGGCCGTTCGACGAGCACCAACTCGAATCTGTAATCCGGTGGCATCTTCATCTCGAACCGGGCGCAAATGGAAATGGAGCTTCTGGAAACGGACCTGCGGGGAACGGGCACACAGGAAACGGCAAGGCGGAAATCGTCAGCGAAAATGTCGAGCCGCTGGGCGAGGACGTATTTTTCGTCAGCGCCAGCCTGATCATGCAGAAGTTGCGCGCGCAGGCGGCGCTGCTGGCGCAGACCGATGTTCCGGTGCTCATTCTGGGAGAGGGAGGGAGCGGGAAATACACGGTTGCCAGTCTGATTCACAAGCTCTCGGTCCGCTCCGGTTTCAAGCTGCTGAAGGTGAATTGTGCGGAGATGCCGGAGTCCCTGCTGGAAGCCGAACTGTTTGGGGATGGCGACGCCGCGGGCGGCCGCCGAACCGTTTTCGGCAGGTTCGCAGCGGGCGAAAAAGGCACGATTTACCTGAACGAAATCGCCGCTATGCCGGCGGCACTGCAATCCCGGCTGCTGCAGGCGCTGCAGAATCAGGGTTCGCAAAATCAGGTTTTGCAGAATCACGGTTTGCAGAATCAGGGTTTGCAAAACCAGGGTTTGCAGAACAGTGAGTTCCAAAGATCAGCCGGGGAGTCAATTCCCGCCGAGGTAAGGATCCTGGCAGCGAGCAGCGCCAACCTGGAGCGTGCCCTGGCCGAGAAGAAGCTGCGGGAAGACCTGTATTACCGCTTAAGCGCCTTCACCGTGCAGGTGCCATCGCTGCGCCAGCGGAAAGACGAGATTGCAATTCTGCTGCGGTATCTGATGCACAAGCTGGCCAAGCACTACAACCTTCCCCCCCGCGGATTCTCCTCCGCGATGCTGGATGCCTGCCAGAATTATTCCTGGCCGGGAAACCTGAAAGAAATGGAAGCGTTCGTGAAACGCTACCTGGTTGCGGGCGGCCAAGAGCTGACTCTCGGTGAAATGGGATTAGACACGGCGGACCTTGCCGATCACGGTCCTTTGTCGCGGGTGACCAGAATGGCGCCGGCTTCATGGGAAGAGAACGAATCGGGGCAGAAACCGGGCAAACCGGAATCGCTGAAGTCCCTGATTCAGGGCATCAAGTCGGAAGCGGAGCAGAACGCCATCGGGGCGGCGCTGCGGAGGACCGGCTGGAATCGCAAGGCGGCCGCGCGCTTGCTCCGGGTCAGCTATCGCACGTTATTGTACAAGATCGATCAGTACCACATGCGTGCGCCCGAGCCCTACCTTTCGCCGCTCGCGGTCGACGAGTTTTCGGTGTATGGCAACGACGTCAAGGGCAACGGGAAGGCAAGTTAAGCGCACCACTCAGGATATCTCTGGAGTTGACCGGCGAGTTAACTGGCGAGGAGCAGCTATGACCATAGGGGCATGCAGCGGGTGGAGGGGACGACTGGTTGTGCGGCTGCTGGTCTGCGTCCTTTGCACCGGTTCCCTGTTTACCGGTTCCCTGGGCGGGCAAACCACCGCAGCGGGCCACGATACGGACCCTTCGGCGGGGAAGCCGCACGACGACAGTTTCGTGATCGGCAACGACGACGTGCTGACCATAAATGTCTGGAAAGAGCCGGATATCTCGCGTTCGATTCCCGTCCGATCGGACGGAAAAATCTCGCTTCCGCTGGTGGGGGAGGTGCAGGCCGCCGGGCTCACCCCCATGAAGCTCGAAAAAGATATCGCGGTCAAGCTGAAGAACTACATCTCCGAGCCGGAAGTTACGGTGATCGTGCAGACGGTCAACAGCCAGAAGTTCAACATCCTGGGCCAAGTCGTAAAGCCGGGCTCCTACGGGATCGCCAATTCCCCGACGGTGCTGGATGCGATTGCGCTGGCCGGGGGCTTCCGCGATTTCGCCAAGAAGAAATCCGTCTATGTTCTGAGGCAGGGCGCCGGCGGAGAGTCGCGCCTGCCGTTTAATTACAAGGAAGTCAGTCAAGGCAAGAATATGGCGCAGAACATTAAACTGCAGCCGGGCGATACGATCATTGTTCCGTAAACACTATTCCGTAAGCGCGATCATGAGAACCCTCGCTTCAGTCGGGTGGGGATTGGTTCTGCTGGCCAGCCTTCCGCTTTGGTCGCAGGAGCGGCAGCCCGCCGCTCCAGTTCCGGCGGTGAGCGGGCCAATGCTATCGATCTCGCCGAACAGCGACCCCGGCGAAGACCGCATGCTGACGCCGCCTCCGGTGAGCGGACAAGCCTATCCCTTGTCGCTTGCCTCCGAGGAGCGGGCCAATTATCTGCGCGGGGGCGTTACCTTCACCACCGCCTACTCCGACAACGTTCTGGGCGCGACCAGCCTCACTCCGGTGAGTGACGTGAGTTATTCGGTATGGCCCACCATCGCGCTCGACGAAACCACGTCGCGGCTGCACACGGTCTTGAGCTACGCTCCGGGCTTCACGTTTTATCAGCGCACCAGCGCCTACAATGAGGCGGACCAGAATCTGTCGCTGAGTTTGCAGTACCGGCTGAGTCCGCATGTGACGGTCAGCCTGCGCGATTCCTTCCAAAAAACGTCCGATGTCTTCAATCAGCCGGATCAAGGTTTCGCGGGAGCGGTTTCGGGTTCGGCGCAGGGTGTGAACGATTCCGTGATTGCGCCGCTGGCGGACCGGTTGAGCAATACCGGCAACGCGGGCATCACCTATCAATTCAGCGCCAACGCGATGGTGGGAGCGAGCGGGACCTTCACCAACCTGCACTACCCAAACCCCACCGAAGTGCCGGGGCTTTACGATGCAGCTTCGCGAGGGGGATCGGCTTTTTACAGCTACCGCCTCTCCCGGCAGCACTATCTCGGCGTGACCTATCAATATCAGCAACTGCTCTCTTATCCAACCGGAGGGACGAACCAGACGCAGACGGACGGGGTTTACCTTTTTTACTCATTCTATCCGGGGCCCAGGTTCTCGTTTTCACTGTTTGGCGGTCCGCAGTACTACAGCGCGGGCCTGCAATTCACCGGCGCGATCCCGACGACCGTGCCGGCTTCGCAGTCCTGGTCGCCGGCCGGCGGCGCCAGCTTGAACTGGCAGGCGCAGCACACCAGCCTGGCAGTCAGCTATTTGCACAGTGTCAGCGGCGGGGGCGGGCTGGTCGGAGCGGTCGAACTCGACAGCGCGAATGCCTCGGTGCGGCAACAGCTCACACGCAACCTCAGGGCCGCGCTGGCGGGAACGTATGCGAACAACGGCGTGCTCGCGCTTGCCGACCTGGGCGGACATTCCATTTCCGGAAGCGCTTCCCTGCAGCGCGAGGTGGGCGAGCATCTGAACCTGCAAGCCGGGTACACGCGGCTGCACCAGACCTACAGCTTTATTTCGGCGAATCCGGATACGAATCGGGAGTGGGTTGCCGTCTCTTATCAATTTGCCAGACCGCTCGGAAGATAGTCGCGAAGAATCGCGAGAAGATAAATTATGCCTGAAGATTTCGACGAACAAAAAACGGGCGGCTTCGATCTGCCGCATTACCTGGGGATCGCGCGCCGCCGTCACATGCAGTTTCTGGTGCCTCTGCTGCTGGGCTGGTTCGCAGTCTGGGGCGCGAGCTGGGTTCTGCCGTCACGCTATCGATCCGGAACATTGATTCTGGTGGAACAGCCCACCATGCCGAAGGATTACGTCACGCCCAACGTGAACGACGATCTACAGGACCGCCTGCGCAGCATCACCCAGCAGATTCTCAGCCGCACCCGTCTGCTGCACATTATCGATCAGCTGAACCTGTACGGGGATTCTCACGGCCACCTTACGCCCGACGACAAAGTGGAGCGGATGCGCAAAGAGATCGAGATCGAACTGGTGCGCGACCCGGAGAACCGGGTCAGCGCCTTTAACGTCTACTACTCATCGCACGATCCTCGCGTGGCCCAGCAGGTGACCAGCGAACTCACCAACCTGTTCATCAGCGAGAACCTGGAAGTGCGCCAGCAGCAGTCGGAAGACACCACCCAATTTCTCGAAGGCCAATTGGAGACCGCGCGCAAGATCCTGTCGGACCAGGAAGAGAAGATTCGCCAGTTCAAGGGACAACACGTCGGAGAGCTGCCCGCGCAGGTCGGCAGCAACCTGCAGATTCTGGCCGGCATGCAGTCCCAGTTGCAGACCGAAGAAGATTCGCTGAATACCGCGAAGCAGCAGCGTGTCTACCTGGAAACTTTGATGAATCAGTACCATTCGCTGCAAGGCACGCCGAAAGCCGCCAGCGGCGCAGCCCTGGGATTGCCGGCGATCGATGAAGAGCTCGACAAGCTGCGGGCGCAACTGGCCGATCTGAGCTCGCATTACACCGACCGCCACCCCGACGTGCGCAAGCTCAAGGAACAGATCGCCGAAACCGAAGCCACGAGGAGCCAGCTCGCCGCCAGCCTGAAAGCCAAAGCCGCGGCCGCCCAGGCCGATCCCGGTGCCGCGAATACGCCCACGGATGCGGACATGAGGGACGCATCGTCGCCGATGGTGCAGTTGCAGGGTCAGATCCAGGCCAACCGCGTGGAGATTTCCAACCGCGAGCGCAGCGTCGGGGAGTTGAAAGCCAAGGTTACGGACTACCAGGCAAGACTGAATCAGGAGCCGGTGCGCGAACAGCAGCTCTCCGATTTGACTCGGGGCTACGATCAATCCAAGGCGAACTACGACGAGCTTTTGAAGAAAAAGAACGAGTCGGCCATGGCCACCAGCATGGAGCTGCTGCAGCAGGGTGAGCGTTTTCGCATCGTCGATCCTCCCAGCCTGCCCGCAAAACCCGACTTCCCCAACCGCCTGAAGTTTTGCGTGATCGGGCTGGGCTTCGGACTGGCGTTGGGCGGGGTTGTGGCCGCGGCCTTCGAAGTGATGGACGACCGGATTTACGACGAGAAGGAGCTGCAGAAGCTGCTGCCGGTGCCGGTCATCTCGGAAATCCCCGCCCTGGCGGCACCGGCCGACCAGCAGTTGGAACGCCGGCGCTTGTGGTTGGGATGGGTGACAGCGGCTTTGGTATCGGTTACGATTCTGCTGGGGTCAGCCCTCAGCTACTGGCGCGGCTAGCGGAATAACCCATGTATAAGGCCTTTTACAGTTTGAAGCGCAACCCGTTTGAGATCACTCCCGATCCTTCGTTTTTGTTTCCCACCCAGCGGCACAACGAAGCTTTGGCCGCGCTTTATTACGGCGTCCGGCGGCACAAAGGGTTTGTGGTTTTAACCGGAGAGGTGGGGACGGGCAAGACGCTTCTGCTGCGCTGCCTGCTGCAACTGCTGAAGCAAAGCGACGACGTCAAGTACGCTTACGTATTCAACGGGCGGCTCTCGCCGCTTGAGTTTCTGCAGTATATTGCCGGCGACCTCGGACTGCCCGCGGCGGGCAAGAACAAAAGCGAACTCCTGCTGCAGCTGGCAGGCTACGTGGTGGCGCGCGGCGAGAAGAAACTGACCACGGTTCTGGTGGTCGACGAAGCGCATCACCTCTCGACCGACATTCTGGAAGAGATCCGGCTCCTGACCAACCTGGAGACCGCCGACGAGAAGCTGTTGCAGATCCTTCTGGTGGGGCAGCCCGAGCTGGATGAGAAACTGGACTCGGTCGAGTTGCGGCAACTGAAGCAGCGGATCGCGCTGCGTTCCCACCTGGCATCGCTCGATTTGAACGAAACCAAGGGCTATATCGAGCGCAGGCTGCAGCTGGCGGGAAGTCCCCGCGCCTCCGGGCTGTTTCCGCAGGAGACGGTTGCGGCAGTGCACCGCCACTCCCAGGGAATTCCCCGGCTGATCAATACCATCTGCGAAAACGCCTTGATTGCAGCCTACGCCCGGCAGGCCGCCAGCGTGGCTCCAGAAATTATCGACACGATCGCGAAAGACTTCCGCCTCGGGGTTCACACGCCGGCGGCGGGAAAGAAGAAAGCGCCCGACGAACTCGATTTCCGGAAAGCCGCCAAGACTTTGCTCGAACTCTATGCGCACCTGCAGAGCGCGCAATCACGAGAACGGGATGAGGAACTGGCGGCCCGTCTGCCGGTGGTGACTAAACAATGAGCCATATATTTGATGCATTACAAAGATCGGAAGCGGAGCGCTCGGGGGGCGAATCGTCCCTCACGGAACCATCTACGTTCTCGGTCGCAACCGAACTGCTCCAGATCGCGGAGCGGAAGAGGCGGAGCGCGGCCACAGGAAACATCGCCACCCCCAGCTCCGCCGAGGTTTTGGACCAGTTTCCCTCTTTGCCGGTTTCGATACGGCCGGACAGCCGATTGGTGTCGGTTGGGGAAGAGGAAAGCCTGGGGGCGGAGAAGTTCCGCTTCCTGGCGGTTCGGTTGCGGCAACTTCGGCAAAGCCGTCCGCTGAAGAAGGTCCTGATCACCAGCACCATTCCCCAGGAAGGCAAGAGCACTGTGGCGGCCAACCTGGCCTGCACCCTGGCCCGGAGAAAACAACATAAAACCCTGCTGATCGAGGGCGATCTGCGGCGGCCGACCGTGGCCCAGAAATTCGGGTTAGGCAGAGTTCCGGGGCTCAGTGAACGGCTGCGGGGCGAAAGCCAGAGCCCGAACGTCTACCGGCTCGAGGCTCTGGGGCTGTGGGTCCTGCCGGCGGGAAGCGCACCGGAAAATCCGCTGGAGCTGATGCAATCGGGCCATCTATCCCCCCTGATGGAGGAATTGACAGCGTGGTTTGATTGGATCATCATCGACTCACCGCCTGTATTGCCGCTGGCTGACACCAGCATTTGGGCGCGGCTGGCGGACGGAGTCCTGCTGGTTACGCGAAAAAGCATCACCGAGAAACAGCAACTGCAGCGCGGGCTGGCGGCGCTGGAACCCGGAAAGCTTCTGGGCGCATTGGTGAATGGTTCCACCGATGCGGCGCACAGCGACTACTATCAACGATACGGCCCGGCAGCATCATCCCCTGAGTCCCCCCACTCAAAGAAGTAAGTGATCGTAAGCAAGGCGGGTAACGCCTTCAGGTTCTGCCTATCCCCCACGCGAAACACACAAAGCCGTTTGCCAATTCACTGGCCCTGTTCTTGAAGAGGCAAACCAGGCGGAGGGAATCAATGAACGTACGGCGCTCCAATCTGTCTAAAGCTCTGAGTCCGCATCCGGCCGAACCGGCGTCGGCCGCAGGCTGCGGTACTTTGCGGGAGGAAGGCTTCCTGCGTGTGATCTGGCATGAAAGAAAGCGGGCCGAACGCTCGCGCAAGCCGTCCGTGCTGATGCTGATCGAAATGGAAAACCATTTTCCCTTCGAAAAAAACGGAGAAGCTCTGAAGAAAATACTCTCCGCCCTGGCCGCGACCACCCGGGAGACGGATGTGACGGGCTGGTACAAAGACGATTGCGTGGTGGGCGTGATGTTCACGGAAATCACCGTCGAGGACCGAAGTTCGATTGTGACCACGGTGATGACGCGGGTGAGCGAAGCCCTGCGCAGCCGTCTGAGTTCGCGGCAATTCAACCAGGTGAGCATTTCCTTCCATCTCTTTCCCGAAGACCGGGAGGAGCAAACTGCGCCCATGCCCGGCACTCCATCGTTGTATCCCGATCTGGCAACGCGTGACGAAGAGGGGAGACTGGTACAACGGTGAAGCCAACCGTCCTGATTGCCACGACGTCGCGCTGGTTTCCGACGGCCCGGCTGGCGATGGCTCTGGCCAGTGCGGGATGCACCGTGGACGCGGTCTGTCCGGCTCGACATCCCCTGCGCCAGATGAGCGCGGTGCGCCAAACTCATCCCTACCGGGGCCTGATGCCGTTGCGCTCGTTCGCGGATGCGGTGGCGGCGACGAAGCCGGTATTCATCCTTCCGGGCGACGATCTGGCCACCGGACACCTGCACCGGCTTTACGACGAGCAGCGGCGATGCGGGGAAGCCGGACGTTCGACCTGCGCGCTGATCGAGCGTTCGCTCGGTGCTCCGGAAAGTTTCCCTGTGGTCTATGCCAGAACCGCCTTTATGAATCTGGCCTGCAAGGCCGGTATCCGCGCTCCCCGAACCGGGGTCCTCGCAAACCTCGAGGATCTCCGGAAATGGGCCGCCCACACCGGGTTCCCGACCGTGCTGAAAGCGAACGGCACTTCCGGTGGCGACGGCGTGCGCGTCGTCCGGACGCTCGAAGAGGCCGAACAGGCTTTTCGCGCTCTGCAAGCTCCTCCTCTTTTGGCTCGGGCGGTCAAACGGGCTCTGATCGACCAGGACAAGACGCTGGTCTGGTCTGCGCTGCGGCGCCAGCGACATGTGGTGAATGCCCAGGAATTTGTGGCGGGGCGCGAAGCCACCAGCGCGGTCGCCGCCTGGCAGGGTAATGTCCTGGCCAGCCTTCATTTCGAAGTGATCAACAAGCGGGATGCGGCGGGACCGTCGAGCGTATTGCGCTTGATCGAGAATGCTGAAATGGCCGACGCCGCCGAAAAGATGGCGCGCCAGTTGAATCTTTCCGGCCTGCACGGCTTCGATTTCATGCTGGAGGCGGACACCGGAAACGCGCACCTGATCGAAATCAATCCTCGGGCGACCCAGGTTGGACACCTGGCGCTGGGCGCGGGACGCGACTTGCCCGCGGCTTTGTACTGCGCTCTGTCCGGGGAAACCTTGCACGCAGCCCCCAAGGTGACGGAGAGCGACCTGATTACGCTGTTCCCGCAAGAGTGGATGAGGGATCCCGCAAGCCCGTTTCTGACCTCGGGCTATCACGACGTTCCCTGGGAAGAACCGGCGTTGATTCGGGCCTGCGTGGGGAGACGCTGGAAGCCGACGCTCCGCCACTCCAGAAAAGATCCGGCGCAAAGTCTATCGCCGGTCCGCGTGCCACGGGTATGACAACTTCTATGAATAATCGTCCCATGCGCAACGGCTTGCACAGCCGGCACTTTCTGCAGCATCAGCCGGCTCCCGCGCCGGTTAACGGCGAGGTGCGCCGCAATCTAAGGAAACCCATTCGCATCATGAAGTTTGGCGGGACGTCGGTGGGCGATGCGGGCTCGATCGGAAAGGTTGTGGAAATTATCCGCAGCGCCGCGCGTGAGAGTCACGTGGTGGTGGTGGTCTCGGCGATGAGCGGCGTGACCAACCAGCTGGTGGCGGCCGCCAGCCAGGCCGAGGCAGGCGATTACCAGCGGGTCGCGGCGATTCTGGCGGAGCTGCGCCGGCAGCACGACGCGGCCGCCGACGCATTGATCCATTCGAGCGCGGAGCGGAGCTCGATCAACCGGAAGGTAGAGGAGTTGTTGCAAGAGGGCGACCGGCTGTGCCGGGGCACGATGCTGCTCGGCGAGTTGACTCCGCGCACCCGCGATGCCATCTCGAGTCTGGGGGAGCGGCTTTCCGCCCCTCTCGTGGCCGCGGCGCTTGCCGAGTGCGGAGTGGCCAGCGAAGCGATCGAAGCCACGGAACTTGTCGTCACCGACTCCTGCCACGGAGCCGCCGACCCGTTTATGGATCTGACGCGGGAGCGCTGCCATAGTGGTCTGCGCCCGCTTTTGGAGCTGGACATCGTCCCGGTGGTAACCGGTTTCATCGGAGCCACGACGGACGGCATACTCACAACTCTGGGGCGCGGGGGCTCGGATTATTCGGCGACCATCCTGGGAGCGGCCTTGACGGCGGACGAAGTCATCATCTGGACCGATGTCGACGGCCTGCAGACCGCCGACCCGCGCCTGGTGACCGGGGGGCGAACGATCCCGGAGATTTCCTATCGCGAGGCGGCAGAACTCGCCTACTTTGGCGCCAAGGTGCTGCATCCGAAAACCCTTCGTGCCGTAATGCAATGCGGCATTCCGCTTTGGATCCGCAACACCTTCGCTCCGGAACGGCCGGGAACGAAGATTACGCCGAGCGGACCGGCGAGCGCTGCCGGAGTAAAGGCGCTGACCGCCCTCAACGAGGTGGCCCTGATCACGGTCGGCGGGCCCGGCTTGGCCGGAGTGCAGGATGTACTGGGCCGCACCTTCCGCACCACGGCGGCGGTGCGAGCCGATGTGCTGCTGATTTCGCAAGCCTCTTCACAAAACGACCTGTGCCTGGTCATTGCCTCGGCGCTCGGCAAGGGCATGGTGGAGGCGTTGCGGCATGAATTTGCCCACGATCTGGCGCATGAACCCGCGAAACATATCGCCCTCGACCCAACCGTTGCCATGGTTACGGTAGTCGGTCAGAACATGAGATCGGTTCCCGGAGTGGTGGGCCGTACGTTCGCAGCGCTGGACCGGGAAAACGTGAACATCATAGCGATCGCACAAGGCTCTTCGGAGTGCACCTTTTCTTTTGTGGTGGCGAAGCAGGACGTGAAAACGACGCTGGCCAGCCTCCATCAGGAATTCCGGCTGGGAAACCCCCGGCACCTGGCCACCGCCGCCGGTAGCGCCGCCAGCGACGAGGATGAGAACTACTATCAACCGTGGGAGCCGGTCGCGACCGGCCGCCCCAATCAGGAACAATAGACAACACTAAGGTTTCGTCCCTCCCCCCGCACATTATCCGAATGTCCAGACTAATTGCTAACTCGTTCGTTGCTTCCTCGGACCAAGGCGGAGCAGCGGCAGGGAGACAAGTTGTGAAGTTAAGTCGATCGAATGCGTCGGTGACTTCTCCGCAGGTTCGGCCCATCCCGGGTCCGACCTTCGGCGTGTTGAGTGAAGAGCCTTTTCACCGCATGATTGGGCTCGAGAGAAAGCGGACGGAGCGCTCGGGGCAGCCCTTCCTGCTCATGCTGCTCGACGCCGGAGACTGCCTGCCCTCCGACAAAACCGGAAAAGTGCTGTCGAACATATTGTCCGCCTTGTCGTTGGCCACGCGGGAGACCGATGTGACCGGCTGGTACAAGAACCATTCGATCGTAGGGGTGATGTTTACCGACATCAGCGCCGAGGAGCGGGAGTCGATCGTGGGCGTCATGATGAGCCGGGTCAGCGAGACCCTGCGCAACAACCTGAGCCTCGATAAATTCAGCCAAGTCAGCATTTCCATGCACGTTTTCCCGGAGACCTGGGATCAGGAGAATACCCACGGCAACCCGACTCTCTATCCGGACTTTGCCAACCGCAACCGAGCCCAGAAATTCGGCCGCATGGTAAAGCGGGGCATGGACATCCTGGGCAGCGCGGCCGCGCTGGTTCTGTTATCTCCAGTTTTTCTGGCGGTAGCGGTGCTGGTCAGGCTCAGTTCCCGGGGGCCGATTCTTTTCCGGCAGGAGCGCCTCGGCCAATTCGGCAAATCTTTCACTTTCCTCAAGTTCCGTTCCATGTATGCGAACAATGACCGCAAGATCCATCAGGAGTTCATGAAGCGCGTCATCAAAGGCGATCACGATGGCCGGGCGGAGGGGGGAAGCCGGTCGGTTTACAAGATGACCAACGACCCTCGCATCACGAAGATCGGATCGCTTCTACGCCGGACGAGCCTGGACGAACTCCCGCAATTTATTAATGTATTGCGCGGGGATATGTCGCTGGTCGGGCCGAGACCGCCGATCGCTTATGAATGCCATGAATATGACCTTTGGCATCGCCGCCGGGTGCTCGAGGTGAAGCCGGGCATCACCGGTCTGTGGCAGGTGAAGGGACGCAGCCGGGTGCGCTTTGACGATATGGTGCGTCTGGACCTGCAGTACGTGCGGACCTGGTCTTTGTGGCTGGACCTGCAAATCCTGGCGCAAACCCCTGGAGCCTTATTCAGCGATGATGCCTTTTAGCCGGCAAGCCGTTCCCCGCGAGTTTGATATTTGCAGCACCACTAGCAGTTGAGGAGAGGAAACCCTGACACCGACCCCTGCACTTGAACGCCTGAGCCCGGCGGATGTGACATCTACGACCGCCGAGGCGAGTGTGACCCACTGTTATTGCATCGAACCGCTGAAGGATCTTCGCTGGGAAGAATTTGTGCGCAGACATCCCCGCGCCTCTGTCTTCCACTCCTCGGCATGGCTGGCGGCGCTTTCCCGCACCTACGGATACCAGCCGATTGCCTATACCACGTCTGCGGCCGGCCAGAGCCTGGAGAACGGCATGGTGTTTTGCCGGGTGGAAAGCTGGCTGACCGGGCGGCGATTGGTTTCTCTGCCCTTCTCGGATCACTGCGAGCCGCTGGTGGACACCCCCGAGGATATGGCGAGCATCACGCTTGCTCTGGAGCAGGAATCCCGCGCCGGACGATGGCGTTACATAGAAATGCGCCCTCTGCAAGGGCGCGGAATGGTTACCGAGCTGGCGCACGCGGCCATACCCTACTGCTTTCATCAACTCGATCTCGGGCCTGACATCGATACGCTGTTCCGCAACTGCCACAAGAATTCGACGCAGCGGAAAATTCTGCGGGCGGAGCGGGAGGGTCTGCGATATCGCGAAGGCTCCACGGAAGAACTGCTGGACTATTTCTACCGGCTTCATACCCTTACGCGGCAGCGGCACCATCGGCCGCCGCAGCCCCGGAAGTGGTTCGTTCATCTGATCGACGGCTTCGGGGATGCCCTCAAGATTAGGGTGGCGTTTCAGGGCGAGCGGCCGGTGGCGGCGATGGTCACCATTCGCCACAAGGACACTCTGGTGTACAAGTACGGCGGCAGCGACTCCCGATTCAACCATCTGGGCAGCATCCATTTGCTGCTGTGGCGAGCCATCCAGGAGGCGAAAGCCTCGGGATTGCATTTCTTCGACTTCGGGCGGACGGAAGCGGCGCAACTTGGGCTCATCACTTTTAAGAAGCGGTGGGGAGCGACGCAGTCCAGCCTGACCTATTCGAGGTACGGCCTTTCGGACGGTATTGGCCACATGTTTGAGACCTCTGGCTCGAGCTGGAAATCCAGAGTGGCAAAGTACCTGCTCTCGCACATGCAGCCTGGCGTCCTTTCGTTGGCCGGCCGGGCCCTGTACCGGCACGTGGGGTGAGGTGGGATCAGAGTGAACTGCAATTTCGACGATTGAGTTTTTCGACGTCAAAGCAGATGTCCAATCAGATATCAAAGATGGTAGCCCAATCTAATCCAGGTCCACTGCTGTGGCCGCGGCCGCAGACTGCGCCGGCACAAGTCGCGGTGGTCATCGTGGTGTGGAACGCGAAACAATACGTGATGGAGTGTCTCGGGTCCTTGCGGGAGCATTGCGAGGCGGTGTGCTCGGAAGTGATCGTGGTCGACAACGCTTCCACCGACGGAACGCCGGAACTGGTGGCGGAAATGTTTCCCGAATTCAAGCTGATTCGTAACCCAGAAAATTATGGCTTCGCCAAGGCCAACAACATCGGGATCGCGCAAAGCTCGGCGGAATACATTTGCCTGGTGAACTCGGATGTCAAGTTTCTGGACGATTGCATTGCGCCCATGGTCCGCTACCTGTCGGAGCATCCCGGGGTGGGCATGCTGGGACCGAAGATGCTGGCGCCGACCGGAGAGGTAAGGCGCTCCACCATGCGTTTCCCCACCGTCTGGAACAACTTTTGCAGAGCCTTCGGACTCGACTCCCTGTTCAAGCGGTCTCGCTTTTTTGGGGGAATGTTGATGTCCGACTTCGATCACCAGACGACAGCGACCGTGGAAGTGCTGAATGGCTGGTTTGTCCTGGTCCGCCGCAGCGCGGTCGAACGAGTCGGGCTGCTCGATCCGCAGTTTTTCATGTACGGGGAAGATGTGGATTGGTCCTACCGCTTCCGGAAGGCCCAGGAGCAAGTCGTTTTCTTCGCCGACGCCGGGGCGATTCACTACGGCGGAGCGAGCTCCGCCAATGCGCCGGTGCGCTTCTATCTGGAGCTGTATCGCGCCACCTGGCAATACTGGCGGAAGCATCACAGCGGGCTGGCGCAACTGGGCTTCCTGGTTGCGTTTGCCATCCATCATTCTCTCCGGCTGCTGGGCTCGGCTTTCATCTATCTGTGCTCGCCATCGCAGCGGCCCGACACGGCCGCGCGGTTCAAGCGAAGTCTGGCCTGCCTGCAATGGGTAGGCGCGGCAAAGTTCAAGCAGTTCGAAACCAGCGGAAGAGTCGCGTAAGCCGATTCGATCAACAACCCTGGCATCTTCTAGACCGCCGCCACACCATGTACGAGACAGAAGCAAATCACGCATTGGAGAGCCCGGCGCAGGTTCCGGACGAAGTGCTGCGTTCGTTCGAAGACCTCCGGGAACGGATCGTGTCGCGAACGGTTCTGCCCTGGGGCGAGCACTGCACGGAATGCGTGTGGCCAACCTGCTATACCAGCTGCGACCTTTACAGTCCGCGGCAGGACGGAAGATGCCGCAGATTCGCCGACGGAATGGTGAGAATCGACTCTCCCTCCGCCGCGAACTCTTACCTGTTGAAGATCCGCTTCAAGCGCTGGGGAAAGCTGTGGACTCCCGGCAACGTCCGCTTGCATACCGCGGACCAAGCCGGAAGGCTGGAAAAAAGGGACTATCGCATCGGAAGCGGGCTGCAGCGGTTTCCCTTGCCGTCTCTGGTAAAGATCGAGCTCACGACGAAGCGGTACGGCTTCAAGAAGAGGATGGCGAGCCCGCCCACCAACGGGCGGGAATTGCCGACGTGCTTTCTGCTGGAATGCTACAACCCGGAAGCGCACGACGTGCAGCTATCGCTGACCATGCGAGCGGCCGAGGAGCACTCCACGATGCCGTTCCAACAGCTGATCACTCTGACCCCGGGATTTCACCGCATCCGGGTTCCGATGGAGGCCATTACCGCGTTGATCGATGTCCAGCAACCCTTTGGCATCGATCTTATCCCTAACGATGAGGCGGGGGAGACGACGCTGTACTTTGGCCTGATGGACTTTGTGACGGAGTTGGCGGAAAGCAAGACGGCAGGCGAGACGGAGAAGCCCGGAAAAAAAATCAAATGCGTGGTATGGGATCTGGATAACACACTGTGGGACGGCATATTGGTCGAGGACGGCGCCGAGCGGCTGCGGCTGAAGAGCGGCGTCGCCGCGGTCATCGAGGAGCTTGACCGGCGCGGAATCCTGCACTCGATTGCCAGCAAGAACAATCCCGAAGATGCGCTCCAGGTGATTAAGCGCTTTCAGTTGGACCAGTACTTTCTGTGTCCGCAAATCTCCTGGAAGCCCAAGAGCCAGGGCATCCAAGCGATTGCCCAGCAGTTGAACCTTGGCCTGGACAGCTTTCTGTTCCTCGACGATTCTGAATTTGAACTGGGAGAAATCAAGGCGGCCTGCCCCGAGGTACAAGTTCTGAACGCGGACCAGTACCTTACCCTGCCGGAAAGAGACGAATGCAAAGTTCCGGTCACGGCCGAGAGCCGGGAACGGCGCAAGCTCTATCAAGTGGAGGCGAGCCGGCAGACGGTGGCACAGAGTTTTAACCACGACTACATGGCGTTTCTCCGGAACTGCCAGATTCAACTGACGGTCCGTCCCATGACCGAAGAGAATCTGGAGCGCGCGCACGAGCTGACCCAACGCACCAACCAGATGAACTTTTCCGGGAACCGCTATGACCGCGAGGTGCTGAGGAATCTGCTTTCGAAC
>Ga0182015_10001836_pt1 | contig 27033 bp, 28 predicted proteins | sample 712P3MmetaG_FD_120478 | JGI IMG/M metagenome (GOLD analysis project Ga0182015, IMG submission 120478) | Permafrost microbial communities from Stordalen Mire, Sweden - 712P3M metaG | ecosystem: Environmental > Terrestrial > Soil > Wetlands > Permafrost | place: Sweden: Stordalen | collected...
ACGCAGCCTCCGGGGCGGGTCACGCCTTCGCCGGCAGGGCCTCGGTCGGCGCCGGCCTCGAGGCGATCACCTTGTCCACCCTGCGCCGGTCCATCTCGGCCACCTCGAAGCGCCAGCCCTCCCAGTCGAACTTGTCGCCCACCGCCGGGATCCGTCCGAACTGCGTGACCACGAAACCGCCCGCAGTCCGGTACTCGGCCTCGGCCTCGTTGGGGAGCTCGGAGGAGATCCCGAGGGCCGACTTGAAGTCGGCGATCGGGAGCGTCGCGTCGACCACCCAGGCGCCGTCCTCGCGGCGCTTCGCGCCGGACTGGTTGCGCTGCCCGGGCTCCGGCAGGTCGCCGACGATCGCCTCAAAGACGTCGATCAGCGTGACCATGCCCTGCACCGCGCCGAACTCGTCGGAGATGACGGCGGTGTGCCGGCCCGTCTTCTTGAACTGCTCAAGCAGCTGGATCGCGGTCATCGACTCCGGCGCGATGAGCGGGGGCACCAGGAGGTTCTTCAGCGCCGTGGGAAGCCCGATGGCCGAGTGCGCCCAGAGCGCCTTGACGGAGACCATGCCGACGACTTGGTCGCGGTTCTTCTGGAAGACCGGGAAGTAGGAGTGGCCGCTCGTGACGATCTTCCTCCAGTTCGTCTCCTCGTTGTCGTCGATGTTGAGGAAGACGATCTTCGAGCGCGGCGTCATGATCGCCGTGATGAGGAGCTTGTCGAGGGACAGGACGCCCTCGACCATCTCCTTCTTCGCCCTCTTGAAGACACCGGCGTGGAGGCCGCGCTCGACGAGAGCGCGGACGTCCTCGTCGCCGACGGTCTCGGTTACCGGCCTCGCCTTGAATCCAAGCGACCCGGCGATCCCGTCGCTGGCCGCCCCGAGGAGGGCCGAGAAGGGGCTCACGACCCGCGAAAAGGCGCGCATGGCCGGCCCCAGGATCGCGGCCGCGCGCTCCGGGTTCGCGAGCGCGATCCTCTTAGGAAGGAGCTCGCCGAAGACGAGCATGACCGAGCAGACGGCGAAGGTCGCGGCGATGAGGGCGATGATCTCGGCCCATGGGCCGACCGACGGCCACCTGGAGAAGAGCGAGGAGAACTCGCCGGCCGCGGAGGCGACGAGGGCGACGCCGGCGACCACCGAGGTGAGCGTGAGCCAGAACTGGACCAGCCCGAGAAACCTTCCCGGCTGCTCCGCGATCACGAGCGCGACGGCGGCCCCCTCGCTCCCCGATTCCGCCATCCGCCGCAGCTTCTCCTTGCGCGCCGAGACGAAGGCGGTCTCGGCCGCCGTCATTATGCCGTTTGCGACGATGAGGAGCCCGAGGATCAGCAACTCGTACGCGGCATTAGGCATGGAATGGGGGTCATCTTGGGAATTTGCCGGGCCGATGCAATCCCTCCCCCAAGCGGCGCCGCGCCGCAAAACGTTTGGCATTCACGCGCTTCAGGGCAACCTTGCTTGGCCATGCTGGACGTGAGAGACCTCCGAAAGTCGTTCGCCGGGCCCGAGGGCGCGCGGGTGGAGGTCGTGCGCATATCCCGGTTCTCGCTCGGAGCGGGCGAGGAGCGCGCCCTGCGGGGGGAGAGCGGCTGCGGGAAGACAACCTTCCTCAACCTGGTTGCCGGGATACTCGCAGCCGACTCGGGGACGATAGGCGTCGACGGCACCGACATGGCGTCGCTCGCGGAGCCCGCCCGGGACAGGCTCAGGGCGGCCAAGCTCGGCTACATATTCCAGACCTTCAACCTCCTGCAGGGGTACACGGTCATCGAGAACGTACTCCTCGGAATGAGCTTTTCCCCGGGGGGCTCGGATCCGCGCCGCGCCCGCGAACTCCTGGGACGCGTGGGCCTCGCCCACCGCCTCGGGCATTTCCCGCGGCAGCTGTCCACCGGACAGCAGCAGCGGGTCGCGGTCGCCCGGGCCCTCGCCAACCGCCCGGCCCTCGTCCTTGCCGACGAGCCGACCGGCAACCTCGACCGCCGCAACGCGCGCGAGGCGCTGGCGCTCATCCGGGAGGCCTGCCGCGAGAACGGCGCGGCGCTCCTCCTCGTGAGCCACGACGAGGAGGTGCTCGGGCAGTTCGGGCGCGCCGAGGACTTCGCCTCGTTCAACGCCGCGGCAGCGGAACGGGTGCCATGACCCTCCTGCTCATAGTCTACCGGAGCCTGAGGCAGCACGCGTTCTCGACTGTCGTCACGGCGCTCAGCCTCGCGCTGGCGGGCGGCCTCCTCATGACCGTCTGGATGGTTCGGGCCGAGGCGCAGAGGTCGTTCCTGCAGACGACGACGGCGTTCGACGCCGTCCTCGGTGCGCGGGGCTCGAAGCTCCAGCTTGTCCTGAACGCCATCTTTCACCTCGAGGCCTCCCCCGGGAACCTGTCCTGGCAGGACTACGAGATGATCCGCCGGAACCCGGCGGTGAAGGTCGCGATCCCGATCGCCGTCGGCGACAACCTCAAGGGCTACCGGATCGTCGGGACGATCCCCGAGCTCTTCACGGACGTCGACTACGCGCCGGGCAGGACGTACGTGGTCGCCGAGGGCGGCCGCCTCTTCAGTCCCGATGCAAAGGAAGCGGTCGTCGGGAGCTTCGCCGCGGGGAGGCTCGGGCTCAGGGTGGGCGACACCTTCCATCCCTTCCACGGACTCGCCTACGACCCGTCGAACCAGCATCCCGACCTGTTCACGGTCGTCGGCATCCTCAGGCCCTCCAGCACGCCGCTCGACCGCGTCGTCCTCATCCCGATCAAGGGGGTGCAGACGATGACCGGCCACGACCCGCGCGCGGCGACGGACATCAGCGCCGTCCTGATCAAGTTCCGCTCCGGGACCGCCGGCTTCATGCTGGACATGATGATCAACAAGCAGGGCAACCGGCTCACCCTGGCCTATCCCGTGAGCGGCATCCTCGCGGACCTGTTCAGCAAGATCAGCTGGTTCGACCAGGTGCTTGCGCTTGTGGCCTACCTGGTCGCCCTCGTCGCCGCCGCGTCGGTCCTCGCCAGCATCTACAATTCCATGAACGCGCGGAAGCGCGACATCGCGATCCTCAGGGCTCTCGGCGCGAGGAGGGGGCTGGTCTTCGGGGCCGTCGTGGCCGAGTCCGCCTGCATCGGGGCCATGGGCGCCATCGCCGGCTTCGCGGTCTACGCCGTCCTCTTCGCCGTCGTGGCGAGGATCATCCGGGCGCAGACAGGCGTCGTCCTGACGCTGGCGGAGCTCAATTGGGTCCTCGCGGTCGCGCCTGGCGGGCTCATCGCGCTCTGCGCCCTCGGTGGCGTCATCCCCGCGGCCAAGGCCTACAGGATCCCGGTTGCGGAGAACCTGGCGCCGGTCTCCTAGCGCGGGCCTGCGCAATCGCGAACCCCATCGACGCGATGACACCACCCATCTGGTCCCTGCGGCGGCTGCACGCGGTCGATGAGGGGATGATCGCCGAACTCGCGGGCGTCTTGCTCGACTGCGTCGAGGGTGGCGCGTCGGTGAGCTTCATGCACCCGATGCCAGCCGGCCGCGCCGAGGCGTTCTGGCGCCACGTGGCCGAAGGCGTTGCCTCGGGCAAGCGCGCCCTCCTGGTCGCGGAGGACGCATCGGGCGTGTGCGGCACCGTGCAGCTTGTCCTCGACCAGCCCGAGAACCAGCCGCACCGCGCGGATTTGGCGAAGATGCTGGTCCACCGGCGCGCACGCAGGCAGGGGGTGGGGGCGGCGCTGGTGCGGGCGGCTGAGGCCGTGGCGCGCGAATGCGGCAGGACGCTCCTGGTGCTCGACACCGTCACCGGCGGCGACGCCGAGCGCATGTACGAGCACATGGGCTGGGAGCGCGTGGGGGTGATCCCCGGCTATGCCCTGATGCCGCGCGGCGGCCTCGTCGGCACGACCGTCTTCTACCGCAGGCTCGGAGGCTAGGGCGCTCCCGCGGGACGCCGGGGACCGGGAATAGGCCCTTTGACGAATCCCGGCGATGTGGTAGGGTCATCGGGTGAGGCTTCTCCTACTTGCGCTTGCCGTCCTGCCGCTCGCCGTTTCCGGCGAGACGGGCCAGCTGCAGGTTCCCGCGCCCGAGGTCGACAACGGCTACCTCAAGCTCGGCTTCGACCGCCTCTCGAGCTTCAAGTTCATCGCCCCCGAGTATGACCCCCTTGCGAACCCGAAGGCCGTGCCCCCGACGGGCGAGGAGCAGATCCCCGCGGCGGTCAAGGCCTGGAGCGGCAGGAAGGCCATCGTGACCGGCTTCATGCTTCCCACCAAGCTCGACAACGGGAAGGCCGTTGAATTCCTCCTGATGGCCAACCAGATGGCGTGCTGCTACGGCACCATCCCGAACATGAACGACTGGGTGATCGTCAGGATCCCGAAGGGCGTTCCCATCACCCAGGACGTCCCGATCTCATTCCGCGGCACGTTCAAGGTGAACGCCACATTCGAGAGCGGCTACATGACCGGGATCTACCAGCTGGAGGCCGAGGGGCCCGGCCAGATCTCCGAGTGAATCCACGGGCGGCCCCGGCCGCCTACCGGGAAACGTCGCTCTGCTGGAGGACCTTGAACCCGCGCTTGCCGAGCGCTTGCGCCGCAGTCTCGGGATCCTCCGCGCTGATCGCTATGGCAGCCCGGTCCGCCGGCCGCTTTATGAAGCTGTAGACATAGTGGGTGTTTATCTCGGCCTCGAGTAGCGCGGCCAGGACGCTCTTAAGCTCCGACTCGTCGGCTATCTCCACCGCGAGGATGCTGCATTCCCCATAAGGCAAGTCATTGCTCACCATGAGCTCGCGCGCCTTCGCCGGGTCGTCGACGACAACCCTGATGATCGAGCTGTCCGTCGTGTCGAGGACGGTGATGGCCATGATGTGGACGTTGTTATCCTTGAGGAGCGTCGTCAGGTCATAGAGGCGCCCGACACGGTTCTCCGCGAACACCGAGAACTGCTTCACGGGATCATGCGGGACAGAGCTCGTTCGGGCTGCCATGGCGATCGAGGATCATGCTCCCGGCGGCCCGAGGGTCAACGGCGAGGTGTTGAGATTTTCCGGGGGCACCCCAATCGTGGGCCCAGCGATGCCCCAGGACCTCCCAGCGCACCACGCGGCCACCGTCGACCGCGCCCTCAAGGGGGCGCGCCTCGTCGTGCGGGGAATGGCGCTCAACGCGATCCTCGCGGTGACGAAGGTCGTGGGGGGGATCCTCGGCCACGCCTACGCCCTCGTGGCCGACGGGGTCGAGTCGATGAGCGACATTGCGATCTCCATCCTCATCTGGGCGGGCTTCCAGTGGGCCGCGCGCCCCCCCGACGACGACCATCCCTACGGGCACGGCAAGGCCGAGGCCGTGGCCGGGCTCTTCACCGCGGTCGTCGTCCTTGCCGCCGGCGTCGGGATCGGCTGGCACGCGATCACGGAGATCCGAGACCCGCAGCGCGTGCCCCAGTGGTGGACGCTCCTCATTCTGGCGGGCGTCGTCGCGGCGAAGGTCATCTTCTCCCGCCGCCTCGAGAAGGTCGGCCGCGACACCGAGAGCACCGCCCTTGGCGCCGAGGCGTGGCACCACCTCTCCGACGCGATGACGTCGGCCGCGGCGTTCGTCGGCATCTCGATCGCCGTCATCGGGGGCGCACGGTACGCGGCGGCCGACGGGTGGGCCGCCCTCGTCGCCTCTGCCGTGATCGCCTTCAACGGCATCAAGATCTTCCGGAAAGCGCTCAACGAGGTCATGGACATCGCGGTTCCGCGCAAGATGGAGGACGGCGTCCGCGAGCTGGCCGCGAGGGTCCCGGGTGTCGCCAGCCTCCACAAGTGCCGCATCCGCAAGAGCGGCCTCAGCTACCTTGTCGACATCCAGATCCGCGTCGCAGGGAGCCTGAGCGTCCGCGAGGGCCACGGGATAGCGCACGCCGTCAAGGACACGCTGCTCGCCTCGGGCCTGCGGATCAGTGACGTGACCGTCCACGTGGAGCCGACCTGACGCGGAGGGGCCGCGGTCAGCGCTCGATCCGCTGCGCCAGCTTCCAACCGAGGTAAACCCCCACCATGCTGCCGATACCGCTCACGATGATCTCCGTCATCAGCCCAAAGCTCTGCACGAGGTACCCGGCTATGTACCCGGCGGCCGTCATGCAGGCGAAGATGCAGAGCTTGGTCACCCCACCGGACTGCGGGAAAGTCCCGAAAAAGGCGATTTCTAAGCGGGCGGGCGTCGAAGGGGAAACCCCGCCGGCGGTGTTACGCCAGCCAAGCCCCCCATGATCGCCCGCCCGAACGGCGCCCTTTGCCCCCTTGCCTGCCTCGGCGCCGCGCTTCTCTGCGCGAACCCGGGCCGGGCGCAGGACGACGGCGTGATAACCGCGGTCTCGTCGCAGGTGAGCGAGGAGTATGCGCGGGTCAGGCTGCCCGACGGGTCCTTCCAGCCCGAGACCTACACGTTTGGCGAGGGCGGCCGGATCTCCGGCGCGTCGCGCGACGACCCGATCGACAAGCTTAGCTTCCTCGACGTGGCGAAGGTGATCGCGGCGCCACTTGCCGAGAAGAGGTACGTCACGGTCCCCGACAGGGACCCGGACAACACCAAGCTCCTGATCATGGTGTACTGGGGCACGACCTCGGGGACCAGCGACGGGTCCGACTCCCTGGCCTACCAGAACCTTCAGCGCAGCCAGGGTTTCCAGGCCCCGCCGCCCCCGCCGCCGGCGGGCGGGCGCGGCCCGGGGCCCGGCGGGGACAACACCGCGGCCCTGATGCAGCACGCGAGGCAGGACGGGGCGGACGGCGCCATGGCGGAGGTGCTGGCCGAGAACTGGCAGCGCGACCAGGCCGACATGCGCAACGCGATGCTCCTCGGCTATGACTCGGCGCTGGCCGAGACCAGCTCGATCGACTCGATCCCGCTGAAGATGCGCCGCGCCGACCTGATCTCGGAGATCGAGGAGAACCGCTACTTCATCGTGCTGATGGCCTACGACTACCAGGCGCTCTGGAAGCAGAGGAAGCACCGCCTGTTCTGGGTGACCCGCATCAGCGTCCGCGAGCGCGGGGCGAACTTCGCCAAGGTGTTCCCGGCGATGGCCGCCTACGCATCGCGGTATTTCGGGCAGAGCACCCGCGGGCTCCTCCGCAAGCCCCTTCCCGAGGGGCATGTGGAGATCGGGGAGCCGAGGTCCCTCGGCGTCATCCCTGAGAAGTGACCTCAGCGCCCGTGGCCCCCGAAATGGCCGCCCCCGAAATTGGCGCCGCTGACGTGGCCGCCGAATCCCGCCCGCCCGAATCCGCGTCCACGAAAGCCGTGGCCGTAGAAGCCGTGTCCGTAGAAGCCGCGGCCGAAGCCGAATCCGACGAAACCGAGGGGATACCCGCCCCAGAACCACGGGTCTCCCGCCCAGCCGTAGCCCGGGTAGGCATAATATCCGGGATAGGCGTCCACCGAATAGTCGGCCGGGCCGTAGTCCACCGTCGACGGGGGCTGGTCGATCACGCGGTCGACGCCGCCCGGGCCGCTCTGGCCCTGGAACTGCCCGTCGACATAGGGCGCCGGGGTTGAGGGCATCGGCTGCCCCTGACCAGCAGTCTGCGAGTACTGGCCCGGGGGCTGGGGCGGTCCCGCTTGCGCCTGGGATGCCTCGCCGACATTCCATGCGCCGTTCACCCAGACCCAGCTGCCGCTGGAGGAGATCCAGTGGCCGGCGACCCAGGTCGCGCCCCGCGACGGCGGGAGGTCCCAATGGGCCGCGACCCACTTCCACTGGCCGTTCTCGGAGTTCCATTGCCCGCCCATCCAGACGTAGCCCTGTGAGGGTGCCGGCGACGTGATTTGGCTGTCGGCGGACAGCGAAGGATTGGCGGTCGTGTCCGCGAGGGTTATGGCGCAGCCCGCGAGGCAAGCTGCCCCGGCGAGTGCGATTCGGATTCTTGAATTCATGGTATTAAATTTTATTCCTCTACTGGGCCTTCAGCCTTGGACACGTATCGGTCGGCCGCTGTTCCGCATGGTTTGGCGAGTAAACGGCCGCGAATTTCCGTGACCCAACATTGCCACGGAAAGAAGCCTTACGCAAGTGGCCGGTCCCTCCCTGCGATTGGGCGGGGCCGCCAGTGCCCCCTAAACCCGGCGCCACCATGCGGCTACGTCCCGGCGTCAGGCCCGGCCTGACCGCCTCGCGATTTGTGCTTGGCCGCCCGCCCGGGCTCCGCTTGCTAGGGTGCCTATGGAAGAACCCGAGGTCCCCACCGAGCATCTGCACGAGGAGATGGAGCACCACGCTGCGCATAGCAGGGCGCCGTGGATGATGGGCGTCGCCCTGAGCTCGGCGCTGCTCGCTGGCCTTGCGGCCGTCTCCTCGCTCCTTGCGGGCCACCACGCAAACGAGGCGATGGTCGAGCAGATCCAGAGCTCCGACAAGTGGGCCTACTACCAGGCCAAGGGGATCAAGGCGGCCGTCCTGGGATCAAAGATGGAGCTCCTTGAGGCCGAGGGGAAACCGGCCGCCGCGCGGGACCAGGAGAAGATGGCCGGCTACAGGAAGGACCAGGACGACATCGCTGCGGAGGCGAAGGAGAAGGAGCAGTCGGCTGAGGCGCACCTGCGGACGCACGTCGTCTATGCGCGGGCCGTCACGCTCTTCCAGATCGCGATCGCCATCGGCGCGATCTCCGCGCTGACCAACCGGCGCGCGTTCTGGTTCGTGAGCATCGGTTTCGGCGTGGCGGGGATCGTCTTTCTCCTGCAGGGCCTGCTGGCCCATTAGGGGACGCTCAAGCGCTGACGAAATCTATATACCCGCGCTCGACGTCGGTCGACACCAGCTGGACGCGGATCCGGTCGCCGACCTTCAGGTGCTCGAAGCCCTTGAGCAACTTCCCCTCGACCGCGGGATGGCGGAGGCGCACCCACGTCCCCTTGTCCGCCGCGCCGGTCACCGTCGCGTCGAACTTGTCGCCAGTCCTCGCCGAGAGCACCATCGCGCCGGCCGACTTGACCACCTGCCTCTCGACCTTCTTCGCCGCGTCCTCCTGGTCCGTGCAATGCTGGGCCAGCGAGGTCAGATCGTCGTTCGCATAGGGGGGTCGGGACCCGGCGAGCGCGGACTTGAGGAGGCGCTGGATGAGGAGGTCGGGGTACCGGCGGTTCGGCGCCGTCGAGTGCGCATAGTCCGCCACCGCCAGCCCGAAGTGCCCCGCCACCGTGCCGCCCGGGAATTCGACGACGTACTCGCCTCGTCCCAGGAGCTTGATCACGCAGAGTGAAAGGTCGGGAAACGAAGATGCATCCGCCTTCATCGCGGCGACCAGGAAGGCCTCCAGGGCCTTCCCGTCCGGCCTGTCAGGCAGCGCGGAGCCCCGCTCCGCGGCCAGCTCGACTATCCGGTCCCACTTGCTGGGGGTCCTGACCACGCGGCGGATCGAGGGGAACCCCTTGGCGGACAGGTAGCGGGCGGTGACGCCGTTCGCGGCAACCATCAGCTCCTCGATGAGGCTCTTCGCGACGTTGCTCTGGTCCGGCAGGAGGTCCCGAAGGACGTCGCCGTCAAAGACCGGGCGCGGCTGGACCGTCTGGAGCGAGAGGGCCCCGCGCATGTGCCTGAGCGAGCGCAGCTGCTCGGCGACGTTGTGCTGGAGCCTGATGTTCTCCGCCAGACCCGCGACGGCCCCGATCGGGGAGGGCATCGGGGCCTTGCCGTCGAGCCACGCAGCGACGCTGTTGTAGGCTAGCTTGGCCTGGTTCTTGACGACCGCCCCGTAGATCCCCGACCCCTTGAGCGCGCCCGTCTTGTCGAACGTCATCTCGATCACGCATGCGACCCGGTCCGTGCCGAAGGCGAGCGATGTGAGGTCGGTCGAGAGCTTCTCGGGGAGCATGGGGAATATGCCACCGGCCGTATAGACCGAGGTCGTGTTTTTTCTGCCATGGCCGTCCAATGCCGTGCCCTTCCCGACGAGGCCGTCGACGTCGGCTATCGCGACAAGCACCCTGGCCGACCCGTCCCCGAGGCCCTCGGCGACCGTCAGCTGATCCAGGTCCCGCGAGTCATCGTTGTCGATGGAGCACCAGAGGAGCTCTCTCATGTCGCGAACCGGCGCACCGGGATTCGCCTCGGGCCCCTTGATGGCCGACAGCTCCGCCAGGGCCGCCGGCGGAAAGTCGGGCTCAAGGCCCCTCTCGACCATCACCCTGCGGGCGATTTTCTGCAGAACGGTGCGGGACTTCCGATCATCGGGGTTCGGCATTGGGGTTGTGTCCCTGAATGCCCGATTTCCCGCCATGGTCAATTTTGCGTTTCCCCGGGAGGCATGCTACCGTAAAGGCGACGCGGGGAACCATTCCCGTTCCCGGCTTTCATATTGGGCAGAGCAGATGAAACGTTTCCTCATAATCATCGCAGCTCTTCTGGCCGCCAGCGCATCGGCGCGCGCCCAGGCGCCAGCGTCGACCCCGGCCGCGCAGCCCCCCACGAACGACGCGTCGAGCGTCGTCCTCGCGAGCAAGCCGGCCCCTCCCGTGCCGGTTCCTGCGGCCCCGCGGGACAGCGGCGCCCGACCTGCCTCTCCGGGCATCGCGGCCGACTTGGCCGCCAACATGCCCAAGTATGCGTCCGACCTGGCGCCCGTCCCAAAGGCCGGCACGGGATCCCAGGACCTGCGGGACGTTGACAGGCCGAGGAACCAGATCCCGCGCCTGCCGCTTGAGGTGATGTCAAGGTACGTGGTCCATGAGGCCCGGATGCCGCAGTTCAAGGAACATGACCTCTACACGAAGGAAGGCCTGATCGCGCTGTCCCTGAAGAGGCATCCCGGGCTGCACTTCGGCAACATCTTCAACCTGAACTCCGCGGCTGCCTTTGCCGCCATACAGAACGAGGAGAGCGCTGCAGACAGGCAGGACCTCGTGGACACCGCCTACGCGATGGCTGTCGGGGGCGACAACAAGGAGACCGCCGTCATGCAGGACGCGACGGAGGCCGAATCCTTCAGTCTTGGCACGCAGGACGGGCCCATCGGGGGCCCGCTGTCGCCCTGACTATTGCCCGCCGGGGCAGGCGGCCGCTAGTCGGCCGAATCGCCGCTCCCGACCATGGCCCGAGCGGCGTTCTCATCCGACGTGGCCACGCGCTCCACGCCGTTGTTGGTTTGGACCTCGTAGAGGTTCAGCTTCCCGACGGCCCTGATGAGGACCACCTTGGTCACCTGCACCTTGGCGGTCTCCTCCCTGGCCTCGCCCTTGGGCGAAAGGCTCTGCTCGACCTCCATGGCGCCCCTCGCCGCCTCCGTCTTGAGGTCGAATTCCGGCAGCTCGCTCCAGGAATTGACGATGTGGAAGGTGCCCTCGTGCGTCGCCCGGTTCCAGGTGAACCCGTTGATGACGACCTGGTGACCCACGTTCCCCCCGTTCCAGGGATGCTTTCCGACAAACCCCGGGGGAAGGTCCTGCCACACCTCACGCGGGAAGGAGGCCAGTACCGGGCGCCCCTTTCGCAGCTCTGCCCTCGTCCACTCGAAGGCGTCGACCTTCGGGCTCCAGTCATGAATGACCGGCTTGAAGTTCATGACCAGGTTTTCCATGCCGCTGTAGTACGCCGGGTTTATCCACGGCCTCTCCGTGTCCGCGTTGTTGATGACCTTGAAGATGTCGACGTTGTCCACGTAGAAGCCGGCGATATCCAGCCAGTGCACGCGCGCGTAGACCATGCATGTCGCGCCGATCTGGTCCCTCGGGACGTTGGGCGGGACCAGCTGGACCGTCTCAAGGGCGCCCGCGGTGGTGGACACGGCTATCGTCTTCTTCGTCGGCACCACCTCCCTGACGACCTTGACCTCCGATTTGCCGTGCGCGAGCGGGCTCTGCAGGCTCAGGGCCGTGAGCCACGCCCGGTCCTCGTCCTTCAGAGAGTCGATCGGCACCATGGTCTTCGATCCGTTCGCGAGGAGAACGACCGCGTAGCCGTTCTCGATGCGCGCCCTGACCGCGTCCTGGTACTTGGGTGAAACCGCGAACAGTGGGCCCGCGACGAAAAGCAGGACCGCGCATATCGACGCCTTCTTTCTTGTGATAGGGAGCATGGGCAAGTCGCGGCACGCGTCCGGAGCCATTCCGGCACGCCGCATCTTCCTCAAACGCAAGATCCGCGCCCCTGGCGATGGGAACTAATACGTATCCCGGATCAGGGGCGCACGCCCGAGTTTCCAGTTTGCGCCGGGGGCGGTCCCCGGCCACCGTGTCGGCGTCCTGCACGAACGGTTTCCGGGACACAATCCATGAAGAAACGCAATCCGGCGAAACCCCTGGCTGACAACAAGCATCTCCTTCGCTGGGTCGACAAGATGGCGGACCTCTGCAAGCCGGACTCCCTCCACTGGGTCGACGGCTCAAAGCTGGAATACGACGCCCTCTGCGCCGGGATGGTGAAAAACGGGACCTTCATCAAGCTGAACGAGAAGCTCTGGCCCGGCTGCCACTACGCCAGGAGCGACCCGACGGACGTCGCGCGCGTCGAGGACCGCACGTTCATCTGCTCCAACTCGCGCGAGGCCGCGGGACCGACCAACAACTGGGTCAACCCCTTCGAGATGCGCCGCAAGCTGCGCGAGATCTTCAACGGATCGATGCGCGGGCGCACGATGTACGTGCTTCCGTTCAGCATGGGGCCGGTCGGCTCCCCGATGGCGCAGATCGGCGTGCAGCTGACGGACTCGCCCTACGTGGTCGTCAACATGCGCATCATGGCGCGGATCGGCCTGCCGGTGTTCAGGGAGATCGACAAGGGCGAGAAGCGCGTCGTCCCCTGCATGCACTCGGTCGGCGCACCCCTGGGCAAGGGCGAGCGTGACGTCCCCTGGCCGTGCAACAAGGAGAAGTACATCGTCCACTTCCCGGAGGCCCGGGAGATCTGGAGCTACGGGTCCGGCTACGGCGGGAACGCGCTCCTCGGCAAGAAATGCTTCGCCCTCAGGATCGCCTCCAACATCGCCCGCGACGAGGGCTGGATGGCGGAGCACATGCTGATCCTCGGCGTCGAGAACCCCGACGGCGAGAAGACCTACGTCACGGCGGCGTTCCCGAGCGCCTGCGGGAAGACAAACTTCGCGATGATGGTGCTCCCGAAGGCGCTGACCGCCGAAGGGTGGAAGGTCTGGACGCTCGGCGACGACATCGCATGGCTGAAGCCCGGCTTGGACGGCAGGCTCCGCGCGATCAACCCGGAGGCGGGCTTCTTTGGGGTGGCGCCGGGCACATCCGTGAGGACGAACCCGAACGCAATGGCCGCGCTCTCAAGGAACACGATCTTCACGAACGTGGCGCTGACGCCCAAGGGCGGCGTCTGGTGGGAGGGGATGACCGAGGAGCCGCCCCCGCGGCTCACCGACTGGCAGGGGAACGAATGGACCCCCGGCTGCGGCCGGCCGGCGGCGCATCCCAACGCGCGCTTCACGGCGCCCGCGTCGCAGTGCCCGACCATCGACCCGGACTGGGAGAAGCCGGACGGGGTCCCGATAAGCGCGATCATCTTCGGGGGCCGCCGGGCCGGCACGATACCGCTCGTCTATCAGGCCTTCAACTGGAGCTCCGGGGTCTACATCGGGGCGACGATGGGCTCGGAGATGACCGCCGCCGCCACCGGGACGGTCGGGAAGGTGCGGCGCGACCCCATGGCGATGCTCCCGTTCTGCGGGTACCACATGGGGGACTACTTCGGGCACTGGATCGTGATGCAGAGGAACCTGAGCGAGACGCCGCGGATCTTCCACGTGAACTGGTTCAGGAAGGACGCCGAGGGCCGGTTCATGTGGCCCGGGTTCAGCGAGAACATGAGGATCCTCAAGTGGATCGTCGGCCGCGCGCGCGGCAGGACCCTCGCGAGGGAGACCCCGATCGGGTGGATGCCCCGGCATGGCGACATCGACTGGAACGGGCTCGATTTCCCGAGGGAGAGGTTCGACGAGCTCCAGGCGTTCGACCGCAAGGCGTGGAGGGCCGAGGTCATGAGCCACGAGGAGCTTTTCCTGGACCTCCACGACCGCCTGCCGAAGGAGATGGTCTACGAGCGCGAGCTCCTCATTTGCCGGATGTGACCGGCTTCAGGCCGTAGAGCTCGGCTGCATTGCGCCAGAGGATGCGCTCCCTCCACTCGGCAGGCACCGCGGGAAGCGCGATCCTCGGGTTGTCGAAGTCCCAGTGCGGGTAGTCGCTCGAGAAGAGGATCATCTCCGGCGCCCCGATCATCTCGAATATCTGCAGGAGGTGCCTCGGGTCCTGCGGCTCCTCCGTCGGCTGCGTGGTCACGCGGACGTGCTGGCGGATGTACTCGCTCGGCAGCCGCTTCAGCCACGGGACCTGCGACCGCAGGCCCTTGTAGTTCTTGTCCATCCTCCACATGAGGTGGGGAAGCCAGGCTATCCCGCACTCGATGGCCACGAACCTGAGACCCGGGAACTTCTCGAAGACGCCCTCGCAGACCATCGAGTTCACGTGCGCCATGGCGTTTATCGGGACGATGTTATGCCACTCGAAGTACCGCGTCGGGCGCCCGGCCGGTGTGGGGGTGTCCGCGGTGCCCGCGCCCTCCGTGCCCGGGTGGATCGCGACGGGAAGCCCGTGCCTCGCCGCCGCCTCGTAGATGGGGTGGTAGAAGCGCTGCCCGAACAACCGGTTGGAGCCCGCGCCCATCAGGACCTGCACGAAGCGCTTGTCGCCGGAGCAGCGCTCGATCTCGCGGGCGGCGGCCTCGGGGTCCGAGTGGTTGATGATGATCGACCCGCGGAAGCGCGGCGAATGGTCGAGCCAGCGGGCCGCGAGGTTCATGTTGTAGGCCGCCGCGAGCGCCGAGCCCCAGTCCGGGTCGAAGTGCGTCGAGACCCCGAGGACGTGCGAGCCGGTCAGGATCGCGTAGTCGACCGAGTAGCGGTCCATGTGGTCCCGGATGAGGTGGGCCGGGTCGCTGCCGGCGATGCCGCCGGAGGGTGGCCGGGCGTCCTCGCGCTGCACCCCGACCGGCGAGACGTAGCCGGCCGGCGGGACGGCTATCCCGTGGCGGTCCGCGAACTCCTGCCAGAGCCGGGGCAGGAAGGGCCTGAGTTCCGCCTTGGCGTCCGCGAACGCGTTGTGGACGTCTGCGTCAATGAGGGGCATCGGGATCGCGCCAAGGTTGGGGCCGCCTCAGTCCGGCAGCAAGACGTAGAGCTCGCCTGCGCTCTCCTCGAGCGGGAACCGGTCCAGGTCCCCCGAGGCCGGCCCCTCGAGCCGGACCTCCTTCAGCCGGTTGCCCGGGTCCACGATGTGCTCGCCCGTCCTCAGGTCGAACTCCCAGCCGTGCCACGGGCAGCGCAGGATGCACCCCTCACTCCCGTAGATGTATTCGTAGACCTGCGACGGGAGCGCGGTGCCGGATATCCGGCCGAGGCACACGGGGGCGCCCGCGTGCGGGCACGCGTTGCGGTAGGCCCGGATCTCCCCGCCCACGTTGAAGATCCCTATCTCGACCCTCCCGACCGACACGATCCTCCGGCCGCCCGGGGGTATCTCGCTCGCCTGGCCTACGGGATGGCGCTTCATCGGTGGTGGCAAAATCGCCGGACCCGATCCAAGGTGTGCTTAGGACGATGAGCAACCGCGCACTTGCCCCGGGAACCCCCGCCCCCGCCGCCGTGGAACAGTCGGTCGACTGCCCCGCCCTGCGCTGCGCCGGCGGCCGGCAGTCGGGCGTCCGGGAGAGGCTTGTCATCGAGGAGCCGCTCGCGATAGAGATCGCCTACGAGCGGCTGGGCCAGCCGGTCGTTAAGGTGCTGTCCGTCACGATGCGGACGCCGGGCGAGGACGACGACCTGGCGCACGGGTTTCTCTACTGCGAGTCGGTGATCGAGGCCGCCGGGGACGTCCTTGGCGGCGAGCTCCTCGGCGAAAACGCGAGGGGCGAGAGGATTCCCACATGGAGGGTCCGGCTCGCGCGGCCTCCGGCCAGCCAGGAGATCGAGCGCGTGAGCAGGGGAATCATCACGAGCGCGGCCTGCGGCCTCTGCGGGAGGACCTCGCTGAAGGGCCTGCGCCTCAGGGCCGCGGCCGGCGCGACCGGCGGCGCCCCTGTCACGGGCGAAGCGGTCCTCTCGCTGGCGGCCAAGCTGCGGGCCCTCCAGAGGACGTATTCGGAGACTGGCGGTTGTCACGGGGCGGGGCTCTTCGACGAGGCCGGCGGGCCCCTCATCGTCCGGGAGGACGTCGGCAGGCACAACGCCGTGGACAAGGTCGTCGGCGCGGCGCTCAGGGCGGGCATCCCCACGGCTGGCGGCACGCTTGTCCTCAGCGGGCGCGCAGGCTTCGAGCTCATCCAGAAGGCGGCTGCGGCGGGAATCGCGCTCGTCGTCGCGGTCGGCGCGCCCTCGTCACTCGCGGTCCAGATGGCATCCGACGCAAAGATGACGCTTGTCGGGTTCGCGCGCGAAGGCAGGTTCAACCTCTATTCCCAGTCCGGCCGCCTGGTCCAGGGCTGAAGGACCCGACTCTCCCCGTGAACATCGTCCGCCTTTACCACTCCCCGGAGCACATCTACAAGGGGCACAAGGGAATGCCGGCCGGGACCGTGCCGATGACCGAGGCATCGCGCGTCAGGCTCGTCGCCGGCCGCGGCGTGGATGGCGACCGGTACTCCAAGAGGGAGGGCACCAAGGGGCAGGTCACGTTCTTCGCCGAGGAGACCTGGCTGCGCCTGTGCCGGGAGCTTCAGGTGTCGCGGCGCGGATCGGACGTCTTCCGGCGCAACGTGATCGTCCGGGGGGCCGACCTGAATGCCCTCATCGGCCAGGAATTCGAGGTCCAGGGGGTCCGGTTCCGCGGAGTCGAGCACTGCAGCCCGTGCTTCTGGATGGAGGAGGCCTTCGCCCCGGGGACCCTCGCCCTGCTCGGGGAATGGGTGGCGGGAGGCCTGCGCGCCAGCGTCCTCACGGACGGATGGCTCTGCGTCGACGTCCCGGGGGCGCAGCAATGCTCGGCGTAGTGCTGGCCGGCGGCGAGAGCCGCCGGATGGGCCGGGACAAGGCCTTCCTCGAGGCGGACGGCGAGCCGCTTTGGAAGCGCCAGGTCGGCGTCCTTCGCGACGCGGGCGCGGGACGCGTCGTCCTCATCCGGCGCAGGGGCCAGGACCCCGTCGCCTACGACGACTGCCATTTCGACGTCTTCACGGGCTGCGGGCCCCTTGCGGGGATCCACGCCGCCCTGGAAATCGGCGGCCATCCCCATGTCGGCGTTCTCGCCGTCGACATGCCGGGGATCGACGCCGCCTGGTTCGGATGGCTGGGGGGTTTCTGCAAGGCGGGTGTCGGCGCCGTCGCCCGCGGGGACCGGGCGCTTGAGCCGCTGGCCGCCATCTATCCTGCGGAGGCCCTTCCGGAGGCGGCTTTGCGCCTGGAAAGGGGGGACTTGTCCGTCCAGGAGCTCGCCCTCGCGCTGGCCGCGGAGGGACGGATGTCCATCGTCGCGCTCCCCGCCGGGTACGCCGGGCGCATGGAGAGCCTCAACCTGCCGCGGGCCTGACCCAGCGCGCGCCGAGCCTGCTGCTCCTGACGACGGCCTCGATGAAGGCCATGCCCTCGACGCCGTCGTCAATCGTCGGGAAATCCAGCCCGCGCGGGATCGCGCGGCCCTCGACCTCGGCCTCGATGGCGCGGAACGCCTCGAGGTAGATGTTGCCGAAAGCCTCGAGGTAGCCCTCCGGGTGTCCAGCGGGTATGCGGGTGAGGGCCTTTGCGGCGGCGCCGACGTAGCCGTTGCCGCGGCGCCACACCTGGCGGGGCTTGTCCGCGAACTTGACGACGAGCTCGTTCGGGTGCTCCTGATGCCACGCGAGCGAGGCCTTGGTCCCATACACCCGGATATTGAGGTCGTTCTCATCGCCGACGCAGATCTGCGACGCGTGCAGCACCCCCTTGGCGCCGCCCTTGTACCTCACGAGGACGTTGCCGTCGTCGTCGAGCTTCCTGCCGCGGACAAACGTGCTCAGGTCCGCGCACAGCTGGTCGATCTCAAGGCCGGTGATATAGCGGGCGAGATTCTCCGCGTGGGTCCCGATGTCGCCCATGCAGCCCGCGGCCCCGCTGCGCGCCGGGTCGGTGCGCCAGGAGGCCTGCTTCTGGCCGGTCCGCTCCACGGCGTCGGCCAGCCAGCCTTGCGGGTACTCGACGACGACCTTGCGGACCGAGCCGACCGTGCCGTCCCTCACGAGCTCGCGCGCCTGCTTGACCATCGCGTTGCCCGTGTAGTTGTGGGTGAGGACGAACACCTTCCCCGTCTTGCGGACAACCGCCCGCAGCTTCCGGGCCTGGGCGAGGTCGAACGTGACCGGCTTGTCGCAGACGACGTTGAAGCCGGCTTCCAGGAACGCCTTCGCGGGCCCAAAGTGCTGGTGGTTCGGCGTCACGATGACCACGAAGTCGAGCCTTCGCGCCGGCGGCATCGCGGCCTCGGCCTCCGCCATCTCGACGTACGAGCCGTAGACGCGCGAGGGGTCGAGGAAGAGGTCGGCCCCGGATGCCCTGGAGCGCGCCGCGTCGCTCGAGAAGGCCCCCGCCACGAGCTCCGCACGGCCGTCCATCGCGGCGGCGATCCGGTGCACGCCGCCGATGAAGGCCCCGCGGCCGCCTCCGATCATGCCGAATCGTAGTTTTCTGCGCATAGGTGTTGGGTCCGCAGCGATTGGGCGGGGCTCCTCGCCCGGGTCACTGGTTCTTCTTGTCGAACGCCGCGTCGAAGGCGTGCGTGCTCGGGGGAAAGTCCACTTTCCTGACGAAGGCCGCGGCCTCCGTCGCGCCGTGCACCCGGTCCATCCGGATGTCCTCCCACTCGACGGAGAGGGGGCCCCGGTAGCCCACGTCGTTCAGGGCGACGATGATGTCCTCGAAGCGGATGTCCCCGTGGCCGAGCGAGCGGAAATCCCAGTGGCGCCGGGGATCGCCGAAGCTCGTGTGGCCGCCGAAAACGCCCGCGGAGCCGTCGCCGTGGCCCCACCAGGCGTCCTTCATGTGCACGTGGAAGATCCGCTTCCCGAATGCGCGGATGAACTTCACGTAGTCCACCCCCTGGTAGCCCAGGTGGGAGGGGTCATAGTTGAAGCCGAAGCGCCGGTGGCCCTTGACGGCGTCGACGGCCCGCTGCGCGCTCGCGGTGTCGAACGCGATCTCGGTCGGGTGCACCTCGAGGCCGAAGTTGATGTTGCTGGCCTCGAACGCCTCCAGGATGGGGCCCCACCGGTGCGCAAAGTCCGCGAACCCCTTGTCCCAGTACTCCTGCGAGGTGGGCGGGAACGCGTAGATCGAGTGCCAGATCGACGAGCCCGTGAACCCGTTCACGACGGCGGGGAAGTCCCCGGGGGCGGCGTTGCCCGGCCGGGCGTCGAAGAATTTCCGGGCGGCCTTCGCGGTCGCGATCATCTTCGAGGCGGCCCGCCTGCGGACGGCCTCGGGCTTGCCGTCGCCCCAGACGTCGGGCGGCAGGATGGAGCGATGGCGGTCGTCAATGAGGTCGCACACCGCCTGCCCGACGAGGTGGCTCGAGACCGCCTGGCAGGTGAGGCCGCTCGCACGGAGCAGGTCCCACTTCTCCCTCACGTAGGTCTTCGACGAAAGAGCCTTGTCGACCTCGAAGTGGTCCCCCCAGCACGCCAGCTCGACGCCGTCATAGCCCATCTTCCTGGCGAGCGGGGCCAGCTTCTCGAGAGGCATGTCGGCCCATTGGCCGGTGAACAGGGTGACGGGGCGGGGCATGGGTGGGGTTTCTCCGATTGTTTTCCTAATTCCTCGGCGTGATCAAGCCCGGCCCCACGCCTTCATCTGCTCGTGGCAGAGCCTCACGGACTTGATGGGCGCGTGGCTGTACTCCTCCTGCTCGACGATGAACCACTCGACGGCCCCGACCGAGTCGGTCGCGGCGAAGATCTCGTCGAAGTCGACGGGTCCGTTGCCAAGCTCCTTTGCATCCTTCAGGTGGACGAGCGGGATCCGAGAGCCGTGGTCCCGGATGAACTTGGCTGGCTTGTAGCCCGCGTGGTGCACCCAGTAGACGTCGAGCTCCGCGAAGAGGTTCCGCGGCTCCGCCGCCCCCAGGATCCAGTCGAACGCGGGGCGCCCGTCGAAGATCTTGAACTCGCTGTCGTGGTTATGGAACCCGAAGCGGATCCCGAAGCCCCGCAGGGTTTCGCCGACCCTGCCCAGCTGCTCGCCGATCTGCTCGCAGGCCGTGGCGGAGACGAAGTGGGCGGGCGGCCACCAGGAGCAGGCGACGTGCTCGGCCCCGAGGAGGAGGGCGTCGCCGATGACGGCCGTCGGGTCGGTCGCCACGCTGGGGAAGCTCACGTGCATCCCGGCGACCCTGAGCCCCGCCGCGTCGATGGCGGCCTTGGCTCCCTTGGCATCCAGGTTGCCGTACCCCGCGAGCTCGACGCCGTCGTAGCCGATCTCGGCGACCGCGGCGACGGTCGCCGCGAAATCGCGCTTCATGTCGTCCCGCACCGACCAGAGCTGGAGGGCCACCGGGGTCTTCTTCCTGCCCTTTTGTGGAGGCGCCTTCATTTGATTCGGACCTCCCTGCCCGTCGAGGCGGAGACGTAGATCGCGTCCAGGATCTTCTGGACGGCTAGTGATTCCGCTGGCTTCACGAACGGCTTGGCCTTCCCCAGGAGGCAGTCGATGAAATGCACCATCCGGTTCGTGTTCACCACGGGCGGCAGGGGATCCACCTCCTCGGTGACATAGCCAGTCCGCGTCTGCTTGAAGAGCCGCACGGGGGGAAGGATGAGGCCGGCCTCGGTCCCGAAGAGCTGTGTCGCGTTGACGTCGACCATCGGCCCGTGGGCGGCCCACGAGGCCTCGAGGAGCACCGTCCTTCCGCTCCTCATCTTGATCAGCGCGACCGAGAGGTCGTCCACGTCAAACTTCGCCCTGGGGTCGATCTCGCTCTTTCCCCATCCGCCGTTGCCGAGCCCGCGCGGCCCGAACTTCGCAAAGGTCTGCCCGCTCACGGCCGCCGCCTCAAACTCGCCGATGATGTACAGGCATCGGTCGAGGGCGTGGACGCCGATGTCGTAGGTGCAGCCGCCGCCCGCGAAGCGCTTCTGGGTGAACCACGACCCGATGCGCGGGATTCCCGCCCGGCGGCTCCAGGACGTCTTCGCATGGTAGACGTCCCCCAGGCTTCCCTGCGCGACGATGGCCCGGGCGGTCTGCGTGTCCGAGTTGAACCGGAGATTCTGCCCGACCATGAAGAGGACCCCCCGCTTCTTGGCCTCCGCGACAAGCTTGGCGGCGTCCCTGGCGCTGGTCGCCATCGGCTTGTCCAGCATCACGTGCTTTCCCGCGCGGAGCGCCTCAAGGGCGACCCTCGCATGGAGATAGTTGGGGAGGGCGATCGACACGACGTCGATGTCCGGGCGCACAAGGAGCTTCCGGTAGTCCGTCACGACCTCGGGGATGTCGAACCTCTGGGCGGCCTCGCGCCCGCGCTCGGGCGACACCTCGGCGATCGCCACGACCCGCGCGCAGGGGTGCTTCTTGAAGCTCGCAAGGTGGTCGTTGCCGATTGCGCCGGCTCCGATGACGGCGACGTTGAAGTGGGTCTTGCGGCGATTGATCTTCATGGGGTTGTGGGGCGGGACGCCAAACCTTGCGTTTATGCAGCGCCTTGGCGAATTTTTTTCAAGGGGCCGCCGGGTCGCCCGGGCCGGGCGCTCAGTAGTAGATCCAGTACCTTCGGCTCTGCTCCTGGTAGATGGCATTCCTCGCCTGCCAGTCGCGGACGTAGGCCTCGACGTCGACCCGCGAGCCATGGGCCGCCAGGTCGTTGTAGAAGGCGGTCGAGCCCCAGTAGATCAGCACGGACCTGGCCTCGGCCGGGGTCATTGCCGAGAAGGGATTCCGGGGGTTGAGCTTGCATGCCAGCCTCAGCAGGCAGGCGCTGAGCTCAGTGGGCCTCCACTGGTCCCAGTCGTTTATCTCCACGTAGAGTCCGAGGTCAGGCTTGCCCGTCTTGGGATCGGGCACGCTGACTCGGCGAAACCCTATTCCGGGCAGGTTCAGGGCCTTGAGCTCCCTCTCAAGCACGTCGAAGCGCACCCCGTGGAATGATATTCCGCGGAACGGGTAGGCGGTTCCGATGCCATTCTTGAAGCCGCCCCATTGGGTGCCGAGGCCGGTCAATGCGTACCCTTCAACGGCGGCAAAATCGGGGATGTAGGGGGACGTCGGGATCCACGTCAGGCCTGTGTCCGGCCAGCGCATGGCGCGCCGCCATCCCCTCATGGGCACGACGGTCAGCCGGCCATTATTGCGCGCGGCGTCCGAAATCTTGAGGACATCCGGGGCCGTCTTCGCCATCCGCGCCAATTCGCCAATCGTCAACCCATGCACGTAGGGCACCCTGAAGGCGCCGACCAGGCCCCCGGCCCAGGGCGCGTCGAGTGGCGGACCGTCCACCTTTAGGCCGCTGAGCGGGTTGGGGCGGTCGAGCACGACCACCTCCACGCCGTTCTCGAAGCATCCTTCCATGCACATCTTCATCGAGCCGACGAAGGTGTAGCTCCGGGAGCCTATGTCCTGGAGGTCGATGACAACCGCATCTATGCCCTTGAGCTCGGAGCGGCTGGGCTTGCCCTTGTTGATCCCGTTGTAGAGGGAATAGACCGGCAGGCCGGTCCTCGCGTCGATATGGTCGGGGTAAATGGTGCTGGCCGCATATTCGCCGCGTATCCCATGTTCGGGGGAGAACAGGGCAACCAGATGCACGCCCGGGGCGTGCCGCAGGATGTCAATCGTGCTCACGCCGTGCATGTTGACGCCGGCCGGATGGGTCAGCAGCGCCACGGATTTTCCCCGAATGGGCGCGAATCCCTCGTCCTCGAGGACGTCGATTCCCAGCGCGACGGGGTGGGCGGCGTCGGTCAACGGACGGCGTGCCGGCGCCGGCACCGGCGCCACCGCCCTGACTGACGGAGCGGGCGCGGGCGAAGGGGGCGGGGTCGCGCTGCAGCCGATCAACCCGAGAAGAGGGGCTAAGCTCGATACGGCGCGCCTGATTGAACGGGGGAGCAGCCTCGGCATCGCAGAGATATCAGCCACTCGCCGAGCGCGGTCGAGACGTTTCACCTCTCGGAGAGCGTTCGGCGGACCGAATCGGAAAGAAACCCCGGCGCGCCGGAAAGGCCCTCCGCAAGGGGCATGCCCGGCGGCGTTATCGTGTGCGTGAACAGGCCCGGGATTTTCCTGTCGAGGGCGACCTGGCCGGCGAACACGTGGACCAGCTTGCCCTGGGCGAGGGCGCGCCTGACCACCGTGCCGGGACCCTTCCCGTTCAGGGAGGATTCGTCGAATCGGCCCTCTCCGGTCACGACCATGTCGGCGGCCGACAGGCGGTCATCCAGGTCGATCCAGGAGGCGACCAGCTCAAATCCCGGCAGGAGCACCGCCTTGGCGGCGGCCATCAGGCCGAAGGCGATCCCTCCGGCGGCGCCGGCACCGGGCGTGCGGGTGAGTTCCCCCGGCCGGCCGAAATGCCGGCACACCAGCGCCGCGACGCGGGCCGTCTCCGCCTCGAGCGCGGCGGCATTCTCAGGTTTCAGGCCCTTCTGGGGCCCATAGGTCATGAGGGCGCCCCGCGGTCCCAGCAGCGGATTGTCGACGTCGCACGCCACGAGTACCTGGGGGAATCCCTCGGGTAGGCGGCCCGAGATGGTCCTCAGGAACGGCCAGTCCGCGGGAACGAGAGGGTCAAGGGCCTCCCCGGCGGTTCCGCAATAGCGAATCCCGAGCGCGGCCAGGGCCCCCAGGCCGAGGTCGTGGGTCGCGCTGCCCCCGACGCCGAGAAGAATCGCGCGGACTCCCTTCTCCGCCGCGGCGCGCATCAGCTGGCCCGTCCCGAGCGAGGACGCCCGGGTGAGGTCCCTCATCCGCGGCTCGAGGAGGGCGAGCCCGCTCGCGGCGGCCATCTCGACCACGGCGACCGAGCCCTCGGGCCTGGCGGCCGCGGGCCCGAGCATCGCCCGCGCGCGATCCGGTATCCTATCGACAGATACAATGCCGAACGACGCCTGGACCTCGCCGCCGCGGGGCCCCGTCGCGGAAACCCTGCGCTCGGTCCCCTCCACGGAGCGGGTGAGGATGTCCGAGAAACCGTCGCCCCCGTCGGAAAGCGGGCATTCGTCGACGTCCCAGCCGCCGCGCGTCGCCGCGATCGCGCCGGCGGCGGCGGCGCAGGCCCTCGGGGCGGTCATCGAATCCTTGAACTTGTCGAACGCAACCAGTACTCGCATGCGCTCCCTTGCTACACCCGGGCGCTGGCGGTTTGCAATTCATCACCTCCGGGGAATGCTTCCCGGCATGGACTACGAGCTCCACCCGACGTCGATCCGGGAGGTTCGCGTCGAGCCCCTGGACATACCGCTCCTGGCCCCGTTCGGCATCTCGAGAGGGGCCCTGGAGACCGCGGCCAACGCCCTGGTGACGGTCGAGCTCGCGGACGGCACGCTCGGGCGCGGCGAGGCCGCGCCGTTCCCGGCCTACAACGGGGAGACGCAGGAGGCGGCCCTGGCGCTCCTTTCGCGCGCCGCAAACTGGCTCCCCGGCCGGGATGCCGCGGACTGGCGCGCCGTCGCGCCCGAGTTCCGCTCGGAGTCGGGGACCTCGTGCGGCTCGGCCCTCTGCGCGCTCGAGACCGCGCTCCTCGACGCCGTCACCCGCAGCGCGGGTATTTCCCTGTGGCGCTTCCTGGGGGGCGCGGGCACCGAGCTAGAGACCGACATGACGGTCACGACCGGCACGCCCTCCGAGGCGCGCGCGGCCGCGCGCGAGATACGCCGCCGCGGGATCCGCATGATCAAGGCCAAGGTGGGGGGGCCGGGCGGCACGGAGGCCGACCTTGAGAGGATATCCGCCATCGTGGAGGCCGCGCCCGGCTCGCCGCTCGTCCTCGACGGGAACGCGGGCATCGGCAGGCAGGAGGCCGCGCGCCTCGTGAGGGGGCTGCGTTCCCGCGGAATCGAGCCTGAGCTCCTCGAGCAGTGGCTTGCGAAGGACGACCTCGAGGGGATGCGCGCGCTGGGCGCCGAGTCGGGCTGGAAAGTGGCCGCCGACGAGAGCGTGACCACCGCAGCCGACGCGCGCCTCGTGGCGACGGCGCGGTCGGCCGACGTCATCAACGTCAAGCTCATGAAGGCGGGGATCTCGGAGGCGCTCGATGTCGTCTCGGTCGCCAGGGAGGCGGGCATCGGCCTCATGATCGGCGGAAACATCGAGTCCATCCTGGCGATGACAACGTCCGCGTGCTTCGCCTGCGGCCTCGGGGGCTTCGCGTACGCCGACCTGGACACGCCGCTTTTCCTTGCCGAGAACCCCTTCGAGGGCGGCTTCATTCTTGAGGGCGGGCGGATATCGGTGGCCCACATCGAGGCCGGTCACGGCGTGCTGCCCCGGGGCCTTTTGCTTTGATCGGTTCGCGCGGCTTGGATTGGCTCGGCTGCGATGCCAACCAACGGGAGCCTGGCGCTCTGCCAGTCCGGATTCGAGGGACTTCTCGCGCGCGAGATGGAGGGCCTCGGCCTGCCGGTGGCTGAAAGCGGCCCGGGCTGGGTGGTCACCGGGGCGGCGGCTGACCCGCGCCTGCGCGGCGCGGCGTTTCCCCATGCGATCCTTGAGGACGCGTCCGCGGTGGCCGGCGACCGGGTGAATGAGCTCGCCCAGGGGATCTTTGACGTGTTCGCCGAAAGCCTTCGGGGGGAGCGGATCGAGTCCCCCTGGCCCTGCATCTTCGGGGGTCCGCAGGATGTCACCGGGCTCGGCCGTCGGGTCGCCTCCGTCGAGCAGGCCTTCCACGAGCTCCTGGCCAGGAAGCTCGGGCGCCTCTCCAGGCTGGCCTCGCAGGAAAGGCCCAGGGTGGGGCGCGCTCGCGGCCTTTTCGTCTGGTTCACGGACTTCGGCAGGGCGCGGATCGCGCGCTCGGCGTTCATGACCGGGCCCTGCAGGATGGCCGACGACGACGCGGCGCCCTCACGCTCCTACCTGAAGGTCGAGGAGTCGTATGCGATAGCCGGCGCCGAGCCGCGGCCCGGGGAGATTGTCTGCGACCTGGGGGCGGCGCCCGGCGGCTGGAGCTACAGCGCCGCCAAGAGGGGTGCCCGCGTCGTCGCCGTCGACAACGGCCCCTTGAAGGGGGGCGCTCTCGGCAACCCGCTCATCGACCACCGGCGCGACGACGCCTTCGGCTTCAGCCCGGGAAAGGACGCGGTCTACGACTGGCTCTTCTGCGACATGCTGGAGGATCCCAAGAAGGTGCTCCAGCTGATCGTCCGCCCCTGGCTCTCCGGGCGCTGGTGCCGGCGCTTCATCGTCAACCTCAAGTTCGGGCGCGTCGACCCGATCGCGCTCCTCGCCGACCTCCGGTCCCCGGATTCGCCGTTTGCCACCCACGCGGCCGGGGTCAGGATCGTGCACCTGTACCATGACCGCGAGGAGTTCACCGTCACCGGGACGGCCGCCGGATGAAGGATAGCGAGATCACTATCTGCGGCCTCGCCGCGGTCCGCGCCCGCTTCCGCCGGGACTCGTCGTCGATCGTGCGGCTGTTCTTTGACCGGCCGACGTCGAAGAAGGTGGGCCTGATGTGCCGCGCCCTCGCGGGTGCGCGAAAGGTCTACCGCTGCGTCGAGCCGGCGGAGCTCTCGAGGATCGCGGACTCAATGCACCACGGCGGGATCGTGGCGGTCGTCGAGGAGGCCGCCCCAAGGGTCCCGACGCCGGCCAGCGCGGCGGCCTGGTGCCGCAGGGGCGAGAACCTCGTCGTCCTCGACCGGATCGGCAATGCCCATAACCTCGGAGCGATCGCAAGGACGGCCGCCTACCTGGGCGTCCCGCGGATCGTCATAGCGGGAGATCCGGCGTCGGCACGGCCCGGCGCCGCCGCCTACCGGGTGGCGGAGGGCGGCCTTGACGCGATCGAGGTGTGGTGCGCGCCCGAGATCGCGCCCTTCCTAAAGACGCTCTCGGCCGCAGGGTACGACGTCGCCGGCGCCGCGACGCGGGGGGGC
>Ga0182015_10001838_pt1 | contig 27009 bp, 25 predicted proteins | sample 712P3MmetaG_FD_120478 | JGI IMG/M metagenome (GOLD analysis project Ga0182015, IMG submission 120478) | Permafrost microbial communities from Stordalen Mire, Sweden - 712P3M metaG | ecosystem: Environmental > Terrestrial > Soil > Wetlands > Permafrost | place: Sweden: Stordalen | collected...
AGCATGGGCGAACGGCTCGCAGCCCGGCGCCGATCCGCGCACTGTTTTTGCCGAGCGCATCGGTGAGGTCGGTCACGTCTCCGTGTCGTTCGGCGACGAGGACCCGATCCAGTTGCGCCTCGATCTTCCCGACCTCGTGCTGCAATGCGTCGCGCAGGCCGGCGATGATGGCACCCGCGACCATCTCGGTCTGCGCGTCCTGTCCATCCGTCCGACCGGCGGCCAGCCCGAGGGCGCCAAGCTCCTCACCATCACCACCCGCGAGCCGATCGTGACCGCGGCCAACGGCGTGGTCAGCGACACCTTCCGTCTGCTCGACTGGCGGATCTCGACACAGCATGCGGCGCGGTCGGAGCAGCTCTACGCAACGCTCAAACTCGTCGACAGCCTCGAGCGAGCCGAAAAGCAGCGGGCACAGTCGCAGCGCACCCGATTCAACGGTGCACGTGAGTTCTGGCGTTGCAAGGCCTGCCGGGCTCTGTGGCGGCCCGAGAGCCATGAGCGCTGCCCGTCGTGCGGCCGGGAGTTCACCGAGGCGGACCGCAAATCTCCCGAGGTGGGCAAGGTCGAGTTCCAGATCCCCGCCGGTGAGCCGATCAACCTGACGCCGGACGCCGCGGTGCTCATCGAGCCCGACGACGAGACCAACTTCGTGGGCCGGGTCGCTCGCATCGACCATCAGCGTCACGTCGTGGAGATCGTCACCCGCACCTTCGAGCACTCCGGCAGCGAGGGCTACATCGCGCCGTCATTCAACAAGGCCCTCTATCAGGCGAAGCGGTCGGTGCTTGCGGCTATCGCCACCAAGGACTTCGGTGTTGGATTGCTCGCGCAACTCCTGGTCAGCCCGGAAACGATCGTCGCACCCAAGGATGAATCGGATGCCGAAGGGTCCTGGCTCACCAGTGGGATGCGTCCGAACAAGCCACAGAACCGTGCGGTGGGATTGCTCAGCCGCTTGAGCGCAGGCCAGGCCGTGTTCATCCAGGGACCTCCTGGCACCGGCAAGACCACGGTGATCGTCGAAGCCGTCAAGCGCCGTCTGGCCGCCAATCCGGATGAGCGGATCCTGGTGACGTCGCATAGCAACCTCGCCGTGGACAACGCCCTCGAGCGCCTCGCGGGCACGCCGGGAATGCGCGCCGTCCGGGTGGCTCGCGCGGAGCGCGTGCATCCGGCAGTGGACAAGTTCCGCTGCGACGACGAGGACGATCCGCGCCTCCTCGAGGCCAACTGCTACTTCGCCACCTGCGCCACCGCGGCGACGTCGGGCATCACCGACATGAACTTCGACATCGTCATCCTCGACGAGGCCAACAAGGCACGCGCCGACGAGGCGCTCCCGGCGCTGCGCCTCGGTCGCAGCCTTGCGCTGGTGGGAGACCACAAGCAACTGCCCCCGGTCGAGGACGACGCTCTCTACGGCATTGTCGAGACCGACCCTGCACTCGAAGACCTGGTCAACCGCAGCTTGTTCGAGCAGTGCTGGGACGGCGGCCTTCCTGCCGATGCTCAGTGCCTGCTCACCATCCAGCACCGCATGCACCCCGACATCGCGGCATACGTGTCGGCGGCGTCGTACGACAACCAGCTCGAGAACGCGCCCGAAGTTCTGGAGTACGACTACATCACTCGTAAGCCATTCCCGGTCGCGCTGCATTTCGTCGACACCGAGGGAATGCGCGGCGGTCGCGAGCGGCGCGGCCCCGGTGGTGCGCTGCGCAACGAGGCCGAGGTCCGGGTCGCCGCACAGGTGGTCCGGCTGCTCGACGAGCGCGCCCCGCGCGAGCTGAGCATGGCGGTCATCGCGATGTACGCCGAGCAGGTGGAACGGCTTCGCCAGGCGCTCGGACGCCGGCGCTTCAAGCGCACCGTGAAGATCGACACCGTCGACTCGTTCGAGGGACGCGAGGAGGACATCGTGGTCATCTCGCTGGTGCGCTCGAACGAACGCGGCCGCATCGGCTTCCTCCGAGTTCCGAACCGCCTCAACGTGGCCATCTCCCGAGCCAAGCGACTGGTAGCCTGCATCGGCGACAGCGCGACCCTGCGCAGCGGCGACGAGTCGATGTACGGGGTGCTCGTCGAGGCTTCGCGCTCAACCGGCGGTTGGCTCAGCGCCCTCGAGCTGGTATCGCAACCCAAGCCGCGTCGCGGCGAGCAGCGTCCATCGGGACAGCCCGGGGGCGCCGAGGGTGGCGAAGAGGGCGACCCGGAGCGCGCGGCCAAGCGTCGTCGCCGTCGCCGTCGCGGGAGGCGTGGCGGTCCCGTCCCGGTGACTGCAGGTACCGCCGAGCCCGGCTCGGAAACCGGTGCTCCCGTGCAGCCAACCCTCGAGGGCCAGCCACAGGAAGGCGCGCAGCGCCGCCGTCGCCGTCGCCGCCGTCGCGGACGTGGGCGCGGTGCGGGCCTGGGACAGCCGGCAGGCCAGACGGGCGAGACCACCGGCCCGCCGCCGGAGCAGGAGGCGACCGCCGCTCCAGCCCCGGCTGGGGACGCACCCGAGGCCTGAAGACGTGAGCGACGCAGTCACGGTCTTCGTCCGCCCTGGAGATCCGGCGTCCGAGGCGACGCTTCGCTACCTCGACCAGCGCGGGGTCAAGTACACCAAGCGGGACGTCCTCAGCGACCCGTCGGCGACTGCGATCCTGTTCGGACGCCTTGGCCGGGTCGTCGTCCCGGTGGTTCAGGTCGGTGACCGACTGCTCGTCGGGCATGACCCCGTTCAGCTCGCCCGCTTCCTCCCCCGCGAGGACAGTGAGGAGCAGCACGTGTCGTTCGGAGCGTCGGTGAGGACCGTCACGGGTGAGATCGCAAGCGCCAAGCACCTCCCTGCGACGTACGGCGTCGAGGTCGGGCAGGTCAAGCCGGGCTCACCCGCCGAGGCCGCGGGGATCCTGCCCGGTGACGTGATCACTGGAATCGGCCCGTACACGGTCAACGGCGGCGCCGATCAGTTTCGTCGCGCCGTCGCACTGCGCCAACCAGGCGACACCATGATGCTCACCATCTGGCGCGAGGGTGACGTGTCGGAGGTCGCTGTGGCCTTTCCCATCGAGGCTCCGGTCGATCCCCGGGCCGACGTTCCCGCCGAGGAAGCGCCGCCCGCCTGACCGGCTCACAGTCGCGCCGGGACCTGCGTTTGGTATGCAGTGAGCACGGTGAAGTCGACAGCGTTGCACCCGTTCCAGTTCGTGTTCGATGAGCACGCGAACGCGGTGCTCTCGTTTCTCAACGGATCCGTGGGCGTGTCCGAGGCGGAGGATTGTTTCCAGGAGACGATGCTCAGCGCGCTCCGCGCATATCCCCGTTTGAGGGATGCGTCGAACCTGCGCGGCTGGTTGCTCACGATCGCGCGGCGAAAAGCCATCGACTCCCACCGCGCTCGCGCCCGCCGGCCCGTACCGGTCGCCGATCCCGATCCGGGCGCTGCGGTGGACGCGCACGCCGAGACCGATGACGAGCTCTGGGACCAGGTGCGGGGCCTGCCGGGCAAACAGCGCAAGGCCGTCGTGCTCCGGTTCGCGGGCGACAAGAGCTACCCGGAGATCGCGGCAGCGATGTCGACCACGCAGGACTCGGCGCGCCAGAGCGTGCACGAGGGATTGAAGAAACTCAGAAGGGAGCTCCAATGACCGTCACCCCAGCGTTGACCAACCGATTTCTCCAGGGCGCGGAGGCCAAGGGCCTCGTCGACGTGGCGGTCACGACCATGGACAGCCCGATCGGCACGCTCCTCCTCATGGCCACGCCCAAGGGACTTGTCCGTATCGCGTTCGAGGACGAGAACCGCGATGAGGTGCTCGGGGAGGTCGCGATGCAGCTGTCGCCGCGCATCCTCGAGGCGCCTCGCCGTCTCGACCCGGTGCGCCGCGAGCTCGACAGGTACTTCGCCGGGAAGCTGCAGGATTTCGAGGTGCCCCTGGACTGGGCGCTGGTGGGAGATTTCGCCCGCAAGGTGCTGCGCCGGACGGCCCGGATCCCCTACGGCTCGGTGGCGAGCTATGGCGAGGTCGCCCTCGAGGTCGGCACACCACGTGGCGCCCGCGCAGTGGGCAACGCGCTGGGCTCCAACCCGATCCCCGTGGTGGTCCCGTGCCACCGCGTGGTCCGAACCGGCGGCGCCATCGGCGGCTACGGCGGCGGATTGCCCCGCAAGCGGTGGCTCCTGGCGCTGGAGGGCGGCTGAGCGCCTACCAGCCGGGAGGCGGTTCGGACCTGTTCAGCAGGCGAACGAAGTCCTCGGCTCGCGCCACAGCTTCCCAGCGCCTCGAGAAGAAATCCTGGGTGATCATGCGGTTGTCGGCCAGCGAGGTCACGGTCACCGCCCACTGATTGAGAGCCCTGGACACCTCGACCTCGTGGGTGGCGGCTTCGTTGCGCATGACGACACCGCTGGCCGCCGGACGGCGCCCACGGTCGTTGCGTCGAGAGGACGCCATAGCCATCGCAAAGACCTCCAATACATCCCGGCAGGCATTCGCCTCGCCGCCCGCGACCATTGTCCCCCAAATGGATGCCTCAGAGCGAGAGGGTCAGCTGGTTCCCGCTTTCTCGTTCAGCCGGCTTCTCGGCCTTGACCGCCGGTGGGTGGACCACGGGAGGCGAAGCCTCGACCCAATCCGGAACGTGCCCGTCCCGCTCGCGCAGGGTCTCGACGACCGGCTCCGGTGGGCGGGGCAAGCCGAGCCCGAGCATCGCTCCGAAATCGAAGGCGTTCACCACCGCGTAATTGCTTCGGTTGTTGTTCAGCAGCACATGGAGCGGCACCCCGGAATCACTCGCCGCGCGCATCGCCGGAATCCACTCCTCGAGCTCGGCCGGCGTGTAGAGGTAGTTGAACCGGTCGCCGCTTGTGGGTCCGCTCGTGTACCAGGTCTCGCGATTGCGGCCGTGGAAACGCGCGATGCACAGCCGGGGTGAGGTGATCGCGAGCAGCGGTGGCGCGGTCGCTGATCCTATCTGGGGAGCGTCCACGCCGACGTAGACGCACTCCAGTTCCCGGAGCAGGTCCTCGGTCGCCGGCCAGGCGTCATGGTCGAACCACGATCGGTGCCGGAACTCGATCGCCAGGAGATCGTCGGGGTGACGGTCTCGAGCGGCGAGGAGCCACTCGCGCGACTCAGGTCGATTGGTCAACCAAGGCGGGAACTGGTAGTGGACGGCGACCAGCTTGCCGCTCGAGCGCAGCGGTGCCAGCGCGGCCATGAAGTCGCGCTCCTCATCGGGGGTGGGCTTGCGCGGGATCCGGTCCTCACGCTCGTGCCCGGTGAGACTGCGGTACGCCTTGATGTTGAAGCGGAATTGCTCGGGCGTCCGTTCGACCCATCCCTCGACCACCTGGGGACGAGGAATCCCGTAGAAGGTCGTGTCGATCTCGACGATCGGGAAGAACTCCGCGTAATAGGACAGCTTGTCCCGCTGGCGGCGCCCATGCTCGAGCTCGGGAGGATAGAAGTCGGTGTGGTCGGCCCAATTGCAGGTCCCGACCGCAATCGGTGCGCCCATATGAGCAAACAGTAACGAAGCCGTCACTGAAGCTGACGAGACTGTGGGCTCCCCCGGCCATACGATCCCGGCGGTGGTGCATAAGGCGGAGTTGTCCGAGAAGTGATGGCGCCCGTACGGCGGCGTCTCAGCGTCGGTTGGAACCGGCGATCGCGTAACGACGCGCGGCTATGGGCGCTCGACGCCGTGATGCTCCTGATCGCCGCGGTGCTGTGGGTGGTCTATGCCGCGGCGGTGCCTGTCTTCTCGCAGCCGAGCCTGCCCTGGTGGGCATACGCGATTGCATTCTTTACCGCTGCCCGTCTGGCTTCAATGGACAGCCCGCGGCGCGGGACCCAGGCAATCACCCTCGCCGCGGCCCCGTTCGTCGTCGCGCTCTTTCACGCGACGCCCCTCGCCATGCTCGGCGGCTACGCACTGGGCGTGGCCCTCGCCGCCGCCACCCGGCGACCCTGGGCCGTCTCGCAGACGGTGTTCGAGATCCTTCGCTTCGCGGTCTTCGCCCCGATCGGCATCTGGGCCTTCCACCTGATCTCGGGAGCGCCCAGTCTGCCCGTCTGGCGAAGCGCCCTTGGAGCCATCGCGGCGACCGTCATCGTCGTGTTCAGGCGGGCGATCTCCGAAGCCGTGGTGTTCCGGCCGCGCGAGCGCGCATCGTGGAGCGCCGTCGTCAATCACCTGCGCGCCGCCTACGTGGCCGCCGCCGCGGCGATGTGCATCGGGCTGATCGCGGTGCGCCTGATCCCAGTGGATCGGTATGCGCTCGTGCCCCTGGCGGTGGTCACCTTCACCGTGCTGATGACCCACCGGGCCTGGGTTCGCGAGCGCTACGACCACGAGGCGGCCGAATTTCTCATTGGAGCCGTGGACGCCCTCGCCGGTCGTGAGCTCGAGCCGTCGATCGTGCTCCTCCTCAACCGGGCGCGGGACATCTTCCACGCGGAGATCGCTCAGCTCACGGTGTTCCCATCGCAGCCGGCCGAGAAGGCGTTCCGCACCACCGTGCGCCACGGCCAGCCCGACGAGGTCATGGTGGCTCTCGGTCTCGGGGAGCTCGACGACGTGCTCGAGGCGGAGACCGCCGGTGTGATCGTTCGCGCCGGCGAGCCCGGCGATCCGAGTTCCGAGATGCTCGGCCGCCGGAACGTCAACGAGGCAATGGTGGCGCTGCTCCGCGGCGAGTCGCGAATGATCGGCAGCCTCATGGTGGGCGGCCACCTCGACGCCCGCACCTTCGACGATCGCGACCTGCGCCTGTTCCGCACGCTGGCCACGAGAACCACGGCCATCCTCGAGAACAGCCGGATGGAGCGGTCGATCGCCCGTCTGACCGAGCTCCAGGAGCAGCTGACCCACCAGGCGTATCACGACTCGCTGACCGATCTCGCCAACCGCTCGCTCTTCGGGCAGCAGATCGACCAGGCGTTGCGCCGCAAAGCCGAGGGCGCCGCGAGCGTCGCCGTGATCTTCCTTGACATCGACGATTTCAAAGGTGTCAACGACACCCTCGGCCACGCCGCCGGCGACGCGCTCCTCGTCGAGGTCGCCGCCCGGATTCGTGCCTGCCTGCGCCGCCCGGATACCGCTGCACGCCTCGGAGGCGATGAGTTCGCGCTGCTCATCGAGGGAGTCGACAGCGCGATCGAGGCCGAGCATGTCGCGCGCCGCGTTCTCGACGTGCTGCGCGAACCCTTCACGGTTTCGGGCACGTCGGTGATCGTCCGCGCGTCGCTCGGCATCGCAGTTGCAGACAGCATCGACGCAAACGCGGCGAGCCTCATGCGCCACGCCGACGTGGCCATGTATGTCGCCAAGGGCGCAGGCCGAAATCGCTACGTGCTGTTCGCACCGGGCATGGAGAGCGATGTCGTCCACCGGCGGAAGCTCCGCGGCGAGCTCGAGCGTGCGATGGAGCTCAACCAGTTCATCCTGCATTACCAGCCGGTTGTCAACCTCATCACCGGCGAGATCACCGCGGTGGAAGCGCTGGTGCGCTGGCATCATCCGCTGCGTGGGATCGTCGCACCAGGCGAGTTCATCGGAGTCGCTGAGGAGAGTGGCCTGATCATGCAGCTCGGCGAATTCGTGCTGCGTACGGCGTGTGCCACCACGCTCCAGTTCCAGAAGCTGCAGTCGACGCCACTCGCGGTGTGCGTCAACGTCTCCGTCGTCCAGTTGAACGCGCCCACCTTCGTCGAGGACGTGCTTGCCATCGTCGCCGAGTCGGGGCTCGCCCCGGACACGTTGATCCTCGAGCTGACGGAGTCGATGTTCGTCGAGGACACGGCGATTGTCATCGCCAAGCTCGACGCGTTGCGCAACGCCGGGATTCGCGTGGCCATCGATGACTTCGGCACCGGTTACTCCTCGCTCAGCTACCTGCGCCGGCTTCCCGTCGACATCCTCAAGATCGCCAAGCCGTTCGTCGACGACCTGGCCGATGGAGCGGAGGAGGACTTCACGCGCGCCATCGTCACCATCGCGGACGCGCTCCAATTGCATGTCATCGCCGAGGGCATCGAAGCCTCATCGCAGGTCACCCGACTGCTCAGCCTCGGGTGTCTTGCCGGTCAGGGCTATCACCTCTGTCATCCGCTCCCCGCTCCCGAGGTGGAGCAGTTGCTGCGCCACGGAGGCATCGATCGCGCGCGGCTCGAGTCGGTGTCCGACACCGCGGAGAAAGTCATGCCGCTCAGGTTGCTCGGGTAATCGATGCCCATCTGGCTCGCCGTCCTGGTGGTTGCGCTGATCGCCTTTGCGACGGCGGGCATTTCGTGGACGGCGGTTCGACGCGAGAAGGCGCGCCTCGGGTTCCTGCACACCACCTCGATCGCGCTGCTCGAAGCCCGAGATCTCGACACCGCGTCTGTGGATATCCTCCGGCGAGCGCGCGAGCGATTCGGCGCGGACGTGGCTGAGCTGACCCTCATCCCTGAGACGGGCACCGGCGCAGCATTTCGGACCACAGTCCGCGGCGGCGAGCCTGTGGATGTCATGCGATCGACCGACCTCGAGGACGACGAAGACGGTGCGCTGACACCGCCCGTCTTCGGTGTGGTGCACATCACCGAGGCGGCGTCCGACCCGTGGGTTGCGCGTCTCTGCATACGTCTCGGGATCTCTCGAGGTATGTCGGTAACGCTTCGCCATGAGTCACGCACGGTTGGATACATGGCGCTCGGGATGAACGCGTCGGATGGCGGTGAATCCCGCTCCGATGATCAGGACCTCCAGGAGTTTGCCAACCTCGTCGCGCTCACCATCCAGCGCAGCCGCCTCCACGAGGCGCTCGTCGGGCTCGCCACACTCCAGAGTGAGCTCGCCGATCGTGCCTTCCACGACCCGCTCACGCAGCTCGCCAATCGCGTGCTGTTCATCGACCGCATTGAGCGGGCGCTGCTCGAGCGCGACCCCGAGCGTCATGTCGTGAGCGTCATCTCCGTCGACCTCGAGGACTTCCGGCGGATCAATGCCGAGCGCGGACATGCCACCGGAGACGCGGTGCTCATCGAGGTGGCGCATCGCCTCCACGAGTGCCTCCGCCGGACCGACACCGCTGCCCGGCTCGGTGGTGATGAATTCGCGTTGCTCCTTCCCGAGGTGCTCCACCCTCGTGAGGCGGAGCTGATCGCCCAGCGCGTGGTTGAAGCGCTCGCGGCCCCCGTGGTGACCGACGGCGTCCCGGTGACGGTGCGCGCATCGGTCGGTCTCGCCTGCGCGACCCCCGAGGACGGGAGCGCCGCGGTCCTGCTGCGCCACGCGACAGCTGCCGCCCAGGACGCGCGCGAGGCGGGCTCTGGGACGTACCGCATCCATGGTGGCGCGGGGTCCGGGTCGGCAGACCCCGATCTCGCGGAGGAGCTCGAATCGGCGCTGACCAAGGGAGAGCTCGTCCTCCACTACCAGCCGATCGTCGAGCTGCGCACAGGCAAGATCCTCGGCGCCGAGGCACTGGTGCGCTGGCAGCACCCCGTGCGGGGCCTGATCGCGCCCCTGCATTTCCTCCCGGTTGCGGTGGAATGCGGCCTGATCGACCGTATCGAAGAGTACGTGATCCGCACCGCCTGCGAGCAGCTCCGGCGCTGGCAGACGGCCTACCCGGCCACGCCCGAGCTCGCCATGTCCGTGAACGTCGCCCCAGGCGAGCTCAGTCGCGGGGCGCTCGTCGAACGCGTGACACGGTGCCTCGCCCGGGTCGACGTCGATCCGGCATGCCTGATCCTCGAGGTGACCGAGAACGCCGTGCTCGAGGACCTCCACGGCGCGATCACCACCTTTGACGCACTGCAGCGTGCCGGCGTCCACGTTGCCATCGACGACGTCGGCACCGGCTACACATCGCTCGCCTATCTCCGGCGTCTGCCCATCGACATCCTGAAGATCGCCCGGCCGCTGGTGGCCGAGCTCGGCGACCCCAACTCGAGCGGCGAGCTGGCCCGAACGGTCGTCCGCCACGGTGAGGCACTCCGCCTGGCGCTGGTCGCCGAGGGCGTGGAGCTGCCGCTCCAGGTGCAGCGCCTCAATGAGCTCGGCTGTGGGATGGCCCAGGGATTCCACCTCGCCCACCCATGCGAGGCGGAGGCCATGGAGGCGCTCCTCCGTGAGGGTGGCCTCGACCCGGCCCTCTTCTCGCGGACGGCTCCGGCGCCACGGGCGGCAAAGCGCAAGCCCGCCCGGCCGCGGCGGGTACCCTCGACGGGTGCACCAGCGCGACACTCTGCGTGAGCTCGCCGTCGCGGCCGCCTCGGCCGCCGGAGAGCTGGTCGTCAGAGCGCAAGCCCATCCGGGGAAGCTGACCGCCGAGGTCAAGAGCCCCGGCGACTACGTCACCGAGGTCGATCGCGCGGCCGAGCAGGCGGCGATCCGCGTGCTCCGAGCGGGAGCGCCCGATATCGCGATCCTGGCGGAGGAATCCGGCGGGACGCGTCACGACCGGATGTGGGTGATCGACCCGGTCGACGGCACCACCAACTTCGTGCGCGGGTACCCGATCGTCGGGGTCAGCGTGGCGCTTGTGGAAGATGGCCGTCCAGTGGCCGGCGCGGTGACCGCGCCGCTGCTCGGCGAGACCTGGAGCGCGGCTGAGGGCGAGGGCGCCTTTGATAGCAGGGGCCACCGCCTGGCGGTCTCGACTCATCCCGGAGCCGGCGTCGTCGCCACCGGCTTTCCCTTTCGCCGCAAGGAGCGGCTCCCACGCTACCTGCCCGTGATGACAGCGGCCCTCGAGCGGTTCGAGGATCTTCGCCGCGCCGGCGCGGCCAGCCTCGATCTCGCCTACGTCGCAGCCGGTGCCTTCGACGGCTACTTCGAGCTCGGCCTCGGTCTCTGGGACATCGCGGCCGGCGCGTTGCTGGTTCGTGAGGCGGGCGGGGTGGTCACCGACTGGGCGGGCGACCCCGACGCGGTCTTCGTCAGCGGCGACATCCTTGCCGGCACGCCGGCCTGGCACGCGGTGATGCTCGAGATCGTTGCTGCGTAACTGCGCATCCCCGGCTGAGCCTTATAAGGTACGACGCCTGTGACTACCGAGAATCCAGCGACCCCGGCACACGATCTGCTCCGCGGCAAGCGAATCGTTGTCACCGGGGTTTTGACCCCCAGAAGCATCGCCTTTGCCATCGCTGCCGCGGCGCAGGCCGCGGGCGCGGAGGTGGTGCTCACCTCGTTCGGGAGGGCGATGAGCCTCACCCGGAAGAGCGCGCAGCGACTCAAGCCGGTTCCCGAAGTTCTGGAGATGGACGTCACCGATGTGGCCCAGGTGCAGGCGGTTGCCGAGCACGTTCGCCGGCTCTGGGGCGGTGTCGACGGGCTCGTCCACGCCATCGGGTTCGCGCCTCCCGACTGCCTCGGCGGCGGCTTCCTCGAGGCTCCGTGGAGCTCGGTCAGCACCGCATTCCACGTGAGCAGCTACTCGTTGCAGACGCTGGCGGCGGCGTTCGCGCCGCTGATGCCCGAAACCGGTGGATCGATCGTCACGCTCACCTTCGACGCGCGTGTCGCGTGGCCCGTCTACGACTGGATGGGTCCGGCCAAGGCGGCGCTCGAGGCAATCGTGCGGTACCTCGCACGCGAGCTCGGTCCGCGCCGGATCCGGGTGAACACCATCTCGGCGGGGCCGCTGGAGACCATCGCCGCCCGGTCCATCCCGGGATTCGAGACGCTCAAGTCCTCGTGGGGGAGCCACTCGCCGCTCGGGTGGGACAGCTCCGACAGCGGGCCGGTCGCGGACACCACGGCCTTCCTGCTGAGCGACCTCTCCCGAGCCATCACCGGCGAGATGATTCACGTCGACGGCGGCTACCACTCCCAGGGCGCGCCGCCCCTTGAGACCGCGGAGGCGAAGGGATGAGCGGCAGCAACGGCAGCCCGCGCGTTGCGATCACGGGCATCGGGGCGGTCACCCCACTCGGGCTCGACGCCGAGTCGACCTGGCAGGCATGCCGCCGCGGCCAGGGAGGCATCGGCCCGATCACGGCGTTCGACGCCTCGCATCTCACCACCCAGATCGCCGGCCAGGTCAAGGGATTCGACCCCGAGGCGGTGCTCGGGAAGAAGGAGGCGCGCCGCACAAGCCGCTGCACCCAACTCGCGCTCTTCGCCGCTCGCCAGGCGCTGGAAGATTCCGGCCTGGAGATCGCTCCGATCGCCGAGGACGTCGGCGTGCTCGTCGCCTCCGGGGTGGGCGGGATCGAGGTGATCGAGCGAAATGTCCTGGCCCTGTACAACCAGGGGCCACGGCGGGTGTCCCCGTTCACCGTGCCGTCGATGATCATCGACATGCCCGCCGGAGCGATCGCCATCGACTGCGGGGCCAAGGGTGTCAACTACGCGATCGTCAGCGCCTGCTCGTCGTCGGGGCACGCGATCGGTGAGGCGGCCGAATGGATCCGGCGCGGCGAGGCGACGGCGATCATCACCGGCGGTACCGAGGCGTCAATTACCAACATCAGCGTCGCCGCGTTCGATGCTATGCAGGCGCTCTCGACGCGTAACGACGAGCCCGACCGCGCTTCGCGGCCTTTCGACAAGGACCGCGACGGCTTCGTCATGGGCGAGGGTGCAGGGATGTTCGTGATCGAGGAGTGGGGTCACGCGGTGGCGCGCGGCGCGCACATCTACGGCGAGGTCGCGGGCTACGGCGCAACCGCCGATGCGTTCCACATCACGCAGCCGGACGCGGAGGGTGACGGCGCACGTCGCTGCATCCTGCGTTCGCTCAAGCGCGCCGGCCGCGAGCCGGACGAGGTTGATTACATCAATGCGCACGGGACCTCCACGCAGATGAACGACGCGGCGGAAACCCGTGCTGTGAAAGCGGCTTTCGGGCCCCAGGCAGGAACCATCCCGATGTCGTCGACCAAGTCGATGCACGGACATCTGCTCGGTGCGGCGGGAGCGGTCGAGGCGGTGATCACGATTCTGGCCATTCGTGACCAATTCGTGCCGCCGACGGTGAACCTCGACGAGCCGGACCCGGAATGCGATCTCGACTACGTGCCCAACCACGGTCGCGACGCGCGCATCGACTTTGCGCTGAGCACGTCGTACGGGTTTGGCGGGCACAACGTCTGCCTGGCGCTGGCGCGATCGGATGGAGTCTGACCGGCTCGTCCGCAGAGTCGGTGGTGGCAGCGTCCTGCTCGTCCGCGCCGACATCACCACGATGGCCGTTGACGCCGTGGTCAACGCCGCCAATGCCTCGCTCGCGGGTGGTGGTGGTGTGGACGGGGCGATCCACCGAGCCGGGGGACCCGAGTTGATGCGTGAGTTGCAGGAGCGGTACCAGGGCTGCCCGACGGGGTCGGCGGTGATCACCGGGGGCGGCCGCCTTCCGGCCCGGTACGTCATCCACGCTGTCGGTCCTCGCTGGCGCGACGGCAACCACGGTGAGCGCGAGCTGCTCGAGTCCGCGTACCGGAGCGCCTTCGCGCTCGCGGCAGAGCACTCCTGCGCCTCGGTGGCGGCGCCGGCGATCAGCACCGGGATCTACGGGTTCCCGATCGAGCTCGCCGCCCCGCTCGCGATTGGCACCGCCGCCACGGCGCTCGAGGCTCCGGGCACGACCCTCCGCGAGATCACCTTCGCGCTCTTCTCAGATCAGGATCTCGAGGTATTCGCGAGGGCCCTGTGACGCCCGCTTGACGGTGGCGTGGGCGGTGTGGCCATAGAGTGGGCAGCGCCTTGTCCGAACGCCCGCGGTGGTTCGCCGCCATCCTCATCGCCGTTGCCTCGATCGTTCTCGCCCACTACGTCCAGGTGTGGACGGTGGTGCCGAGTTCCCTGGCACCCACGAGCGACTTCGCCGGAACGTATGTCGCTTCGACGCTGATCCGTTCGGGCCGCGCGGCCCAGATCTACAACGCCGGCGCCGAGCGCCAGGCGCTAGTGGCGAGCGGCGCGCCCGTGAGCCACGACGACATCCCGTTCGAGAACCCGCCCGCAGCCGCCGTGGTGGCACTGCCGTTTGCGCTGCTGGGCGCCGGAGAAGCCTGGCGCGCCTGGTCGCTGCTCCAACTCGTGCTGATGCTTGGCGCCCTTTTCCTGGTGGCCTGCACGGCCCCCTGGCCGGCGAGCCTTCCGCGGTTGCCGCGGCTGGCCATCCTGCTCATCGCCCTCGCCGGCTTCGGCACCGGGCTGCTCTTCGTGGAGGGCCAATGGGACGGAGTCTCGGTGCTCGGGCTGGCCGCGGCGTATGCGCTGTGGCGGCGAGAGCGACCAGCCGCCGCCGGTTTCGCCCTCGGATTCACTGCGGCTATCGCCAAACCGCAACTGGTGATCGGGGTCGCCGCCTACATGATCGGCCGGCGCGACTGGCGGGCAGTCGGCGGTGCGCTGGCCGGTGCTGCGGTCACGGTCGTGATTGGGCTCATCGGCACCGGTCCCAAGGGGCTGACCGCGTTCATAACTGCTATCGCCACGCCGAGCAACTCGCCAACCGCGCAGATGCAGGGATCGAGCGGTCTCTTCGGCTCACTCCTCGGCCACGCTCCGGGAGTCTTTCTGCTCGCGGTGGTCGCCGGGCTCGCCGCCGCCGCCGTGGCGGGATGGCTGGGGACGGTTGCTCGCCGCCGCCACGATCTCTTCGAGCCGTCGCTCTGCGGCGCCGTGGCCCTGTCGCTGTTCGCCTCCCCGCACCTGCTCGGGCACGACCTGACGCTCCTGGCACCCGTTCTGGTGGCAGGTCTTGCCTGGCTGGCCGGCCGACCAGGCAAGACCTGGCCTGGACCGGGCACCCTCGGCGTGCTTGCGCTGTGGGTGCTGCTCTCGTTTGCCAGCCTCGGGGATCTGTCGCAGAACAGCGTAGGTCTGCCAGGCAGGGCGACGCCGTGGGTGTTGCTGCTGTTCGCGGCCGCGTGGTGCGCGCTCGTGGCACGTGCAGCCCGTCCGGATCCGGCGGTCCGGCAGCGAGTCGCGCAATCCGCCCTGGCATAACCCGAACCGTTGTCGTTGAATTGACGTTGAGATGGGTACGTTCACACAGATGAAAGGCCCTGGGCGCAGGATGAGAACGGCAGCATGAACAGAGGCGGCATCCCAATCGCTCGTATCGCTGGGATCAAGATCTCGGCGGACTGGAGCGTGCTGGTCATCGGCGCACTGTTCGCATGGGGCGTTGCCGCAGGCGCGGTGCCGGTCTACGCAGCCGGGACACCGGTCTGGATCGCCTGGGGCGTCGGCGTTATCGCTGCCCTGCTCCTGATCGCATCCCTGGCGGCGCACGAGATGGGCCACGCGCTGCTCGCCCGCCACCGTGGCCTCAGCGTCGACGGCATCAAGCTGTGGCTGTTCGGCGGCGTCGCGCAGATCAGCGGTGACTGGATGACCGGCAGGACAGAGATGCTCGTCGCAGCCATCGGGCCGGCCGTCTCGTTTCTCGTCGTGGGCATCTTCGTCGCGATCTCGTGGGTGATGATCAGCGTCGGAGCCCCCGCCATCGTTGCCATCGTCCCCGAGTGGCTCGCAGGTGTGAACCTGCTCCTGCTCCTCTTCAACCTGATCCCGGCGTTTCCGCTCGACGGTGGGCGGATCCTGCGCGGCTTTCTCTGGACCCGCACGAAGAACCGCATGACCGCGACGGTCGCAGCCTCTCGAGCCGGCCGCTTCTTCGCGGTGGTGCTGATCGGGGTTGGGGTTCTCGACCTCTTCTTCGTCGATCCGGTCGGTGGGTTGTGGCTCGTGCTGATCGGCTGGTTCCTTGACAGCGCCGCGCGCGGCGAGGCACACGGGGAGCAGGCCCGACACGCGCTCGAGGGCATGCTCGTGGGCGACGTCATGTCGAAGAACCCCGTGATCGTCCCCTCATGGATCACGGTCGAGCTGCTCGTCGATCAATACGTCATGGGTCACCAGTTCACGTCGTTCCCGACCCACAGCATCGACGGGCGCATCGACGGCCTGGTGACCATGCGCGGGATCAAGCAGGTGCCGGCGCAGCAGCGAAGCAACCGCCGCGCGATCGATATCGCGATTCCGATTGACCGCGTGCCGATCGCGCGTCCGGACGAGCACATGACCGACCTGCTCAAGCGGCTCGGGCCGGCGTCGGATGGCCGCGCGATGGTCTATGACGGCGGAACGCTGGTCGGCCTCATCTCGCCGAGTGACATCGCGCGCCTCTTCCAGACCGGCCCGGGCAAGACGGCCGCGCGGGTCGCCGCCTAACCTACCTCGTCGCCGACGCTCAGGATCAGCTTCCCGAAGTTTTCCCCGCTGTAGAGCTTGAGGAGCGTCTCGGGAAACTGCTCCAGCCCCGTGACCACGTGCTCCACCGACTTCAGGCTTCCGTCGGCGATCCAGCCGGCCATCTCGCGGGCGGCCTCGGCATAGCGTTTGGCGTAGTCGAAGACGACGAAGCCCTCCATCCGGGCGCGGTCCACGAGCAGTGTCATGTAGTTCGACGGCCCTCGCGCGGGCCCCTGGTTGTTGTACTGCGAGATCGATCCGCAAAGGACGATGCGCGCGTGGCGTGCGAGCCTGGTGAGCACGATGTCGAGGATCTCACCGCCGACGTTGTCGAAATACACGTCCACGCGATCGGGGCAGTGCTCGCGGAGCGCCGCCCGGACGTCCTCGTTCTTGTAGTCGACGGACGCGTCGAAGCCGAGCTCATCGACGATGAACCGGCATTTCTCCGCCCCGCCGGCGATCCCGACCACCCGGCAGCCCTTGATGCGGGCGATCTGCCCGGCCACCTGACCCACCGCGCCCGCGGCGGCCGACACCACCACCGTCTCGCCCGCGGCCGGATGCCCGATCTCGAGCAACCCGAAGTACGCGGTCATGCCGGGCATGCCGAGGACGCTGAGGTACTGGACGAGCGGGACCGACTCGTCCGACACCCGGATGACACCCCGGCCGTCGCTGACAGCGTAGTCCTGGACGCCGAACGTCCCGACGACGTGCTCGCCTGCCTTGAACTCTGGATGCGCCGATGCGACCACCAGACCCAGGCCACCCGCCCGCATCACCTCGCCGAGCCCGACCGGCGGCACGTACGAGCGGCCTTCGTTCATCCAGCCGCGCATCGCCGGATCGAGCGAGATGTAGAGGATGTGCACCAGGAACTCGCCGTCGCCGGGCTCGGGAACCGGCTCGGTGCGGTACTCCCAGTTCGAAGCCACGGGAAGACCATGGGGGCGCGCCGCGAGGCGCCACTGACGATTGACCGAGGAGCCGGGCGGCCCCGTCGTGGAAGTCATCGCATCAGACTACGCGAGGGGGGCTGGTAGGCTCTGGCCAATGCTGGGCGCCGGATTGATCCTGTTTCTCGCCGCCCTCCAGGGAGTCACCGAGCTCTTTCCAGTCTCGTCTTTGGGCCACGCCGTCGTGGTCCCCAAGCTGATCGGGCTCAATTTCAACGAGTCGAGCCCGGCGTTCGTGCCCGTGCTCGCCCTCCTGCACCTCGGCACCGCGGCAGCGCTGCTGTTCCTCTATCGACGTGACTGGGTGCGGATCATCCGGGGCTTCTTCACCGCCGCGGTGCGCGGGCGCATCGAGACCCCGGATCAACGCCTGGCGATGCTCCTGGTGGTCGGAACCGTCCCGGCAGGGGTGATCGGGTTCCTCCTCCAGGACCCGCTGAAGTCGCTTTTCGGTGACCCGCGTGCCGCGTCCGCCTTCCTCATCGTGAACGGCGGCATCCTATTCGCCGCCGAGATGTTCCGGCGACGGGACGAACGCCGCCGCGCCGTCGTTGGCGCCCCGGTCCTCGCCCACGAGGAGGACGACCCCGCCTACCAGGGCATCGAGGGGCTCAGTCTGCGCACGGCCGTCTTCGTCGGCATCTTTCAGGCGGGAGCGCTCATCCCAGGGATCTCGCGGTCGGGGATCACCATGGCCGCAGGGCTGGTCGCCGGCCTGCGGCATGAGGAGGCGGCGCGATTCGCCTTCCTCCTCGCCACCCCGATCATCCTGGCGGCGGGACTGCTCGAGGTTCCCGATCTCGGTTCCGATGCCCCGACCCTGGGGGTGGGCATCGCGGCCGCAGCGCTGGCCGGCGTGGTGGCCTATGCCAGCGCTCGGTTCCTGCTCCGCTACCTTCGGCTCGGACGCCTCGACCCCTTCGCGTATTACTGTGCCGCTCTCGGGGCCGCGGGCCTCGTCTTCATCCACTGATCGGTCGTGAACTGACGTGTCGAACTCAGAGAGGCGTTCCCAGGCGGCTCACGACCGCACCTACCGGGGGATCTGTCATGCGGGGTAGCCGCCCACTGGCGCTTTTATTGCTCGCGCTCGCAGTCGTCTTCGCGCTTCTGACCATCTTCTATTTCACGGTGAAGACGAACTTCCTCGCTTCCGGCCGGCCGGCAATGCACTGGAAGCACGCGGTTGTCTTCCTGGTGCTGACCCTGCTCGCCGTGATCGCCGCGAACTTCGCCCGGCCGAAGCCCGTCAGAGCCTGAGCACCACACAGTGTTGACCCCGAGCCGCGCCCTCGAGATCTATCGCAACGCGTTCAAAGACCAGCGGCGCGAGCGATTGTTTCTGTCGTCGGTGTCTTTTTTCACGACGTTCGCCGCAACCCGCGCAATAACGCACGCCATACGCGACGGGGTTGGGCCGTTCCACAACCTGAGCGTGGGTGGCCGCCATTTCCACCATCTCGTCTTCGGCATCACCGGGCTGCTCGGCACAGGCTACCTCTGGATGATCCAGGTCAACACCTCAGGGAAGACGCCGGGCACGGATGACGCACTCTGTAAGTTCACGTCGATCCTCTACGGTGGCTCGTCGGCGCTCACCCTCGACGAGTTCGCACTCTGGCTCGACCTCGAGGATGTGTACTGGGCCAAGCAGGGACGCGAAAGCGTTGATGCCGTCATGCTTTTCGGCGGCCTGCTGTCGATCGGCCTGTGGGGCCGTCCGTTCTTCCGCGACGTCTACCGCGAGCTCTCACATATCTGATACCCGATCAGGCATGATGCCCTCGTGCGACGACGGGGTCTCGCTGCGTCCCTGCTGAGTATCGGTGTGCTGATCGCCTCTGCGGTCAACGTTTTCGCCGACGGTTCCCAGAATCTCTATCCGGCCGGCGCAACCGGTTTTCGCGCCAACACCGAGTGGCGCACCAACTCCTATGGCGCCGGTGCGATCACGCGGCGAACCCTGCTCCACGCGTATGCGACGAGCGGTGAGTTTCTGCTGGTCGGATCAACGGCGATTGGCCAGGGCGAGGCCGACATCCTGATCTGGAATCCCGGGCTCGTGACCGGAACCCCGGGCAACGAGACGATTCCCGCCACCTCGTCATTCTCGTGCGCGGCGCAACGCGTGACATCGCACATCGCGACGCAGGGAGAGATCACCAGCCGGGCAGAGGAGCTCACCGGTCCAGACACCGTTCCCGGCGGTGGCGTCACCAATGGCTACACGCCCTGCGTGTACACGGCACCGTCAACCGGCATCTACAGCATCGCCATGATCGGGCCAGCCGGGACGGCGGCAAACGCCGACGGCGGCGTGAGCGCTGACATCGCGCTGACCGCAACTGGCGACTACAGCGCAGCGCAGGGGTCGTCTATTGCGGCCTGGGACGTGACAGTCCGCGACAGCCTCACGAGTCCGGCGTCGACGCAGACGGGCCGCGTGTTCAGCTACGTGCTCTCGCTGTTCACCGGGAACAACGGGCTGCCGGTCGACTCGACCACCTACGTGGTCACCACCGATGGCTTCCGGTACAAGGTCGTCGATCGCGCCATGGATCCGGACGGATGGGTGCAGTACGGGAGCCAGCTGGGATTCATCGACCCGGACGGCACCACGCCGCTCTACCACGACGCGCTCGCCAACAACACCGGCAGCCCCGGCCAGCTCACCTCGGTCGACGGCGGTGTGATCTTCGCTCCGCCCAGCTATCCCATCTTCTTCACACCGCCGGCCAGTATCACGCTGACGGCGCTCGGCATCCCGCTCACACCAATCGCCTCGGTGGTGAGCAATGTCAGCTTCACCGGGACGGTGCTCGGCAGCACGACACTGTTCCAGAGCGGCGGGACGTTTCGGTACACGTCCAACGTCCCCGGCGTCTACCAGATTGTGATCAGCCGCGATGGCGTCAACTTCGATCCGACCGATCCGCAGAACCGGGTCCTCAGTGGCCTGAAGGGTGCCGGCACGCAGACCGTGACGTGGGACGGCAAGGACAACGCGGGCAATTACTTCCCCACCAATGCCCCGGGCACCAGCTACCCGTTCGAGATCGACGTCCACGCGGGCGAGTACCACTTCCCGTTCATCGACGTCGAGAACGACATCATGGGCGGACCGACGATCACCATGCTCAACCCGCCCGGCGGGGTGTGCCCACCGTTCACCGGCGGCTGCAGTGGCGGCTTCTACGACGATCGCGGATACACGACGACGACAGGGGTCACGGTCGGCACGCCCGGGTTGGTGCTCTGCGGCAACGACCCGCCGACCGTCGCGTTCAGCGATCCGATCACCGGCTACGACACGTCAAGCACGCAGCGCGCCTTCGGAACGCCGACCGGCGGCAACACCAACGTGCCGTGCACCGGGAGTTTCGGCGATGCCAAGGGGCTCGACCTCTGGACGTACTACCCGAGCCACGAGGTCAGCAGCACGCTGGTCATCGTCGCCCCGGGCTCGTACGCGGACGTCGCGGTCACCAAGAGCGTGAGTGTCGCCGACCCGGTCATTGGCGATGACGACGTCTACACGATCACCGCGCACGACAACGGTCCGCTCGCCGCCACCGGGGTGACCGTCACCGATGTCCTCCCCAACGGGGAGATCTTCGTGAGCTCGAGCGCGTCGCAGGGTTCGTACGCTCCCGCGAGCGGCTTCTGGACCGTTGGCGCGCTGGCTGTCGGGGCAACCGCGACGCTGCACATCACTGTGCGCCTGGCTGCGCTCGGCGTCATCAGGAACACGGCCACCAAGTCGGGTGAGACTCAGCTGGACCCGAACCCCGCCAACGACACCGCATCGGTGACGATCACGGTCGCGTCCGCGCCGACCCCGCCGGTTCCGGAGACCGGCGCCACGCCGCCGTCAGCGATCCCCGCCGGTCTCGGTGAGGGAATAGCACTGTTCGGCGTCCTGCTGAGCGCGGTTGCGCTGGTCCTGCGCCGGCGCACCACGACCATCACCACGAGTCGACATAGCGCCGTTTCGGTGTCTCCGGGGGTGAATCTCCCGGATGCAGGATCACCGCGGCCACCAAGGCTCGCGTCGCTGCGGGGTCGACCACGTCATCGACCTCGAAATATGTTGCGGTGTTGAGAGCGGTCCCGCGTTCGTAAGCGTCGGCAACCATGGCGTCGAAGCGTGCCTTGCGCGCCTCGGCATCCTCGATCGCATCCAATTCCTTGCGGTAGGCGAGCTTCACCGCACCCTCGAGCCCCATCCCGCCGAATTCCCCGGTCGGCCACGCAACCGTCATGAGCGGGGCGCGAAAGCTTCCGCCCGCCATCGCCTGCGCACCGAGCCCATATCCTTTGCGCAGCACCACGGTCATGAAGGGGACCGTGAGCGCGGCTCCGGCGAGGAACAGGCGGCTCGCGTGCCGGACCAGCGCCGTGCTCTCCGCGTCGGGTCCGACCATGATCCCCGGCGTGTCGCAGAGGAACAGCACCGGCAACCGGAACGCCTCGCACAGCTGCAGGAAGCGCGCCGCCTTGTCGGCACAGTCGCTGGTGATCGCGCCGGCGAGATGCATGGGATTGTTGGCCACGATCCCGACGGGGTTTCCCTGGATGCGCGCAAGCGTGGTGACCATGCCGCGCCCGAAGCCGGGTCGCAGCTCGAGCATGGAACCTGTGTCGGCGATGATCTCGGCAGCGCGGTGGACGTCGTAGGCGCGCCGGCGGTTCTCCGGCACGACGTCACGCAGCACGTGTTGGTCCGGGGCCTCCCAGTCCACGACGGGACCTTGAAAGTACGAGAGCGCCTGGCGGGCAAGACGCACAGCATCGGTCTCATCGGCAGCCGCGATGTCGATGACACCGTTCTTCACCTGCATGTCGAACGGACCGACGTCGTCGGCGTCGACCACGCCGAGTCCGCCGCCCTCGATCATCGCCGGGCCGCCCATGCCGATGCTGGCATCCGGCGTCGCGATGATCAGGTCGGAGCAGCCGAGCAGGGCCGCATTGCCCGCAAAGCATCGACCCGACGCGATCCCGATGCGGGGCACAAGGCCCGAAAGCCGAGCCCAGAGCGCGAAGGCCATCACGTCGAGCCCCGCGACCATCGCATGATCGGTGTCGCCCGGGCGGCCACCACCGCCCTCGGCAAAGAGCACAACCGGCAGGCGGCGTCGCTCGATGACGTCGAAGAGACGGTCCTTCTTGCGGTGCCCCATGACCCCCTGAGTGCCCGCCAGCACCGTGTAGTCATACGAGAGCACCGCGCAGTGCGCGCGTCCCTCGCCGACGAGCGCTCCGTTCACCCGGGCGGTCCCGGCGATGAGCCCGTCAGCGGGCGTGCGATGGACGAGATCGTCGACACTGCGCCGGCCGCGTTGCGCCGCGATCGCCAGGCCGCCGTACTCGACGAAGCTCCCGTCATCACAGAGGTCTGCGATGTTCTCGCGCGCCGTTCTGCGCCCTGCCCCATGGCGGGCGGCGACGACGTCGGCACGGCTGTCGTCCCGGGTCAGGCCCCGCCGTCGCAGCGCTTCAGCGAGATCCGGGCGCGCCTGGTGCTGCTCCTGCTCGGGCATCCGGTGAGCTTAGGGGCGCGGGTAAGCTGTCGGCAGTGTCGAACACCGACGGATCGCTGAGCGGGAAGGTCGCCGTCGTCACCGGCGCGAGTCGCGGCGCCGGCCGAGGCATCGCCCGGGTCCTCGGTCAGCGAGGTGCGACCGTGTACGTCACCGGGCGGACGACCAAGGAGCATCGCAGCGTCGACGAGTTCCCGCACTCCATCGAGGAGACCGCCGCGGAAGTCGACGAGGCAGGCGGCCATGGCATTGCGATCCCGTGCGATCACACCGATGACGCCGCCGTCGAGGCGGTGTTTGCGCGGGTCCGCGACGACCACGGCAAGCTCGATGTGCTCGTCTGCAACGCGTGGGGTGGATACATGCCCTACGACCAGCACAACGACTGGTGGTCGGTGCCGTTCTGGGAGCAGTCGATGGCGCGGTGGGACGGGATGTTCACCTCGGGGCTCCGTGCGCACATCTCCTCATGCATGTACGGGATTCCCTTGATGGTCTCCGCCGGTCAGGGCCTGGTGGTGCTCACGACCTTCACGCGCGGGCGCCGGTACCTCGGCAACGTGTTCTATGACGTCGCCAAGAACGGGGTTTGCAGGCTTGCGTCCGGGCTGGCCGCTGATCTCGGGGACCGGGAGATCGCCGTGATCGCACTCTCCCCCGGCTGGATGGCGGTGGAACGCATGCCCAATGACGCGCAGAGCCGTGCGCAGATGGAGTCGCCCGAGTACATCGGGCGAGCGGTTGCCGCACTGGCGGAGGACCCGGGCGTCGCGCGCAGGTCAGGTCAGTCGTTCGCGGTGGGCGACCTGGCTCGCATGTACGGATTCAAGGACATCGACGGCAGGCAGCCAACCTCATATCCCATCGAGGTGTAGGCCACATGCCTCCGGCGCGTCGCGTCGCTGATCAGCTCGCGCGTCACGCCCTGGCGAAGCCGGAGGCGTGGGAGGATCATCCGTGGGAGAGCGATCGTGTGGCCAAGGTGCGCAAGAAGATCTTCGCGTTCCTCCCGTCGGACGACCAGGGTTCGCTCGGCGTGAAGATCCCGCACTCGGGCGCGTACGCGCTCACGCTTGCCTGCACGACGCCGATGGCGTACGGGCTCGGCAAGCACGGGTGGGTGACGATCACCCTCGACGATCCGTCCCGCCCGGCGGTGGAGCTGCTTCGCGACTGGATCGACGAGAGCTACGCAGCGCTGGCGCCGACAACGCTCGCGCGACGCGCGCAGGGAACGCCGCCGCACTGACGAGCGGACGCCACCGTTGTTCGCGCACCTACAATTCGGCCGGGCGACACGCGCACAGGAGCCAGTTCGGCGCAGGCGAGTGCCCGAGGGGACGACCATGGGATTTCTGGACAAGATCCGCGCCGTTGGCGGCGGCGTGTCTCCGGACCTGATGAAGAACGGGACGCTGGCACGTGGCGAGATCGTCAGCCTGCAGCCGACCGGCATGACCGTGAGTCACGGCAATGAGGCTCTCGGCAAGCAGGTGTGCAACGTCGCGATGAACATCTACATGGACAACACGCCGCCATTCCAGGCGACCTGTCATCAGGGTGTCCCGATCCTCGCGCTGCAACAGCTCATGACGCCGGGCGCAATCGTTGCGGTACGGGTGAATCCCCAGAATCCGCAGGACGTCGCCATCGACTTTGACAGCGAGCCGCCGACCGTGACCCTCTCGGCGACGGGTCCGAATCGCGGCAGCGCGGCTGAGCTGCTCGCCACCGGGACACCGGCCCGCGCGGTGATCATCCAGAGCCGGCCGATGGGGATGCGGTCCCAGGCCGGCATGGACATGTACGCGTTCGTGGTGACGATTCTGTGCGACGGGCATCAGCCGTATCAGACCCAGATGGGCAACCCGGTGCCACCCGCCGGCGTGCCGCTGCTCTACCCGGGATCCAACGTGCCCGCCAAGGTGCGCCCGGAGGAGCAGGGCCAGGTGATCATCGACTGGGACGCGGCGGTGGCGGAGGCGACGCACCAGCCTGCGAATCAGCCGGCGACCTGACGTCCTCCTCGCGATGGGCGATCCTCCTCGGGGAGGAACGTGAAGAGCCGAACGTCCGGGTCCAACGCCCGTGGCGGAGCGGTGAGCCGGTTGGCGCCGACCCCGACCCAAGTGTCCGGAATCGCGACGAAGTCGAGCTCGGAGAAGCCGGCCTCCATGAACCAGACCCGAATGGTTGGCGTCAAATCTGGCACGAACGTACCGCGTGTCCAGATCACCGTGGCGTCCGCTGCGCAGAGCTCCGGCAGGTGCACGACGGTGTTGTGGATGTCGTCATCGGTGATGTTGCCGAAGATGCCGCACGCGAGCACGATGCCGGCCGGCACGGCGCCCGGGTAGCTGCCGGTGCGCGATGCGTCGCCGGTGACAACCTCGATCGCCGGCGATACTTCGGCGGCGTGCTCGCGAGCGCGGCGCGCCAGCTCGGGATCGAGCTCGACCAAGCGGGCGTGCACGTCGGCCTGACGCGGATGGTCCGGCAGCACGCCAAAGATGTCGCGACCGTCGCCTGCGCACATGCTGATCAGATGGATCGGGCCTGGCGGCGACGCGTCAAGGGCCGAGCGAATCAGGCCCTGGACGATGTCGAGCCGGCGTGCCAACGGCGAACCGGGCGTGTATCGCTCGTGCCACGCAACCCATTCGCTCATGTCAAGCATCAGCCGACATGTCAGATCGCCCTCATGCGGTGGATTCGCTATCGAGCGACGACATCGTCAAACAACCAATCGGCCGTCGACACTCGGTATGTAGCGTCGAAGGACCATGCGAGCGTTTGGGCGATCGTCCACCATTGAGCGCGCTCCCGATCGAGACCGAGTTCAGCGCACAAACGATCCAGCCGATTGAGAGTGGCGTCTCGGCTTTGCTCGAGTTCGGATGAGCGAAGAATGGGGGCAACTCCAAACTCGCGCTCTCCTACCAGTGGCTTTGGATCGATCGCGAGCCATGGCTCTCGCTGTGCGGACAGAACATTGTCGCCGTGAAGGTCCTGATGCAGCAGTACTTGCTCGCCCTGCGTTGCGCAAAGGGCGGGCAGTGCCTCCAGTGTGGCGTCGAGCATGCGCTCGTCAAAGGGACGACTACCGCGCTCCCAGTCCGCCCGCAGGTTGCGATGCCAGTGCATGGCTTCATCGGCGAGTGAAGTGAAGACATGTGGAGGAACAACCGCCCAGAGACGTGGCAGAAGTGACGTGAATACGTCAAGGGCCGCATCAGCACCCATAGCGGATACGGGTGAGCCAGGTGAGCAGCGTTCAAGGACCAACGCCCAACCGTCCTGATCCTGGTCGATCAATCGGACCGCACCCTCACCGTTCCAGTATTTCAGAGCATCGGCCTCATGTTCTGCCTCGCGATGTGGATAGATCAGTTTGAGGACGACATCGGTCCCGTCGGAACGGATGGCTGGTGCGACGTAACCGGCCGTCCCTGATGTGTACGGCGGACCGACTGTCAAGCCCCACCTCTGCGTGCAACGTTCCAAGAGTCGCGGAACGGTGGCGGTCCATTCCTCAATTTCGCCGTGGGGAGCATCGGCTTCCATAGTGGCGAAGAGGATAGGCTCTCGCTGGGTTACTCACCTGCCTGCCATAGCGCATCCCATGTTCGGAATTGCGTGTGCCCGTGTAGGGTAGCGGCTGATCTGTCAGAGGACGCCGCCGGCCGATGTGTCCCACTCGGCGCTCATTCTTGTCCGCTTCGCGGTGCCCGCAGCGCGCTTGTTGCGTATTTCGCCGGTGCTGGTTCGCGCCACCGTCTTGAGCAGCTCGTTGCTATACCTGCCGGTGAACACCTTGCCGTTGTCGGTCAGCACCTGCTCGGGAGTGCCATATGCCTTCAGCGCCGCGGCAAAGCCGTCGCAGACCAACTGCGTCCGCTCCCGCGGCATGAGCCTCGCCGAGCCACAGAACCGCGAGTGATCGTCGACGCCGGTCAGCGCTTTGGCGCGTATGCCGTCGGCCAGCAGGAACCCACCCACCGTGTCCATCTGCCACAGCTCCATCGGCTCGCCCCCGCTCCCAGCGCTTCCAGGTCTCCTTGCGGCGATGGCGCGTGACTGCCTCGATCACGCCGGCCCGAATCAGGCAGCGGTACACCGCCGATTCCGACGGCAGCGGCTCAACCTGTCGCCGGACCAATTCGAGCACCAACCGTCGGGCACCCCAGTACCGATGCGTGCGTCGCAACTCGAGCACTAACGCCTCCACTGCAGCCGGCAGCTGATGTGGGCACGTCACCGGCCGGTGCGAGCGATCGCCAAGCCCTTCCAGGCTGCCGCCTCATATCGCGCCAGCC
>Ga0182015_10001840_pt1 | contig 26991 bp, 19 predicted proteins | sample 712P3MmetaG_FD_120478 | JGI IMG/M metagenome (GOLD analysis project Ga0182015, IMG submission 120478) | Permafrost microbial communities from Stordalen Mire, Sweden - 712P3M metaG | ecosystem: Environmental > Terrestrial > Soil > Wetlands > Permafrost | place: Sweden: Stordalen | collected...
ATCGCCGATGTTGTCCGTATTGTCCGTAAAAAAGAAGCAAAACTTGAAGTTGAAAACGCAGCGTAAAGTATTGAATCGAGAGGGGAAATAATGGTCGGGGCGAAAGGATTTGAACCTTCGACCTCCTGGTCCCGAACCAGGCGCGCTAGCCAGGCTGCGCTACGCCCCGATTGAACAGACACGGCCGCGAAAGCGGCGCGAGCGGAATCACAACATTAGCATAGCTTCGCGGCGTGAAACCAGCACGGGACGAGGTTATCGTTCACCGCGAAGATAATCCGTTAGGTCAGCTATTCCTTGCGGTCATCGCTCACACGAAGGGCCAGCACGGAGCGCCAGCCTTCACATTGTCGCGGGTCTCACGGGTTTTGGGACCGGCCGCTCGATGGACTGCCAGCTCTTCACAATGCAACCAGCACGGCGCGACGGACGCGCGAAGATGCAGCGTTCCAGCCGCGGTTAAAACGACAAGCGCATGGCCAACTGAATGATGCGCGGGTCGTAGGTGGAGGTGATCTGCCCAAAAAGGGAGCTGTTCGGATTTGTTCCCGGGCCGCCACCCGCGAAGGTGCCATTGCCATTGTTGATGACACCGGGATTCAGGAAATTGGCATGATTGAAGATGTTGAAGAATTCCGCGCGGAATTCGATCTTCACCCGCTCGGTGATGGCGGTGGTCTTGGAAAAGGCCAGGTCGAAATTGACGTAGCCCGGTCCACGCAGATAGTTTCTGGGCAGCGTGCCGTAAGTTGCCAGGGCGGGATCCTGCACCACCTGGTAGTTGGAGGGCAGCATCGTGGGTCCCGGGGTGCACGGCGGTGTGGGATTTACGAAGTCCGGCTCCGGGCATTGGGCATTGCTCAAGCTGTTGGGATTAAACCAGTAGTTGCCAGTGCCGAAACCGAAGTCCTGAGGCGTCCGGGGATTGAGCTGCGCCAGTGAACCAACGATGTTGTCATGAACGTTCCCAGGGTCACCTGCCCCCGAGGGCCCTTCGGCTCCCGGATAATAACGGTCCGGCAGGTTGGCGAACACATCGAACGGCAATCCGGTGTGCCAGGTGACGATGGGGAATAAGCTCCATCCCTGGGTGAGGCGCTTGGGCCCGGAGCTCCAGGCGTGATCGATGGGCAGATCCCATCCGCCGCTGAAGGTGATGCGATCGCGAATGTCCTGATCGCTGGAAGCACGAAATAGGTTCGGGTCGTAGCTCGGCACAGTAGAATTGCGCTGGCGGAAACCTGAGACGTTGTCGATGCTGTGGGACCAAGTATAGGCGAGGGTAAAGTAGGTGCGGCCAAGGAGTGGAGTGTCGGCAATTTGACGCGTCAAGCTGGCCTGCAACGCGTTGTAATTGGCCTTGGTAGCATTCTTAAATTCCGGCAAGCTGCCAAAACTGCAGGTAGCCGAAGGGTCGGCGTTGGAGGTGGTGTAGCCAATCGAATCGGTACAGGTGGTGTTCCCAGGGGTTAGATTCAACTCACGGTCGGTAGTACCCAAGATAAACGGGTTGACGTCCTGCAAGCCGGTCAGGCCGTGAGAACTGGAACCCACATAGGCCACTTCCAATACGGTGTTGTGAGCCAGTTCGCGCTGGAGGCTCAAGTTGTACTGATAGGTGTAGGGAGTGCGCAGATGCGGATCGACGACGTAGACACCACCGGCCGCGTTAATAGGGAGAAATCCGGCATCAAGGAAATTGAGATTGGGTGAGGGGGGCTTGGAGGGAAAAGGATTGGGCACGCCTGCCGAACCAAAGGGGTCGGAAAAGAATGGAATTTCCCCAGTTTGTCCCGGGCCTACGTTAGGAAAAATCGGCGCGGTAGAGGAGAAAAAAGGCGGTTGACCGTTAAACTGAAGATTGTCCTCACCTTTCAGAACATCATAAAAAACTCCGAAACCGCCGCGGAGGCTGGTCTTGCCATCTCCAAAGGGATCCCAGGCGAAACCTACGCGGGGCGCCCAGTTCTTCTTATCAGGAAAATTCGTGCCGACAGGCGCGCCCTTGTCGCCGGGGAAGACCATGCCGACAGGAGCGTTGGGAAAAACGGTGGATTGCAATCCCGGAATGATGGAGAAAGACCGGCCCTGGGTATCCAGCTTGGGTTGATTGTATTCGTAGCGAATGCCCAGATTTATGGAGAGGTTCTTCTTAATGCGCCACTCATCCTGAAAAAATCCGGCGAAAGCTTTGCTGCGGATATTGGAAGGCGCGGCTGGGTATTGAAAGAGCTGGCTGGGAGCCCCAAGCAGAAAGTCCGCAAGGGGATTGCCGGTGGCCGGGCCTTGTCCATACGTGTAGGTATAGAAATCGAACTCACCGTTTACGTAGTAATCGTAAACGGTATTGTTCTGGTATCCAGTAAGCCCGCCACCAAATTTAAAATTGTTTCGGCCACGGACCCAACTGATGGTGTCTAAAAAGCCGAAGGTATTATTGGCGAAGGATGTTGGTCCGTTCTCGCTGAAGCCTACCTGGAGACCGGTGTCGAACCACATGTTGGGCGGTCCAGTGGGATTGTCCGGCGTTACACCGAAACCCAACTGGGAAGCGGTCGGCAGCTTGGCACCCACCTGATCCTGTACGTGGTAAACGCGCTGAGTGAAGGCACGGAACTCGTTGACCACGTTGGGAGTGAAGGTGTGGTAGTAATCGCCGTTCAGGATGTAATGATTGATTTGCCCGAGATTGGGAAAACCCGGCACGGTGGAATAGTTGAAGGGGTCCAAAGTCGGATTGCGAAAGCCACCAATGGTCACCGAGAGTTTGTCTTTATCGGTGATCAGAAAATCCAATTTACCGGTAACTTCATTGTTGTTGTCGGTGTGCGCGCCCTGATAGTTGGCCACGCCAGCGGAATTGGTAGGAAAATATCCGGCAGCAATATATTTTTGCGAGATAGAGTTGAATTTGGTGGGATCAATCATGGCGCAGGCGGCTTTGGCAGGATCGGCCTGGAAATAAGGATTCGCCTGCAGGAAGGCCATCACGCCGGGATCGGCATTGGGGCAATTCCCGGCGACTCCACCATTGGAAAAATCACCCTGAATTTGCGCGGGGGTAAACACCGGGTTCTGGCCGGACACTTCTTGTTGCGATAAACGCTGACCCTGGTATCCCACAAAGAAAAAGAATTTGTCCTTGCGAATGGGGCCACCTAAGGTGCCCCCGAACTGGTTTCTCTTAAGTACGTCTCGAGGCAGGTCTTGTACCTTGTTGAAAAAAGTGTTGGCATTGAAGTCGTCGTTGCGCAAAAACTCGAAGCCGCTGCCGTGCCACTGGTTGGTGCCGGACTTGGTAACCACGCTGATAATGCCGCCACCATTGCGGCCGTATTCAGCGGAATAGTCGCTTTCCATAATGCGGAATTCGGCGACGGTGTCGGGGTTCGGGTTATAGACCACGCCATTGTCGAGCAGATCGTTATTCACTGCGCCGTCCAACAGGTAGGTGACGGAATCGCTGCGCCCCCCGCCGATGCTGTAATTTCCGGCGGCTCCGGAGTCCGGATTGGTCTCGGTGACGCCAGGCTGCAGGGCCGCCAGGTCCAAAACATTTCGGCCGTTCAGGGGCGCGCGCTGAATGGTCTCACCGGTTACGGTAGCGCCGACGGTCTGGTTAACGGTTTCAACGTTGGCGGCCTGAGAGGTGACTTCGACTGTCTCACTGGATTGACCGATCGCTAGTTTGGCGTCCAAGCGCAGCGACTGGCTGATTTGCAGCTGCTGGTGTTCGAAAACTTCCTTGCGAAACCCTGGAGCGGTAACCGCGACTTGATACTCTCCAATCGGCAGCGAGAGCACCTGATAAAAGCCGCTTTCATCGGTAGAGGCGGTATGCGCGATTTTCGTACCCGTGTTGGTCACCGTCACCTGGGCGCCGAGTATCGGTGAACCACTAGGGTCCGTTATGTTTCCGATGACACGCCCGGTGGCGTCCTGCCCCCATGTGGCCGCCGCCAGCAGCATGAACAGGATTGATGCAGATACAAAATTACGACGGATAGCAAACCAGTCCATGGAAAGTTCCTTTCGGGGATACCGCACTGTTCAAGAATGAGAGAGCAGCGGAATGATTGGCGGGCCCAGGACGCAGCAGCTTAGAAATCAGAAAATGGCAAGATAAAACCAGAGAACCCGCCCGCCTCGCTTATGTCACCGTTGGATAAGCTTTTAGGACAAATCCCCGTTGTCTGTCAAGCATTTATAACTGGGTGTAACGCTGGCTCAGCACTCGAACCACAAAGAAAAACTTCGGTGGTGCGCATTTTCGTGGAATGTAAATCAGATGTAGTCGATGTGCGAGACCTGTCGCGGCGACACTGGCGCGGCGGGGTTGCGCCGAAATTACTCTAGTTCAGGCGGAGCAGCTTGGCTTCCGTTACCGCCGGAATGCCTTTTATCGGCTCGAGGATGGAATTGAAAACTTCGCCATCCAAACGCACCAGAGAAACGGCCTGAGCGCCTTGCTTAGCCTCTTTGCGGCCCAAGGCGAAGGTCGCGATGTTGACCCCGTACTTGCCCAGCATGGTTCCCACCTGGCCGATTACGCCGGGCTCATCGCGATTTCTGAGATACAAGATGGTGCCCTCCAACTGAGCCTCCAGCGGAATGCCCGATATCTGCAAAACGCGTGGCGAGCCGTCGTGGAGCACGGTGCCTTCGGCGCTGAAGCCCTCGCCCAAGGCGCTGCTTTGCGGCAGCACCGCAATTTCCAGTGTATTTGGAAAGCCGTGCTCGCGCTTGCGGGTCTCTTCTTCAACTTTTAAGCCGCGAGCCGTGGCAATTGCCGGAGCGTTCACTACGTTGACCTTTTCATCCAGCACGGCGTTCAACACGCCTGCCAGCACGGCACTGCGTAAAAGGTGCGTGCCCACTTCCGCCACTTCGCCCGCATAGCGGATGCGGATACGCGAAGGACGGGTCTCGGAAGCTTGCGAAACGAACGAGCCGAGGCGTTCCGCCAATTCCAGGTAAGGCCGCACGCGGCGGTACTGCTCAGCGGAGAGCACGGGAAGATTCACCGCGTTGCGAATAATTCCTTCCGCAAGATAATCTTTCACCTGTACGGCCACTTGGGTGCCGACTTCCTCCTGAGCTTCGGTGGTCGAACCGGCGATGTGCGGCGTGCCAACAACATTGGATAGTTCCGCGAGCGGTGAATTTTTGGGCGGTTCGACGGCGAATACGTCGAGGCCCGCGCCGCCGATGTGGCCACTTTTCAGCGCCTCGGCCAGCGCGGCTTCCTCGATCAGTTCGCCGCGCGCGGTGTTGATGATGAAAGCGCCCTTTTTCATTTTGGCCAACGACGCCGCGTTCAGCAGATTCTGCGTCGCGGGACTCAGCGCGGTGTGCAAAGAAATAAAATCACTCTCAGTCAGCAATTTATCAAGCGGCACGAGCTCTACAGAGAATTCTTTGGCCGCCGCTTCACTGATGTACGGATCGTAGGCCAGAATGCGCATGTCGAAAGCTTCCGCGCGCACGGCTACTTCGCTGCCGATGCGTCCCAGTCCGATAAGACCCAGCGTTTTGCCGCTCATTTCCGTTCCGGCGGCGCTGGATTTTTCCCAGCGCCCTTCGTGAAACGCTTTGTCCAGTTTGGGCACTTGGCGCGCGAGCGAGAGCATGAGGGCGAAGGCATGTTCGGCGACGCTCACAGCGTTGCCGCCGGGAGTGCTCATGACCACGATGCCGCGCTTGGTGGCCGCCTCCAGATCGATATTGTCGACGCCGACGCCAGCACGGCCAACGCAACGCAGGTTGGGAGCTTTGTCGAGCAAGTCGGAGGTGACTTTGGTGGCGCTGCGCACGATCAAGGCCTGCGCGTCGGCAATTTCCGCGACAAGATTATCTTTAGTGGTGAGAACAATATTCCAGCCGGCTTGCTCTTTGAGCAGTTTTACGCCGCGCTCGCTGATTTTGTCGGCAACAATTACTTTCATTCGGCTCTTCTCCGCAGATGACTGCAAATTTTATGGCCCATCAACGGTAGCGAGCCCTCACCGCAGTGTCAATGCAACGGGCCAACATTCTGTGGTAGTTTTCCAACCTGGAAATGGTTGCGGCGTAAGCGGTGGTGCGCGTGTTCATAAATTGAGGAGTGGCGATGAGTTTGTCGGAACGAATTCAGAAAGACCTGGTGGAGGCCATGCGTGCCAAGGACGAGCTGCGGTTGAGCGTCTTGCGCGGCATCAAAGCGGCCATCAAGCATAAAGAAGTGGAAAAAATCCGCACGCTCGATGACGCCGAGTCCATCCAGATTTTGCAAACGCTGGTGAAGCAGCGCAAGGAATCGATCGACCAATTTACTAAAGGCAATCGCCCAGAACTGGCCGAAAAGGAAACGAAGGAGTTGGCGATTCTGGAGACGTATTTGCCGGCCGGAGCGAGCAACGAAGAAATGAACGCGGCCATCGATAAGGCCATCGCCGAAACCGGCGCAAATTCGATGAAGCAAATGGGCGCGGTAGTAAAGGCGGCGAAAGCGTCGCTGGAAGGCAAGTCCGTGGATGGCAAGGCGCTCAGTGATCTGGTGCGGGAGAGATTAGGGAAATTAGGGTGATTAATTGTTTTGCGCGCCCGGGTGCGCTGCGTCAGTGGCAGTAGTGATTCAAGATTCGCTTCCCCGTTCGCCGCTCGTGCGGCATAATCCCGCACGCAGCCAAATTGGCAGGGGCTGGGAGGCTTTCCTTGAGTGAACGTCCGTGGAGTCCCACTGCACCGCCAGGCGAATTCCGGCCGTTTGTTCCCAGTGAGGAAAGTCTGAAGGAATTCACGCTCCGTGCGGTGATCCTGGGGGCGATGTTCGGGCTTTTGTTCGGGGCCATCACTGTTTACGTAGGCTTGCGCGCCGGCCTGACCGTTTCGGCTTCCATCCCTATTTCGGTTTTGTCGATCAGCATACTGCGGGCCTTCGGCCGCTCGACGATTCTGGAAAACAACATCGTGCAAACCACCGGCTCGGCCGGTGAATCACTCGCCGCCGGGGTGATGTTCACGATCCCGGCATTGATTTTTCTGGGCTTTGGCGCGGAGTTTACGTTCTGGCGAATTTTTCCTCTGGCGCTGCTGGGCGGATGGCTCGGGGTGCTCTTCATGGTGCCGCTGCGGCGGCAACTGATCGTCAAGGAGCACCGCAATCTCGTGTTTCCCGAGGGCACGGCGTGCGCTGACGTTCTGATTGCGGGCGAGCGCGGTGGCTCATTTGCGGGACGCGTTTTCTGGGGCCTGGGCCTGGGCGGCGTGTATACGTTTCTTATGAATACGGCGCAGGCCTGGACTTCGCAGCCGGAAGCGCGGCCTGGATGGTTTTCCGGCGCATCGTTCCGCATGACCATCACGTCGGAATATCTCGGTGTCGGCTACATTATTGGTTCGCGGGTGTCGGGCATACTTTTCGCCGGCGGCATTATTTCCTGGCTGGTGATCATGCCGGCCATTCGCTTTTACGGGCAGCTCGCCAACGGGGTCCCGATCTATCCATCCACCATTCCGATTCCGCTGATGACTCCCGACCAAATCTGGGGCACTTATATTCGCCCGATGGGCGCGGGTGCGGTGGCTGCCGCGGGGCTGATCACGCTGCTGCGCACGCTCCCAACGATATTTTCCGCGCTGAAGGCCGGCCTCAAAGACGTTCGCGCTGAAGGAGCCGGTCACGCTGCAGTAGCGAGCCGCGTGGATCGCGACATGCCGCTGCGCTGGGTGGTGGTGGGTTCCATCCTGATTATTGTGATGATGTGGATTCTGCTGACCTTTCACCCGATTCCAGGCGCGGCAACGCGATGGTATCAGAATCTTTTTGCGGGCATCTTCGTGACTGTTTTTGGATTTCTGTTCGTGACCGTGGCGGCGCGCATCAGCGGCCTGCTCGGCAACTCCTCCAATCCCATCAGCGGGATGAGCATCGCCACGTTGATGGCCACGTGCGCAATCTTTCTAGTGGCGGGATGGACGGCGCCAAATTACCAGGTGCTGGCCTTAATGATCGGCGGCGTAGTGTGTATTGCGGCGGCGATTGCGGGAGCTACTTCGCAGGATTTAAAGACCGGATTTCTGGTGGGCGCCACCCCGTTCTGGCAGCAGATGGGCTTGTTGATTGGCGTCACTGTTTCGACCCTGGCCATCGGTACGACGCTGAACCTGATGAACAAAGGGCTGGAAAAATATATTCCCACGCAGATTCCGGTCACGATCCAGTCGCTTCCCTTGGGAGTGAAAGTCGAACGCGACAGCTTCACCTATCAAGGCAAGAATTATGAGCTCATCAATTCGCTGGGCTCGCACGAAATTCCCGATGGCGAATATTTGTATAGTGCGGCGACCCAGCAAATTGAGTATCAGTGGGCGCAGGGAATCGGCAGCGACAAAGCGCCCGCGCCGCAAGCGCGTTTGATGGCGACGGTCATCAGCGGCATCCTGAATCAGAGATTGCCGTGGCGGCTGGTCTTGATGGGCGTCGCGCTGGTCATCGCGGTGGAAATTCTGGGAGTGCGCTCGCTGGCGTTTGCCACCGGCTCGTATCTTCCGCTGGGTACCACGGCGGCGATGTTTGCCGGGGGACTGATTCGCTCGCTGGTCGATGCCACCACGAAGAAAAAAGATGAAAGCGAAGCCAGCCCTGGGGCGCTTTATTCCAGCGGGCTGATCGCCGCCGGGGGAGTTTTTGGGCTGCTGGGCATCATCATTAATTTGTTGCAGGACCCGGAAATCTCCAATCGCGTGCCGCACTGGATGACTTCTGTGCTGCACCTGCCGTGGCCGGAAAAATTCTTTGCCATCGGGCCGAGGTTGTGGCCGGCGCTGGCGCAAAATGACAAACTGCCGATGCCTGCTTCGGCGCAGTCGATCTTCGGGATGGTGATGTTTGGTTTGCTGGCTGCTTCGTTGTTCTACTTCGCGCGCAAAAAACTGGACTGACCTACTCTGGCTAGGACTTTTGTTGTTATTACCCCAGTTCAAAGCGTCAAGACCCATTGCTGCTCTAGGCCTCGGCAAGCGGTAAACTACGAACGTGATCCACGACATTTCGGATGCGCACGAACAGTTTCATGCTCTCGATGTGAGGGGGCAGATTGTGCGCAACCGGATGGAGGTTCTCAGCGAACTCATAACGTCTCTGCGTGAGGATTTTGCCACTGGTCGATTCTGCGCGGTGGTCATTCACTTTCGAATATTTTTGCATCACGCTGTCAACGCCTATCTGGTTAGTACCATCCCGGACTCACGGATTTTGGCGGGCCAAGACACTCCTCAGGCACCGACGCTATGAAGGTGCAGCAGGCCCTCGATGATACGTTCGATCCTACGCCCGAGACGAAACTGCTTCTCGACGGATTGAGCAAAGCCATCCATGCCATTCAACCACCGCCAGAAGAATCAAAAGGCATGGCAGAACACCTCATGAACGCCGCCAACAAATGGTTCCAACTTATCGTGGAGGAGGATATCAGGCTGAATAAATGGTGGGACCATTTGCGTGCCAAAGGCGTGATAACCGGGCGATTTGAAGTTGGGGCTAAAAAGAAAAAGCGAATCACAGCCACAGTCTCGAGCGCCTGACCAACCGTGCAACAGCCGTAGCGCGCCGATTTAACACGTAAGAACGGAGTGTCGCATCCCTTGTGATTTTCAAAGGGCCTTTTGCTGACGCATCGCTGGATCTTTTGTCTGGAAACCGAACTTTGACGGGGTGGCGGCGGGGCCGTACACTGCGAATATGCCTCCGGCTTTTAGCTCGCGGCGCTACAACTTCGATTGGCGGGGCTTTATTACGCCTGGCGTCAAGCTGCTGGTGCTTATCTGTTCCGGCGTTTTTCTGGCGCAAACCCTTTCGGATATTCTGCTGGGCCCGGAGCGCACCTATCACCTGATCATTCAGACATTCGGGCTGATCCCCGACGCGGTTATTCATGGCCTGCGCATCTGGCAACCGTTTACTTACATTTTTCTGCACGGCGGCTTATTCCACCTGTTGATCAACATGCTGATGTTGTGGATGTTTGGCCGTGAACTGGAGCAGATGTGGGGCAAGCGCCGGTTTCTGAACTATTTCTTCCTGTGCGGCGTGGGCGCGGGACTGATTGAAGTGGCGATCAAGGCAGTGCCGATATTAATGGGCCGCGGTTCTTCGTTGACGCCGACCATCGGAGCGTCGGGAGCGATCTTCGGGATACTCATCGCCAATGCGGTGCTGTTCCCGGACCGGCGCATCTGGCTGATCCCACTGCCAGTGACCATTCCGATGCGGCCGTACGTAGCGGTTATGGTGGCCATCGAATTTTTCAGCACGTTAAGCTCTGGCGGCGATGGCGTGAGCCACCTGTGCCATCTCGGCGGCATGCTGGTCGGCTACATTTATTTGCGGCGCGGATCGTTTCTTTACAACGTGCGCAACAGCGTGACCGACTGGAAAGTGCAGCGGAACAAGAAGAAATTCGAAGTGTATATGAACAAGCAGAAGGACCCGCCTTCACGCCCGGACCGCTGGATCAACTGACGCAGCAGTAGCCTCGCTCGCCGCTAGGTTTCCTCGCCAATTACGTGGAACTTCATGAAGTTGGTGGTGCCGCGAATTCCCATGGGCGTGCCGGCTACAATACCGATCACGTCGCCTTTGCGAACCAGTCGCTCTTCCAGCAGGCGTTTTTCGGAGATGGCCGCCAGGCTGTCTATGTTGTGAATATTTCTTATATCCGCAGGCATCACGCCCCAGATCAGGGCCATGCGGCGGCGCGTTTCGGCCTCGGGAGAAAAGGCAATGATGGGCACCAGCGGCCGGTAACGGGAAACCAGCCGGGCGGTGAAACCGCTGTGCGTAAACACGGCGATGAGCTTCATGTGCAACTCGCGGGAGGCGTGACAAACCAGCTCGGCCACGGTTTCGGCCACCTTGAGCTGCTCCTGCATGGAAGGGCGCGGAAATTCGCGGATGCTTTTCTCCGCTTCCTCGATGATGCTGGCCATCATCTGCACCGATTCCACGGGGTATTTGCCCGAAGCGGTCTCAGCCGAAAGCATCACCGCGTCGGAACCGTCAAAAATGGCGTTGGCCACGTCGGAAGCTTCCGCGCGTGTGGGCCGGGGATTGCCGGTCATGGATTCCAGCATCTGCGTAGCCGTGATTACCGGACGGCGAAACTCACGAGCACGCGCAATAATCGTTTTTTGCACCACGGGGACGCGCTCGGGACGCATCTCAACGCCCAGATCGCCACGCGCCACCATCACACCATCCGCGGCGCGCAAAATCGCGTCCAGATTTTCGATAGCCTCCGGTTTTTCCAGCTTGGCGATGACGGGAGTATCTTTGCGGGCTTTGCGAATCAAGGCTTTGGCGTGGAGTACGTCTTCGGCGCGGCGGACAAAACTCACGGCGATATAATCCGCGTCGTTCTTCAAGGCGAAGATCAAATCTTTCTTGTCCTTAGGCGTCAACGCGGGCACGCGCAACTGCACGCCGGGCAAATTGATGCCTTTGTTTTCCCCGAGCGCGCCGCCATTCACCACTTTGCAGATCACTTCGCGCCCGCGCACCTGCATGACGCGCAGTTCGATCAGTCCATCGGATAAGAGGATGCGGTCGCCTTTGTGCACTTCGCGTGGCAGTGGGGTAAACGTGGTGTTCACGCGGGTGGAATCGCCCAGAATACGCGCCGTGGTGATGACAAATTGCTGCCCGGCGTTCAGGAATACCGGCTCACCGCCGGCCAAGACGCCGGTACGGATTTTGGGACCCTGGAGATCGGCGAGGATCGAAATGGTCTTGCCTTGTTCCAGTGCGACGGCTCGCAACAAGGCAATGGTCGCGGCGTGATCCTCATGCTTGCCGTGCGAAAAATTGAGGCGCGCCACATCCATGCCCGCGCGCAAAAGCTTTTCCAGGACACGCCGCGATCTGCTGGCAGGGCCGATGGTGCACACGATTTTCGAGTGGCGAAACGTCATGTTTGCTTAGTGTACGGCGGCGAATTCGGCGACGATGCGCGCCAACACATCGATACCTTTGTTGAACGAAGCGATGGGCAGACGTTCATCGTCACCGTGCATGCGCTGGTAATCCGATTCGGCGAGCGGGAAGGGCAACAGGCCGTAAGCCTGCACGCTATGCAGCCTGAGCTGCGCCGAATCCGTCGCCCCGGTGGATTGAAAGGGCAGGACCGGAACATTTCCAAATTGCGCGGCAGCCACTTTGGAAATGGCGGCGTAAAAATCCGATTCCAACGAAGACGGCGGTGCGGCTAACCCCGCATCCGGCTGAACTTCAAACTTGATCTGCGGGTCGTTCACTAATTTAGTGAGATCGGCGAGCAAGACATCGATGGTGTCGCCTGGAAGCAGGCGGATATTCAAATTGGCGCGAGCTTCGGCGGGGATTACATTGTTGCGCACGCCGGCGGACAGCATGGTGGGTGCGATGGAATCACGGATCATGGAATTCCACAGCGGGCTGGCCTCGGAAATTACCTTTTGTGCATGTTCGCCGCGGTCTTCGGTATCCAGAGCGCGCATCCACTTGGCCAACTCGTCCGGCTCAAGGGGCGCAAGCTGTTCGAAATAGCGGCGCACGATGCTGGTGAAATGCACCGGCGCCGAATAGGTTCCGATTTTCGCCACGGCTTGCGCCAGATGCACAACGGCGTTGTCTTTCGTCGGCCGAGAGGCGTGCGCCGATGTTCCACGCGCGATCACGGCGACGTTGATGGCCACTTTCTCGCTGGCTTGCACGGCGACGTACTGCACTTTGCCGTCTTGCACAAAAACTTCTCCGCCCTCGTTAATGGCATAGCCCGCCGCGAATTTGTCCCAATACCTGGAGATTAAAATTTTGATGCTGGCGTCGCCGCCTTGCTCTTCATCACAGGTGGCCAGGAAAATTACGTCGCGATCGAGGCGGGCATTGGAACGCTTGAGGGCGATAAATGCGGCGAGATTGGCGGCCAGCATGCCTTTGTCGTCGATAGACCCGCGACCGTAAAGAACGCCATCCTTAATAACAGCGGCGAAGGGGTCCACCGTCCATTTGGAGCGGTCCACTCCAACTACATCCATGTGCGCGACGAGGAGCAGTGCCTTGGAGGGATCGGCCATCGCGGAACTTCGTAAACGCGCCACCAGCCCGGAGCGATTGGGAGCCACTTCCAGAAGTTCCGAGGGGATGCCCTCCTTCTGTAAGACATTGGCGATGTATTTCGCGGCCACCACCTCGTTCCCAGGGGGATTGGTGGTGTTGATGCGAATCAAATCGATCAGCCATCCCTGCGCTTCTTTGGCGAGCGCGGCGGTATCGCCGATGGGCGACGGACTGGACATTCCCGCGGTCATGCCCTGGGCACTCGCGGGCGAAGGCGTTTGAGAGTTGGATTGAGGCGAAGCCTGGGCGATGGAAGGAAAACGCGCGCCCAGCAGCAGCGCCACGAAACTGAGTATCAACCGCACCTTGCGTTTCCCGATCACGAAGCTCCTCCGTCCCAAGTTCGGTCCGCGAAATTCAGCGTTGCAACACTTTCCCGCGATTGCGCTTCATACTAACATGCAGGTGTGGGCGCTCCGGTCGTGGTGTAGACCGGCGTTGCGTAGAGTCAACCGCAACGTTTGGCGTATTTAGATAAATTTTCGAAGTGCAGACGAAGAATGAGGGTTCCAGCATGAACGAAATTGTTACCAGGATGATTTATGCCAGTGTCGCGACTGTGTTGGCTTGTTTCTTAGCGGGATCCGGCTCGTTCGCACAAGCGCCGCCGGGCCCGCAAGGGGGACAACCGCAGCAGGCCGCGCCGCCGCCGGCTCCTGCCCCGCCGCCTGCTGCAAAACCGCAGGCGCAAGCGCCCCCAGAAGCGGGCGTTACCATCGCCGTGGACGTTCCGGTGGTGACGTTGGACGTAATCGCCACCACCAAAAATGGCGACATTCTTACCGGTTTGAAGAAAGAGAATTTCCGCGTTCTCGATGATGGGACACCGCAAACCATCACGAACTTTTCTCCCACGGACGCTCCCATCACCATGGTGATCGTGATGGAGTTCAGCGGCCGCGCGTACGGGTGGTTTGCGGCCTACGCCAAATACTGGGCCGACGCGCTGTTCCCCAATTTGCAGCAAAAGGATTGGGTGGCATTGGAAACGTTCGATATGCGCACGCGCCTGGAGGTGGACTTTACGCAGGATAAGAACGAAATACGCGCCGCGATCAGCCGGCTGTATTTCCCGGGATTCAGCGAGTCGAATGTCTTTGACGCGCTGCTGGAAACCAACGAGCGGCTGAAGGATGTAAAGGGCAAAAAGTCCATCTTGCTGCTGGCCAGCGGCGTGGACACCTTTTCAAAGCATACGCTGGACCAGACCATGAAGCAGTTGCGCCAGAGCGACGTCACCATTTTCGTGGTGGGATTGGACAAAACGTTCACGAATTATCTGGAGACGCACGGGTCGCTCGGGACGCACATGGATTATCTGCAGGCCGAAAATCAGCTGAAGACGTTTGCCAATGAAACCGGCGGTTACGCGTGGTTTCCGCAGTTTGACGGGGAAATTCCGGGAATTTTCCAGCAGGTGGCGGCTTTTCTGCGGCACCAATACAGCATCTCGTACACACCGGGAAATGGCGCAAAGGATGGAAAATTCCACAAGGTTAAAGTGGAACTGGTCGCGCCCGATGGTGGTCCATTGACCGTGCTGGACCAAAAAGGAAAAAAACAAAAGTACGTGGTATACGCCCGCGAAGGGTACCAGGCGCCTAAAGGTGGCGTTGGCGATTGAAACTTCAATAGCCGCGGGCTAAATCAACGACGTTGAAAAGTTCGCGGCCATCGAACCAGCGTTCCAGCAGATCGACGAGCAACTTTGTTTCGCGCGGCCACAACCGGTCGCTGACCGCGCTGGTGTGCGGGGTAATAAACAGGTTCGGCGCATGCCACAGCGGACTGCCCGGCGGCAACGGCTCAGTCTCGGTCACGTCTAGAGCTGCGCCCCCCAGTGCTCCGCTTTGCAACGCAGCGATCAGTGCGGTTTCATCCAGCAACGATCCACGGCCGACATTAATGATTCGCGCGCCGCGCTTCATCACGGCGAGTTGACCGGCGCCAATCAAATGTTTGGTCTCAGTTGTGTCCGGAGCGCACAGCAGAACGTAATCAGCCTCAGGCAGTGCTTTGTTCAATTCGGAGATGGCGATAATTTTTTCGGCGTGAGTGGTATCGCCACGGCCAGACCTGGTTACGCCCCATACCGGCATTCCGAGCGCTTTAGCGCGCTGAGCGACTTCCCTGCCGATCGAGCCGTACCCAACGATGAGTAACAGCTTTCCGTTCAGCTCGGTAAGGTGCTGCGGCATGTCCCACAACTGCTGTTGCGACCACACCGCTTTTTCCTGCTGCCGCAACGACTCTGGGAAGTTGCGCGCCAGGGCAAGCAGCAAGCCGATAGTATGTTCCGCTATGGGGACGGAAAAAACTCCGCTGGCATTGGTGACCTGTACGCCGGAGTTGATCAGTTCCGGGTACATGAGCTGCGTTACGCCCGCGGAGGTGCAGTGGATCCACTTGAGTTTTTTGGCGACTGCGAATTGTTGAGCGCGCAATGTGCTGCCTACAAAAATATCGGCATCCGGCAATTCCGCAGGCAGCGCGTCAAAATTCGACAAGTGCACCACCTTCATTTCCGGCCAACGCCTCCGGATGGTGTCGGGCAGCACCGGTGCGGCGTTCCAATGCGTGAACATACTCACCACGGAGATGATGAGCTTGGTATTTGCGGGTTCGGTCCTGTGGCTCAAGTTAGCCTCTGAATCTTCGCGTTATCGTTGAATTACTGTTGCCGTTGCATTCAGGGATGATCAGGGTTTCTCGCGCAGATCCTTGCCGGTCATCTCGGCCGGTTGGCGCTGGCCGAGTACGCCCAGCATGGTCGGAGCGATGTCCCGTAACGCACCGCCCGCGCGTAAACGCAAGTGCTCATCTTCATTTACCAGAATGAAGGGCACCGGGTTGGTAGTGTGATAGGTGTGCGCACCGCCGGTGATGGGATCCACCATCGTTTCGGCGTTGCCGTGATCCGCGGTAATGATCCACGTGCCGCCGCGCGTCTTCAACGTCTGATAAATTTTTGCCAGCCCGGCGTCTACCGCTTCTACAGCTTGAATGGCGGCCTCCAGCTTTCCGGAATGACCAACCATGTCGGCGTTCGCGTAATTCATGATGATGGCATCGAACTCGCCTTTCTCGATGGCGTTCACTACTGTCTCGGTGATTCCAGCAGCGGACATTTCCGGCTTCAAATCGTAGGTGGCCACTTTGGGCGAAGGAACCAGAATGCGCTCCTCACCGGCAAAAGGCTTTTCTACACCGCCGTTGAAGAAATAGGTAACGTGCGCGTATTTTTCCGTTTCGGCGCAGCGCAGATTCTTGTAGTCCAGCTCAGCAAACACTTGCGCCAGGATCTGTTCGAGTTTTTCCGGCGCAATGACATAGTTCAGCCATGGCCAGTTCTTGTCGTAGCGCGTCATTGCTACGTAGAACAGATTCTTAGGCCTTTTCGCGTCGGGGAATTTATCGAAATCCGGCGAGGCCAGCGCATAGGTCATCTGCCTGGCGCGGTCGGCGCGAAAATTAAAGAAAATCACGGCGTCATCCTCGCGAATCAAGCCCACGGGCTTGGCCGCGTCGCCAGCGCCATTGGTAACTACAATTGGTTTGATGAATTCATCGGTAACGTCCTGCTCGTAACTGCGCTGCAGCGCGGCGATGGGATCATCGGCGCGAGTGTCCGCTTCGCCATGCACCAGCGCGCGATACGCCAGCTCCACGCGCTCCCAGCGATTGTCACGATCCATGGCGTAGTAGCGGCCCACCAGACTGGCGATTTCTCCGACACCCAGCTCGCGCATCTTGTGCTGCAACTGCTGCACAAACGCGCGGCCACTGTGCGGAGGGGTGTCGCGGCCATCCATGAAGCAGTGCACGAATACTTTTCCTACCTTCTTGTGCTTAGCCAGCTCCAGCAGCGCGAAGAGGTGCTGAAGGTGGGAGTGAACCCCGCCGTCGCTCAACAACCCGATGAAATGCAGTTGGCGCTCGCGACCGCGCTCCATGGCTTGCTGAAACAACGGCACGCTGTCCAATTGTTTGTTGGCAACCAACAAATCGATGCGCGTGATGTCCATGTGCACGATGCGCCCGGCGCCCATGTTCATATGGCCGACTTCACTGTTGCCCATCTGGCCTTCGGGCAGACCCACATATGGACCGGAAGTGTGAATCAAGGTATTGGGAAATTTGCGCAGGAGTTCGTCATAGGCGGGCTTGCGCGCGAGCGCGATGGCGTTGCCCTTGGTTTCCGCGCGATAGCCCCAGCCATCCAGCACGGTCAATACGATCGGTTTCGTTTTTTTATTCATAGCGCGCCAGAATACACGGATTCGCCGCGCTCTTGTAGTTGGCTAAATGAATTTGGGAGAAATTTTGGCGGTGAAAGCTGAAGTTGCCGCAGTATGCCGCTAATTTTTAGCGTCCGCTGCAGTCTTGGCGGGTTCTACCTGGGGTGCGGGCGGTAACTCATCGCGCAATTCAAGCGACAACCAGTCGCCGGCATATTCGGCGCCGGCCGGAGGACGATAACGGACTATCGCGTGCATTCCGCTTATATGGTGGCACAGATTAAAGTGGTCCGCTCCATACCAGATGGTGTCCGAGTAACCCACCATCTGCCGGCCTTTGCTCTCGAAAACCATCAGCTTGTCGTCATGCTCAAGGGTAATTTCCCTTTTGCCTTTCTCCTCGCAGTTTATGGAGTGCAGGGTGCCTTCCACGGCCTGTGACTGCTCCTCGACTTCCTCCACTACCACCGCGTCAGCAGGTCTACTGGCGGCCGGAATGCGATTCCAGATGGCGACGGCTTCATTGTGATCAGGGCCATGCCAGCGGTCGGCGACATAGCGCGCGAATTCGGCGGCTTCTTTTTCACGTTTCAAACGCAGAAGAATTTCCGCGCTCAACAAGTGATAGCCGGGCCGGTTGGGTTCCAATTCTTCGGCCCGGCGTGAAATGGCCAGGGCGCTGTCATTTTTGCCCTCGGCCATCCGCAAAATGGCTACCTGCACGTAAGCGGGCGCAAATCGTGGATTGATCTGCATCGTCTGCAACAAATCATCGTTCAGAACCTTGCGCTGCTCGGGCGTGTCGCGCTTGCCAGTCATCATGGTTTTGAAATATTGGGAAAGGTAAAGTTGTTTGTCGAGTTCACAAGCGCGGGTAAATTCCCTCAAAGCATCTTCGTCCTCGCCGCGCCGAAAATGGATAAAGCCCTTTTCCTCATGTGCAAACCCAAGCGCCGGATCTTCCTTCAAGGCCTGATCGACCAAATCCACCGCCTCCCCACTGTCCCCTTCCCACAATCGATATCCTGCAATTTCCGCGTCGGACTCCGCTTTGCTAAGCTTGCGTACCGAGAAATCTTTTTCCTGAATGCTGCCCGGACTTTGCACAACATAGGTCAGGAAAGAGAATGCATTGATGTAATTCTCCAGCTTTTTCTGCACATCCTTCAAATCGCCAAATTCTTCGCGAAAGGCCTTAAGTTGTTGTTGGCTGTTTTCCAGTTGGTTAAGAAATTTGCCCAGCTTTGCGCCACGTTCCATGTCAGCGGTGGACATTAAGTAATGAACCAGGGCCCAGGATTCCGCGTAAAAGGCGGAGATTTCATCTTCTTTACCGCGATAATAAGTCCAGGGATTGACGGTGAGCAGGGTTTCGAGCGGGATGAATTGACGATTCCTCAATAGGAAGGCCCGCTGGCTCGGGACGCCGACAGATATTTTATTACCTTCAAACCTGGTGTTTCCGAAATATTCCGCGAGGCCTTCGTCAAGCCAGGCGGGTAACCAGCGGGAATTGCTGTGCAACAGGGTATGTACATATTCGTGATACACAACGTTGTAGGCGCCGGGCCGGTCCTGATCGACACGCACAACCGCGAATTGTTTTTCCCATCCGTGCTGGAAATAGCCTGCGGGCTTCGGCCCTTTGAAGTTCTTCCACCTGCCGGGAGCCAACGCCTTCATGCCGTTTTCGTCTTGCACAGCGAAGATCAGCAAAGGCGACCCGGTGGTCAACCGCATATGCGGAAACCCAACGGCGAAGACCGCGCGCATCTGTTCGAATTCGAGCGCGATTCTGCGCGCGTCATGGTCGCTGCCATTGGTAAGCACGCGGAAATTGGGGCTGCGAACTTCCGTCAGCGGTTTTTCGTCCGCGAACGAGGGCATCACGAGGATGACGACGGCAATAAAGACAAACGCGACCACCGGAAATTTACTGCGAAGGGAAAAACCAAGGGTCATAGAGTCGTACCTGTAAGTGGAAACCGAATATTAAACAATTCAGTTATATCCGGCGGCGCCACTAAATTCGATTAGATACTAGTTTGCACCACGTTCGAAGTCGCGTAGAGTCGCCAGAAGGCGCTCCACTTCGTCGGCGGTGTTGTAGTGCACCAAGCCGATGCGCAAAAGTCCTCCGCTGTCCTGGACTCCCAGCCGCTCCGTCAGGTTCAACGCATAGAAGTTGCCATCCCACGTAAAAATCCCGCGTTCGCCGAGAAATGTGGCTAGTTGCGTTGGAGTGTGTCCCTCCAACGTCATTGATACCGTCGAGCAGCGTTCATCGAATCGCTTCGGATCGGTGATGCCAAAAATACGCGCGCCGCGAATACTCTGCAGCCCTTCCAACAGCTTTGCCAGCAAACCCATTTCGTGCTCGTGGGTCACGCGATACGCCGCCAGCAACGCGCTACGCCGATCTTTGACGCCAGGCTCGTGCCGCCGTCCCAGCTCCGCCAGGTAGTCCACGGCCGCGGCGATGCCCGCGATCAATTCCTGTACCTGCGTGCCGGTTTCCCAGCGATCCGGCAACGCGTCGGGGGCCGGCCGTACTTTGTAGGGAGAAAAACGCATCAGGTGTTCACGCTTACCGTATAGCGTGCCCATGTGCGGGCCAAAGAATTTATAGGGCGAGCACGCCAGAAAGTCGCAATCCAGGGCTTTCACGTCGATACTTCCGTGCGGGGCGTAGTGCACTGCGTCGACGAACACCAGGGCGCCCACCGCGTGCGCCATTTTGACGATCGCAGCGACAGGATTGATGGTCCCGACGGCATTGGAGGCGTAGCCCACGGCCACTAATTTGGTCTTGTCCGAGATCTTGTTCTTAAAATCCTCGAGGTTGAGAGTGCAGTCCACTTCGCGAATATCCACCTGGCGCACCATCACGCCTTTTTCTTCCAGGGCGCGCCATGGCGCCACGTTCGCGTCATGATCCAACGTGGTCACTATGACCTCATCGCTAGCTTTCAGTTCGCGTCCGATGGCCCGCGCCAGCGCAAAGGTGATGGTGGTCATGTTCTGCCCGAAACTCACTTCGTCGGCTTGGCAATTGAAAAAATCGGCCATGGCTTGCCGCGCGCCGGCAAGCATCGCGTCGTTGCGACGGCTGGTCGCGAATGCGCCGCAGGTATTCGCGTTGTCGTGCAGCAGATAGTTCTGAATCGCGTCGATTACCTGTCGCGGCACCTGAGTCCCCGCCGGGCCATCCAGGAAAGCGGGGGTGTGCCCATTCCCCTGCGTCTGCAAAGAGGGAAACTGCGCGCGCACCCAGGCGCTGTCCAACACTTTTGTTTCTGCGGCATGCGCAACGGTTGAGCTCATAGGATTCTCCGGTGCGCTAGTTTCTCACATCGATAATCGATAAGGGAAAACCACATTGGCCCATTGCGGGGCGCGGCGGGCATCGTGTTAGCATCGAAAAGGTTGTTCCTCACTCATGCCGCTTTGGCGCCGGCTATCAACTCTGCGCCACGCTTCTCTTTGAGGTGTAGCTTGCCGGAAACATTCTCGCCCACGGAGCGCACGCGCGTAGTGCGTGAACCGCATCGCGGATCATTTGACCGCGAAACCATTTACAAAATCCTGGATGAAGGCTTCGTTTGCCACGTGGGATTTACCGTCGAGGGCCAGTCTTACGTCATTCCCACCATGTTCGCACGCGTGGACGATGCCATCTATTTTCACGGTTCGGCGGCCAGCCGCATGTTGCGCGGACTCAGCAGCGGCTTGCCGGTTTGCATTACCGTCACGCTCATCGATGGGCTGGTTCTGGCGCGCTCGGTTTTCAATCATTCCATGAACTATCGCTCGGTGGTGGCGTTGGGAAAGGCGTCCTTAGTAGAAACGCCGGAAGAAAAAACAGCGGCCTTGCGGGCCTTCACCGAGAAGATCCTGCCGGGACGCTGGGATGATGCCCGCCAGCCGAACGAAAAGGAACTGAAAGCCACCAGCATCCTGCGTTTGCCGCTCAACGAGGTGTCCGCGAAGATGCGCACTGGACCAGTGGAAGACGACGCTGTTGATTACGAACTTTCCGTTTGGGCCGGCCTGTTGCCGCTGCGTCTGGCGGCCGGCGAACCGGTGCGCGATGCTCGTTGTAAGGAAAATTTGCCCATACCCGCCAGCGTCTCGGATTTTGAAAAAAGGTTCGTGGCGAAATAAATTACGGCTGCACGGCGCGAACAAAATCAGCGACAAGTCCATAGCCGGTCGCATCGATTCCGGGATTGTGCTCCACAATCGAAAGGCCGAACACATCCATGTCAAAACGAATCGCTGAGCTGGAGCCCTCCAGGTTGGCGAGCGGATCGCCCGCCAGCAATAATTCCGGAGCCACGCTGCACTCCACACCGAGGCCGCGACGTTCCGCGCGGCAGACCAGCTTGTAACGCATCCCCGCGTGGCGCACCGAGCGAATTTTCTCTTCGTGCAACTCGCGAATACCGGTGCGACGTACCTGTTCGAGCGTAACCGGGACACCCATCAGCACGATGGCCAGCGCGGCGACTTTGAAGGCGGCGTCAAAGCCATCCAGGTCCGCGGAGGGATCCGTTTCCGCGATGCCCATGGCCTGCGCGCGTTGAACGGCTTCATCAAAGGAGAGGCCCTTTTCAATTTCTGTGAGCACCACATTGGTGGTGGAATTGAGAACGCCATGGAAGCCACGCAAATCCACGGCCGGTAGTCCCAAGGGAAACATCGAGAAAATAGGAACTCCGTCCATGACCGTAGACTCGTACAGGAATTTCTTTTTTTTCTCGGTCGCCAACTTCAGCAACTCTGAAAATGCGTAGACGATCGGGCCTTTGTTGGCGGTGAGCGCATGCGCTCCATATTCCAATGCGGTTTTTAAATGGTCGATGGCCGGCTGGCCTGACTGCAAATTCAGCGAGCTGGCCTCAATAAACACGTCCGAGTTGGCTTTCTCCAGCCACTCCTGCAGGCCGTTAATCCGCGGCTCGCGCGGGGCCGGCCAATAACCATTAAGCAGCGCAATAGGATTAAGCCCATGCGGATCGCAGAGCCATCCGGAGCGCCGCGTAGCTACGCCAGTGAGCCTCCAGCGAATGTCATAGCGCCTGCGGAGTTCGGCCTCTTTGGAAATGAGCACGCGCAGAAACGCGCGACCTACGTTACCTAAACCCACGAGTGCAAGATTGTAAGAAGGGATGGATCAGTCCTTCCCAAAGTCCGGAGAAATTCCGCGCGACTACCCGATTGCAGGGCAGAAGTAGAACTTTGTTAGTGTGCTGCGGCGTCAAGTTTAGCGGCTGCCGCCGAAATCAACGCGGCCTCATCTTGCAGCACGCGCGCCACCACCAAAATGGCGTCATCCGCCTGCTTCCATTGTTTCTGTTCGATTGCCTCGCGAACAGCCGGCATGGTTTTCGCAGCATATCCAGTGTAAAAGCCCGGCGCATAAATCTGGTGCTTAAACCACGGACGGTTTGGCAGCCCTTCCGCGTTGGTGAGCTTTCGTTCGCTTTCGATCAACAATTTATTCACGTCGGTGAGAGATGCGGACGACAGCGCGCTTCCGCCGTTTTGAGTAATCTTGTCGAGCGCTTTGCGATACTCGGCCGTGCTGCGGGCCAATACGCTGGAGGCATTGTCCAACGGCGCAAAATTCAGATAAGGCGGGACGGCTTCGGTGGCAGGGATGGTCAGCGGCTTCTTGGGATCGTTGGTGGCCTGAAACAAACCTTCATCAATCTCGCGATTACGCTCCTGGATATCTGCCTGGAACTTTTGCGCCAAGGCTTTCAGTTCTTTTATGTACAACTCCATGGTGTCGGTGAAATCACCAAATTCAAAAGGCAGGAGCTCCGCATCCGCAAGGCGCATTACCGCCGTGCCGCCAGTTTGCGCCATGGCGCGGCCGTAGCGAAAATCGGTATCGCTGAAATGCGTGTACCAGTAAAAATCGTCGTAGATCGAATGGTATATTCCGCCGCCGTCTTCGCCCCCGAATTGTAGATTCAAAGAAGCGACGCCATCATGTTGTAAAAAGGCGGTGTAGTCTGAACCGGAACCCAGCGGACCGATGCGCGTGTCGGCTCGCTGGCGAATCTTGTCGCGATCTTCCGTCGACTTGGCATCCTCAATGGCTTTGAGGCGGGCGCGCTTCCAGACAGAAAGTTTTGTCTCCGGATCACTCACGTCGCGTGCAATCTCGTTGCTGAATTTCTCCAGCGAGTGCGAGCCCTCCATTTCCAGGTAACCTCGACCGTTTAAATCCGAGTTGATATAGGCCACGGCATGGGCGCGCAATTCGTCGTAATGTTCCTCCGCCCATTCCGTCGAGCCCAGCAAGCCCGGCTCTTCCCCATCCCACGCGCAAAGAATAATGGTGCGCTTGGGTTTCCAGCCGGCTTTCAACAACTCGCCCATGGCGCGTCCTTCTTCCAGCACCGCGACCATGCCGGAAGTCGGATCTTCGGCTCCATTCACCCACGCGTCATGATGATTGCCACGCAAGACCCACTCGTCGGGAAAAGTGGAGCCCGGAATTTTGGCGATGACGTCATATACGGGCTTGATGCTCCAATCGGACTTCACCTTCAAGTGCACGACCGCCGGTCCAGGCCCAACGTGATAGGTGATGCCCAGCCCACCACGCCAGTCCGCAGGCGGGACGCGCCCGGTAAGCGCCTGAAGCAGGGGTTGCGCATCACCATACGAAAGGGGCAGCACGGGAATTTTTGTAATCGTCGGAGCGTCTTCAACTTTCAGCCGCTTGGCGTTTTTCGTCGCTCCCACACCGGGCGTCAGCGGGTCTCCCGGGTAAAACGGCATGTCCGCGACGCTGCCGCGCTGCACGCCGTCTTTTGAGCGCCACGGACCACCGGGAAACGTGTCGCCTTGAACAAATCCATCTTCGTGAGGATCGGAATAAATGAGACAGCCGATCGCCCCGTGCTCGGCAGCGACTTTCGGCTTGATGCCGCGCCAGGAGTGATAGTAGCGAGCAATGACGATTTTGCCCTTCACGGAAATGCCCATGCGATCCAATTGTTCGTAGTCCTCAGGGATTCCGTAGTTCACGTAGACCAGCGGCGCGGTCACATCTCCGTCCTTGGAATACGCGTTATAGGTCGGCAACTGTTCAGACTGTTGGCTGGAAGTGGGATCCTCCGGCAGCGCCGGTTCTTGCAGCTTGGCGGTAAACCTTGGACCGCCTTCCACCAATTCGACGAGACGTTCTTTTGGTGTGGGATAGAGCACGTCGAATTGTTCGATGTGCGTATCCAGCCCGAACTCTTTGAATTTTGCCGCTATCCACTCGGCATTTTCCTTGTCGTAAACGGTTCCGACATTATGCGGCCGTGCAGAGAGGTGTTGCATGAACGCGCGCAAGTTGTCAGGACTGGGAATTTCGCGAAATTTTTCTTCCCACTGCCGCTCGGCGCGCGAAGATTCCGCCGAATATCCGGTCAGAGGTTGATCGTCGGCGGAAACTTTCGCGGGTCCATGCAGGCCAGCGAGTGCCAACGCTACACCGCTCAGACAAATCGACGCTGTTACCAAGCTGCGACTCATAAGCTCTCCCGAATAGCGCAGTCATTCTGCCTGAACTGCTGTGAGTTTGGAATGCGGACGTGCGGGCAGGAAAATAATAGGAAGATATGGTGAGGAAAGAAGTCGCGCGAAATAACGCTACCTCAGGCAGTTAGTGGAGTCTTACCAGCAAGTATAAAAAATGAGCAATGGAACGCATGGATTGAAAGAGGGTCACAATCTGAAGAGTCAAAATAAAAAAACAGGCATAAAAACTTCCGGGAGAATACTCGAGCCACGGAAAGGTAAGGCGGCCGATCCACGCCCGCGCCGGCTTGAGCAGCGCTAGAGAAGCCATGCCTATTCCGATGGCCGCGCCAGCTAGAATATCGGTCGGTGCGTGGTAACCCACGTATATCCGCGGCGTGCAAATGAACAAGAACACGTGGGCTAGCGCCAATAGTCCCGCGGTGCGCCAGGCAAGAAATATGGAGGTAGCCAGAGCGAAGAACACTGCGGCATGGTCGCTGGGAAATGCGCTCCAATTGATCAAGTTTTCATCGCTACGGCCGTACGGAGGCTGAAAATGAAGAGCGGCGATTGACATAGGCCGTTCATGAAAAGGCAGGAGATTTGCCAGCGAACGGGCTACAAACACCGCCAATAAGCACGCCGCAATCCCACACAAAAGATATTCTCTGTTTTCCCTGGTATTTGTCCCCGGGCGAAACCATGCCCACCAGATTAGCGCAACGATCAGCCCGCCTTTTAAAAGGGCATTGTCGCTGAGCAGGTACATGAAAGTGTCGAAGGCCCAGGAGCGATGCGCGAAACCGTTGAGAAACGTAATGATAGAAGAGTCGAAATGATTCATGGGCGGCGGTCACAATACTTCATGACAAGAGTAAACGGCGCTTTGCGGTCCCGGCGCAGAATACATCGAAGAGGGACTATTGGCGCAATGGCAGCAGCGATGTTCTGTCGTTAACGTTAACGCAGATTGCCAGCGGTGCAGTTAGCTGGAGATATTTCTTAGTTGGGCGCGCTCGCACGATCCAACAGTTGCTGCGACTCGTTATCCAGTTCCAGGTTCGTGGCATCCAGCAACTCCTTTAATTGCTCGACGGTTGTCGCGCTGGCGATGGGCGCTGTAACGGTGGGACGGGTCAAAAGCGATGCCAGGGATATTTTTGCGGGAGTCGAATAGTATTTTTGGGCGGTTTGATCCAGCGCCGCCAGGATGCGAGACCCGCGATCGTTCAAATATCTTTTGACGCCCCCTCCGCGTGCGCTTTTGGAAAGATCGGTTTCGCTCCGATACTTGCCGGTTAAAAAACCGCTGGCCAGAGGGTAATAAGGAATTACACCAATCCCGTGTTCGCGACAAACTGGCTCGAGCGTAGCTTCGTACTCTGCCCGATCATACAAATTGTAGAGTGGCTGCAACGACTCATAACGCGGAAGCTTATGTTCCTCGCTCACCTGCAATGCTTCCGACAGCCTCGGTCCGCTATAGTTCGAAGCGCCAATGGCACGAACCTTTCCTTGTTCCATTAGTTGCGAAAACGCTTCGAAGGTTTCCTGCAACGGCACGGAAGCATCGTCCTCGTGCGACTGGTACAGGTCAATGCAGTCGGTCTGCAGGCGCCGCAACGAATCTTCCGCGGCGCGCAGAATGTAATCCTTCGACAAACCTTTCCTGCCCGCGCCCATGTCCTTGCCAACCTTCGTGGCAATCAAAACCTTTTGCCGCTTGCCGCTCTTCTTGAGCCAATTTCCGATAATGGTCTCGGACTCGCCGCCCTTATTCCCGGCTTTCCATGTCGAATAGACATCCGCCGTATCGATAAAGTCGAAGCCGGCGTCGGCAAACGCATCGAGTACGCGAAAAGACGCGGCTTCATCAATCGTCCACCCGAAAACGTTTCCGCCAAGTACGAGCGGCGCAATTTCCAATCCAGATTTTCCCAAGCTGCGCTTTTTCATATCTGCTTTCCTTTTGCACCATTTTGAATTCACTCAGTTGGATGTTTCGGTCGCAATAAAGTGTTCGCCTTCGGCGCGGTCAACGCCTGGTACTGATACAGTCACAGCTCACCTCGTTGAAAATTGTCTACA
>Ga0182015_10001841_pt1 | contig 26989 bp, 23 predicted proteins | sample 712P3MmetaG_FD_120478 | JGI IMG/M metagenome (GOLD analysis project Ga0182015, IMG submission 120478) | Permafrost microbial communities from Stordalen Mire, Sweden - 712P3M metaG | ecosystem: Environmental > Terrestrial > Soil > Wetlands > Permafrost | place: Sweden: Stordalen | collected...
ATAAGGGCAACGACCCGCGCCGCACCAAGATCCTGGACACCATGCACATCAGCTGCCAGCGGGGAGCCGACCTGGTCCGCCAGGTCCTTTCGTTTTCGCGGGGCGTCGATCACCAGCGCGTTGTCATCTGCCTCAAGCACATGATCGGCGACCTTGAGGGCGTCATGACGCAGACCTTTCCCCGGAACATCCGCATCTCGGTCAACGTTGCCGAAAACCTTTGGCCCGTCACCGGAGACCCGAGCCAGCTCCACCAGGTTCTTCTCAACCTCGTGGTCAATGCAAGGGACTCGATGCTCCCAGGCGGCGATCTCACCGTGACGGCGAGCAACGTCAGCATCGATTCCCAGTTCGCCGCGACCAGCCACGGCGTGAACGCCGGCTCCTATGTCCTGATTAACGTGTCGGATACGGGATGTGGCATCGCGCCCGAGATTCGCGAGCGCATCTTTGAGCCCTTCTTCACGACCAAGGAGCCGGGCAAAGGCACGGGGCTCGGGCTGGCCACTGTCCACAATGTCGTCAAGGCGCACGGTGGATTCCTCAACGTCGAGAGCGACATGGGCCGCGGCTCCGTGTTCAAGGTCTACCTGCCGGCCGACCCGGCGAACCGGGTGCCGGGCACGGAAAATCCCATCGAGATCGAGCTGCCGCGGGGCAACGGGGAACTCATACTTGTGATCGACGACGAGAGCTCGATCCGCGAGATCACTCAGCAGACGCTGGAGGCATTCGGCTACAGAGTCCTCACGGCGACCGACGGTGCCTCCGCCGTCGCCATCTATGCGAAGCGGGCCCACGAGGTCGCCCTCGTCATCACGGACATGATGATGCCGGTCATGGACGGCGAGGCCACGATCCACGTGCTGATGTGCATAAACCCGGCGGTCAAGATCATCGCGGTCAGCGGTCTCGAGCTCACCGGGAACATCGCCAAGGCGACAAATGCCGGTGTGCACGATTTCCTCAACAAGCCCTTCACGGCGCGCACTCTCGCCGAGCGCGTGCGCGACGTGATCGACAGGCCGGCGGTGCTTGCGGCGTTCGACGCCTGATCAGTCCCTAGGGTGGGCTCTTCGATATGCCGACAGTCAGGGGCTGCCTGATGCCCGCGGCATATCGCCTGACGTAGTCGACCCACGACGCCTCGTCGGGAAAATCGCCGCTCCGGCTCCATCCCGCCCCGAAATAATAGACGACCCCGGGCAGCGGCGCATTCAGCTGGGCGATGAGGAGCTGGTTTCCCACCGGCGGCAGGCCCTCTATCCCCGGGACCAGCCGCTTCTCGGGCGCGACGGGGGGGACGCTCGCATCCTCAAGGGCGAAGCCCCGGAAGGTCCCAAACTGCAGGATCACGGCGCACCCGATGCTGCCGCGGTCCCGGTCCGGCGGCTGCCAGTAGGCCATCCACTCGCCCTGCGGGTCCTTGGTCGCCGATCCCACGGCGCCCGCCCGCTGCGCGATCCCGATGCCGATCTCGATCGGGGACAGGTCTCCGGTCGAGAAGGAGCTCACGGCGCGGCTGAAATTGGAGCCGGCGTCGATGCTGATCCTCTTCTGCTCGGAGACCATCCGTCCGCCCGCCTTCCAAGGTGGGTAGTTCAGCTCGAACTCCGAGCGTATGGGCCCGCTCGTGATGATGCGGCCCTCATGATAGTTGCCGGAGACATACAGCTTCCCGCCGCTCCAGACCCCGAGGCCGCCGCATCCGCGGCTTCGCCCGACCTGGTAGTCGTCCAGGCCGTCGCCGTCGTCCTCGTGGTAGTTCTTCCTGCGGTACCACTCGTCGACGACCAGGGCCCGCGTGCGCTTGGCCCAGACGTCTATCCCGCTGCTGACCGTGCCCTCGCCCGTTGCCAGGGCCTCCTGGTACATCCGGTGCGCGATCCGGTCGCTTTCCCAGGCAACGTCATCATAACGCTCCGGGACCCTGCGGGCATAGGTCATGACCACCGGACGTGGGGCTGCTGCCACGCCGCAGCCGGAGCCCAGCACAAGGAACCGCCGCGTCTCGAAAGGGGCGAGGTCGACCTGGAACAGCAGCTTGTCCGGGGGCTGACCCGGCTGGGACGCGTACAATTGGCTCGCGACGATGCGCGAGGAGAGGCTGTCCATGACGGCTAGGTCGCCCGTGGTCCCGAATGAGCCCGGATCGAGCTCGACCGTCTCCTGGTGCCTGAGGATCGCCGAGGGGTTGGTGACCGAGATGACCACGCGGCCCGGCCTTGGACGCCATGCGCCGTTGATGCCGACCGGGGCGGGCGTCATCCCCTCGAGGATGGGAAGCCGGTAGACCTCGCTTCCGGCCAGCAGGAACGCGCCGACGCCGTAGACCTCCGTCGAGTCCTCCGGGAACGCCTTGGGGTCGGCGCCGATCGGCTGGACGTGGCCCAGCCGGCCGTCCGGACCGACGCAGCCGACGAGGGCGGCCCAGGCCTTCATGACGGCCGGTTCGAAGGTCGCCCGGTCGAGGAGGCCCTCATTGACGCCCCACGCGAGCGCATAGGCGAAGAATCCCGAGCCGCTCGCCTCCCTCAGGGGATAGCTGCCCGGATCAAGGAGGCTCGCCCGCCAGAGGCCGTCCGGCTGCTGGCAGGAGAGGATCTTGACCGACATGTCCGTGAACAGGCGCTCGAACCGCCCGCGGTCGGGGTGGTTGGCGGGCAGGTACTGGAGCACCCGGACAAGGCCCGCCACGACCCAGCCGTTGCCGCGGCTCCAGAAGACCTTCCGCCCGTTCGCCTCGCGCTTCTGAAAATAGCTGCTGTCGCGGGAGAAAAGGTGCTCGTCCCTGTCGTAGAGGAAATCGGTGGTGCGCCACCAGTTCCTGACGGCGAAGTCCAGGTAGCGCGCGTCGCCCGTTGCATAGTAGAGGCGCACCCAGGCGGGGGGCCCCATGAAGAGGGAATCGCACCAGGACCAGTTCTCGGTCGCCCGGTTGTTCGGCTGGCCGAAATCGAGCGAGGTCACCGCGGAGGGATTTGCGAGGATGCCGTCAAACCGCGCCCGGAGGGGAGTGATCATCCCTGGGTCGCGGTAGAGCATGTAGAGCTCATCGTAGGTCTGCCCGACGCAGTAGTCGTCGGCGTGGTAGATCCGTGGTCCCGGCTGCCATTGCGTCTTCTGGCCGGCCTCCAGCATCGCCTCGCGGTACCTGGGGTTGCCCGAGATTCCGGCGAGCGCCATGAAGCCCGCGTCGCCGGCGCCCTGGGTCCAGTCCGTGGCCGGGTGCCTGCTTGGGTTCGCGAGCTGCCAGTCGGCGACGCGCTCCATGACGCTGAGCGTGGCGGCTGGATCGCCGATCGGCAAGACTGGCTGCGAATGCAGCCGTGCGCAGCAAAATGAAAGGGCCACCGCGGTCCGAAAAGCCGGAACAAGGCTCCTTGTCGAGGGGGTGAAATCGGTCGGGGACACCGTAATACTCATCCGGACGTTCATGATTGCGGCGCCTTCCTCCCGGCTCAATCCGCAAAAACAATCCGTGCCATGCCGCCGCCCCGGCTTTGGCCGCGGTTCGAGCCTCTGCCGCCCAAACGCCGGGCGGCCGGTCTACTCGCTCACAAGGACGATCGGCCCCTCGGGAGAGGGCGAGCCGCCCTTGCGCTCCAGGCTCACCGCGAACTTGGCAATCGTCCCAACGGGTTTGTCGGCCCTGAAGACGATGTGAGCCTCCCCTGAAACCGGGTCGACCACGAAGACGCCTGCGCTCACGGGAGAGGGGTACTGCTTGTCTATAACCCAGAGCTGGTAGTCCTTCTCAGAGGCCAGGGCAGGGAGCTTCGACACCGCGAGGACGCCCTGCGCCCGGGCCGGATCCCAGACTGCGACGGCGACGGCGGCCGGCGAATTCCCGAGCATCGATGCAAGGGTCGCTATCTTGAAATGCGCGAGGTCGCCCTCGTCCTTCAGCCGCGTCGAGAGTTCCGCGACCTGGCGGCTCGACTCCGTGATGAGGCGCTTTGCATCGTCGAGCTGGCTCCGGGTCTGCTCCAGGGCCAATTCGGCGACCCGGTGCTGCTCGCTCAGGGCGGCGTAAGCCGCCCGGGATGCGCCGTACTGGCGCTCGGCCCAGACGACGGCCACGGCGAGACAGGCGGCGATGAGCCACGGCGCCCAGCTCGGGAACCTGATCACCTCGGCCGTCGCCGCGCCGGATTCGCGCGCGGCCGCGGAGGCGAGAACGCGCGCCTTGAGTGAAGCCGGCGGCACGGCCTCCGGGGCCACATGCGCGAGGGAGGTGGCCGCGGCGCGCAGCTGCGAGACCCGCTGGCGCAGCTCGGGACTGCCCGCCATCTCGGCCAGGAATTGGTCCCTCTCCGATCCCTCGAGGAGGTCGAGCGCGTGAAGGGAGGCAAGTTCCTCCTGGCGTTCGTCGATCATAGGCGGCCCGCGAGCGTGTCGCGAAGTTTGATGAGGCCGCGGCGGATGCGCGCCTTGATGGTGCCGATGGGCTCGCTCAGCCTCTCGGCGATTTCCTTCTGGGTGAGCCCGGAGAAGAACGCGAGCTCGAGCGCGCGCTGCTGCTCGGCGGGCAGCTCGGCCAAGGCTGACCTGACGGCGACCGCCCTGTCGCCCAATTCGGCCCGCTCGCCGCCCCCGATGTCGGCCGTGTCCGAGCCGTAGCCGAAGTCGTCGGGTATGGAGTTGCCGAGGAGGCGCGCCCGGTTGGAACGGGTGCGAAGGCGGTCGATGGAGCGGTTGCGGGTCAGGGTGACCGCCCACGAGAACGCGGCGCCGCGCCCGCTGTCGAATGAGGCTGCGTTTTCCCAGAGGGTCAGGAAGACGTCGTGCACCACGTCCTGCGCCTCTGCTGCGTCGTTCAGGATGTGCCGCGCCGTGGCATACAGGGGACGCGAGAGGTTGTCGTAGAGCTCGGCAAGCGCGTCGCGGTCGCCGCCTGCCATTCGGCGTATGAGCGCCGCATTGGCGCTCGCCCGCTTCGCGGGCAGGTCGGTCTCCTCATCGGACGTCATCAGCACGAACAGTCCCGACGCCATCCCGCGAGTTCCGCCATTTCGGCAAGCGTTCGAAAACGGCAAGATGGGCAAAGCGAATGACATAATTCCGTATTATCCATACGAGCGTGCCCCCTGAGGGGATGCAGGCGATTGGCATTTGGCGAGTTTAAATCCAAGGATTCCGGCCGCGATGGCCACCGACCGGCATCGGAGACGCTAGAGCTGCACGGGCAGGCCTATCTCGATGATCTGGGACGGCGTGATGTTGTAGTAGTCCTTGGCGGGCCGCGCGTTTCTGATGAGAAAGCTGTAGAAGCTCTTCTCCCATTCCCACATCCCGGTGTTTCCGCCCGTCATGACCATCTCGCGGCTGAAGAAGTAGGTGGCGGACTGCGGGTTGATCTTGAGGCCCGCCTCCTTCACGTGGCTGATGAGTTCGCTCACGTCGGGGGACTCCATGTACCCGTAGTGGCCGGTTGCGCGCCAGACCCCCTCGCCAATCTCCCGAAGGTTCAGCCTGGCCGTCTTGGGAACGCTCGGCCTGTCCTCGGTCACGATGCTCAGGAGGACGACCGTCTTGTGGAGGCAGCGGTTTGCCTTCACGTGGTGCAGGAGGGAGAGGGGAGTTCCGCGCGGGGATCCCACCATGAACACCGCGGCGCCGGGCACCCGGACGACGTACTGGCTCCGGGCGATCGTGGTCAGTTCCTCCTCGGTCACGTTTCCGCCGTAGACACGCTCGAACACGACGTTTCGGCCGGTCTTCCAGGTGTGCATGACCGCGAGGACCGACGCGGCGATCACGAGCGGATACCAGCCGCCGTCGGCGAGCTTGCGGGCGTTCGCGCCGAAGAACCCAAGGTCGATTACGAGGAAGAATCCGCAGATAGACCCCGCCTTCCAGACCGGCCACTTCCAGTTCTGCCGGGCCACGACGAAATAGGCGCCGCTCGTTATCGCCATGGTGCCTGTCACCGCGATGCCGTAGGCCGAGGCGAGTCGCGCGGTCGAGCCGAACAGGATGACCGTGAAGATGCAGCCGACCGCGAGGAGAATGTTGACGAAGGGCACGTAGATCTGCCCCGCGTGGCCCGCGCTCGTGTGGTTGATCTTCAGGCGCGGGAAATACCCCAGCTGGATCGCCTGCCGGGAGAGGGAGTATGCGCCCGTTATGAGCGCCTGGCTGGCGATGATCGCCGCGACAATGGATAGCCCGGTGAGCGCGGCGCGCGAGAATCCCTCGGGGGCCATGACGAAGAACGGGTTCTCCGTGGACTTGGGGTTGAGGTCGAGGTACGCCACCTGCCCGAAGTAGTTCAGCACGAGGCCGGGGAACGCCACGCCGTACCAGGCGAGCGTTATCGCACGGCGGCCGAAGTGGCCCATGTCGGCGTAGAGCGCCTCGGCGCCCGTTATGGCGAGGACGATGGAGCCCAGGAGCGCGGCGACCTGAATTGGAGGGTTGTGGAGGAGCGCGAGGCCGTAGAGGGGATTCACCGCGCGAAGGACCGAGGGGTCGCGGACGACGTACCAGGCCCCGAGGAACCCGATCGTCCCGAACCAGACGAGCATGATGGGCCCGAAGACCGCGCCGATCTTCATGGTGCCATTCTTCTGAAACCAGAACAGCGCCGCCAGGATCACGCAGGCAAGCCACGGGACGTAGGGCGCGAAATGGGGGCCCATCGCGTTGAGGCCTTCGGCCGCCCCAAGCACCGATATGGCGGGCGTGATTATCCCGTCGCCGAACAGCAGGGCCGCGCCGATCAGGATGATGACGACGGCGATCCCGAGGCCGCGCTTGAAGGTGGGCTTGTGGTGGGTCTCACGGTGGGCGTGGATCAGCGCGAGTAGCGCGAAGATACCCCCCTCGCCGTGGTTGTCGGCCCGCGTGATGAAGCCCAGGTACTTGACGCTGACGACAAGGACGAGGGACCAGAAGATCAGCGAGAGGATGCCGAGCATCCCGTCCGTGCGCGGACCCTCCGGCAGGTTCGCAATGCACTCGTGCATCGTGTACAGCGGGCTCGTTCCGATGTCACCGAACACCACCCCAAGGGCTCCCACGCAAAGCGCGGTTTTTACGGCGGGGCTAATGCCGGCAGGCGTGGGCTGGGACATCGTCGGGAGAGCTCCTGGTTAGTTAGAAAGCCAAAGCAGCTTAGCGGCCAACCCGTCGCCCGTGAGGCGCAATCGCCGCCGGAGCGCATCCCGGGGACCTAAAATTAAGATGGGCGCTTTCCAAGCCCTTCAGAAGGAGTGGCGTCGCCGCCAATGGCAAGCCCATCGGACGGCGCCGCGTCGCGCGCCGGCAGGAAAATGCGGAAAAATAAAAATAATCATCAAATTAGACTTGTCTTACAACACGTGTTAACGAGGCTCGCCGCCCGATGAGAACACCGACAAGAATTCCGGCCTTCGCGTACGCGGCTCTGGCCGTCCTCCTCGGCGCCGGGGCCGCCCCGGCTCAGACACGGGACGCGATCACCGAGATTCTCCGGCGGCCGATCGAGGAGTTCGGCATCCAGGGCCAGGAGGCGAGGACCGTCCTCGAGGGAATTGGCTCGGCATACCACTTTCCCATCGTCGTCGATGCGGACGTGCAGGGTCTCGTGACCTTCGAGGTCCACAACGCCACCGTGGCGACCGTGCTTGAGGCGATCTGCCAGCCGAAGGGATGGAGCTTTGATATCTCCGACCATGGATTCCTCCTGGTCCGGAGGTTCGTGACGCGTATCTACCCTGTGGACTACCTCCAGATGACGCAAACGGGGTCCAGCTCGGCGAGCATCAACCTGAGCGAGAGCGCGGGTGGCTCTACCGCGGGCATCGGCTTGGCGGGGACAACCGGAGGCATTGCCGGTGCTCCCATTTCCGGTGTCGCCTCCGGACAGGCCGGGATCGGCGCTTCCGGGGCGGTCAGCGGCGGAAGCTCGACCCTGAGCGTGTCGCAGCAGAACGATGCTGATTTCTGGGGAAGGCTCGAGTCCGACCTAAAGGGCATGGTGGGCGACGGCGAGTCCCTCGTGGTGAACCGGTTCGCCGGCCTGGTGCAGCTTCGCGGCTCCCTCCGCACGCATGCCGTGATGGAGGCCTACCTTCGCCGCGTGCTCCAGCGGGTGGGCCGGCAGGCGCACATTTCAGTCAAGGTGATCGAGGTCGACCTCAACGACCAATCCAAGGCCGGAATCGACTGGAGCGTCGCCGCGGCCTCGATCGGCCGGATTGCCCACACGGCGATAAGCGTGACGAGCGCGGCGACCGCGACCGGCGCGGCCGCGCAGATCGGGTCGATCACGCTCAACCCGGAAACGTTTGCGGGCACCATCGGCATAGGCGGTGTCCAAGCGGCGATAAGCGCCCTCTCGGAACAGGGGACGGTTCGTGTGGAATCGAAGCCCGAGGTGGCCGCCCTCAACAACCAGACGGCCTTCGTCCAGGTGAGCGAGGACCAGCCGTTCTTCAGCCGGACAAGCACGACCACGATCAACGCAGGCGGCGTGACGCAGGCCGGGACGCAGCCGATCGTGAACACAAACTATTCCGAGAGCACTGTCTCCTTCGGTAATGTGCTGGAGATAACCGTCCAGGTCGCTGACGACCTGTCGACCAAGCTTTCACTGTCGCCGGCGATGACCGAGCTGAAGGGGACGGTGACGTCGCCGGACGGCCAGGAGACGGCCCCGATCACGGACACGAAGCGGGCCCGTACGACAGTCACGCTGCGCAACCACGAGACGGCAGTCGTCGGGGGCTTCATCACGGAGACGGTCGCAAACGACAAGCGCGGGATCCCAGTTCTGTCCACTGTCCCCGTCCTGGGGAACGCCTTCACGACGGCCATTAAGGCGAAGACCCGCACCGAACTCGTCTTCCTGGTAACCGTCAACGCCGAGGAACCCCCGGCACTCGTTCCCATCGAGGCGGACGACGCTTCGCCGGGGCAGTCCACTCGGCCGGACGGGGCAGCCCGCGCGCGGGACGACAGCGAGCGGCGGGTCGAGCATGTCGATCTTCTAGTATACCAGTCATGATCAACTGTATCGAACCCGGGGCATCTCGCGCCGGCGAGCGGCTGGACGCCTTCCTGATGGAATGCCTCCTTGGCGCAGGCGTTTCCGAGCGCCAGCTGGCCGCCGCTCAGTCTTACCACCGCGAGGTCGAGGGCCGTCAGCCGCTCAGCCGGACCCTGGTGGAGCTCGGGCTTGCGACGGACGAGGCCGCCGCCCGCTGGATCGCCGACTTCTATGCGCTCGCCTACCTCCCAAGGGAGGAGCTCCGCGTCCAGGGAGACTCCTACAAGAATCTGCCCGAGGCCATAGCCCGCAACCGGCACGCCCTCGTCATCTCGCAGAAGGCAACCGGCCTTACCGTGGCGATAGCGGATCCCTCGTGGCCGCAGTTTGCGCAGGTCAGATATGCGCTCGGCGAGAACCCGGTCGAGTGGGTCATATCTCCGCAGGCGGATATCGCGGCGAGGGTCAGCGAGGCGTATTCCGCGAGCCTCGAGGTGAGCGACAACGAGCTTGAGAGGTTCGTCGAGGACATGATTCGGGAGGCGGCCCACACGCGGGGCCTCTCGGACATCCACTGCATCCCCGAAGATCGAAGCTGCGAGATTCGCTGGCGGATCGATGGGGACCTCATTCCGTGGGGAACGCTGCCAGGCGCCATGAAGGAGACCGTTTCGGCGCAGATCAAGCTCTCGTCGACCCGCGGGGCCGACGGCAGGTCCCGCGCCGCGGTCTCATCCGGCGGCCTCGACGTCGCCAACAGGCTCGACGCCCAGGACGCGTCGTCCGTGCGCGAGTACGGGAGCAAGCGGGTGTCGCTTAGGTATTCCGTCATTCCAGCGATCAACGGGGAGAGCATCGTCATCCGGATCCTGGATCAGAGCGCGCAGGTCGGGTCGCTCGAGGACCTCGGGATGCTTGAGGACACCGCAATGCGATTCCGGACGGAGCTAAAGAAGCCGAACGGCATCCTCCTTGTCGCGGGGCCCACCGGTCACGGCAAGAGCACGACGCTCGCCGCGGCGGTCCCCTGGCTCGACTCCCGCAACAAGAGGGTCCTGAGCGTCGAGGATCCCGTGGAGTACCGACTGCGCACCGTGACACAGGCGCCGGTCAGCCCGCGCATGCCCTTCGCATCCGCCCTGCGGGCGTTCCTGAGGCACAACCCGGACATCGTGATCGTCGGCGAGATCCGCGACGGCGAGACGGCTTCCCTCGCGATACGCCTCGCGCTCACCGGGCACCTCATCCTTTCCACGGTTCACGCGAACTCCGCCGTGCAGGCGCTCTGCCGCCTACTCGACCTCGGGGTCGAGGCTTCGATGCTGGCCGCCACGACTCGTTTCCTCCTTGGCCAGCGGCTGGTCAAGCGGCTCTGCCCCCACTGCCGGGAGCCCCACCGCAGGTCCGCGGCCCTGGCCGAGCGCTACGGCGCCCTTGTCGAGTCGGCGAGGAAGTCCGGCGCCCTCGGGCTCGAATGCAGAACGGCCGGGTTTTTTGAGGCCGGTGGCGGCTGCAGCTCATGCAACCGCAGCGGCTTCGCCGGTCGCTCTGGAATATTCGAGTTTCGCGACGTCCGGATCCCGGTCGCAGACCTGCTCCTGCGCCAGCGGAACCGGTTTGACCCCCGCGCGGCGGAGGCGGTGTTCTCCTCGGCGATCAAGTGCGGCGACACGAGCGCGCGCAGCATGCGTGAAGACGGGATCTTGAAGGCGTCCTGCGGGGTCACGACCCCCGAGGAGGTCTTCGGCGCGACGCTCGAGGCGCCCAATGCCTGAGATTTCAGCTACCATGAATCCAAAAACACCCAAAAACGCTCGCTTCGAGCGCGTCCCCCGGGCACGCGCCTTCTCACTGATAGAAATCCTGGTTGTCGTCGCCATCATCGGCGTCCTTGCCGCCATCCTTCTGCCTGCGCTGAACAAGGCCCTCTCGGCCGCCCACGTAAACCGCACGATAGCGGACCTTAGACAGCTGAAGGGGTTCGCGGCGGATGCCGCAAACCAGCTTGGCGGAACTCTGCCCCAGACCAAGGGATACGCGTCCCTCGCCGCAGTCGTCAGCGCGACGTCAAACCCGAACCTCTCAAGCTCTGCGCCTGCTGATTTCAACAATGCGCTGCGCCTGGACGAGGTCCTCCTTTCCGTGCCAAACCCAAAGCTTGAGCGGTACTTCGCCCCGGCATGCGGGTCGCAGGTTCTTTCGCCTGCCGGGGGCTCCGCCATCGTCGATCCCCGCTACAGCGCGGCGACGGCGACATTCTATAACCTGCCGGACGCCCGGATCGCGGCGGGCTACGGGTACGCGTCCGTCTCGCGGCTTGAGTGCGCGGCCGTCGACCCTGCGCTCGCTCCCGGGACCATCGACGCCAACGGCGGCACCAATTTCAGGATCGACGGGGTGAACAACCTCGCGGCCGGACGAGTCGCTTACGCCGTCATCAAGGGCGTGTCCGGGCCCGAGGCGTCGCAGATCGCGACGGCCATTGATACGCCGGCGTTCATGGACGACACCACCGGCTCGGCCGGCGTCGCCCAGGGCCGCGGCGACGTAGTGTATTCCGCGGCCGTGGGCGGTGTGACGGACGTGTACGTCTACCTCGGGAATTTCTAGGCCATGACCGCCAGGATCGGAATGCTCCTTGGGCGCGGCGTATGGACCCGCGAGCCGGCCGGCTGGCGGCGAAAATCCTTCGAGGAGGGCGCAAGCTCCGGGGCTGCCGCGGTCGCTCACCTCGCCGACTGCCTCTCCGGCGGCGGACCGGGAACGGCCCTGGCAGTTTTCGAGCCCGAGGGAATCGGCCATCAGGCGGTGGAGATCCCCCGCGTGGGTCGCGCCGTCTTCGCGACGCTTGAAAGGGTGCGCAACGAGCACGCCGCCGTCACTTCGGAGACGCTGGGATGGGGAATTGAGACGCCGGAGCCCGCCCAGGGCGGCGCATTTTCAACGCTCATGCACTATGAGATGGCGCCCGGCCTCGTCGACGTTTGCGACGCCTGCGACTTGCGCGGGGCCCGGCTGGCGGCCGCCTGGTCCGCCTATACGGCCGCGGTCTTCTGCATGAAGCCGGGCCTGACCGGCGCCAGGACGAGATTCTCGCTGGTCCTCGTGCCGGGCTTTGCCGCGGTCTCAGCCCACGGCGGCGGCAGGCGCTCCTTCAGGTCGTGGGTCGGCCCGATGTCGGAGCGTGACTGGAAGGCGTTCGCGGCGCTTGTCGGTGACATGGACGCCCGGACTCCGCCGTCGATGTCCGAGGCGGGCTTGCGGCGCGGGGGGATAACCGTGATTGCCGACGGGGATCCCGGCCTGATATGTCCGATCTGGGGCGAGATGGGATCGTCAGGGAGAGTGGAAGCCGTCCTGTCACTGGACGCGCTGGCCGACTCGGCCGCCCGCCTGAAGCCGAGCCATCCCGCAAACCTCGTCGAGGCATTTCCGAGGCCCCGGCAGCTGAACCGGTACCTCGTGGGCGCCACAGCCATGGGATTGACGCTAGCGGTCGCATCGGGCGCCTCGTCATTGACGCTGAGAAGGCAGCTCCACACTGAGGACGGGGCATCGCAAGGAAGGACGTCCGCACTGCAGGGGCACCTCGCTGCATTGGAGAGGAATCAAGGCAGCATGCGGCGCATCCGGGAGGAGATGCCCGAGGGGGACGGATTGCCGCTCGCGGAACGGCACGACGCGCTTGCGGCCCTGGCGGCCGCCGTTCCCGAAACTGTCACACTTACGTCCCTGACGATAGCAAGGGACAGCGCCTTCGAGATCCAGGCGATGGTGGTGGGCAGCGGCTTTGACATGGAAGGCTTCCGCGCCGCCCTGTACCGGGGAGGCTTCACCTGGGCGACCCCGGGTGGTTGTTCCTATGATGCCTCGTCGGGTAGGCTGGTCGTCAACGGAAGATACGGGGGGTCACGGCCATGAAGCGCGGCTTGTGCTATTCCAAGACTCTTGCCGCCCTCTGCGCGGCTTCGGCGGTCGCCGCATTCGCCATGGGATCCCTGCGCCACGAGGTTTCCTTGGTGGTGGCGCGCAATCGCAGCATGGCCGCGGCCCGCGAAGGTGGCCTTTCCGCCCAGATTGCCGCGAAATCCCCTTACGAGAACGAAGACCTAGAGGCCCTGCGCCTGCGCGCGCAGGCCCTCCGCGGCAGCCTTGGGGACGACAGCACCTGGGAGAAGCTGACGACCCGGGCCGCCGGCAGATGGAGGGTCGAAGCCGGGGCCGACGACAGGAAGAATGGGTACAAGCAGCGCGTTGCCACGATGACGCTTCTCTCCGCCTCGGTCGCCGACTGGCCCGAGGTCGTCAAGGCCGTGGGGGACTTGGAGTCGATTCCCGGCATCGGGATAGCCGAGTTTGAGATGAAGACCAGCGGCGGACGCGAGCAGCGCACGCTGGATGTCGCCCGTGTGCTCGTGTCGGTCCGCACCCGCCAGGTTACGGTCAATCCCCCAACATCACCATGAAAACATCGAGAAGCTTTCTGACGGCCGCATGGGCAATCGCGCTGACCTGCTGCGCCGGCGCGGAGCCGGCGGCCCCGACACCGGAGGCCGCCTCGGCGACTGCCGGTCCCGCCGAGCGCGACTCCGGCTCGCGCGCCGACAGGAGGTACGACGAGATGCTCGGTAAAATGCAGGCTGCCGTGGAGGAGATCGCCCAGCTCTACGGCAATCCGGTGTTCCTGCAGGTCTTCACGAACGACGTCGAACGGGCCGAGGAGCTCAAGCGGACGCTCAGGTCCGCCCAGAGCGGGGCCGCAGCCCAAAAGGGCGCGGCGGACCTCGTCAGGAAGCGGGAGGATCTCCTGAATGACATAGCGCTCAAGGAGAGGGAATCGGCCCGGCTCGCAAGCCGGCTCGTTCGCCAGCGCGCCGCACTCGACGCACTGGCAATGGCGGTTGAACAGGCCCGGAAGGCCGTTGAGGAGACGGCAAAGTGAACTCCATAAGGGAGTGCACACCCGGCGTAGGGGATGGTGCGGTCGATGTCCTCTCCCGCGACGAGGAAACCATGCTCGGGGAATTCAGGGACGTCATCGGCGGGATGAGGGCGCGGGGAATCGAGATCGATGCCGACGCCGTTGATAGGGCCGTCTCCTTGGTCGGTGCGTCGCCGATCGCCGGCAACGCGAATCCTGGGGAAAGGACCTATGCGCGGGCCGCAGTCTGCATGGCGGCGCGCACCACCGGGGGGCCGGGCGGCGGTGTTGAAGTCCGCTTTCTGGCGATCTGGCCATGAAAATCGGGATTTCCCTCATCGCCTTCACCGCCGTTGGCGTCGCACTCGCGGACGAGCCTTGGGCATATGTGCCGGCCTCCCGCGAAGCTCGAACCATCGGCATCCTTGAGACGCACTACGCGCCGACCGAGGAGGACGTGAGCCTTGTGGGAGCCCCTCCGGCGCCTTCCGTCGCCCCAGCCGGACGACATGTCATCGCAGTCCCTGTGCCGGCACCATCAACCGCGCTCGGCGGACAGGGTGGGCGGGAAGGGAGCGCGGCGCCCCCAATCCCGGAAGGCTCTTATTGGCCGGACGCCTCCGGAAAGATTATTGCGGTTGTGCCGAGGTCCGGCTCAAGCCGGGAAAGCTCCTCTCTCGGGAATCCCTGGGAAGTGCGCACCCATGCCAAGTCCTCCTCCGAGGACAGCGTCTTCCTATGCGGCGGGTTCGTCGTCGGGGGAGAGGGCGGCCCCGTCGCGATCCTAAACGGCCGCCTTGTAAAGCGCGGGAGCACGCTTGGCGGCTTTGCCGTCTCGGGCATCTCCGCCGTGGGAGTGGTCCTCGAGAGAAACGGCTCGTTCTTCGTTCTGCCCTTTGGCAGGCGCACAAGCATAGCGACCGTCGAGGGCTGAACCGTCATGCCGCGATTTCGAGCTAGATATGTGGGAAGGTGCGGCCGGATGCGCTCGCTCACGCTGGACGCGGTGGACCTGGCGAGCCTTTCCGAGCAGATCGGGACCCAGCGAAAGGGGTATGTCGTCGATATTCGCCGCGTCGCGGCGGGGAAGGGTTCCCTCGCCCGAACGACGATTTCCGGCCCCATGCTTCTGGCTGCGCTGGATTCCCTCGAGCTCATGCTGGTCAGCGGAGTTCGGATAAACACGGCCCTCAGGACCCTGGCCGACTGCGCGCCTGCTGGCAGCGCGCGCTCCCTGTGGACCGAGGCCGTCAGGAGGATAGAGGAGACGGGAAGCTTCGGCTCCGCCATCCGCCATTTTCCAAGGGTCTTCAACCCCTCAATGGTGGGGGTTGTCACGGCCCACGAGGAGGCTGGGCGCCTTGCGGACGGCGTGAGGCACGTCCGCGACTACGTGGCGCAGATGCAGGACATACGGCGTGAGTCAATGCGCGGGATGGCATACCCCGCGCTTGTCTGCACCACCGGGCTCGCGGCGTGCACGGTCCTCTGCGTCTTCACCCTCCCAAGGTTCTCAAAGATGCTGCGCGACATCGGGGTGACCAGGATGAACCACCTCACAGGATTCTTCTTCGGACTGAGCGACTTTGTCATCGCTCATCCCGTCCTAGCGGCACTTGGCCTCATTTCCCCGTTTGCCGCCGGCTGGGTCGCGTTTCGCCCCCGCTTCCGGCCGCGCATGGACCGGGTGCTCCTGCGCGTCCCAGTCATCCGCAGGGCTCTGGAGGCCCTGTCGATGGCGCGGATCTGCGTCACCTACAGGGCGCTCAGCGAATCGGGAATCCGAGTGGTCGAGGCCCTCGAGGCCTGCTCGGCCGTGGCTGGAAACGACGTCTATGCCTGCGGCATCGGGAGGGTGGTGGCGATGGTGCGGGAGAACGAGACCGTCGGGTCGGGGTTTGAGCGCGCGGGCGTCTTCGCGCCTGAGGTCGTCCTTGCCGTGAAGAGCGGGGAGGGTTCGCTCGCACAGGTGTTCGGGCGCCTCGCCGACTACTATTCGTCCGAGGCCAGGCACCGCGTCGCCGTCGCCCTGCGCCTGATAGAGCCCATCATGCTCCTGGTCGTGCTGGCATGGGTGTTCGGTATCGCGCTCGCCGTGGTGCTCCCGGTCGTGGAGGTCGTGAATGAGATCCATTGAGAGAAGCCCATCACGGGGGGAGTTTCTCCTCATGCTTCTCATCGCGGTCGCGATCGTGGGGATACTGGCGGGCATCCTGGCCCCCGTCCTCGCGAACAAGCTGGATGACGCGCAGATGCGGTCGGAGGCGGAGACGCTGAGGTCGCTCAGGAAGGACTTCGAGGGCACCTACGACGCCACCGACTTCAGCAACCTGAACGAGGCGTCACTCGCCGGTTGCGGGCTGCCCTCGGGAACAGTCTTCACGACCTTTGATCAGGGGACGGGGGTCTCATCGAGGATCTTCAGCCCGTCCGTCCTGGTGGATCCCGCCGGATGGGTGACCAAGCTCGCCCAGAAGCGCGGCGTCAGCACCTATGTCGTCGGCGCGAGCTATTCCGCACTCACGCAGAATCAGTACACGGCGATAGCCTTCAACCCCTACCAGGTCCAGCGATGCCTCGTCGCCGGCCCAACCGGCGAGGCCGGCCAGCAGCGGTACCTTCTCGTATCGCTCATGGTGCCCCCGTACAGGGGTCTCGCTTTCCCCGCGGCCGACGCCACCCAGACCTTTGACTCCATGTGGGACCAGAGCTGGGAGTCGACACAGGTGCTGGCGCCGGCGCTCTGGAGCTCCCTGCTGACGCCCGCCCAGTACTCGCTTTGGAACACGGCGTCCGCCAACAATCGCACGAACGCCTCGAGGCTGCTCGTCGAGCGGATCGTGCAGCCGAAGTTTACCCTCACCCTTGCGAACAACAGCCAGACCGACACAGCCTGGGTGGACATCGGTCCCGCGGTCGACGCCATCACGGCGGCTCCCAACTCGGGGACGACCATCAGCAGCTCGCTGGCGGGATTCACGACGGGCATACTTTCCGGTCGGCTGGTCGTCGTTCGCCGCGGGCCCACCGCCGCGGCCGCCTACGAGGTCCAGCGCTTCTTCCTGTATTCCGACGTCAACCTCACCGTGCAGTGATCGGCGCGGCGGCGGCCCCAAATGCCGCTTCCTGTGGGCGGTGTTTTCATGCATTGTCCCCGGAGACAATCGATGAGATTAGGATGAAAATCTACTTCATGGGAGTCTGCGGGTCGGCGATGGGCAACGCGGCCCTCCTCGCGCGGGCTGCCGGGCACGAGGTGACCGGAGCCGACACGAGCGCCTACCCGCCGATGAGCAGCGTGCTCTCCGAGGCGGGGATCTCGGTAAGCGAGGGGTACGATCCAGTGCGCCTGGCGGCGCTCAAGCCCGACATGGTCGTGATTGGCAACGCGATGATGAGGGGCAATCCCGAGATCGAGTGGCTGCTCGACACCCAGGCATGCCCCTTCACCTCGCTTCCGGCCATGCTGCACGACCTTGTCCTGTCGCGCAGGAAGAACATCGTCATCGCGGGCACTCACGGGAAGACCACGACGTCGGCGATGACCGCCTTCCTCCTGCGGGAGAACTGGGGGGATCCCGGCTTCCTGATCGGGGGCGTGCCCCAGGATCCGCCGACGGGGAGTCACCTGGGGTCTCCCGCCGAACCTTTCGTCATCGAGGGCGACGAATACGACAGCGCGTTCTTCGACAAGCGCAGCAAGTTCATCCACTACTCGCCCCACGTCGCGGTCTTCAACAACCTTGAGTTCGACCACGCGGACATATTTCGCGACCTGGCCGACGTCCAGAGGACGTTCATCCACTTCTCGCGTATCATACCCCGCAACGGCTTCGCGGTCGTGAACGGCGACGACACCAACCTGCGCGCGCTGGGAGCGATGCCATGGACTACCGTTGTCCGGGTCGGCACGGACGAGGGCAACGACACCCGCATCGTGGATTTCTCGGAATCAGCATCTGGCTCCAGTTTTGTCCTGACGTGGCGCGGTTCCCCCTGGGCAAAAGTGCAGTGGTCGCTGCCGGGCATCTACAATGCCCGCAATGCGGCCATGGCCGCAACCGCCGCGGGCCTGGCGCGGTCGCGGGACAAGCCGACCTCCCTTTCGCTCGAGGCGCTCGCGAGATTCCGCGGGGTCAGGCGCCGCCAGGAGGTGCTGTTCGCGGGGCCGCTGATTACCGTGATCGAGGACTTTGGCCACCACCCGACGGCGATCGCGGAAACGCTCCGGTCGTTCCGGGCCAGGTTCCCGGGCTCCGTCCTCACGGCCGTCTTCGAGCCCCGCAGCAACACGGCGAGGATCCGGACGCTCCAGGCCGGGTTTGAACGCGCGCTGTCCCATGCCGACGAAGTCTACCTTGGCCCCGTCAGCCGCGCCGCGGCGCTTCGCGAGGAGGATCGATTCGATTCGGAGGCCGTCGCCGAAAACCTCGAGGCCCAGGGGATCCACGCCCGGCAGTTCCCGTCCAACTCAGAGCTTCATGACGCGCTTGCCGCGGACACGCTTCCCGTCAGGGGCGCCCAGCGTGTGGTCGTTTTCTTCACCAACGGATCCTTCGACGGGATCATCGGGAGGTACGCCGCCGCCGCCCGGGCCTGAGGCCGGGCGCTACTGCGCCTGCTTCGCGACCTTGTACTCGGCCGGGGATTCCCCGGCGGGAAGCGCCAGAAGGTCGTAGTCGTGGTGGCCGTTGATCGTCACGGTCGCAAAGCCGCCGACCGGAAGCTCCCTCGGGACGTAGACGCGGCCGTCTATGTCCGGCGCATCCGCTTCGCCGCGAGCGACGCCCGCCTCGTCCACGAGGACCCTGATGGTCTTTCCGACGCTCCCCGCGCTCACCGTCGCCGCGACCTCCTTCTGGAGGGCCATCAGGCGGTGCCAGCGGCGCTCCTTCTCCTTGGCGGGGACCTGCCCGTCCATCTTACCGGCGCGGGTTCCCTCCTCCTGGGAGTAGCGGAAGACGCCCAGCCGCTCGAACCTCGCCTCGCGTATGAACTCGCACAGCTCGTCGACGTCCGCATCCGTCTCCCCGGGGAATCCGACGATGAAGGTGGTCCGCAGGGCTATCCCGGGGATCCCGGCGCGAATCCTTTTGACCAGGTCGCGAATGTAGGCGCCGCCGGTCTCCCTCTGCATCGCCGAGAGCATCCGGTCGCTGATGTGCTGGAGCGGTATGTCGACATAGCGCGCGACCTTGGGACACTCGGCGATCGTCCGGATCAGCTCGTCGCTCCAGTGGGCAGGGTGCGTGTAGAGTATTCGGATCCAGAAGTCCCCCTCGATCGCGTTCAGCTCGCGAAGGAGGGAGGTGAGGGCGGTGCCTCTCGAGGAATCGACGGGGGTGCGGGGGCTCGGCCGCTCCTCCCACGTGTCCATCCCGAAGAAGGTCGTGTCCTGCGAGATGAGGTTTATCTCCCTGACGCCCTCGGCGACCAGCTGGCGGACCTCGGCGGCCACGCTGGCCACGGTCCTGCTGCGGTGCCGCCCGCGGATCTGGGGGATGATGCAGAAGGTGCAGGGGTGGTTGCAGCCCTCCGCGATCTTGACGTAGGCGAAGTGGGCGGGCGTCAGCCTGAACCTGGGGGTGTCGTAGTCCGGGATGTAGGTCGAGCGCGGCGTGACGAAGCTGGCGGGCGGCGCCTTGGAGCCGCGCTCCCTCGCAAATATCTCCTCGATGATCGGGGCCACCTGGGTGATCTGGTCGAGGCCGATGAACGCGTCGACCTCGGGCATCGAGCCCGGGAGATCCTTGGAGAAGCGCTGGGACATGCAGCCGGCGACGATCAGCTTCTGCTCCCGGCGGCGCTTGCGCAGGCCGCGCTGCTCATGGACCTCCAGGATGTGGCCGATCGATTCCTCCTTGGACGAGTCGATGAAGGAGCAGGTGTTCACGATCACCACGTCCGCGTTCTCGGCATCCGGAATGACCTGCATGCCGGCCTTGTGGAGGTGACCGACCATGATCTCGCTGTCCACGAGGTTCTTGGCGCAGCCAAGTGAAATGAGGCTGACCTTGATCATGCCGGGAAACGCGCGGAGCCCTAAGGCCTTGGTCCGCAGCGACCTTACTTCTTCTTCGCCGCCGCCGCTGCCACCTTCTTGCGCTTCAGGTAAGCGGCCCGGCGTTTGCGTTTGATGATCTTGTTTAGCTGCTGGCCCATGGTGGTGTGATAAGGGAAAGGTGTGATCAGACCCTTTCGAGAAGGGCGAGTCAAGACCTAGGGTGGGGCGGCGGTGTCCTAGTTCGGTTCGATGTACTCCCGACCGGATGCAATTTGCTTTCTCGCAGATTGAAGGAATCCTAAAGCAATGAAGATCGGAATCATTGGTTCAGGTGACGTGGCCAGGACCTTGTGCGCAGGCTTCCTAAAGCACGGACACGAAGCCGTTATCGGCACACGAGATGTCGCTAAATTGAAGGCTTGGGGGGAGGAAAACCCCAATGCCAAGATTGGGAGTTTTTCCGACGCCGCGAAATCCGCGGAAATCGTCGTGCTAGCAGTGAAGGGAACGGTGGCCTCGGATGCCTTGCGCATCGCGGGCGCCGTGAATCTCGCTGGAAAGACGGTAATCGACGCGACCAATCCCATTGCGGATGCCGCGCCGGTGAATGGCGTGCTTAACTATTTCACGACCTTCGGAGATTCGCTTATGGAGCGCCTGCAGCGCGAATTTGGGGCGGCTCGATTTGTAAAGGCGTTCAACTCAGTCGGCGCGGCCTGTATGGTCGACCCGAAATTCAAGGGTGGAAAGCCCACGATGTTCATCGCCGGGAACGATTCGGCTGCGAAGAAAACCGTTGCGGCAATCCTGACCGATTTTGGCTGGGAACCGGAGGATATGGGGGAGGCTGAGGCGGCGCGGGCCATCGAGCCCCTCTGCATTCTCTGGTGCATCCCGGGATTCCGGCAGAACGACTGGGTTCATGCATTCAAGCTCTTGCGTTGACGTTACCTTGTCGTTTGTGGGCGCACGCGTCACGCAATAATCACCCTAGTTCCGGAGCCCGAGATATTTCCCCGGAACTGCAGCCCTCAAGCGGGCCGTCTAAGCAGTCCCTGCCCAAATAGGGATACTACCGGTGGGGCGGGGATGCGCCCGTGATGTTCGCTCCGTTCCGCGTCCACCTGTAGACGAGCGGGCCTGTGGCCCTGTCCAGTTCCTTGCAGAGCGGGCGACTATCCCGCTTCATCACCGAAAGGTACTCGAGCCCGCCGGCGTCGCAGTTGAGCAGGCGCACGTAGGGCTTGAAGTCCTCGGGTCTCCCGATGATGCGCGACAGGCCGCTTTCGCCGTCCCAGTCCCGGTCCAGCGCGACGAACGAATAAGGGAGGCTGCGAAGATCGATGCCGGCGCGCCGGCCGAATTTCATCCAGTTGGAGTCCGCGAATATGGCCGATGGCGGGGCGGCGAAGTGATGGCACCAGTGCCGCTCGTTGCCCGGACCCAGGATTGGGCAGGCGTTTGCGTGGGTGCAGGGGGCCACAACGCGGAACTTGCCGACCCAGCTGTCCCTGAGGGACCCGAGGGCGCGGCTGATCTCGCGCGACCCGGGCTCGGTCCAGATCACGGCCCGCGACCTGTCGACAAGGCCGCGGAGTTCCTCAAGCGCCTGCGGCGGGAGCTCGTTCAGGACGTGACTGACGACCAGGAGTCCTATGGGCTCGCTTCCGCTCAGTTCTCCGCGGGTGGCCCCCGAGACGGCAAGCCCGGGGAATTGCGCCGCCGCAAGGCCCCGGGCGAAGGAGATTGCGACCGGGGAATGGTCCCACAGCGACAGGGACTCAAAGGTTCCCGCGCCAAAGCGCGCGACGACCCGTCGTCCGGCAACCCCGCTGCCGCAGCCCCAGTCGAGGAGGGGGCCTGCGGGAGGCCGCCAGCCGCGGAGCCGAAGCTCGTCCAGGACGGCGTCCCACTTCCACCCAATCCGTTCCCCATAGGTGAGGTCGTAGCTCGCGAGGTCCGCCTCCGACGACCAGTACGGGCCGTCGCAGGGCTTGCCGCCAAGGAACTGCTCGCGGTGAGCGTCGAGGGAGGCCCAGTCGAGCTCGGACCACGTCATGCCAGGTCGAAGCCGAGTTGAGCCGCCAAGGCCTGCCTCCTGACCCCGTAGAATGCGGCGAACTCCCGGATCCGCCCGGCGGCCTGGGCGTCGCCGCGCGGGTGGGCCTTGATCGCCGTGATCATCGTGTTCTTCGCGGTGTGCTCGGTTGAGATGAATTCGAAGACACGGGTCCGGTAGCCGGCCCATTCCAGGAGCTGCGCCCGGAGGGCATCCGTCACGAACTCCGCCTGGCGCTCCTCAAATATGCCGTGCTTGAGCGCGGGCGCCAGGACCGCCGGGGCGACCAGCTGGGGCCGGACCTCCTTCTGGCAGCAGGGGGCCACGACCAGGAGCGCGGAGCCGGCCGCGACACCCTTCGCAAGGGCGTCATCCGTCGCGGTGTCGCAGGCGTGAAGGGCGATCAGTATGTCCGCACGGCCCACATCGGTGTCGCCAATCGACCCTACGCGGAACGAGAGCCGCGCCCCCATGCCCTGTTCGGCCGCGGTCCTCGAGCAGAAGCCGACCAGGTCCGCGCGCGCCTCAATCCCGCAGACGTCGGCTCCGTCCCCCAGGATCTCGCTGGCGGCGAACGTGAGGTAGCCCTTCCCGCATCCCATGTCGAATACGCTCAGGCGCCGGTCCTTTGCGAGGGGCGCCTCGCCGGCGAGGTGCTCCAGGATCTCGGCGAACTTCTCGATCTGCCTGAACTTGTCCGTCATCGCCGCGATGGGCTTGCCGCGCGCGTCGGTTACCCCCAGCGCGCGAAGCCACGGGGCCGCCGGGGAAATGGCGCGCCTCTTCGGCCTGTCGTTGCCCGTGGCCGCGGTCCTGGGCCTGCCGAGCGCCTTCAGTCGGATCCGGTCCGCGCCGGCGCCGGTTTCAAGCTGGACGCTCTGCTCCGACGTGAAGAGGTGGGCGTCAAGGAAATCGGTCCCGATCATGGGCTCCAGGAGAATGAGCGCCTCCCCGGCGCCATGGTTCTTCGTGATGTCCTTCGTCGCGTGGCGCCAGACAAACGAAAGGCGGGGGCCCGCCTTCAGCGTGACCGGGCGCACGAAGAGATTTTCCAGGGTCGGGTCCTTTCCGCCGGGTTTTCCCAGGGTCAGCTTCTCCAGTGTCCCCGAGTTGACTGCGTCCCGCAGCAGCGCGTTGAACTGGTCCCGGACGGATGGCTTCATGTCGTTGGGAGGCTCACCGGGGTTATAAAGAAATCCAACGGCGTCCTGCGCCACCAATTTCCCGTGCGTTTTTTCTCCTCCGCCGTCGTGAATTCATACCTGTAGCGGACGACCCGTATGTACAGGGGAGGATGCAGCGGAAAGGGATTGCGGGAAAAGAGCCCGAGGACCGCAGGGTCCCCCCTGAGAAGAAGCTCGCACACGGTCCCCACCCAGGGGTTGCTTTCGGGCGGCCCGAGCGCGGCGAACCACAGCTGCCAGTCAAGCCGCGGCTGGTGGGGGGCGACCCAGGCCGGTCGCCGGGCAAGGTCCCCAGGCTTGTAGGGCAGCCCGTACTCGCGCCAATCGCGGCCGTCATCGCTTCCCTCGATGATCAGCTCCGGCCTCTCCGGGGTCATGACGGCGAACAGCCCGTAGTCATTGAAGCTTCGGCTCGGCCCGACGGCATTCGCCACAAACCGGACCATGGGCGAGGCCGCCACCCCCGGCCACACGGCGGCCATCGCCTCGAAAAAGGTGATCCCCACCGAAAAGGCGGCGAACCAGCGGACCGCCGTGGGCTTGAACCGGACAACCAGGGGACTCTGACCCGCCCCCACGGCCATGGGTGCCTCGACGCCCCAATGCCGCTCCCGCCACCACTCGTCGTCAAGGCAGGCGAGGCAGAGGCCGATCCCGAGCAGGTTGAAAAAGGCGTAGTTGCCGGTGAGGGCGATCATGACCTGAAGGAAAACGATCGAGAGCGCACCCGCGTGCCTGAACTTGCGCGGCATGGGGATGAGGAAGGGGGCCGCGAGCTCGATCGCGAACATCACCGCGCAGGACGCCACCTGGAACCATTCCGGAAGCTGCTGGGCGTACCAGGCGAGCGGCGTCGGCAGCGGCTGGGTCTGGTAGTGGACGGTGAGCGCAGTCAGGTGCCTCCACGCGAGATCGCCGCTTGTCAGCTTCACGATCCCGGACAGGAACATGAGCCGGAACAGGAGCCACCATACGAGGAAGCGCGCGAGGCGCGGGGGATCGTAGGGCTCCTTCCAGCGGCCAAGCTTCCAGGGGACCACGAAGAACGCGATGAGGGTCGTCTCCAGGAGAAGCGCATCCCACTGGAAATCGAAGAAGATCTGCCCCGCGCCGGAGAGCGACAGGTAGCACACCCAGAGGAGCGCCAGGCAGAGTGCCGGCGCATAGCCGACGAAAAGAAGCACGGACAGGGCGATCCCCGCTGCGCAAAGGAGGTCAATGAAGCGGCCGGCCCCGAAGATCCAGCAGAGAGACGGCACCTCATACCATGCCTCATTGCCGAGCTGCTCGTGCGCGGCGGCAAAAAAGCGGCCGGCGGGCAAAATGCCCGACGGCCCGATCAAGCCATTCGCCTGGATCCAGATTGAGGCGAAGGCGAAGAGGTGGGCGGCGGCCAGGACGCGCACGAAGAGCCGGTTCCCGGTCGCAAACGACGGGGTGGATGGCCGGGGTGCTCGTTCCATAATAATCTCCTATTATTTTACCGGCGCGCGTCGAGAAAATCCAAACTAATACATCATATTGGAATATATGATCTAATAGATAATATGATATAAGGCGCTTGCTATATCATAGGACAATGCCGAGCTTGCGCGAACTATGGTAACTAAACAGATAAAGGAACTTGAAGTCACAAAGGCCAAGATTGTCGCGCTTGAGAAATCGATCGCCAAACGCCTCCACAAGGAGCTGTCGACGCTGCATGACAAGTACGGCTTCGGCTCGCTTCAGGAATTCATCAGGGCGCTGAAGGGATCTTCCGGCCCTGGCTCGTACAAGCCCGCACGCAAGGTCAAGGCGCCGAAGGCGGCCTCCAAGGTGAAGCGCCGCAAGCGCGCCATCATTACCGACGAGACGCGCGCGAGCGTGAAGAAGCTCGTCGAGGCTGGGAAGACCGGTTCGCAGATAGCAAAGTCGCTCGGGATTTCGCTTCCCAGCGTCCAGAACATCAAGAAGGCGCAGGGTCTGGTCAAGGCGCGCGCCTGAGGGCACCGCAGTCTTGCCAGCCCCACGCGGCCCCTGCTCTATAGGCGGGGGCCGTTTGCTTTTTCGCGGTCCGAATCATGCCGATGCATTATATCCAGGCCAATACCAATGGCCGGCTACACCCCGCGGGCGAACCGTCCATTTCCCCCCTCAACCGGGGGTTCCTCTATGGTGACGCCATCTATGAGGTATGGAGGACGTATCACGGGGTTATATTCGCGTGGGAGGAGCACTGGGGGAGGATGAGGGCTTCCGCACAGGCTCTCCATATGAAGCTCGAGGTCACTCCGGTCGGGGTGCTTTCGGAAATACGCCGGACGGTGGCGGCCTATCGCGAACAGGCGGGCCGCTCCGGTGAGCTCTATATTCGACTGCAGATAACCCGCGGCGGGGGCCCGATAGGTCTTGATATTGCCCTGGCTGACAAGACGGATTTCCTCCTCATCGTCCAGCCGTGCCCGGAAACCGCGCCGGAGAAGGCGCGCGCGGGAATGAGGCTTTCCGTCGCGACCTCCCTTCGCAGGAATCCCGTCCAGAGCCTGGATCCTGCCTGGAAGACCGGCAATTACCTGAACAACCTCCTGTGCCTTCGCGAGGCGCGCGCCCGCGGGGCCGACGACGTCGTGATCCTCAACATCGCGGGCGAGGTGGCCGAGGCTTCCGTCTCAAACATCGCCTTCGCGAAGTCGGGGAAGATCGTGACGCCGCCCCTGTCCGCGGGAATACTCGGGGGGATCACCAGGGCGCTCGTCCTTGGCGGCATCGCGGCGTCGGCGGGAATTGAGGTCTCCGAGGAAACCATCCTGCCGGCCGATCTCGGCTCAATGGACGAATGCTTCCTTCTTTCAACGACAAAGGACATCGTCCCTGTCGGCGAGATTGACGGGGTCAGGTTCAAGGTCGCGCCGGACTCCGTGGCCTCGCGGCTGAAGGCGGCCTTCGCGCGCGCAGCGGACGACTATGCCTGCGCGCACCCGGAACTTGCCGCATGAGCGGGCCAAACATGCGCTTTCTAGGGATTGACCCGGGAAGCCGCAGGATCGGCGTTGCCTATGGAGACGAGATCGGGGTGGCCACTCCGCTTTCCGCCATACTCGCGGACGATCCCGTGAAGCAGTGGGCGGCGCTTGCCGCGGTCCTGAAGGAACGGCGGATAACCGAGGTCGTCGTCGGTCATCCGCTCAACATGGACGGCTCGTCCGGGCCGAAGGCGCTCGAGGCCGAGGCGTTCGCGAGACGGATCCGTTCGGAGTTCACGCTGCCGGTTCACCTCGTGGACGAGCGCCTCACGAGCTACGAGGCCGAGTCCACCATAGCCCCCTCGAAGCGCCGGGCCGTTCGGAAGACGGGCCTCGTCGACTCCCGGGCCGCCACTATCATCCTCCAGGACTATCTCAGCGAGCGCATACCGACTGAACACCCGTCCGCCCCAGATACATGAAAAGGTGGAAATGCGTGTGCGCCTATGACGGGAGCGGATTTTCCGGCTGGCAGAGCCAGCCGAGCGGCGACTCGGTCCAAGACTGCATCGAGGCGCGGCTCGCCGCCGTGCTCGGGATCCGCGCGCGCATCCACTCCAGCGGACGGACGGACGCGGGCGTCCATGCCGCCGGGCAGGTCTTCCATTTTGACGCGGACTGGCCCCATGGTCCCGGGAAGCTGGCCGCCGCGCTGAGGCACAGGCTGTCCAGGGCCATCCAGATCATCTCGGTTCGCGAGGCGTCGCCGGATTTCCACGCCAGGTTTTCCGCCAAGGCAAAGGTCTACGGCTACAACATCCACCTCGGGGACGCGGACCCGTTCACGAGGCCCTACAGCTGGTCGATCCTGAAGCCCCTTGACCTGCGGGCGATGAGGGCTG
>Ga0182015_10001842_pt1 | contig 26948 bp, 23 predicted proteins | sample 712P3MmetaG_FD_120478 | JGI IMG/M metagenome (GOLD analysis project Ga0182015, IMG submission 120478) | Permafrost microbial communities from Stordalen Mire, Sweden - 712P3M metaG | ecosystem: Environmental > Terrestrial > Soil > Wetlands > Permafrost | place: Sweden: Stordalen | collected...
GTGAACCGGGAACGGCAGATGCAAGTGGGGATCCGGCTGGTTTTTTAGAACTGGTCTCATGTATAGGTTCGCGCCTTCGATCAGCGCCTTGAGCCCCGCTTCGGCGGCGGGTCTCATCCGTGGGTGTTATGGCGTTTCCTGGTTTATGAGACCAGTTCCAGGCAATTTGTAGCTGTGACGGATAGTTTTCCACCGGCTTTCGCGGCGCTTCCTCACATTTCTTTTATGCCTGGGAACGAAACCGTGCTGTAATTAATTCGAAATTCATCCAGCTGTGGAACCTTAAAAGGGCAGATCCACGTAGATCCCCAAAACCTGGAAATCCAGAGGAGCCCAACGGGCCTTTTGGAAAGATGCGCGAAAAAACTCTGAGGCCAGACAAATGAAAAAGCACTTCTGCAACCACGCAATCGCGGCGTTTTGCCTTCTCTTCTCAACCCTGCTCGCCACACAATTTGCCCGTTCGCAGGAAACGCTGGGAAGCATTAATGGAACGGTGACAGATGTCTCCGGTGCGGCGATGGCCGGGTCCAATGTGACCGTGGTCAATGAGCAGACCGGGTTGACGCGGTCGACGACGACGCAGAAGAACGGCTACTGGGAGATTCTGGATCTGCCGGTGGGCACGTATAAAGTAACAGCGACTGAGCAGAATTTCGATACCGTGAACTATCCGTCGATCACGGTGCAGGAAGGGCGGCCGACGACGATCAACGCGTCGATGAAGCCCGGGCAGGTAAGCCAGTCTGTGACGGTGACGGCGAACCCGCTGCTGAACGCGACCGACACGACGAACGGGTACACGCTGGACAAGTCGCAGATCATGGAGACGCCGCTGGCGACGGGGAGTTTCACGCAGTTGGCGGTGATGGCGCCGGGCGTGAGCTCGCAGCTGTTGTCGGGCATCGGGACCGACGCAGGACTGGGCAATCAGCCGATCTGGTCGAACGGGCAGCGGGCCACCAGCAACACGTTCACGATAGACGGCGTAGACGTGACAAACCTTTTTAACGGGCAGAGCTCGAGCCAGGACGAGTCGCAGCGCTACCAGTTCAATATCGGAGAAGGCGCGTCGACGGGCGGGCAGGCGCAGGACAACATTGCGGTATACGGGTCAAACGGCAACGGTTTGGCTTCGCCGCCGCCGGAGTTCATGCAGGAAATCAGCGTGACCACGTCGATGTACGACGCGGCGCAGGGACAGACGAGCGGAGCTCATGTGGACATCAACACGAGCAGCGGCTCGAATGCCTATCACGGGCAGATTTACGGGCAGCGCGGGACGAATTTCATGAACGCGGATCCGTTCTTCTACAAGCAGGACGTGATGCTGGGGACGCTGCCGGCATCCGAGGAGGATCCACAACTGCATCGCTGGGTGGCGGGCGGCACACTGGGCGGTCCGGTGATCAAGAACAAGCTTTTCTTCTTCCTTGGCTACCAGCACCTCTACGACTCGGATCAGACGGGTGCGCTTTCGCAGTGGCAGGTGCCTTCCGGTCTGACGAGTGACCGCAGCACCGCCGGCATTACGAATGCCCTTTGCAGCTACTATGCCGCGACCAGCGGATACACTGCGGCTTCGGAGAATTGCTCGACGAACGGGACGCAGAAAGTGCCGAGCACCACCTGGAATGGGGCGGCCATCGCGCTGCTAAACGCCAAGTTGGCGAACGGCGATTTTCTGATTCCGTCGGCCGATGCGAATGCCCAGTCGCAGCTGGTGCAAAAGCAACCGGATGTCTCGTTTCTGGGCACGTCGACCTTCAGCGGGGACCAGGGGACGGCCTCGCTGGATTACAACCTGGCGGGCACGGACCATATGTGGACGAAGTACTTCTACCAGCACATGCCGACGGTGAGCCCGTTCGCGTCGAGCAACAGCGAGGGCTTTCCGGAGCGAGAAGACACGGGGGCGCAGGTCTTCGCGCTGGGCAACTCCATCGGTCTGGGACCGAAAATCAACTGGACGCAGCAGATTGGGTTCTCGCGGCAGAAGGTCTACAGCGACTTCGGCTCGCCGCTGGCGGCCTCCGCGGTTGGCATCAGTATTCCCGGAAATGACATGCCGGGCATCGATCTGGTGGATTTCGCGCAAAACAATTCTGAATCGCTCAGCGGAAAGATCGGCCCTTACAATGGCGATAACTTCGTGGACCAGGGATACTTTGAAAACCGGTTATCGCCATCGAGCAGCGCGGTTTTCTCGCTGGGCAGGCACACGGTGAGCGTAGGCTTTAACTACAACTACAACCAGCTGAATATTCGTAACAATGTGGCGGGCCACGCGGAACTGGAGACAAAGGGCTTCAACAAATTCCTGACGGGAAGCCTCTATTCAGGAACTGTGCTGGAGGGGGCGACCGACCGCTACTACCGGTCGAACGATGCCGGTTCGTACGTCATGGACAAGTGGCAGATACGATCGAATGTGAGCATAACGGCGGGATTGCGCTACGACTTTGACGGCCCGTTCAGCGAGAAGAACGGAGACCTGTTCAACTTCGATCCGTCGCTGTATGCATCGACGCCGGCAGCGATCACCAGTACCGGCTTCATCGTGGCGGGCAACAACAAGCAGTACGGGACCTCGGGGGTCAGCGATTCAACGCTGAAGGGCCGGCAGTGGGGAATTGCGCCACGTCTGGGCGTGGCGTGGTCGCCGGAGTATTTCAAGAACAAGGTTGTGGTGCGCGCAGGGGCCGGAATCTACTACGATCGCGGCGAGTATTTTCAGTACCTGTCGCCTCCTGCGGGCTCCGGGATCAGCGGACCGTTTGGCGTGACGCAGGAAGCTCCGTTCGCGGCATATACGGACGCGACCGGGAAGTTGAACAATCCGTTCCCGACGATTACTCCGCCGACGACGCCGTCGCAGCTGGCCGGGACAATGCCGACGATTGATTCGATCGAGAGCGCGTGCACTGCGGCCAATGTTTATAACGGCACAACCCTGCTGGGATACAACTGCGGCGACGGTGCGCCGAACGGGCCGCTTGTGATCGGGAACTACGGGATTCACAACGTGCTGCCCTACACGGAGGACTGGATGTTCGATATCCAGTGGCAGCCGCGGAACGACACGGCAGTGGACATCGGATATGTCGGCAACCGCGGCAAGCATGCAGTGATGCCGATTCCATTCAACGAGCCGGGGATCGCAACGCCCGGCCATCCGATCAACGGACAGACGAACTCGTACGGTCTGCAGGTGCTGAGCAACGCGACAGACGCGAGCGGCAATCCGCTGCCGATGGCGGGCGAGCCGTACGATACGTTCAGCGGCGGCAATGTGGACCTTCGGGTGCCGTATATCGGGTACGATCCCAACTCCACGACATTCCAGACCGCGGGGATTTCGTCGTACGATGCGCTGCAGGCGCAGATCACCAAGCGCCTGACGCACGGCATCCAGTTTGGGGTTTCCTATACCTGGTCCCACACGCTGGACGAACAGAGCGACGTGGGATTGTTCTTCACGGGCGATAACCCGGACGATCTTCGCGAATCGTACGCATCGGCGGATTTCGATCAGACGCACACGCTGAGCTTCAACTGGCTGCTGCAGTCGCCGAGGCTGGTGAAGACCGATAACTGGCTGAGCCATGTGGCGAATAACTGGTCGCTCCTGGGCATCACTACGCTGGACAGCGGGCAGCCGTACAGCATCTATGATTACTCGGGATCGGCGGGCGGTATCTACTTTGGCGGAAATATCGAGCTGGCCAATCCAATTGTGCCGATCAAGCCGGGGCTTAGTCCGAAGTCGGTTGCGACCGGCCATTCGGGGGCGTATACGTATGGGACTCCCAACGGCAAGGGCGGAGTATCGGCGAATTACGTGCCGGCGCTGAATGCCGACGATTTCTATATTCCGCTGATCAATCCCGGCGACAATGGCGTGCCGTCCTGCGACACAACGACGGCGGGAGGGAACGCGGGTCCGGGTGGAGGGCCGCTGTGCGACGTGTACGAGACAAACTTTATTTCGGGACAGCGGAATATCTTCCGCCAGTCGTTCCAGAAGCAGGCCAATATAGCCCTGCAGAAGGACATACACATCAAGGAAAAGTACGACCTCTATTATCAGTTCGAAGTTTTCAACGTGACCAACACGCCGAGCTTCGACGTTCCGACAAATAACATCACGCTCAATCCTTTCTTCAGCGAACTGAACGCCAACGGGAATGGGCACCAGGTACAGCCGAATCAGAGTAATTCGGTGACCACTCCGTCGTCACCCAACGGAATGGCTTCGTGCCAGGGGTCGTCGCCGAACTGTGCGTACGAGCTGTATACGGTACCTGGAGCAGCGAGCAACAAGCTGGGCGTAGTGACCAATGCCATTGGCAGCGCACGCATCGTGGAGATGTCGCTGCATCTGACCTTCTGAAAGACAAAAGAAGAACTCCGAGAGCCGGCCTGCGGGCCGGCCTTCTCTTTGCCCGGTAAAATGGGGATGGTCGTCTGTCCCCATGGTCTTCACAGAACAATATGACGTTGTCGTTGTGGGTGCTGGGCATGCCGGGTGCGAAGCGGCGATGGCCGCGGCACGCATGGGGCTGCGGACGGCTCTGTTTACGCTGAACCTCGACCTGATTGCGCAGATGAGCTGCAACCCAGCGATTGGCGGGATCGCGAAGGGGCACCTGGTGCGGGAAGTGGACGCTCTGGGCGGGATCATGGGCGAGGTGGCGGATGCGGTGGGAATTCAGTTCCGGCTGCTGAATACTTCGCGGGGGCCCGCGGTGTGGTCGCCACGGGCACAGTGCGACAAGCAGCAGTACCGGGTGAAGATGCGCGAGGTGCTGGAGTCGCAGGCGGGGTTGTTTATTAAGCAGGCGGAGGTTGTGGACGTCGTGCGGAGCACGAGCTCCAGCGATCAGCGATCAGCGTTCAGCGTTCAGGAAAAGCAAGGTGCAGAGATTGGGGCCGAGGTCGTCCCGAGAATCACGGGCGTTCGGTTGCGGGATGGGCGGGTGATTCTGGCCGGGGCAATTGTAATCACGACCGGCACATTTCTGAATGGGCTGATTCATTGCGGGGAGGAGCATTATCCGGCTGGACGAAGCGGCGAGCCGGCTTCGGTGTTGTTGGGCGAGGCGCTGAAGGGGCTGGGGCTGCGCGGGTGCCGCTTGAAGACGGGAACGCCGCCGCGGCTGGACGGACGCACGATTGACTGGAGCCGGTTTGCGGAGCAGCCCGGGGATGCCGATCCTACGCCGTTTAGTTTTCGGACGCGGACGCTGCCGCAGCGGCAGGTTTCGTGTCACATCGCGTATACGACACCGCGGACGTTACAAATTATTCGAGAGAATGTGCACCGGTCGCCGATGTATACGGGGCAGATTCAGGCAATTGGGCCGCGGTATTGTCCGTCGATTGAAGACAAGGTGGTGAAGTTTCCGGACAAGGAGCAGCACCAGTTTTTTCTGGAGCCGGAGGGGTTGAACACGCACGAGGTGTACGTGAACGGAATGTCGACGTCGCTGCCGATGGAGGTTCAGTGGCAGATCGTGCGTTCCATCCCGGGGCTTGAGAATGCGGAGATGCTGCGGCCGGGGTACGCGATTGAGTATGACGCGATCGACCCTACGGAGCTGGACCGTTCGCTGCGGGTGAAGAAGTTTCGCGGGCTGTATCTGGCGGGACAGATCAACGGGACGTCGGGATATGAAGAGGCGGCGTGCCAGGGAATCATGGCGGGGATTAACGCGGCGCTGAGCGTGAAGGGCGAGGGGGCGTTTACGCTGGATCGGACCGAGGCTTACACGGGGATCCTGATCGACGATTTGATTTCGAAGGGGACGAACGAGCCGTACCGGATGTTTACTTCGCGAGCGGAGTTCCGGCTGCATCTGCGGATCGATAATGCGGATCGGCGACTGACTCCGCATGGGCGGCGGCTGAGGTTGATTGGGGACGTGGCGTGGGCGGAGTATGAGGCGAAGCAGGCTCGGGCGGTGGCTCTGGAGAAGGTCTTGTCTGTTGGGAAAGCGACGGGGGGAGATTGGCCGGCTGGGCAGACGTGGGCGCAGGTTTTGCGGCGGCCCGAGGTGACGATGGAGACGATTTGGCCTTTGCTGCGTAGGGAATTGCGGGACTCGGTGTTTGCGCCGTGGATCGAAGATGGGGCCGACGGGCATCTGCCAACGCACGTGCGGAATGAGTTGAAGACAGTGGAAACGGAGATTAAATACGCGGGGTATCTGGACCAGCAGAAGAAGTCGATTGAGAAGCTGAAGAAGGCGGAGGAGCGCGGGATTCCGGAGTGGTTCGATTACACGCAGGCGAGCGGGCTGTCACGGGAGATGCAGGAGAAGCTGACGCGAGTGCGGCCGTCCACGCTGGGGCAGGCTAGCCGGATTCCTGGAGTGACGCCTGCGGCGCTCACGCTGGTGAATGTGTTTATCGAGATTCAGGGGAAGCGGATGCGGGCGGCGAGTGTTTCCTAGCTTCGACTACTTTGTCGGGAGGAATTCGATCCTGCCGAATTGGGCAGCGGGCTTGAGGTCGAAGTCGGCGGTCACGAAGACGTGATTTGGCGCCGATCCGATCACCGCGCCAAACGCGTCGACGTAGGGGATTTTGTAGTCGAGCTTGATCTGCGCTGCCGCAATCGCCTGCTCGGCCGTTACCGGGACAATTTCAATTCCCATCGCAATCAGTCTTTGAAGCACGGAGCTGACCGCAGCCCGGCCACGTGTTTTGTAGGCATAGCCTGCGACCTCGCCCCAGTGCAAAGCCGAGACGAGAACAGCCGCTTTTCCAGCAAAGTGACTCTGGAGGAGAGCCTCGATCCGACGCGCTCCGGCCTCATTCTCGAGGAAACGCAGAACGGCGCTTGAATCGAGCGCATACGTTACCACTTGCTGCGGCGATCCTCGTCGCGGCGGTCCCTTAGCAGGGCATCAGTCATTGATGGGCCACCGGCTAAAGATCCCCGCAGAGCGCGCACGTATTCCTTGTTTACGGGCTCAAGGATGATGCGATTGCCTTCGCGCACCACGGCAATTCGTGTTCCGGGACGAATGCCCAAGGCCTCACGGATCTCGGCCGGGATCACAAATTGACCCTTCGTGCTTACTGTCGCCAGTTCTGCCATAACGTCTTACATTCTAGCACAGGTAAGACGATGATCAATATTCGCCGCCCTGGTTGCCGTAGGACAAGTCGCCGAAGCGGGTGCATTTTGAGACCCAGGCTACTTCGATGGAGCCCGTGGGGCCGTTGCGCTGCTTGGCTACGATGATTTCGGCTTTGTTGTCGGCATCGGGATCGCCTTCGCCGGATTTGTCCCGGTTGTAGTAGCTTTCGCGGTGGATGAAGGCGACGACGTCGGCATCCTGTTCGATGGAGCCGGATTCGCGTAGGTCGGAGAGGAGCGGCTTCTTGTCGCCGCCGCGCTGCTCGGAGGCGCGGGAGAGCTGGGAGAGCGCGAGGACGGGGATGTTGAGTTCTTTGGCGAGCGCTTTGAGGCCGCGTGAAATGGCAGAAACTTCCTGGGTGCGGTTCTCGTAGCGGCGGGCGGCGGGTCCCATGGTTCCGGCGGACATGAGCTGCAGATAATCGACGACGACGAGATCGAGGCCGCCAGAGGACTGGCGGAGGCGGCGGGCCTTGGCACGCATTTCGGTGAGGGAGATGCCGGGGGTGTCGTCGATGAAGATGCGGGCTTCGACGAGGCGCTCGAGAGCGGAGGTAAGCTTGTCGCGGTCTTCGCGGAGCAGAAAGCCTTTCTGGATTTTTACGGAATCAACGGTGGCTTCGGAGGCGAGCATGCGGCGGAGGAGCGACTCCTTTGACATTTCAAGGGAGAAAACGGCGACGACTTTGCCGCCGTGGATGGCGGCGTTTTGCGCGATGTTGATGGCGAGCGCGGTTTTGCCCATGGAGGGACGCGCGGCGATGATGATGAGCTCGGAGTTCTGGAGGCCGCTGGTCATGCGGTCGAATTCGGTGAGGTGTGTGGCGAGGCCGGTGATCTCGCGGCCCTCTTTGTAGAGGTTGTCGATGGTTTTGAAGGAGCCGGCGACGATGTCGTGCACGCTGGAGAAGCCGCGGGTGATGCCCTTCTCGGTGACTTCGAGGAGGGAAGTTTCAGCGGCGTTGAGGACGTCGAGGGCTTCTTCGCTCTGGTCGGCGGCGCGCGTGATGGCGCTGGAGCAGATGTTGATGAGCTGGCGAAGGAGGGATTTGTCCTTGACGATGCGGACGTATTCTTCGATGGAGATGCGACGAGGCAGACCCTCGGTGAGGGAGGCGAGCCAGGCGACGCCGCCGACGGATTCGATTTCCTTGCGGCGGGCGAGCTCTTCGCTGAGGGTGACGATGTCGACGATGTGGTTGTGATCGATGAGCTCGCCCATGCGGGAGAAGACCCGCTGGTGGGCGGTGAGCGCGAAGTCTTCAGAACGGAGGGTGCTGGCGGCCTCGCTGTAGGCGTGATTGTCAAGGAGGACGGCGCCGAGGATGGTGCGCTCGGCGTCGAGGGACGCGGGAAGGCCGCGCTCGAATTCGATGTCGGGGGTGGTGGCCATGATCTTCAACGAGTGTAGGACGGAAATGGGACTGCGGGACCTGCCGGACCCACTGTGAATCTTTCTAAGAACCTGGCCGTTTTGTGAAAAACGTGTTCACGAACCTTGCCGATGATGGCTTTAGGGGCGGGCGAGCGTCTATCATAGAGGGTGTCCCCCAAAGTGAGTTTTTTATATGCGTTCTCATTCATTCCTGATTGCAATTGCAGTGGTGACGTTGTGCGGCGCGGCGGGACCGATTCGCGCGCAGCAGGCAGAAGCGGTGACTCCCGGTTCGACGACCCAGCCTCCTGAGGTCAAGGAGTTTCAGGGGCTCGAAGACCAGTGGAGCAACGCGGTCGTCAAAAACGATCAGTACACGATGGAGTTCCTGCTGTCGCCGCTGTACGTGGATATTTCGTCGACAGGCGACGTGACGACGCGCAACCAGCAGATCGCTATGCTGTTTCAGAAGGGCGGCGAGCCGGTGAGCATGGAGCAGCGCGTGGTGAGTGTGCGGACGTTTGGCGACACGGCAGTGGTAAGCGGGACGTACATCATCAAGTGGCGGGTGAACAGCAGCATGCGCGAAGAGCGCGGCATCTTCACGCATGTGTATAACCGGTCGCGGATGCACTGGGCGTGCGTGAATGCGCAGCGGACCGCGGTGGTGGAGCTGGTGCCGGGCAAGCAGAAGACCGCGGCGAAGAAGAGCAATGCGCCGGAGCCGTTCCATATTCCGCTGCTGTATCAGGGGGCGCAGCCGTCGCAGTCGGCTACGGGGCAGAATACGAGCACGGCGGCTCCGAACTAAGGCAGAAGTCGGGGAATGGCGATCCGTCGTCAGGATGGCGTTGAATCAGCTCGGAGACGATGACAAGCACACGACCCACCTGGGCTGAAGTCTCGCGAAGCAAACTTCTTCACAACTATCGACGTTTGCGCGAGCTGGCTGGACCCGCGAACGATCTGCTCGCAGTGGTGAAGGCCAACGCCTACGGGCATGGTCTTGCGGAATGCGCTCGCGTACTGGAAGCCGGGGGCGCGCAGTGGTTCGGGGTGACATCGGTCGAAGAAGGCGTGGCGCTGCGGCGGGTGTGTCCCGAGGCGCGAATCGTCATCATGGCCGGTCTGTGGCACGGCGAGGCGGAAACGGCCATCGAGCATCGCCTGACGCCGGTGGTGTGGGAACGGACCCACCTGGGCTTTCTCGAGGCCGCAGCGCAAAGGCGCAGCCTCAAATCGGGAGAGTTTCCGGTGCATCTGGAAATCGACACCGGGATGTCGCGACAGGGCGCGTCCATCGGAGAGCTGGAGTTGTTGCTGGACCGTTTCGGGCCGGGTAAGCCGTTGCGCCTCGAAGCGGTGATGACGCATTTTCATTCGCCGGAAAATTCGGAGGCTACGCAGCGACAGGAGCACGCCTTCACCGAGGCGGTGGAGAAGATCGCAGAGAGCGGCCTGCGGCCGGGGTTTCTGAGCGCGGGCAGCTCAGCGGCGGTACTCCGGAGGGACACGGGTTTCATCGCTAATCTGGCGAGGCAGATTGGCGCGAGGCCGATGCTGCGGCCGGGGATCGCCCTCTACGGTTATGCGCCCTGCGTCGATCCCGGGAACGAACTCGAGCCGGTGCTGGCATGGAAGACGCGGGCGATTTCGTTCCGGAAGATCGAGCCTGGAATCACCGTGGGCTACGATGCCACTTTCACGGCGCGGCGCAAGACGCGGCTTGCGTTGCTGCCGGTGGGTTACGCCGACGGGCTGAATCGTGGATTGTCGAATCGCGGCAGCGTCCTGATCCGGGGGCAACGCGCTCCGATCTCCGGACGCATCTCCATGGATCATGCGATGGTGGACGTCACGGATATCCCCGGCGCAGAGCGCGGGGATGAAGCCGTGCTGATCGGCGAGCAGGGAGCCGAGAAGATCACGGCGACGGATACGGCGAATCTGCGAGGGACGATCGACTACGAAGTGCTGTGCGGTATCGCCGCGCGCGTGCCGCGAGTGATGGTGGATTAGAGGCGCATGTTGGGAAAGCTTTACAGCCGGTGGATGTATGCGTGGGAGACGGCGCTGACGACTCGCGATGAGAATCGCGTGGTGCGGCCGATGGAGTGGGGGTTCGACTGGCTGGACGATTTTATCGATGCGGTTGGTTTGCGCGGCGACGTGGAGCGTGCGGAGCGCGACGGGGGCAGCGCGCCGGAAGAGGCGATGGCGGCGCTGAACGAAGCGATTGTGCGCGAGAGCGATGCATTCTTCGCATACGAGCGGCCTGACGATTTCCGGCTGGAAGAGCGGGCTCCGCTGCTGTTCCCGACGAATGTGCGGCCGGAGACTCTGCGGCGGGATGCTGAGCTGAAGCAGAGGGCGGAGTCGGGGAAGCTGAAGACCGCGCAGTTTCTGCGCTTCACTTCGCCGGTGCGGACGGCGTATCCGGAAAACGACACGGTGAATGCGCGCTGGTATCCGGCCACGGACGAGAGGATGCAGGGCAAGCCGCGGCAGGCGATGGTCGTGATGCCGCAGTGGAATGCGGATGCGTTCAGCCACAACATTCTGTGCTCGCTGTTCAACCGATTCGGGATTTCTGCGCTGCGATTGAGCAAGCCATTTCACGATATCCGGCGGCCGGCGGAGACGGAGCGATCGGATTATGCGGTGAGCTCGAACATTGGACGAACGATCGCAGCGGGACGGCAAGCGGTGGTGGATGTGCGGTGCTGTCTGGACTGGCTGGAGTCGCAGGGCTACGAACAGTTCGGGATTCTGGGGACGAGTCTCGGTTCGTGCTACGCGTTTATGGCCAGCGCGCACGATGCGCGGCTACGGGTGAACGCGTTCAATCATGCGTCAATGACATTTGGCGATGTGGTGTGGACGGGGCAGAGTACGCGGCATATCCGCGCCGCATTTGAGCAGGCAGGCATGACGCCGGCGCAGCCCTACCGGTTGTTCAGCAGCATCAGCCCGGCTTCGTACATGGAGCGATTTGCGGAACATGCGAAGAGAGTGCTGGTCATTCATGCGAAGTACGATCTGACGTTTCTGCCCAAATACTCGGAGCAGGTACTCGCGAACTTTGCGAAGAACGGCATCGAATTTGTCTCGAAGGTGCTGCCGTGCGGGCACTACACGACCGGGGAGTTCCCGTACAAATTTATCGATGGATGGTACATCGGGTCGTTTGTGTATTCCGCATTCCGGGACTTTGCGCGGGAGCAGCCGCGGTCCGGAACGGCTGAGCCTGAATCGGAAACGACGGAGATGGTGGAGCGGTAGAGTCAGGCTTCCGTAGAGTCAGGCTTCCAGATGGACGGTGGCCACGGCCAGCGAGGCTGTGTGCGTGAGCGAAAGTGAGACATTGGTGACTCCGAGCTGTCCGGCAATGGCACGGGCGCGGCCAGTCAAGACAAGCGTCGGGCGGCTGCCTGGGGCGCGGCGGACTTCCAGTTCTTTCCAGGACACGCCGTGCTGAATGCCGGTGCCGAGGGCCTTGGCTCCGGCTTCTTTGGCGGCGAAACGGGCGGCAAAACTCTCCGCGGAAGAGGCTCTGGCGCGGCAATACGCAATTTCCGCGTCAGTAAACACACGGCGGAGAAAGCGGTCGCCGAAGCGCTCGATGGAGCGAAGGATGCGGGGCACTTCGATCAGGTCGATGCCGGTGCCGATGATCATGAGGCAACGGTAGCACAGAGAAAAAACCTTTAGCACGGAGTGGGTGCGAATCGGGTTGAAGAGTAGCGCGCATTCTTCCGATGCAGAGGGTGTGCGCGATTTCGCAGAGCAGAACGGGGAACAAAAGGGGTGGGATTTGAAACTGGCTGCGCTGTGCGCGGAGGATGCTGCTCGTACGGTCCGCTTCCTGACGGGAGCGGTGATGGCATGCGGGGGATATGTGCTGTCGCGGCGATTCGATTGCGGGGGGACAGCAGCGATTGAATTTGAGTTCGTGCGCGCGACGTGTGTGGAGATGTACAGCGTGCTGATCGCGGCTGGGCTCGAACTGACGGCGCAATCGCACTTGACGATGGCGGCGTTATGCCAATGCACGCGGGAGACACTGGAAGCGACGGCGGGCGATCCGGTGCGCGTGGAGCTGACGATTCACAAGACGGGAGTGCTTCCACGGTGTGAGCCGGGTGGGTCGGCTGCGCCGCCGCAGGTGGCATAAGAGGAAGCAGCCGGCAGGATCATCCCAGGCGCGATGGCGTTTTCCCGCGGCCGGATTCCCGGACATACTATTTCTGTGATGGAGCGATGGGACGCTATCGTGGTCGGGGCGGGACCAGCGGGATGCGCGGCGGCCTGCGACCTGGCGAGCGCGGGCCGTGCGGTTCTGTTGCTGGATCGCGCTGAATTTCCTCGGCACAAGGCCTGTGCGGGCGGATTGACGCGAAAATCACTGCGGGCGCTGCGCTACTCGGTGGCGTCGGTGACGCGCGAGACAATATCAGCCATCGTGGTAGAGAAGAGAAGGGGCGAGGCGGCGACGCTGGCCAGCAGGACTCCGGTGTGCGCGCTGACGGTGCGTGAGGAGCTGGATGATTTCTGCCTGCGGCGGACGATCGAGGCGGGAGCGCAGTTCGCGCGCATCGGGCCGATTGTGGCGATCGATGCCAGCGGCGACGGCGTGGCGATCGAAACGCCGGAGCGGAGACATCACGCACGTTTTCTGGTTGGGGCCGACGGAGTGCATAGCCGAGTGCGGCAATTGGTGCACGGGGATTGCCCGTTGTGGTTGAGGCGCGGCTTTGCGCTGGAGGCGGAGGTGCGCACCGGCGATGACGGAGATGGCGACCTGGTTTTCGATCTCGCTGGGGCGCGACAGGGATATGGGTGGATTTTTCCAAAGCGCGACCACGTGAATGTAGGGCTGTATACCGAATCGGCAGAAGAGAGGCTGGACCGGCCGCGATTGCTTGCGTACATTCGCCAGCGATTTGGGGATGCTCGAGTGGGGCGGATTACGGGACAGTTTTTGGGATTTGGCGCAGAGAACGCTCCAGCCGCTGAGGGCAGGACTTTTCTGGTTGGGGACGCCGGAGGCTTTGCCGATCCGCTGACTGGTGAGGGCATCTACGGGGCGATCGCGAGCGGACAAGCGGCCGCAGCGGCGATCGACGGCGAACTGTGTGGCAGCGTTGCGGCACATCGGACCTTTGCCCGGCGGACGGCGCAACTGCGAAAGGATCTGCTTTTGTCCGCATCGGGAGCGAGGTGGTTTTATGGCAACCTCGATCTGGGCTACCGAGCGTTGACCGCACCGGTTTTTCGCGGAGCCGTAATCAATGCGTATGCGAATGGGACTAAGATTGCGGGGCTGGCCAACGCGATTCGGCGTTTCGCGAGGGCTTTCGCGGCGAGCGCATAGGAAGGCCAATGTATTTCTGTGCGGAGGAGCGCACTCTGCGAATGCTGCTAAGATTGTTTTTCGGATGTGATCGATTCTTAGTCTGACCAGCACGTGAAGCCGTCAAGAAGCGAGCGACGCGGCGGGCAACATCAGGCCCTTTTTCCTATCCCCCTGCGAGACGAAACGATTGCAACAGCATCAAAGGTAGCCTGAGCGAAGGCAGACCCAACCCATGATCCGGGAGCAAAGCGCGAGAGCGATTCGGCTAAGTTCCTTGCCGATGGTGTGCGTTGCGGCGGTAGTTGCGCGGCAGTCTGCGTGGGCGGATGCGGCGCAAGGCTCACCCAGCATCTTCGCTCCGGCATCGACGCCAGCGAGCAGCATCCTGGGCCTGTCGTTGTTCGTACTGTCCATCACGGGCGGGATTTTCTTTACGGTGGGCGGCCTGCTGGCGTGGGCGATCATTCGCTATCGTGCGCGCAGGGACGATGATGGCAGCGAGCCTGCGCAGATCTACGGCAGCACACAGGTGGAGCTGGCGTGGACCGTGATTCCGATTCTGATTGTGGTTGTGCTGTTTCTGACGACGGCGCGGATTATCTTCGCGATTCAGGATGCGCCTAAGCCACCGGCTGCGCTGGATGTAACGGTGGTTGGGCATCAGTTTTGGTGGGAGTTTCGTTATCCGAAGCTGGGCATTGTGACGGCCAACGAGCTGCATGTTCCGGTGAGCAGCACTAACGATCCCAAGCCGACTTATCTGCATTTGCTGTCGTCCGATGTGGATCACAGCTTCTGGGTGCCACAACTGGCGGGGAAGACGGATCTGATTCCCAATCATCCGAATGACACGTGGATCGATCCGCTGCATACGGGCGTTTATCTGGGGCAATGCGCACAGTTCTGCGGCGTGGAGCACGCGAAGATGCTGCTGCGGGTTTATGTGGATACGCCGGAGCAATTCGCGGCGTGGGTGAACAAGCAGAAGCAGCCGGGAGTGCAGGACGCGAGTGTTGCGGCAGGGCGACACGTATTTGAAACGCAGGCCTGCACAAATTGCCACAGGATTACGGGGACGGCGGCGACGGGGACGTTCGGACCAGATCTGACGCATCTGGCGAGCCGCGCGACGATTGCTTCCGGGGCGGCGTTGAATACGCCGGAGAACCTTCGCTCGTGGATCAACGCCCCGGACCACTTTAAGCCGGGAGCTTTGATGCCGGCGATGCAGCTGAACGATGAGCAGGTCGACCAGTTGGTGGCGTATCTGACAACTCTTCATTAATACGGTCTTCATCAGGACGGCGGGATGGCGGATCAAACTTTACCGATGTCAGGATCGCTGGACGTAACTCCGCGGGAGCGTTCGCGGGCGGTGTTGCTCGAGTGGCTGCACGGTTGGGTGGTTACGGTGGACCACAAGCGACTGGGAATCTTGTATGTGGTCTACTCGATTTTCTTTCTCCTGGTGGCGGGCGCGGAGGCGCTGGCGATCCGCATCCAGCTGGCGTGGCCGAACCAGCATTTTCTTTCGCCGCAGGTCTACAACCGGATGTTCACCATGCACGGCACCACGATGGTGTTTCTGGTGGGCATGCCGATTCTGTTTGGGTTCGCAAATTATCTGGTGCCGCTGATGATTGGCGCACGGGATATGGCGTTTCCTCGACTGAATGCGTTTAGTTTCTGGCTGACGGCGTTTGGCGGGCTGCTGCTCTACTACAGCTTTGTCGGCGGTTTTGGGCTGTATGGAATGGGGAGTGCCCCGGACGTGGGGTGGTGGGCTTACGCGCCGCTGACGGCAAAGGCGTTTTCTCCTGGGCACGCGACGGACTATTGGGCGCTGGCGCTGATTGTGAGCGGATTTGGGACGCTGGGCACGGCGATCAACGTGATTGCTACTACGCTTTCGATGCGGTGCCGGGGCATGAGCCTGCTGCGTATGCCGCTGTTCGTGTGGCTGATGCTGGTGGTGAGCGCTCTGACGCTGGTTACGATTACTCCGCTGACGGCTGCGCAGATCATGCTGGTGATCGACCGTTATTTGGGCGGGCATTTTTTCGACACGCAGGCGGGCGGCTCGGCGGTGGTCTGGATGCACTTCTTCTGGATCTTCGGGCATCCGGAGGTGTACGTGCTGGTGATGCCGGCGTTCGGAATTGCGAGCGAGGTTATTCCGGTGTTTTCGCGCAAGGCGATCTTTGGATATCCGGCGATGGTTGCGGCTTCGGTAGGCATTGCGTTTGTGAGCCTGGGCGTGTGGGCGCACCACATGTTCACGGTGGGCATGACTTCGGTGGGCAACGCCTTCTTTGTGCTTTCCACGATGCTGGTGGGGATTCCGACGGGCATCAAGATTTTCAACTGGGTCGCGACGATCTGGGGCGGGAAGATACGCTTTGCCACGCCGATGCTGTTCTGCATCGGATTTCTATTTCAGTTCCTGATTGCGGGGCTCACGGGGATCATGCTTTCCGTAGCGCCGTGGAATTGGCAGCTGCACAATTCGTATTTTGTGATCGCGCATTTTCACTACGTGCTGGTGGGTGCGATTGTCTTCAACATCTTTGCGGCGATTTACTACTGGTATCCGAAGGTGACGGGGCGGATGCTGAGCGAGACGCTGGGTAAATGGCACTTTTGGCTATTTCTGATCGGCTTTCACATCACCTTCGACACAATGCACTTTGTTGGTTTTCTGGGCATGCCGCGGTCGATTTACACGTTTGAACCGGACCGTGGATGGAATCATCTGAATCTCATCATCTCGCTGGGAGGCATGATCCAGGGAATCGCGGTGCTGATCTTCGCGTGGAATCTGGTGCACTCGTATTTTCGCGGCAAAGTGGCGGGGAACGATCCATGGGACGCATGGACGCTGGAGTGGGCTACGCCGTCGCCGCCGCCGGTGTATAACTTCGCGATCGATCCGGAGGTGCACAGCCGGCGGCCGCTGTGGGATCTGAAACATCCGGAAGATCCGGACTGGAAGTACGAAGCATGAGCGCGATTCCGATTTCTCCGGTTGCGGGACCATGGCACCTGCCGTCGCGGGGGCGCGTGGCGATGCTGTCGCTGATTACGGGGGAGACGGCGATATTTACGATTTTCGTTGTCGCCTATGTTTTTTACATCGGGAAAAGTCTGAGCGGACCGACACCGCAGCAAGTTCTGGATATTCCCATCTTCAACACGATTTGTTTGCTGTCGAGCAGCGTGACGATCTGGTTGGCGGAGCGGCAGATTGATCGGGGCAAGATGCGGGGGTTCGCGGCGTGGTGGGCGCTGACCATTGCACTGGGATTGGTTTTCATCGTCGGCACGGGGATCGAGTGGCACAAGTTGATCTACGTGGACGGGTTGACGATCCGGACGAATCTTTTTGGGACGACATTTTATTCGCTTGTGGGACTGCATGCGACGCACGTGGTGGTGGGTCTGATCGGGCTTTCTTTGATCCTGATTTTCACGCTGACAGGACGTGTGAAAGAGGAGCATTCGGAGCGCATTCAGGTATTCGCGCTGTACTGGCACTTTGTCGATGCGGTTTGGGTGGTGGTATTCACGGTGGTGTACATCGTGGGGCGGTAGGCGGAGACGAGGGCATGGCAGAAACCATTCAGCAAAAGGCGGGGCAGACACATGCGGAGACGATCCATCTGCCGGCGCCGACAGCGTGGCCGATTATCCTGGCGTTTGGTTGCACAGCTGCGGCGGCGGGTCTGGTGACGAGCCTCTGGGTGACGGCGTTTGGTGCTGTGCTAATGGTTGCGGGGTGTGTGGGCTGGTTTCGGCAGGTGTTGCCACACGAGGCGCACGAGGATGTTCCGGTGGTGGTGCAGCCGGTGACGATCACGACGACGCGGCGAGTGGTGCAGCGCCTGCACGTCGGGCCGGAGCAGCGGGCGTATCTGCCGGTTGAGACGTATCCGATCACGAGTGGAATTAAGGGAGGAATTGCGGGTGGCGTCGCGATGATCTTTCCGGCGCTGGCGTATGGGCTGATCGCGCAACACAGCATCTGGTATCCAGTGAATTTGCTGGGCGGGGCGGGCGTGGGTCCTTCAGCGAATATTACGACCGCTCAGATTGCTGCGTTTCACTGGAGCTGGCTGCTGGTGGCAATTGTGATCCACACTGTTACATGTTTGCTGGTGGGGCTGCTCTATGGTGCGATGCTGCCGATGTTGCCGAGGCAGCCGGTGCTGCTGGGCGGGATTGTGGCGCCGCTGCTGTGGACCGGGCTGCTGCACTCGGCCATGGGTGTGATCAATCCGGCGCTCGATGCGCGGATTCAGTGGGGATGGTTTGTCGTGTCGCAGGTGACGTTCGGGATTGTTGCGGGACTGGTGGTGGCGCGGGAGGGACGGATTCGCACAGACAGCGGTTTGCCGTTCTTCGCTCGCATGGGGATTGAGGCTCCGGGGCTGATGGAGTCGCATCCGGATGCGGGTCCGCCGATTGACGAGGAGAAGCGTTGATGCGGCCTGCGGCGATGTTTGCGCTTCCGCTGGTGCTGGCGATGGCGGGGTGCGGGCGTTTGCCGGGAGCGACGGCGGCTGCTGGGACCGCGCCGCGACCCGAAGAGGTAATGGATTTTCATGCGCTGTACAGCGCCAACTGCCAGGCTTGCCACGGGGCCTCGGGACAGAACGGGCCGGCGATGGATTTGGGGAATCCTGAGTACCAGGCGCTGGTGGACGATGCGACCCTGCGGAAATGGATTTCGGGAGGGATGCCGGGGACAGAGATGCCAGCGTTTGCGCAGTCGGCGGGTGGGATGCTGACAGATGCGCAGATCGGCGCGATTATTGCCGGGATGCGGCGGGAGTGGACGAAGCCAAATGCTTTTGGGGGAGCAACACCGCCGCCGTATGCGCAGGATCAGGCGGGTGATGTAACGCACGGGCAGCAGGCCTATCAGGCGCGATGCGCTTCGTGCCATCAGGGGCCGAGCCGGCAGCAGGTGACGAGTACGGCGTATCTGTCGCTGGTGAGCGATCAAGCGCTGCGGACGATTATTATTGCGGGGCGGCCCGATATTGGTCAGCCGGATTGGCGGCTGCAGAGTGGGCTGGCAAGCCAGCCGAGTGCCGGCAACATAGGGTCTCCACTTTCTGCGCAGGATGTAACCGACATTGTTACGTATTTGGGGTCGCTGCGAAATCCGGCAGCGGTTTCGGCCGCGCCTTTACCCGTTTCGCCGAGGAGATAGACGATGAGTGACCAGAGCGACAACCCGCACAAGCAGAGTACGGGGCCTGACATCGAAACGGCGAGCCGGCTGGCCAGCGACCGCGAGGGGCCGGCGATTGTCTCGCGGCGCTGGTTGCTGCTGAAGGCGGGCATTGCACTGAACGGGTTGGTGGGGCTAGCGCTGGCGGTGCCCATTGTGCGGTATTTACTGGCTCCGGTGCGGAAGGACGATTCCTACAAATCGTGGATTTCGCTTGGGGCGGCCGATAGTTTTCCGGTGGGAGAGACGCGGCTGGTGTCGTTCAAGAATCCATGGACGCAGCCCTGGGATGGGGAGACGGACAATGTGGCGGCCTATGTGCGCAAAGAGGGCGCGAGCCAGTTCACGGTGTTTGCGATCAACTGCGCGCATCTGGGATGCCCGGTGCGATGGTTTCCGCAGTCGCAGCTTTTCATGTGTCCTTGCCACGGCGGCGTCTATTATGCCGATGGTTCGCGGGCTTCGGGACCGCCGGAACGAGGGCTGTTTACTTACGACTACAAAATAGCAGGGGGACAGTTACAAATTGACGCTGGACAGATGCCGAGCCTTTCGAATACGGCGAAGCTGGTGAACATTCCGACGCCCGGACAAAATGGATCTGCGAAGGATGGGGATTGCCCATGCCGGGGATGAAGCAGACCGCAAAGCAGGTCTACGACTGGTTCGAACGGCGGCTGCAGGTCGAAGGACCGATCAAGGACGCCGTGCTGCACAAGGTGCCGCGCAATACGGCGAGCTGGTGGTACGTGTTCGGGAGCGCGGCGTTCACGCTGCTGATGCTGCAGATCGTGACGGGGATTTTGCTGGCGCTGGTTTATGTACCGTCGGCGGCCGAGGCGTGGAACAGCCTGAATGTTCTGAATCATCAGGTGCCGCTGGGGTGGTTTCTGCGCGCGGTTCACGGGTGGGGATCGAATTTCATGGTCGCCGTGGTGTTCATCCACATGGCGCAGGTGTTTCTGTTCGGGGCGTACAAATTTCCGCGTGAGCTGACGTGGACGGTCGGTGTTTTCCTCCTGCTCATGACGCTGGGCATGGCGTTTACAGGGCAGGTGCTGCGCTTCGATCAGGACGCGTACTGGGGCCTGGGCATCGGCGTGTTCATCCTGAGCAGAGTGCCGTGGATGGGCGGTGGATTGGTGCATCTGCTGCTGGGCGGCCCGACGATTGCCGGCGCGACGCTTTCGCGATTCTTTGCGCTACATGTGTTTGTGATTCCTGGGACGCTGCTGGTTTTGGTGGCGATGCATGTGTGGATGGTTCTGAAGCTGGGCATCAACGAGTGGCCGATGCCGGGGCGGCTCGTGCGGAAGTCCACTTACACCGCCGAGTACAACAAGCTGGCGCACGAGGATGGGATTCCGTTTGTTCCGGGTGCGTTCTGGAAGGATTTGATTTTTTCGGGGGCAGTGCTGGCGGCGGTGGCGGTATGCGCGGCGGTGTTTGGACCTTCGGGACCGGGTGGGCAGCCGGATCCATCGATCACGCAGACAGTACCCAAGCCCGACTTCCCTTTCCTGTGGATCTATGCGGTGCTGTCCTACCTGCCGCCGTCGATGGAGACGCCATTCATCCTGATTGCGCCGATATTGATGATCGCCGGCTTGCTGGCGGTGCCGTTTGTCGCCGGCGAGGGGGAGAAGAGCTGGCATCGGCGGCCGGTTGCGGTGCTGGCCCTGACCAGTGTTGCGGTCGCGTGGGCTGTGTTCACGCATCTGGCGACGTATACGCCGTGGAGTCCGCACATGAGCGCCTGGAGCGGCGACCCTTTGCCTGTGCAATACCTGCGCGATGCGACGCCGCTGGTGCGGCAGGGGGCGGTAATTTTTCAGGCTAAACAGTGCCGGAATTGCCATTCGATCGGCGGTCTGGGCGGCGAGCGCGGGCCGGCGCTGGACGCTGTGGCGACGCGCATGACGCTGGACCAGATCCGCTACAAGGTGGTGACAGGTGGAGGCAATATGCCTGCGTACGGGAAGAATCTTTCGCCACCGGAGATTGAGGCGCTGGTGAGTTTCCTCGAGACGCTGCATCCGGCTAACGAACAGCCAGCCATTGACGCTGCGCAACAAGCTACTCAGTCGAATGCCGCGCCGGCGCCGGCGAGCGGGGCCGGCGGTCCATGAGTGAGGACGCGCTCTTCACTACGTGGGATATTCCGTGGGCAGTGACGGCGGCGCTTGCGGTGACGGCGGCGATCTACGTTCGCGGGTGGATGCGGATTCGCAGAACGCGGCCGGAGCAGTTCCCTGTTTGGCGGTTGGCTGCATTTCTGGGTGGTTTGCTGGCGATCTTTGTTGCGGTGGCATCGCCGCTCGATACGTTCAGCGAATCGCTGCTGTTCATGCATATGGCGCAGCACTTTGTGCTGATGTCGGTTGCGCCTCCGCTGATGGTGCTGGGTGCGCCGGTGGTTCCGATGCTGCGCGGATTGCCGCGTTGGATGATCCAGCGCGTGTTGCGGCCGTTATTTGCGACGGGCATTGCCCACCAAGTTGGGGCGTGGCTGACGCGGCCCCGCGTGGCGTGGATCGCGATGAATGCCGCCTATGTGGGGTGGCATATTCCCAGGGCGTATGAGTTTGCGCTGGCTTCGGAGAACTGGCACAACTTTGAGCACGCCTGCTTTTTCTTCACAAGCGTGATGTTCTGGTGGCCTGTGATTGCGCCGTGGCCGCACAGGCAGCGGGGATCGCGGTGGTTGCTACTTCCCTACCTGATTACCGCGGATCTGGTGAATACCGGGGTCTCAGCGTTACTGTGCTTTTCGGGACGGCTCCTTTACCCAAGCTATGGCGCGATTCCGCGGCTGTTTGGATTGACGGCGCTGAACGATCAGATTGCTGCGGGGGCATTTATGTGGGTGGCGGGGTCTACGGTGTTTCTGATTCCGGCAATGATGATCACGGTGCAGTTGCTTTCGCAACGGAGGGAGCGGCTGGCTGCGCAGAATATTCTTGCGGCAAATCGGTAAGGGGAATGCACGCTCGGGTCTCAGGAATCGAGACCCGGGGCACGCGTTCAAGTTTGCTGACTAAGGTTTGGTTGCGAGGATCAGCGGCGACGGGCCGGGGGCTTCGAGGAGTCGCGGGTTGGTGAAGCCTGCTTCTTCGAGCCACGCGCCGATTTCTTCAAAGGACCAGGTGTTGCCGTCCGTCGTGTTGACGAGCATGTTGACGGCGAAGAAGAGGGCGTTTGGCGGGCCGGTTCTTTCTTTGTTGACCAGGAATTCCTGAATGGCGATGGTGCCGCCGCTGGCCAGAGCCTCGAAGGTTTTGGCCAGGAGCTTGCGGCTCAACGCCTCGCCTTCGCTATGCAGAATGTGGCCAAGGGTGGCAAGCGCATAGCCGGAGCCGAAGTCGGCATCGTGGAGATCGCCCTCGACGAAGGAAAAGCGATCGGCTAATCGGAAGCCCGTGGTGGTTTTCTTCGTGACCGGGATGACCTCCGGCCAGTCGACTGCGGTGACATGGACGCGCGGCGAGCTTTGCGCGACGGCGATGCCCCACACTCCGGAACCCGCGGCGAGATCGAGCACCTTGACCGGCGCGCCAGTGCTGCCGAAGTTGATCTCGGCGGCCAGGGTCTGGGCCGCGGGATAGCTCATGGGGAAGATGTCGAGGACGAAGTTGTGGAAGAACTCGGCGCCGGCCTGCTCCGTGTTCACCGGCGATACGGGATTGCCGGTGGCGACGACTTCGTTGAGATGAAGCCAGCGCGGGATGAGCTGTTCGCTGCAATGTTTGATGAGCCCACCCTGGAAGGATGGCTTGGTGCTGACCAGGAAGGCGTCGCTTTCAGGGGTGAGGGCGTAACGGCCCTGTTCGTCTTTGGAGAGGAAATTGAGGCTGACGAGGACATTCATGATGGCGGTAAGGCCGCGCGCGGAGGCGCGCGTGGCTTTCTCGACTTCCCAGATGTTTTTGGGGCCGCTGTCGAGGACATCGAATACCCGGTGGCGGATCGCCGCCTCGAGCACAAGGGGCGGAACGTAGCCCCAGGCCATTTGCATAATGCGTTCGGGAGTCACCTGCACAGGAGTGGCAGTTGCCATCGGTGTTTCCTCGTTTCCTGAGAATCGCGGGAATTTTGGGTACTGAGAACCTGGGGAGCTTGTGGATGCGGAGGAGTGTAGAACTGGTCTCATATGGAATGCAACGGCTTCGGCGGACTGCATGAGCCCCGCTTCGATGGCGGGTCTCACACGCTGCATGTCCTGGGTATGAGGCTTATGAGACCAGTTCCAGCAGTTTTGCCGGTGAATTCGAGGCGAAACTGCGGCGCTTTTGGGGGCGGGACGACGAAGAAAAAGTGGGCTGGCGCCAGGGGCCAGCCCGTTGGGGGAGGAAATGGTTCAACGGCCCGGCCCCGGGTTAGAAGGCCAGGTGAGTGGTTAGACGGGGCAATCGATTTGGGGTGATCCCGCGCGGGTTCTTGGGGGAGGTGGGGGAGGGCTGCCGTATGTACGCCGGACCAGGTAGAATCGGATCGTTCGATGGAAATGACAAGAGAGGCGGCGGCACAGGTCAACGAGCATGCGAGGTTCGCCAGGGCAGAACCATGCGCCGAACCGGAGGCCGGAGTTCGTCTTTTCGGCGTGCCCGTCTTGGGCGGCTACAATCCGTTGGGGCGTGGATTTGCGTATTCCCTACAGAGACGAATGAGTAGCCGAAGCGAGGCGCCATGACTGCGCCCATGCAGCATGTTCCGGACTCGGCGCTGGTCGAGCGAATCATGGCGGGAGACGAAGGTGCGCTGGCCGCGCTCTACGATCGCTATGCGGGCATGCTGTTTGCCATGCTGGTGCGCATTCTGCGGGACACGAGCGCGGCTGAAGAGGTTCTGCAGGACCTTTTTCTGCAGCTATGGCGCGGGGCATCGCGCTTCGACGCGAGCCGCGGATCGCTGGCGGCGTGGCTGCTGGTGATCGGGCGGAATCGGGCGCTATCGCGCCTGCGCGGCAAAGGGCGGCACGAGATTCTCGCGGACTCTGAAGAATTTTCTATTGAAGCGGTGCCTTCGTCCGGGAATCTGGAGGATGAGGTGGCGCGGATGCAGTTGATGGAAAGGCTGCGAGGGGCGATGGCTGCTCTGCCGCAGGAACAGAGGGAGGCAGTAGAGCTGGCGTATTTTGAGGGGATGACACAAACGGAGATTGCGGCGCGGGTCGGCTGTCCACTGGGAACGGTGAAGTCGAGGGTGCGGGCCGCAATGCAAACGCTGAAGCAATTATTTGAAGATGAATGGACACGTCAATCCGGAAGACTCTGACCTCTACGCGTTAGGGGCGCTCGACGGTACGGAGATGGAGGAGCTCGAGGCACACCTGCGTTCGTGCGCGGAGTGCACGGGCGCGGTGGACGCGGCTCGGCAGCGTGTGGCGCTGCTGGGGTTGTCTGCGCCTGCGGTTGCTCCTCCCGCGCGGGTGAAAGAGGCGCTGCTGCGAAGGGTGCTGGCGGAGCAGATTCCGGAGGCGCATCGGGCTGGCGCTGCGGTGAGGGCTGAGTCCGGGCCGCGCGCGCTGCGATTGGCGTGGCTGACGCCGGCGTTCGGCACGGCGGCGGTGGTTTTCGCGGCGCTGACGGCGGCGATCTGGATGAAGGATGTGCGGGACAGCCGGCGGATCCAAGAGCTGGAGGGCCAGCTGGCGCTGGCGCAGAACCGGTCGCTCGAAATTGCGCGGGCGTCGGAGGAGACGAACAAGCTGCTCGAAATGCCGGGGACGAAGCGGGTGGCGCTGATGCCGATGCCCGGGATGGGGAACGGGCGCGCGGGCGTGCTCTACAACGCGAAGATGGGCATGGTGGCGTGCGCGGGTTGGCTGCCGGCGCCTCCCGCGGGCAAGAGCTATCAGCTGTGGCTCGTGCCGATGGAGGGCAAGCCGATGCCGCTGCGCGTCTTCTCTGGCGGAGAATGGACCGAGCCGGTGACGGCGCACGTGACGCCGGGGATGGAGGCGAAGGCGTTCGCCGTGACCGAGGAGCCCGAGGGCGGCATGCCTTGGCCGACGGGTCCAAAGGTGCTGGTAGGCGTGGGCGAGTAGGGAGGCGAGCCAGTAGCCGGTAGCCAGTAGCCAGTAGCCGATGTACGCCACGCCGCAGTTACTGGGATGGGTGCGTGGTCCGGTAAACTCGGGGTGTATGTCTTCGAGTGCGAGTCCGGTTTCGAAGTCGGGTAAGTGGAGCGGGTCGGCAATCCGCGAGATGTTTCTGAAATTTTTTGAGACGAAGGGGCACCGGCGGGTGCACTCGTCGTCGCTGGTGCCTGCCAACGATCCCACGCTGCTGTTTACGAATGCGGGGATGAATCAATTCAAAGACGTGTTTCTGGGGCTGGAGCGGCGGGACTACTCGCGCGCGACGACGTCGCAGAAGTGTGTGCGGGCGGGCGGGAAGCACAACGACCTCGAAAATGTCGGGTTCACGCGGCGGCACCATACTTTCTTCGAAATGCTGGGCAATTTCAGCTTTGGGGACTACTTCAAGAAGGATGCGATTGCGTTTGGATGGGAGCTCGTCACTTCGCCGGAATGGTTTGGGATCTCGAAGGACAAATTGTACGTGACGATTTTCGAGGGTGACGCCGAGGTTCCGCGGGACGACGAGGCGGAGCGGCTGTGGATGGACGTTGGCGTTCCGAAGGAGCGCATCTTTACCTATGGCCGCAAGGATAACTTCTGGCAGATGGGCGAAACGGGGCCTTGCGGTCCGTGCTCGGAGATTTTTTACGACATGGGCATGGAGGCCGCGGAGACGACGGGCCCCGACGGTACCAAGATCGACAGGCCGTTTGGAGAGGACGAAGCGCGGTATGTGGAGATTTGGAATTTGGTTTTTATGCAGTTCGATCGCGTGCTGGTTAGAAAATACTGCGCTTTCCACGGGGAGCTTACCCTTTCGGACTTAGATTGCCGCGAATGCAAAAAGGAAATTGAAGAAGGTACTAGAAAGCAAAACGGATTTACTGCGGAGTATCGACTAGATAATCTGCCGAAGCCTTCGATTGATACAGGGATGGGTTTGGAGCGGGTGGCTGCTGTTTTGCAGGGGGTAGTCTCGAATTTCGAGACAGATCTTTTCACGCCGCTGATTGCGAAGGCTGCGGCGTTAACGGGTTTTGTATCAGGGCACGACTTCAGTCGTGCCGACAAGGCGGAAAAAAAGAAAGGGGCTTTAGCCCCTGAGGGCGAATCCCTCACGGGCAACGCATCGCTCCGTATCATCGCCGATCACGCCCGGGCCTCAACCTTCCTCATCAACGACGGCGTTCTCCCCTCGAATGAAGGCCGCGGCTATGTGCTGCGCAAAATTCTCCGCCGCGGAATTCGGCACGGGCGGTTGCTGGGCCAGGAGAAGCCTTTCATGTATCAGATGGTGTATGCGGTCCGGGACGAGATGCAGGATGCATATCCGGAGCTGAAGGAAAGCGCTGATCGTGTGGCGAAGGTCGTCGAGGCCGAGGAGAAGCAGTTTGCTCGGGTGCTGGAGATTGGCGCATCGGCCTTAGACAGGGAGCTCCGGTTCATCAAAGAGCGCGAAGACGAAGGCAGTCCAGTAATGCCCGGCGAAGTCGCGTTGGGCCTGGATTTCCTCGTCAATGAGTCCACTTCTCGTGGTGCCGAGTCTCCAGAGAAGCGCGAGGCAGTGGCGAAAGCTAATTACGAGAAGCTCAAATCGATAGATGTTCCAGTTCCCAACACTCTGAGCGGAAAGAGTGCTTTCCATCTCTACGAAACCTACGGTTTGCCGCTCGATTTCATGATGGATGCTGCACGGGATGCGGGAATCGACTTTGATCTCCCGGGATTCGAGGCGGCGCGCGCGGAGGAGCA
>Ga0182015_10001843_pt1 | contig 26946 bp, 22 predicted proteins | sample 712P3MmetaG_FD_120478 | JGI IMG/M metagenome (GOLD analysis project Ga0182015, IMG submission 120478) | Permafrost microbial communities from Stordalen Mire, Sweden - 712P3M metaG | ecosystem: Environmental > Terrestrial > Soil > Wetlands > Permafrost | place: Sweden: Stordalen | collected...
GCAAACTGGCAATGATGTTTCGCCGAATCGCCCCAGCTCTAACCCCTGCGAGATTGCTTTGTGATCTCGGTGGTGAGGACTTGGCTTCCTTGCATCGCGCCGAAACTTCCGCTACCGTCTTCACTTTCAATCCAGCCGGAGCCTGCGCTCTAACGGGTGTACTGATTTCGTTTCTTGTCCGCGTGCCTCTCCACTCCGAACTGAATCAACCGATCGATAAGCTCCGCATACCCTAGCCCAGACGCCGCCCACAGCTTGGGATACATACTGATCGCAGTGAATCCCGGCATCGTATTAATCTCATTCAAAAAGATCTTTCGTGTCAGGGGATCCATTAAGAAGTCCACCCGCGCCAGCCCGGAACAATCCACCGCTTTGAAGCAGCGCACCGCCAGCTCTTGCACCTTCTTGATTTCCGCCTTCGTCAGCTTGGCCGGAATAATCAATTCCGACCCTTCCTCCAGATACTTGGCGTTGTAATCGTAAAACTCTTTCACCGGGACAATTTCGCCAGGGACCGACGCCATCGGCTCGTCATTCCCCAACACCGAGCATTCGATTTCACGCGCTTTATTTTTTCTTCCACCCACCCCTTGCTCAATCACAATCTTGCGGTCGAATTTCGCCGCTTCTTCAATCGCGGGGCCAAGCTCTTTTCTGTCGTGCGCCTTGCTGATTCCAACCGACGATCCCAAATTCGCCGGCTTCACGAAAACTGGATACCGCAGCTTGCTCTCCACCAACTTCTGCATCTTCTTCGAATCTTTTTCCCAAGCGCTGCGCAGAATCGTCAAGTGCTTCACAATCGGTATTCCCGCGGCGATGAGCAAAGACTTCATCACGTCCTTATCCATGCCCGCGGCCGACCCCAGCACACCAGAACCCACATATGCGATGTCAGCCAGTTCCAGCAGCCCCTGAATCGTCCCATCCTCGCCGAACGTTCCATGCAGCACCGGAAAAATCACATCCACATTGATTGCACGATCGCTGGCTCGTCGCACCAACGGTGCCTGGGTTTGAAACGGGATCAGCCCGCCCTCGCGATGCACCGGCTCCGGCGGCACCACCACTGCCTCGCCTCGCGCCAGCACCGCCGCCGGCTGCGTCATCTCCGGATCGCCCGCGCGCAACTGCCGCGCCTCCTTCATCAATTTGCCTTGCAGCAAATTCTCCGCATCTCCGGCGGTCACCCAGCGGCCCTCTTTCGTGATGCCAATCGGAACTACTTCATATCTTTCTTTATCAATCGCCTGCAGAACCGACGACGCCGAGAGCAGCGATACTTCATGCTCCCCGCTACGTCCTCCAAACAGAATTCCCACTCGAAGCTTTTTCATAATCGTTACAGGATCTTTTTTCCAAACGCCGAGAGCGCCAACTCTACCGCCAGGTCCGCCGTCCGGTTATGTTCGTCGATCACCGGATTCACTTCTACGATTTCAAAACTCAACATACGCCCGTGATCCGCGATGATCTCCATCGCCAGGTGAGCTTCACGATAAGTCGCTCCTCCGCGCACCGGAGTGCCCACCCCCGGCGCATCCTCCGGATCGATCCAATCCATGTCGAGCGAAATGTGATAGCCCGCGGTCCCGCGCCCAGCCATCCGCAGAGCCTCTTCCATCACCGTACGCATGCCGCGTTCATCGATGTCGCGCATCGTGAACACGCCAATCCCGGCACGCCGTACGTTTTCTTTTTCGATCGAGTCGATATCGCGTACGCCTACCAGCACACAGTTCTCCGGCTTCACCTTTGGACAAAAATCGTAAATGTTGCACAGCTCCGTCGGCCCCAGTCCCATCAGCGCCGCCAGCGGCATCCCATGTACGTTGCCGCTCGGCGAAGAATCCGGAGTATTAATGTCCGTGTGCGCGTCAATCCAGATCAGGCCGATCCTTTGGTTTTGCCGCCGGTAAAATTCCGCCACGCCGGACACCGTACCCGCCGCCATCGAATGATCTCCACCCAACGCCAGCGGGATCTTGCCGGCCTCCAGTGTCTTCAGTACTAACTCGGCATGCTTCGTACAGGTAGCCGTAATCTCTTTCAAATACTTCGCGTGAGTATCGCCTTCTTTCTTCTGTTCTGGAATGGCAACCGCAACATTGCCGCCATCCTCCACTTCGTGCCCTAGCGCCTCAAGCCGCGCCTCCAACCCCGCCACTCGAACGGCCGAGGGGCCCATATCCACGCCTCGCCGCGACTGACCCAGATCGAGCGGCACCCCGATCACGCGAATCTTCTTAGGAGTAATGTTGGTGGAGTTTGCAATTGTCATAAGAGCTTTCAGAATTTTGCGATTTCAAAATTATGCGATCTAGCGATTGAGTAACCCTGGATGGGAAGCTCTTCTTTAATCACCCAACCACAAATCACTCAATTGCCGTTAAGGGTACAACCGGTTCAACATCCTGGGGAAAGGAATCGTCTCGCGCACATGCTCAAGCCCGCAAATCCATGCCACCGCACGTTCAATCCCCATTCCAAAACCGCCGTGCGGCACGCTTCCATACTTTCGCAAGTCCAGATACCACTTGAACGCTTCTTCCGGCAATCCATGTTCATGAATGCGCTGCAGCAACAGTTCATGCGAGGCCATACGTTGCGAGCCTCCAATGATTTCACCGTAGCCTTCGGGCGCTAGAACATCCACGCATAAAGCCAACTCCGGCCGTTGCGGGTCCGGCTCCATGTAGAAAGCTTTTACCTTCGCCGGGTAACGATGCACCATCACCGGCTTGTCGAATTGCGCGGACAGATACGTTTCGTCCGGCGAGCCCAAATCTCCGCCCCACTCGAACTTCGTTTCAAGCGCACCCTTTGAAAAACCTTCCTGTAGATTCATCACCGCGTCGTCATAGCTGATTCGCGGAAATGGCGCTTCAATCTTCTCCAGCTTGGCAATGTCGCGCCCAATCGCCTGCAAGTCCGCGCGTCGCCGCTCCACGCAGCGTTTCACCACAAAACTGATCAACCCTTCGGCCAGATCCATCAGATCGTCGAGCTCCGCATACGCCACCTCCGGCTCGACCATCCAGAACTCCGTCAGGTGACGTCGCGTCTTCGATTTCTCCGCCCGAAACGTCGGCCCAAACGAATACACTTTGCCGAGCGCCATTGCAGTCGCTTCAATATAGAGCTGGCCCGACTGTGTGAGATAAGCCTGCTCCTCAAAATAATCGACAGGGAAAAGAGTGCTCGTGCCTTCGCAGGCCGCCGGAGTCAGAATGGGCGGATCGGTCAACGTAAATCCGCGCTCATCAAAAAAGTCCCGAACCGCTTTAATGATCTCCGCCCGCACGCGAAGAATCGACGCCTGCCGCTGCGACCGTACCCATAAATGCCGGTGCTCCATCAAAAACTCAGTGCCGTGTTCCTTCGGGGTGATCGGATACGGGTCCGATTCCGATACTCGCTGCACCACCTGCACATTCAACACATCCAGTTCGTAGCCCCCCGGCGCTCGCTTGTCCGCGCGAACCTTTCCCTCCACGATCACGCTAGATTCCTGCGTCAGCGTTTTGATCGCTTCGAAGACTTCCGGCGTAACCGCATTCTTCGGCACCACTCCCTGAATTACGCCTGACCCGTCCCGAAATTGCGGAAATAATAACTTCCCGCTTTCGCGCAAGTTATAAAGCCAACCACGCAGAGTTACCGTCTGCCCGTCGTGCTTCCCAATTTCAGCAATTGTCGTTACAGAAGACATAAATATGTCGTATTTTAGTAATTTGGTGATTGATAATTTAGAAACTGCGGCACAATGCCGCAATTCAAATTACTCAATTACAAAGTACCCGATGAGCCAACTCCCTTTACTCAATTCCTTCGAGCTTCTCGAACGTCTCTTCCAGCTTCTGCAGTGGATTTAGCTTCTCATCCTCCGCCAATTCCAGCATCAGTGGCGGGGTTTGCGGCGCCGAGCGCAGAAGTTGCATCGCTTCTTTCCAGTTAATCGTCCCCTGCCCCGGCCACAAATGCGAATCGTTGACCTTGTCATTGTCATGCACGTGGGTCGACCAGACTTGTTTTCGAAGAATCTCGAACGCCTCACTCACCGATCCCATGATATGGGCATGCCCGAAGTCGAAACATATGCCCACATCGTCGAAATGAGCCGCCCGAATCATCTCCACCAGCCGGTCCGGCGTGGAAAGTTCGTTCGGAATATTCTCCAGCAAAATTCGCACTCCCAGCGGCTTCGCGAAGGCTCGTAAGTGCTCGATCGAAGTCATTGCCGATTCGAACTTCTTCTCGCTGAACTCTTCATTGGGCACGCCCAAATGCTGTATCAGAAAGCGAAATGGAATTTGTTCCGCAATCTCAAGAGCCCGCTTTACTTCGTCCATGGCCTGCACCAGCCCTGCCCGGTCGGTGGACGCCAGGTTGATCGGCGGAGATCCCGCGCGCCCCCATTCATAGTCTGCATAAAGCGGCGAGTGCACGGAATACAACGGCACGCCGCTGCCCCGGAACCATTCCGCAATCTCCTTAACGTGGGCCTTGCGATTGGCGTAGTCGAGATGCTGCCGCGCCGCGAAGATCTCGATCGCTTGCACGCCGCTGCGGGTTAGCCCATCCAAGATCCCCGGATGCAACCGCTCCCGCACATATAAATAAGTCGAGACCGCCTTCAACATGCCCGATCCTTGTTCAACATTGCTGATTGATGATAGATGATTGGTGATTGTCGATTGATGATTGTTGACTTGAAGCCGCGAGATCGCTGATTTTGATTTTCAATCAAAACAATAGTCATCAGCCATTATCGCTTCACCTAGTACCCGACTGCCTTCCCGCTGTTCCGGTAGTCGCTCGCACCCAGCCGCTCGCCTGTCTTCGCGTCAATTGCAATGCACTCCGCATCGCTCCAATAGGGAACAACGCTCTCGTCGTCGTGCAGACCGAACTCTACCTTATATCCCATCGTCTGCAATCTCTTCACCGTGTCCGGTGAAAACCACTGTTCCACGTTCAAAACGTCCGGCAACCATTGATTATGAAAACGTGGAGCATCCACCGCTTCCTGAATATTCATTCCATAATCCACCACGCCCATCAAAACATTCGCCACGGTCGTAATAATCTTCGAACTCCCCGGCGATCCCAGCACTAACAAGGTCTTATCACCATGCACCACGATCGTCGGCGTCATCGATGACAGCGGCCGTTTCCCCGGCCCAATGGCATTGGCCTCGCCCTGAATCAGTCCGTCCAAATTCGGCACACCCGGCTTGGATGAAAAATCGTCCATTTCATCGTTCATCAAAAACCCCAGGCCATCCACCGTTACCCTCGAACCAAACCAATCGTTAATGGTCGTTGTTACCGCCGCCGCATTCCCTTCCGCATCCACCACGGAGTAGTGCGTCGTGTGCGGCGCCTCATGATTCTCGACAGGCTGCGGGTGCGCCGCCGCATATTCTTCCAACTCGCTAAAAATCGCAGGCCGCTTTAAATCTTTACTCGCAGTCGCATTTTCAGAGTGAATCGTCTCCCGCCACGCCTCGGCATATTTCTTATCGATCAACTGCGCCACCGGAATTTTCGCGAAGTCCGGATCGCCCATGAATTCCGCGCGATCAAAAAACGCCCGCCGGAAAGCTTCCGTAGTGAAATGAATCGACTCCGCCGAGCGGTCTCCCAGCTTCGCCAGATCGTATCCTTCCACAATGTTCAACGACTCTATCAGCACCGTTCCGCCCGACGACGGCGGCGGCGCACTAATCACCTCAAAACCTCGATAGGTTCCCCGGACGGGCTCGCGCTCCTTCACTTCGTACTGAGCTAGGTCTTCAGCCGTGATCAGACCTCCGCCCTTTTTCATCGCGGCCGCAATTTCCCGCGCCATCGCTCCATGATAAAAATCATCCGGCTTCGCTGCGATACGCTCCAGCGTCCGCGCCAACTCGGGCTGCCGAAAAATCTCTCCCGGCCGATAATAATTTCCACCTCGCTGAAAAATGCGCCGGGACTCTGCAAACTCGCTCAAATGTTTGTCGTGCAGATCCTGCACCTCGCCCCAACTTAGAGCATATCCCTCCCGCGCCAACCGTATCGCCGGAGCCATCACCTGCTTCAGCGTCAGCTTGCCATAGCGCTGCTCCGCATAAACCATGCCCGCCACGGATCCCGGCACGCCAATCGACTTATAACCAATCTCACTCGCGCCTTCGATCACATTGCCTTGCGCATCCAAAAACATCTCGCGCGTGGCCGCCGCCGGAGCCTTCTCTCGATAGTCGATGAAATGCGTCTTCCCATCGGCCATCCGCACCAGCATGAATCCCCCGCCGCCTATATTCCCCGCGGGAGAATGCACCACCGCCAGCGCGAACCCCGTGGCTACCGCCGCATCCACTGCGTTCCCGCCGGCCTGCATTACCTCGACTCCAGCCTTTGAGGCCAGTTCATGAATGCTAACCACAATCCCGTGCTGCGCGTGCAGGGGTTCCACGTTCGCGAGCGCCGTCGTCGCCAGCGCCGCCAACAACAAGACAATCAATGATTTATGCCGGAATCGCATCGGATCGATAGGTATCCAGCCACGCAGGGACTATTGAGGCTAGCCGACCGCAGCAAGCAGAGTCAAATCGCCCTCCCCTCCCGCTCACCAATGCTCCCAGGCTCAGGCTCTACGATTTCTTCTTGGATGAATGTTTGGACGACCGCTTGGCAAGTTTTGCCCTCGCAGAAGCCTTCCTTAGCTTCTTCGGCGCATTCGCCGCCACCATCTCATACGACTGCCGTATCAATTCCCGCAACTCATCCCAGCGCACCGCGTCCAACCGGTCCAGCATCACCCACTTGTAACGCCCCACATACGGCGCCGGACGGATATCCTCGCGCTCAATCAATTCGGAAAATGTCTCGGCCATACATTTGAAACACACTCGAGGATGATCCAACCCCAGCATGACGAAGATCTTTCCCCCAACTTTGAAACAAAGATCGTCGCCCCACTGCAAATTCTCTTTAGCCTCGGAAAACGTAAGGCAAAATTCGCGGATCATCTCTGCATTCATTTCATTCAATTGTGAATCCGATGCCCAATCCAATCAACCGAAATCGGCAAGGAGAAAGGAAATGCAAGCCCGCACTCCGAGGCCGCATGAAGCAGAAAAAAGTGATCAGCGGGAAGCGATAAGTGACCAGCAAGAGCCCTGGCCACCGTTTCCCCCTGTGTTCCTCCGTGTTAAAGGTTTTAGTTCTTGCTCAACTCCTTCTTGCTCAGTTTTCTGATGACAGTCACCTTGCTGTAAGCCACGCGAAATCCCAGCCTCTCGCAGTTCCGTTGCGAAGCCGATCCGCCCTGGGTGACTACCACCGCATACTCGCAGCCTGCCTCCACTGCCGCCGCAAGCCGTGCATGCAGCAGTGCCGTCTGCAGCCCGCGCCGCCGAAAGTTAGCAGCCGTCCCCGCCCCACATAGCGCGAGCGCGCGATGCTCCGGAATCACCAATCCAACCCCGCAAGCTGCCGTTTCCCCGCCTAACGAAGCCGCGAACATCGCCGCTCCCTCCATCTGATAAATCGGCGACAGCAAGTTTCTGTACGCTTCGGGAGCGCCATCCGGAAAGAATGCTCGCACCACGATTCCACCCAACTCCGCCGCTTCTTCCGGCCTTCCCCGCCGAATCTCACAACCCGCGGAAGGGCTGGGAAACTTCTCCCCCGGCTGCAATTCCCGGCACAAAACATTGTTCATCTCCGCAATGCCGTAACCTCGTTCCTTCACCATCTCAAACACAGAGGAATCGTGCAGCGGACACAAATCCACCTGCGACGGAGCCTTGTGCGCACGGTAGAACTGCTCCACCCGATCCAGATCCTCTGCCTTAAACTCGCACTCCAAGCCCAAACCTGTCGCCCGCCCTATCGGCGAGCCCAGTCCCGCAAAAATCATGTGCCCGCCACAAATCGCTTCCTCCGCCGCTCCAATCTCTGGCCGCATCTTCTGAAACACTCGCGCATACAAAACCTGCGGCATCTCCTCGCAAGCCTCAAAACGGCGCGCCAATCCCTTATCCACAAATCGCATGTCAGTAATCCTTTCTGGTTATTAAGAGAGGTTGTCCAATAGACAGAAAACATGTGGAAGCGAACGCGCACACTTCCGGCGCATCTTCGCTCACACAGCAATTGCGGATTTAGCGAGCAGCAGTCATAGGCAGGACTTAAAACTACTTCTCCGGCTCCAGGTTTTCAATCAAAATCAACGCCAACATCAAGAAAATTCACAATACCCGCGCAAAAAATCCAAGTAGCGAGGCTCCACGCTGAGAGCTGAAAGCCGACAGCTAAGAGCTGCTTCTCACACCTGCTCCCGCGCCTCGCCCAGCGCCACATTCACTTCCATCTTTCGTTTGCTGCGGTAAATCGTGATCTTCACGCTATCGCCTGCGCGATGGTTGTTCATGATCTGCGCCAGGCCTTGTTCGTCCTCGATTTTTTCCCCGTCGATGGCGACAATCAAATCCCCACCCAGCATAATCGGAGTATTTCCCAGATACGCCCGCTCGCTCCCGCCCCGCAGCCCCGCGCGATCCGCCGCGCTGCCCGGCACTACTTGCACAATCAGCAAACCATAATCGGCGGGAAGCCCCATCTCATCCGCCAATTCCGCGCTGATCGGAATCGTGCTCACACCCAGCGCGGGACGCTTCACTCGCCCCACAGTCATCAAATCGTTAAGCACCGCCTTGGCCGTATTGATCGGGATCGCAAAACCAATGCCCGCATTCTGCCCAACGCTCGAGAGAATCATCGCATTAATGCCAATCACTTCTCCGTGCCCATTCAGCATCGGCCCGCCCGAATTCCCCGGATTGATCGCGGCATCCGTTTGAATCGCGTCTTCAATCGTCGCCCCACTCGGCTCCCGCACCGGACGGATCGAGCTCACAATCCCCCGTGTCATCGTCCCCGCCAGCCCAAACGGATTGCCGATCGCATACACTTTCTGCCCTACTTGCAAATTTCGCGAATCGCCCAACACCGCCGGAACCAGGTCTGTCGCCTTAATCTGAATCACCGCCAAATCGTGCGCCGGATCGCTCCCCACCACCGTCGCCTTATATTTCTTGCGATTGTGCATCGTCACTTCCACCTGCTGCGCATCCTCAATGACGTGGTAGTTCGTCAGGATGTGCCCATCCTTATCGATCACGAATCCCGACCCTTGCCCCTCCTGCGGCACCGCTCCATAAAAGAAGTCGAATTTCATCGCCCGCGAAGTCACGTTCACCACCGACGGAATATTCTTCCGGTAGATAAGGATATTGTTCTGCTCTTCACTGTCGAGCGCTTCACTGCCGGAAGCCTCCGTAATCTCCAGTTGCGGAGCATGCGTCAACGCTGTGCGGCTCAACCAATCGGTCGAATGAAGCTGCCCCAGTCCCGAATTTGATCGCCAGGTCGTGAAATAGAAAAACGCACCGGCAATCACCAGCGCAAACATCGCAGTTCGTAGGATTCTCATAACGTACGGGCCGAAAGGTAATTGAAAACGGCCCGTATCCATTTTAACGTGCGCCCCGGCAAAATGTTCCGTGGCAACCCGCCCGAAGGTAGCGAGGGAAATGCGGGTGCCCCACGTATGAGCCCTCCACCCGAAATCTTGTCATTCCGACGCGCGAGCGAAGCGAGACAGGAGGAATCTGCTTCCAGTCGGGAGCAACCAACGCACTGTCATCCTGAGCCCCGCGCCCTTTGCGGGGCGAAGGACGACCTATGCACTTTTTGGGGTCGCGTGGAAGGGGGAAATCCGCTGATCACGGTTATTGCGCCTGCCCACTCTGCCACGTTCTTTGCAGCAATATCCTGCCCTAAGCGGAGTCGAAGGGGTGGGGATTTCGACCTTCTATCGCCCCACGCATGAGCCCTCCACCCGAACCTGTCATTCCGACGCGCGAGCGAAGCGAGACAGGAGGAATCTGCTTCCAGTCGGGAGCAACCAACGCACTGTCATCCTGAGCCCCGCGTCTTTTGCGGGGCTCAGGACCTCTGCACTTTTTGGGGTCGCGTGGAAGGGGGAAATCCGCTGATAACGGTTATTGCCCCTGCCCCACTCTTGCCTCGTTCTTTGCGGCAAGATCCTGCCCTGAGCGAAGTCGAAGGGGTGGGGGATTTCGACCTTCTATCGCCCCACGCATGAGCCCTCCACCCGAACCTGTCATTCCGACGCGCGAGCGCAGCGAGACAGGAGGAATCTGCTTCCAGTCGGGAGCAATCAACGCACTGTCATCCTGAGCCCCGCGCCCTTTGCGGGGCGAAGGACCTATGCACTTTTTGGGGTCGCGTGGAACGGGGGAAATCCGGTGATCACAGTTATTGCGCCTGCCCCACTCTTGCCTCGTTCTTTGCAGCAAGATCCTGCCCTGAGCGAAGTCGGAAGGGGTGGAGATGTTGACTTCCGGTTCGGCCCACCTGTCATTCCGGCGCGCGAGCGAAGCGAGACAGGAGGAATCTGCTTTCGCCAGAAAGGCTCCTTCCAGCCAGCGCGCTGCACCATTTTAGCGACTCCGTCGTAGGCTGACTTTCCGCGTAGCATGAATCGCACGTATGCAGCTGCACGACAAGGTCGCGAAGCTTAGGAGGGCTCGCCTCAAAACAGGCACCTCCTCGGTGCCGGACTCATTCCAGGGCGTGACGAAAACCCGCATACGGCAAGTGCTTCGCCTGATAGACCTCGGTCAGAATCCAGATATTGTTGACACAGTCTTCGCACTGCTCGACGATCAGACCGAGAGCTTGTTTTCTAACGCCCCTGAGGCGGCGCGATTCAGCAGCGGCGCCACGACAGACCTGCTGCACTCCTCTTTGCAGTTATTCAGCGTTATCCGAAGAGATTGGGAAAGACTAGGCTCTACTTCAAAGGCCGTGACATTGATCTCTCTGGGCTTGCGATTCCGACGACACATCGCATGGACAAACGCGGCCGTTAGCGTTCCAACGCCAGCCCCAGCATCAAGAAGATTCACGGCGCTGGGTATGTTCCCGAACTGTGACGCCATGAATCTTGCGACACTGGAAGGCGTCATGAATTGCCCCAGCTTGCCTCGCCGGGAATCATCCAGCGTCGTAGAAACCTTCATGCGATCGAGATCCACCATTGTGAGCAGATCCGCCGATCCTTCCAGTCTTTCTACATGCATGGTGGTTCGCCTCAGCTTGTCGGTCGAAAGCCTAATATCGCAGATACAGCGCACCGATAACATTAATAAATTCTAATAATAGACCTTGGAGCACGGCGTTCCTGCTTGACTGTCCACTCGTGCGCTTTTCCACACCCCTCCTGTCCACCTAACCTTGCCCAGCTTTCCGCACTACGAAATACTCACCCATAGGGGATAAAGTTGAAGACCCTAACCCATGTCCCTCCAAGATTTTCCCTCTAACTCATTGCACCGCATAGATCAAATCGCAAAATCCCGCCAATCCCATGATTCCAATAGATCGTGGGGGAGGGGGTAGGAGATCACCATGGCAAACTACCCCAGTCGCTGTCACCACATCAAAGTCAATGGCACTCAGTGCGGTTCGCCCGCCCTGCGCCGCCACACGCTCTGTTACTTCCACCAGCGCCATCACGAAGAGAGCATCGCTCTCAATACTGATCGTCTAAAGAATGCCCGCGCCAGTCGCCGTAACGTCACCATCGACTTGCCCGTGCTCGAAGACGCCAATTCTATCCAGATCTCTCTCATGCAGATCATGCGTCTCATCATCACCGGCCAAATCGATGCCAAAACCGCCGGCCTCCTGCTCTACGCCCTGCAAACCGCCAGCGCCAATCTGCCTCGCACCAACTTTTCGCCCTACGAGCGCAATGTCGTTCTCGATCCTGAAACTGTCGGCCAAACTCCTCTGGGAGGTTACATTTGGCAAGATTCCGACTTCGTCGGAAACGAAAAAGAACAGGACGAGGCCAAAGTTAAAATCGTAGAGAAAGGGCGAGCGGTGCGCCTGGCCAAAGTAGGAGTGGAGGAAGTGGAGGAAGACGCGCGTTCTTCAGCAGTCCATACACAACCACGAAGCGACGCACCCCAGGCCGCGCCACCTGTGCCCAAACGCCCGCCCGAAAATGTCGACATGAACGAGGTCCGAAAAAATATCACTCGCCAAATCAAGCAAGCCCTCCCCGCCATCGCCGCCGCGGTAGCGCATAAGGCCAACGGCGGCAGGAGCGCCTGAGCACTTTAGAGAATGAGCACTGAGAGGATGAAGGATTCCTGAAAATATCGGCCAGAATCGCTCCTGCACGATGCGACATCCAATTAGCTCCTACATCAAACATTTGGAGCGAATATGTCGATCCGGCCGGTGAAACACCTGATTCAATCGAAGCCCACTCTGGAGGGCGCGGGAGTGCATCTCCGCCGCGCTTTCGGGTTCGGAAATACTAAGGAGTTCGATCCGTTCCTTTTGCTTGATGATTTCCGCAACGACGTGCCCGAGGATTATCTCGCGGGATTTCCCTGGCATCCTCATCGCGGAATCGAAACTGTCACGTATGTGCTGGCGGGAACCGTCGAACATGGCGACAGTATGGGAAATCACGGCGCCATCGCCGCCGGCGACGTGCAGTGGATGACGGCCGGCAGCGGAATCATTCATCAGGAAATGCCCAAGGGCGATGCGACCGGACGTATGCACGGATTTCAGTTGTGGGCGAATCTCCCGTCAAATCTGAAGATGACGCCGCCGCGATATCAGGAAGTGAAGGCGCTCGATATCCCTGAAATCAAGGATGACGACGGAACTCACGTGCGCGTGGTCTGCGGAAGTTTCTGGGGAAAGAAAGGCCCGGTCGATGGCATCGCGGCCGATCCGATTTATTTGGATGTATCGGTGGCTCCCGGGAAAAGAAAGACCCTGCCCGTTGAAACCACTCGGCACGCTTTTGCTTACATTTTTGCTGGTTCGGGAAAGTTCTGTAACGCATCGGGACCGCTCTCGGTGCCAACCGAAGGGGTGAAGTGGCTCGATACAGCGCCCCCGGTTGAGGCCGACAACCGGTCGCTGGTGGTTTTTGATCGCGGCGATGAAGTCACGGTGCAAGCTGGAGAGGATGGCGTGCGATTCTTGCTGGTCTCCGGAAAGCCGCTGGAAGAGCCTGTGGCGTGGTACGGGCCAATCGTAATGAATACTCAACAGCAGTTGCGTCAGGCTTTCGAAGAACTCGAGCAAGGCAAGTTTTTAAAGCAACCGTGAGTGCAGCGAAGGGAAGTTTATTTAGAAGACAAGGATTCGGCGTCCATCTCTGCCACCACCGAGGGAAACGCCGCCATAACCTCGGTTCCATTTCCGTTGGAGTGAATCTCAAAGCGGCCGCCCAGTTGTTTCACGCGCTCGCGCATACCCTGAATACCCACTCCAGTTCGCGCTCTGGCTGGCGAGCGTCCATTCTTCGAAGCGGGCATGCCGCGCCCATTATCCTGAATCTGCAAACAAATTTCCTCCGCATCGCGCAGCACGGAAATACGCGCCTGATCGCTCCCGGAGTGGCGGTGTATGTTGGTCAGGGATTCCTGCACGATGCGGAAGATCGTCATTTCCATATCGCCCGGAAGCCGGCCAATTTCCGGCGCAACGTCCAGCTTAACGTCGATCGTGCTGCGCTGCGTGAAACCTTCCACGTACCATTGCAACGCAGAACTGAGACCGGCTTCGTCCAGCAACGGCGGGTGCAGCAAATACGATAAGGTACGCAGCTCTTTGGATAACTGGTCGACCAGGCCCAGGCTCTCCACAATACCCTTCTCGAACTCAGAGTCACATTGCGCAGCGGTTCGCAAAGGCGCCAAATTCATCTGTAATGCGACGAGAATCTGGCCCGCGCTGTCGTGCAGGTCGCGGGCGATGCGGCGGCGTTCTTCATCCTGAATCCGCAGCAGGCGGCCGGAAAGTTCGCGCACCGTTTCCGTCTGCTCGATCAACGCTTTGTTCTTTTCTTCCAGCTCTTCGGTACGCTGCTTGACGCGGGCTTCGAGTCTTTCGCGGAGTTCTTTCTGTTCAGTGATGTCGCGCGCGATTTTGGATGCGCCGATCACCTTCCCGTTTCCATCGATGACGGGTGAAACCGTAAGAGAAATCGCAAGCCGGCCGCCTGTCTTGGTCTGGCGAACAGTTTCGAAGTGATCGATGCGCTGGCCATTGCGCAGCCGGGAAATGATTTCTTTCTCTTCCCCTTGCAGCTCTGGCGGGATGATGAGGGTAATCGGCTGGCCGATCGCCTCCTGAGCTGTGTATCCGAAAATGCGCGCAGCTCCGGTATTCCAGCTCATAATGGTTCCGTTGAGGTCCTTAGAGATAACGGCATCGTCCGAGGATTCGACGATGGCAGCGAGCTTGAACAGGGCTTCTTCGCCTTGCCGGCGACGGTTGATATCTTCGATCACCGTAATGAAGTGCTTTAGGTTTCCGCTTGTGTCGCGCACGGCGGAGACCGTCAATTTAATCCACACTTCCGATCCATCTTTGCGGATGTAGCGCTTGTCAGTCGAATAGTGGTCCAGAGCGCCGGACTTTATCTTTTCCGCATGGGCCAGGTCGGCTTCCAGATCCTCGGGATGAGTGAGATCATGGAATGTCATCCTCAACAATTCGTCTTTGCTGTAGCCGGCGATCTGTACAAACTTTTCGTTCAGTCGCAAGAAGCGTCCGCTGGAGTTCACATGCGCGATTCCAATCGCCGTGAGCTCGAAGGTGGAACGATAAAGTTCTTCACTTTCGCGGAGGGCCTGCTCAAAGGTTTCGCTCCGCTGCAGGATTTCCTTCGAGTCCATGGGAGTGAGTTTGACGGGAGGGGAAACCGCATCGAAAAATGGCTGATGCCGGGAAACGCTTTCCAAAGCGGTAAGCAGGTCGCGGGCAATCGAGGACTTAACCACATATCCGCGAGCCCCTGCTTTGGAAGCCTGGCGAATCATCTCCGCGGAGTCATGCTGGCTAAGGATCAAAATTTCGCAGTCGGGCAGAGCTGTTCGTATAAGAGGGGTGGCTTCCAGTCCATTGAGACGCGGCATGCTGACATCCATGACGATGACGTCAGGCGACAGTAGCGTAGCCTTTTCGACCGCGTCTTGCCCGTCGACGGCTTCGCCACAGATTTCGTACTTCGAATCGCTCAGGATGAGGGAACGAACGCCGCGGCGGACGACTTCGTGGTCATCGACGATCAGTACCCGCATTTCATGTCCTCGATACTCAGGCCGGAGAGATCCAATCGTCTACCTTTGCTGACGGGTTAGGCGGGTTAACGAAACAGCACTGCAGATAAAACGCTCTTGATTGTACAAAATCCGATTGCGGCCACGTATACAGTGGATCGTGTAGGAAGAGGCCCGAATCAACCTCTATCAATCTGCGACCTTACAGGCTATACGGTTCTGAAGGCTTTTCAAAGTTATTGAAATGGAACTCACGCCAAACTTGCGCCACCTGTTGCCGAGTCTGGTCCAGCGATTTGGAGTTATCAATGACATAATCGGAGGCAGCGATCTTCTCTGCCTCCGATAGCTGTGCAGCCATGCGGCGCGCAACCTCTTTGCGGGCAGTTTCTATATCAATTTTTTGCCGAGAAGCGAACCGGGCCACGCGCTGTTCATCGCTGCAGGTGACCACCACCAGACGGTCGAATTGTTTCGCGGCCCCAGCCTCGAGGATAAGCGCCGCTTCAACGATCGCGATGGCCTGGGGATCGGCGCGGCCAACCGTGTTCATCCATACCTCCTGTTTGCGCAGGACTTCGGGGTGCACGATCCGGTTCAACTCGTCCACCCGCGACGGCTTTGCGGTGGAGGAAAAACGCTTGGGACCGAACACCGCTTCAGCGAGCTTGGCGCGATTCACGGTCATATCAGGATTGAGAATCGAAGCACCGAAATGGCGCACAACTTCCGTGTAGACAGGCTGTCCGGGTGACATGAGTTCGTGCGCGATGCAATCCGCCTGCACAAGATGGGCGCCCAATGCCACAAACATTTCGCCTACAACACTTTTGCCGGAAGCAATCGCACCGGTGAGGCCGACTTTCAGCAATGCGCCTCCGGAGAAGCTTTCACCGCAGAGCCACAAAACAGAGCAGAGAAAGCAGAGGTCGAAGAACTTTCTGGCGTCCTTTGTTTGGATTTTTTTCGTACCGACGCGCTTCTGTAGTGAGAGTCTTTCATTTGCTCGAAAGTTCCCGGACGCGGTCGCCACGGCGCATTCTGGCGGCTTTTACCGTATTAGACATCAACATGGCAATAGTGAGTGGACCCACTCCGCCGGGAACGGGAGTCAGCGCCCCTGCCACTTCGGCGACTTCCGGATGTACATCGCCGGCTAGCGTCGATCCTTTGCTGCGAAAAGTTTGCTCGCGCTTGGCATTGCCCGCAAAAAGCCTTTCGAACTCGTTCGGGCTCGTAACCTGGTTCATGCCGACGTCAATCACGGTGGCGCCAGGCTTCACAAAGTCACGTCTGATCATTCCAGCACGTCCGATTGCGGCGATCAAAATATCGGCGCGGCGGCATACGCCTGATAGATCGTGCGTCTTGGAATGACAGACGGTTACGGTGGCGCTGGCATTGATCAACAGCATGGCCGCAGGTTTGCCCACGATATCGCTGCGGCCCACCACCACCGCTTCTTGTCCAGCAATTACAATCTGACTCCGCCGCAAGATCTCGATCACGCCCGCTGGTGTGCAGGGCACCAAGCCGGGACGCTGGGTCGAGAGAAACCCAACGTTGACAGGGTGAAAACCGTCTACATCTTTTGCAGGATCGACCGCGAAGAGCACTTTTTTCGAATCGACTTGCGGGGGCAGCGGCAACTGAATGAGGATTCCATCGATCTCGTCACGACGATTCAGGTCATGGATTAATTCAAGCAGAACGGCCGTGCTTATGTCTTCGGAAGGAGCGTGCTGCTCACTGTAAATACCGACTTCTTCGCAGGCTTTGACCTTGCCGCGCACATAAACCTCAGAAGCCGGATTGTGGCCCACCAGGACAACCGCCAGTCCGGGACGCACCCCAGCGGCCGCCATGGCCTTCACTTCGGAGGCGACTTCCCGTCGAATATCGCTGGCGATACTGGTACCGTCGAGAATTTTTGCAGACATAAGCTTGCTTGGCTCAGATTCTATCGCAAGACCCGAAAGAACCAAGCCTCGCAGCCACCAAGACTTGCGCAACGAGCAATCCAGAGCGTTCCAAAACGGGCAACGCCAAGCCTACTTTTTGGGCTTCTTCTTCATGCAGACATGCAGACTCCGGGTTGTGTCGTACAATGCCTCTCATGATTGCCAAGGAGTTGCTGGAAATCTTGGTGTGCCCAGCCTGCAAGCAGGCGCTTGAATATCGACAAAATCCCGAGACTCTGAAGTGCACGCAATGCCATCGCGTCTATGCGGTGAGGGATGACATTCCAATCATGCTGATCGATCAGGCAACCATCGAAAAAGTTTGAGACTGCTGCTTGGGCAGCACGACTCGACCAGCCTGACTCGATCAACCTGACTCGATCAACCTGACTCGCCCCGCTTGTCTCGCCTCGGCCTGACTCCTCGATCTCACCGAGGAAAACTTCTACCAATCTTTACACTACTTTGCTCGATAAGGCTGTATTGTCTTTTGTCAGTCTCATAAAGGGGTGATGTCTCGGCGACATTCCGGACCGAAATGACACTCCGTGTCAACTTTGAGACCGAAGACTACACCCTAGACCTTACCGAATGAGCGGAAGTCTGTTAGGTTGTCTGCAACTTCCGATGGATGTAGGGGTTTGCAAAAGTTAAAGATCCCTTCTTTATGAAGGATGAAGCGGCAGGATAATTGCATGCAACTTGATTGGCTGCCGATGAGTCTAATGGGTAATTGTGGTAGGCAGGTCGGAGTCGGAGGTGATGACGGCCATGATTGATGACGAAATGATGAACGAAATGATGAACGACAGGATTCTCGGCGGTCTGATCAGCAATGATCGGAACAAGAACGACAAAGACAGGTTCACGACAACGGAGCTTGCCGCGTTGCGCAGTGACTTGCTGCAGGGCGGCATGATCGATTCTTACGAGGCTGCCGAGTTGTTGCAAGTTTTCCTGATGGGCCGCGGTTACGGAGTATCGCCAAAAGACGCTCTGGACGCCGCCGGGCGCGTGGAGATGGCGGGCTGCGCCTTGCCGGTGCTGCAATACGAACTGGAGCATCTGGCGATGGTGATGTGAATTTCCTATTTACCGAAGAGCGGGCATTCGTGCCCGCTTTTTCCTTTCCGCATCCTCTTTAAAATAAAAGGCTTTGTTCGATTTGAGTGGTACTCTCCGAGCTTTTCGTAACCCCTGAGCGACGTCTGCTTCCGGCGGCCCCAACAACCGCTGCCTCATAATTGGCATCCATAACGTGCTTTTTCCTTCGAGAAATCCTTCGAGAAAGCCGATCTTTATGAATGCCTCATCGTCTAAATTCCAGTACTCGTGTAGGTTTCTTGGCCTCGGTCTGGCGGTGGCAGTAGTCGCAGTGTTAGCTGGTTGCGGTTCGAACAATTCCTCTACCAGCCCCACTTCGCCTACTTCGCCCACTCCACCGACTGCTCCCGACGTAACAATCACGCTGAACCAGACCACCATCAGCGTTGCGCCTGCCTCCACTACGCAATTCTCGGCCACGGTCAAGGGCAGTTCAAACACCAGCGTCACTTGGTCGGTGAACAAGGTGACCGGGGGAAACTCCACCATCGGTACCATCACTTCGGCAGGAATCTACACCGCGCCATCGCAAACCGGAAACTACACGGTGACCGCCACCAGCGTGGCCAACACGGCAATGAGCGCCAATGCTACGGTCACGGTGGGCGCGCTAGCGATTACGCCTGCCTCCGTACTCCTTGCGCCCAGCGCCACGCAGCAGTTTACGGCTCCGGTGGAGGGCTTTTCGAATTCGTCGGTGAACTGGTCGGTGGACGGCATCGCAGGTGGAAATTCATCCGTAGGAATGATCAGCGCCACCGGGCTTTACACCGCTCCGACGGCCACCGGAGGCCACACCATCACCGCCGCGAGCGCCGCGGATACCTCCGTCACGGCCAATGCCGCGGTCACGGTGACCACAATTTCGGTGTCGCCTGCGACCGCGATGTTGATGGGGAACCAACAGCAGCAATTCACGGTGACGATGCCGGGAGTATCGAATCCGACGATTACCTGGTCGGCCACGGGCGGAACAATTTCTTCCAGCGGTCTTTTCGTTGCACCGTCGCTACCCGGACCCTACGCGGTGACTGCCAGCGATTCGACTCTCTCGGGAACTTCGACCGTCTCAGTTTTTACCTTCTCAATTTCTCCGCCGTCCTCCACCGTCGCTCCCGCTGGGACGTTAACCTTCAATGCGTCGCTTGTAGGATTGTCGAATGACGCCGTCACGTGGTCCGTAGACGGGGTTGCCGGCGGCAACTCGACGAGCGGGATGATCACTTCCTCTGGCGTTTACACCGCCCCCTCGACGATTGGCCCGCACACTGTAAGCGCGACCAGCGTGGCGGATTCCGCCTACAGCGTTTCAGCGGGAGTCACCGTAATTAATGTTGCACAATCGGCAGTGCTCACCTATCACAATGACGACGCCCGGGATGGCGCGTATCAGGAAGAAGTGACGCTGACGCCGCAAAATGTGAACTCGACGCAGTTTGGAAAGCTACTGGCGTATCCGGTCGATGGGCAAGCTTATGCTCAGCCGTTGTATGTGGCAGGGCTCAGCATTGCGGGTGGAACACACGACGTGGTTTTCGTGGAGACGCAGAACAACAGCGTGTATGCATTCGATGCGGATTCCACGTCTTCCCAGAATGCACAGACTTTTTGGCACGTAAATCTGGGTCCATCGGTCTATAAGGGCGATATCACAGGCGTGAATCCCAATGTGGGGATTCTTTCAACACCGGTGATCGATTCGACCACCAATACGATGTATCTGGTGGTCGAAACATCGAACACGGGCCCGAACTTTACTCCATTTTTCCTGCATGCCCTTGACATAACTACCGGCGCCGAAAAATTTGGGGGTCCGGTCCCAATCAATGGCAGCGTTCCCGGGACGGGCCCAGACAGCGTCAACGGAATCGTAACCCTCGGAAACGACTGCTATCAGCGCATGGGGCTGGCTCTAAATCCAGTCACGAACTACATCTATCTACCATTCGGAAGCTGTGATCACGGCTGGGTGTTTGCGTATGACAAGACGAGCTTGCAACAGATCAACATATTCAACGATACCCCGGACTGGCAAGGCGGCGGATTCTGGGCCAGCGGCGGAGCTCCGGCGATCGACGATACGACCGGAAATTTATACTTGATGAGTGGAGTCGATTTTGGAGATCAAAGCACAACTGTGACGATGTTATATAACGACTCGTTCCTGTTCTTGGACCCCAACGCACTAACCGTGACCAGTTTCTTCACTGCAGATGACAACTACAATCTGGCGGTCTTGGACGCCGACCTGGGCAGCGGATCAAATATCCTGGTCCCGGCAAATTCGACCTATCCCTTGATAACGATTGGCGGAGGAAAAGATGGCAATGTATTCGTGGTTAACCCGCTCGATATGGGAGGGTTTAACGCCACGAGCAACAATGTGATCCAAACCACGCAGATCTGCACCAACGGCTACAATAATATTTTCTCGACGCCCGTGTATTGGAGCGGCAACAGCACGATTTACTATCACTGCGATAGCAGTGTGATCAGTGCATACGGCTGGGATGCGAGTAGTGCGCTGATGTCGGGAGTAACGTCGAAGGGGACGACAGTTTTCAAGACCCATGGAGCGACCCCCTCGCTTTCCTCCAACGGCGCGGCGAACGGAATTATCTGGGAGATCGACAACTCTAACTATAGCTACAGCTTAGGGGTGCCGCAGGGTCCGTCGATTCTGTACGCTTACGACGCTACAAATCTGGCTACGGAACTCTATGACAGCTCGCAGAACTCTACTCGCGATACGGCTGGCCAGGCGCTGAAATTCACTGTGCCGACCATCGCTAACGGGAAAGTTTTTGTTCCGACGTCCACAGAGTTGGACATCTACGGTCTGCTAACGCAATAAAAATCGCAGGAACGATCGTGACATGAAAATCGGGAGCCGTTGCATTTCGCAATGGCTCCCGATTTTTTTTGCCGCCTTTTGGAAATTCCGTTTCAGCCTTCAGGCTTCTCGACTTCAGCCTTCGGTCCCAGTGGTTGCATTGCGCACGTCGGAAAACTTGCTGCGGACGCGGTCACCGATGTCCTGAACTTTTTCACCGATCTGGCCGCGCAATTCTTCGCCGCTGGCCGGAGCCAATAACATCGCAACACCCACTCCCACTCCTACGCCGGCTGCAAAAGTCAAAATGTTGCGGAGTGTGTGATCCTCTTCGCCATAAAAATCGCCGGCCCGGTCGCGCAAATTGGAGACGCGATCGCTGGCTTCGTCGAAGGTATCAGACACGCGGTCTTTCACGTTGCTGGTAAAACTGTTGGTCTGATCGAGAAAATACACTGCCGTTTTGAGGATTGACTTGATTAAATCGTTCATGGAATCCACCTTTTTTCGTATCGCGAGATTTACCTATTTTGGTTAGTTGCCGGAAAGGACGGAATGGCTTGCGCCGAATGTGGAGATCGAGCAAAAAGTTTTGGTTGAGATCGCTTTCATACGTGTAGGGCACTTTCCCCGTCATGATTTCTTCCTTGCCTCGATCGTCGGTTATGGCGAATGCAACCCTGCACCGGCACGTACGCTACTCCGCCTCGGATAGTTCACCTTGAAAGTTCGCCTCGGAAAGTGAAAAACGCCGGAGCCTGGGATGCTGGGCTCCGGCGTTTTTGTTGAAGTTCAGCGCTACAAAAAATCACCTTCCTTGACTCACTCTTTACCGTCGGCGGCGGTGCAATCGTGTTCCAATTAGAGAAAGAAAAACGGCTACACAGAGGAATTTCGCTATGATTTCAGAAGATGCGGCAAAGCCCAGCATATGGGAAGACATTTATCGAGCAGCGGTTTTAGAGACCGACCATGGCAAGTTGGCTGAGAAAATCGAAGCGGCAAACGTGGTTATCTCGCAGCGTCTCGTAGAAATCGGCGCTGAAACCGGGCATGCGAAGGAGCGGCAGCGGCTGACGGACGCTTTACTTACAATCGACACGATCCGCCGAATCGAGTTCAAAGCTGCGGCCTGAAGCTTCGAACGGGCTTACGGTTACGCTCGGCCGCCGGCGCTTTGGCTCTGAAAATTCACTTCGACCAAACGCCGGTCTGCTTCAGAAACCTTGAACATGGACCGGGGCTTGAGATCCATAAAACTGGCAATAAAGACCTCCGGGATTTGCCCGATGCGAGTGTTGTAGGTGTTGACGTCATCGTTGAAGAATTCGCGCCGGTCGGCAATGCGTTCTTCCAATTCGCTGATGCGGGCCTGCAATTTCAGAAAGTTTTCATTGGCTTTGAGTTGGGGATAATTTTCCGCCACGGCGAAAAGCGCGCGCAGAGCGCCCGCCATCATCGCGTCAGCCTGCGCCTTTTGGCTAATGTTCGCTGCATTCATGGAAGCGGTTCGCGCCCGGGTTACGGCTAATAGCGTTTGTTGCTCGTGCTGCATGTATCCCTTTACCGTTTCGACGAGGTTGGGAATTTCGTCATGCCTCTGCTTGAGCAGTACATCAATGTTTGCCCATGCGCGGTCGTTCTCGTTACGCAGCCGTACCAGCCGGTTATAGAGAATTACCCCATAAACCAGAACGCCCACGGCAAACAAGAGAAGCGAAGCCTCCTGGATCATATTCCCGACCATGGTCAATTCACCTCCAATGAACAAGTGAAACAGGCTGCCGCCGGCAACGCAAGTAACCTGCGGGACGCAGATTCGAGGGTTTAGGAACCGTCTGATTTGGGAACCCTTGGTTTACGAACCATCGACGTTCATTGATTGAGACCAAATCCAGCGGTGAGGCATCCATACATGCAGTGGAGGTTTCTCATGTATGTCGTCGTTGGAGCAAGCGGAAATACCGGTAGTGTCGTAGCCAATCAGCTTTTAGCGCAAGGCAAAAAAGTACGAATCATCGGCCGGAATGCGGCTCACCTGCAACCTCTTTCGGCGAAGGGCGCCGATATAGTGCTCGCCGATGTAAGCGACGCAGCCGAACTGGTTCAGGCTTTTCAAAATGGCGAGTCCGCTTATGTCATGATCCCGCCGGACCCCGCCAGGGTTGACGTGCGCGATTTTCAAGGTCGAGTCACGGACGCCATCGCTATGGCCGTAGAGAAATCGGGAATTAAAAATGTGGTGGCTCTGAGCAGTATCGGAGCCGACCAGAAATCTGGAACCGGGCCCGTGGTCGGCCTTTACGAACTCGAGCAAAAACTCAATCGCATTCAGAACGTAAACGTTCTTTCTCTGCGTGCGGGATATTTTATGGAAAATGCGCTGGCACAGATCGGAGCAATAAAGATGATGGGTTCGGCCATTGGACCGCTTCGGCCCGATTTGAAGCTTGCCATGATCGCTGCCCGCGACATCGGTGTCGCCGCCGCCAATGCGCTCTTGCGCCTCGAGTTCCGCGGCAAGCAAACTCAAGAGCTTCACGGGCAGCGTGATCTGGATTACACCGAGGCCACTCGAATCATTGCCCAAGCGATTGCGAAACCCGATCTGAAATATATTCAGGGGTCCCGCGATCAGCTTCGTAAGGCAATGGTGCAAATGGGGATGTCCGATAATTTCGCGGGACTCATTCTCGAGATGTCGGACGCATTGAATTCCGGGCACATGAAGCCTCTCGAGGCTCGATCCGCCCGCAATACAACCCCTACTTCATTCGAAACCTTTGTCGCCGAATCATTCGTTCCGGCATACCAGCATCAGCAAGCCGCTTGAGAAAAGTGGTAGGTGCGTAATGACTTCTGATCGGCAGGCATTGCGAATACGACGGCCAATCAGTTGTAGGTCACGAATCGATATGAGGAATGCCGCTTGGGAATTGGCGAGGTGAATACTATGCCAACAAACGAGCGGCATCCTTGGCGTGGTAGGTGAGAATAATGCTTGCGCCCGCACGGCGGATGCTGAGCAGAGATTCCATCATCACTCGATCGCGCTCAATCCAGCCATTTCTGGCGGCGGCCTCGATCATGGCGTATTCGCCGGAAACTTGATAAGCAGCCAGGGGCAAGTCGAAACGATCGCGAGCCGCGGCGATCACATCCAGATAGGGCATGGCAGGTTTTACCATGATCATGTCCGCGCCTTCTTCGACGTCCAGTTCGATTTCGCGCATGGCCTCGCGTAAGTTCGCTCCATCCATTTGATAAGACCGGCGATCTCCGAATTGAGGAGCGGAATCGGCAGCTTCGCGAAACGGACCATAGAAGCCGGAGGCAAACTTCGCGGCGTAGGAAAGTATTGGAGTATTTTCAAAGTGCGCTTCGTCGAGCGCGCAGCGGATGGCGGCTACGCGGCCGTCCATCATGTCGGACGGGGCAATAATGTCGATGCCGGCGCGAGTAAGCGACACCGAAGTGCGGGCCAGAAGCTCGAGGCTGGCATCGTTGTCGATCTCGAATTGCGGCTGCGCAAAGCGAGCCGTAATCTCGGCGGCTGCGGCGTCGATTGCCTTGATTGTCTTTTTCTTTTCCTCTTCCGAAGCAACTGTGGAAACGCGCATCGCCGCGGCGCCCAGCGACAACGGTGCGGGCGACTGGCGTACGATGCCGCAATGTCCGTGGGACATGTATTCGCAAAGGCAGACATCTCCCATCAGAAGAAGGCCGGGAACTTCCCGCTTCATCGCGCGCGCCGCCTGCTGCACAATTCCTTGATCGGCCCACGCCCCGGTGGCGACGTCATCCTTTTTATCCGGCAGCCCGAACAGGATCACCGCCGGCACTCCGAGTGAATACACTTCGCGCGCTTCCTTTACCGCCTCGTCCACCGAAAGATTGAAGACACCTGGCATGGATCGAACTTCCTTGCGCACGCCTTCGCCCGGACAAACAAACATCGGGTAGACGAAGGAACTGGGTGTGAGCCGGGTTTCGCGCACCAGGTTGCGAAGCTGCTCGGTTCGGCGGAGCCGACGGAGTCGTGTAACGGGAAACGTCATAATCAGGATCGGTCTCGGGTGTTTCGCAACCGCGAACCACCTTCCATCCGCCTCATTTTAACAGGACGCACAGCCAGCGACGTGCGTGGCTCGAAGTTCCCCCAAAAGTGACAAAAGTAACCTGCCGGACTCCGAAGGATACCTATAAATCACCTCTACGATCCATAAAATGAGGGACGGATGAGTGTGCTCAAACAGAATCGCTGGTTTGCGCTGGCCGTGGGAGTGACAGTTGCGTTCGCGGCTGTGTCACTGGCCACCCCAAAAGGTGCCGCCCTGGCAGCGATTTCCGACCTAACTTATCTTTTTTTAATGCTCACCGTCGGAATCACCATGATGCGGAATGCGTGGACGACGCGTGGATCCGGCCGCCGTTTCTGGATCCTCATGGGCTCGGGATATCTGCTGTGGACGTGGGATGTACTGGCGTGGAGCTACTACGAACTCGTGCTCCGAAAAGCGGTCCCTGATCCCTGGTTCATGGATGTGGTTCTCTTTCTGCATCTGATTCCGATGATCGGGGCAATCGGATTGCGTCCGCATCGCACCGAAAATAATGGCAAATTTCACACGGGCACACTGGATTTCCTGCTGGTGCTCGCCTGGTGCGTGTTTCTTTACGCTTTTGTCGTGTTTCCGCCCCAGTATGTGAACTTAAATGCATCGCTCTACGACAATAATTTCGGCGCACTGTATCTGATGCAAAGCGCGGTGCTTATTATTGCGATGTCAATTGTAGCTGCGGGCGCCACCGACGGATGGAAGCGGCTCTACCGGAACCTGATGGCGTCGAGCGCAGTCTACGCGATCGCTTCGCAGGCGGTGAACTATGCCATTACACGCGACGCGTATTACACCGGCAGTCTTTACGATGTTCCTTTGATCGGCGCGGTGAGCTGGATGGCGGCCAGCGCTTTATCCGCACCTGGCTGGAACCTGCAATCCGCATCGCAGCCTCGTGACCGCTGGGGCGCGGCCTCCGTGAAGCTTTCCATGCTAGCCATACTTTCTCTTCCCCTACTGGGATTATGGGCGTTTCGATGGGACAGCTCTCCAGCGGCCACAAAGAACTTCCGGCTCTGCACGGTTCTGGCAGCGATGCTGATCCTGGGAGTCTTTATGTTTATGCGGCAATATCTGCAGGACCGCACATTGATTCGTTTGTTGGAGGATTCCCAACGCAGTTTTGAAAACGAGCAGCGATTGCAAAGTCATTTGGTGCAGCGAGAAAAATTGGCTTCCCTGGGACATCTGGTGGCCGGAGCGGCGCACGAGATCGATCATCCACTGACGGCGATTCTGGAATTTTCGGAAAAGTTGTGGTCGAACGAGCGTCTGACCGGTGAACAAGATACGTTAGTTCGGAAAATCGTGCACCACTCCCAGCGAACGCGAGAGCTTATCTCTAATTTGCTGAGCTTCGCGCAGCAAAGTCCCGGCGAGAAAAAGATGCTGGACTTGGGAGCGCTTTTGCTGCGCAGTGTACACATGATGGAGCTACAACGGCACGATCAGAAGATTCACATCGAGACTTTACTCGAGCCGGGACTGCCGAAGGTATGGGGCGATGGCCATCAGTTGTTTCAGACATTCGTGCAAATCGCCGAAAATGGGTTCGACGCGCTTCAAGAGTCAGGAGGAGGCTTGTTGCGGGTGAGCGCTCAGGCTCAAGGAGAAGAAGTGGTCGTGCAATTTTCCGACAGCGGTCCGGGCATCAAGGAGCCGCACCGCGTGTTCGATCCCTTCTACACCACGAAACCCGTCGGCAAGGGTACCGGGCTCGGGCTTAGCGCCGTGTATGGCGTGGTGCA
>Ga0182015_10001844_pt1 | contig 26942 bp, 15 predicted proteins | sample 712P3MmetaG_FD_120478 | JGI IMG/M metagenome (GOLD analysis project Ga0182015, IMG submission 120478) | Permafrost microbial communities from Stordalen Mire, Sweden - 712P3M metaG | ecosystem: Environmental > Terrestrial > Soil > Wetlands > Permafrost | place: Sweden: Stordalen | collected...
CACGTCGCCGCCAATCTTTCCACCGTCGCCGCCGCCGTGTACGAAGCCAGTACGCGTTATCTGGGCTGGGACATGCACGATCACAGCCGTGACAACGGAGCCTGCTAATGGCGATCGTAGCCGGAGTCGACTTTGGAACCCTGAGTGTTCGTGTTTCTCTGGTCGACAGTGAACGGAGCCTAATCGATTCTGCCATCGCCGAGTACCCGCTGCACCGCAAGCGCGAATATCCGGAATACGCCACTCAATCGCACGACGACCACTTGCGCGCACTGGCCGCTGCAACGCGCGAGGTCCTGAAGAAGACTGGTATTGCGGGCGATCAAGTGCAGGCCATCGCGCTTGACACCACGGGTTCGTCGGTGATTCCCGTCGGCAAGAATCTTCAACCCCTCGGCGAATACTATTTGTGGTGCGACCACCGCGCTAAAGGCGAGGCGGCCGAGATCACCGAAGCCGCTCACCGTGAGGGTTTGGAAGCCATTCAATGGTGCGGCGGCGTCTACTCCTCGGAGTGGGGATTTTCCAAGCTGCTGCACTGGCTGCGGCACAACCCCGACAAGCGATCGGGGTTCGCTTCCGCATTCGAGCATTGTGACATGGTGGCGGCCACGCTCGGCGGTATTACTGATCCTAAGAAAGTAAAGCGCAGCATCTGCGCCATGGGACACAAGTGGCTCTGGAATGCACAGCTGGGCGGGCTTCCCCCAGAAAGTTTTCTGGTTAAAGTCGATCCTCTGTTACGAGGAGTCCGCGACAAACTGGATGGCGAGTACGTTACCTCCGATCAGATCGCCGGTACGCTCTCAACATTCTGGGCGGAAAAACTGGGTCTCAAGGCCGGGATTCCGATTCCCGTGGGAGCTTTCGACGCGCATTGGGACGCCATCGGAGCCGGGTGCCGAACCGATGACATGGTGAACGTCATCGGCACCTCGACTTGCATCATCGGAATCACTTCGTCGGTGAACCTGGTGCCTGGAGTCTGCGGCGTCGTGCAAGGCAGCGTGCATCCCTTGCGCACGGGAATCGAAGCCGGACTTTCCGCCGTGGGAGATATATTCCATGCCATCGCTTCCCGCGCCGGAACCGATGTAAAAACATTGACCGCAGGCCTCGAGAACTATCGCGCGGGTCAGACCGGCCTGCTGCGCATGACCTGGGATAACGGCGACCGCACGGTACTCGTGAACCCTAACTTGCGCGGCGTAACGCTCGGCTGGAACCTGCAGAGCACGGCTCAAGATGAACTCTTCGCGGCCATCGAAGGGACGGCGTTTCATACGCGCGTGATCCTTGATCGCATGGCCGGACATGGCGTGCACATCAAACGCGTGATCAACGCGGGCGGCATTCCTCAAAAAAACGATACTCTAAACCAGGTCTATGCCAACGTCCTGGGGCGTCCCGTGCTGGTTCCGAGCAAGAGCGTGGTCAGTCTGGGATCCGCAATCTTCGCTTTTATGGCGGCGGGCACCTTCAAGACCATCGAAGAAGCACAGGATAGGATTTGCCCCTCCCACCGGGCGTTCCTGCCGGATGACTCGGCACAGCGCATTTACGGCGATCTATATCCTTTATATAGCAAGTTATATTTCACATTAGGCCAGCGCGGCAGCGATGGCCTGGGAGACATTCTCCCGAAGTTAATTGCAGTAGCTGCGTCTTCAGCAAACCGAACCACGGAGTAGCAGGAACTGGCGACGAGCAAGGAGCAGCGAATAACCATGAGTTTTCAGAGAGTCCTGCGAATCATCGCGATTAGCGGATTGTGGCTGGCACTGTTTTCTATGACCACGGAGGCTAAAACCAAGGTGACGAGCGAGCCTTTTGGAAAGACGCCGGATGGAACTCCGGTCGAGATTTTCACGCTGAGCGACGGCGCCTACGAAGCTCGCATCGCAACCTACGGTGGGATTGTGGTATCTCTGAAAGTTCCCGACCGTAACAGCAAGCCCGCCGATGTGGTGCTTGGCTTCGACAATCTCGAGGGATACGTGGCCAACTTCAATGGCCCGTCCGACGCCTTCTTCGGCGCGCTCATTGGCCGCTATGCCAATCGCATCGCGCACGGCAGTTTTACGCTCGACGGCAAGAAGTACTCCCTGCCTCTGAACAATGGCGAGAACTCTCTCCACGGCGGTCCACACGGCTTCAACAACGTGGTCTGGAAGGCAAAACCGGTCGCGAACGGCGTGGAGCTGAGTTATCTCAGCAAGGACGGTGAGGCCGGATATCCCGGCAACTTGTCCGCCGTGGTTCGCTACACTCTGGTCAAAGGCGATTTGCGCATCGAGTATTCCGCCACCACCGACAAAGACACCGTCGTGAACCTAACCAATCACTCCTACTTCAATCTCGCCGCACAGGGCGACATCCTGAACCATCAACTTACTCTCCACGCCTCCCGCTTCACCCCCGTGAATGCTGGTCTGATTCCCACCGGTGAGTTAAAGCCGGTAGAATCAACCCCCTTCGATTTTCGTAAACCCACTGCGGTCGGAGCGCGAATCAACGCGGACGATGAACAACTTCACCGCGGCCACGGCTACGACCACAACTGGGTGCTCGATACCGACAGCCGCGGTGGCAAATTGGCCGAAGCCGCCGAACTCTACGATCCCGCGAGCGGCCGCGTGCTGAAAGTTCTGACCGATCAACCCGGAATCCAGTTCTACAGCGGAAATTTTCTGGACGGCTCCATCCAGGGCAAGGGCGGAAAACCCGATGAGCTGCACGCGGCCTTGTGCCTGGAAACTCAGCACTTTCCCGACTCGCCGAATCATCTGGACTTCCCAAATACCGAGTTAAAACCCGGCGAACACTATCACACCGTCACCATCTACAGCTTCTCGGTAAGGTGAGTCAATGCCGGAACGTACGCGTGCTGAGATATCTGTGCGCGCTAATTGCAATTCGCCAGTGAGACAACGCAACCGCATGTACGATCGCCGTCACGGCGGATGGCGGATGATTCTCTTCTCTTCGGTTTTCCTTTTAACAAGTCAACTGTGCTGGCCGCAACCACTGCAGAGCGTGAGCATCCAGGTGCAGTTCGACCAGTCAGAGGGGCCGATCTCGCCGGTCTGGAACTATTTCGGCTATGACGAGCCCAATTATACCTATGCTCCAAACGGCAAAAAACTGCTCGGCGAACTGGCTGCGGTAAATGCAAAACCGGTGTACGTGAGGGTTCACAACCTGCTAACAACCGGCGACGGGTCTGCCGCCCTGAAGTGGGGATCTACCAACGTCTATTCGGAAGATGCGTCTGGAAAACCTGTCTATAGCTGGGTGATTCTGGATCAGATTTTCGACACGTTTCGCGCAGCCGGCGTCAAGCCTCTGGTTGAAATTGGTTTCATGCCAAAAGCGCTTTCCACCCACCCCGAGCCTTATCGTCACGATTTTCCGCACATTTCCGTTGCTGACATTTACACGGGATGGGCCTATCCACCGAAAGATTACCAGAAGTGGTCCGAACTGGTTTTCCAATTCGTTCACCATCTCCGCGATCGTTACGGCGATGTCGAAGTGAAAACTTGGTTGTGGGAAGTATGGAACGAACCTGACATTGGGTACTGGAAGGGAACGTCAGAAGAGTATTTCAAGCTCTACGACTTTTCGGTCGAAGCAGTGCTGCGAGCTCTTCCAGAGGCGCGGATCGGAGGGCCGGACACCACGGGTCCCGGCAACTCGAAAGCAGCGGATTTTCTCCGGAGCTTCCTTGAACATTGTGCGCACCAGAAGAATTATGCGAACGGCCGGATTGGATCGCGTCTCGACTTCATCAGCTTTCATCCCAAGGGATCTCCGACGTGGCAAGGCGACCACGTGCAGATGGGCATTAGCCGTCAGCTCGCCGCGATTGAACAAGGATTTAAGATCACGGCATCTTTTTCGGAGTGGTGCCAGACTCCAATCCTCCTGGGAGAATCGGATCCGGAGGGTTGTGCGGCCTGTTCTGCAAAAGAACATCCGCAGAACTCGTATCGCAATGGGCCTCTGTACGGCGTTTATACCATCGAGGTTCTAAATAATATCCTGGCGTTGGCCCGTCAAGAACACGTCAATCTTCTGGGAGCCGTAACCTGGGCCTTTGAATTTGAAGACCAGCCTTACTTCGCAGGCTTTCGAGAATTGGCGACGAATGGCGTGGACAAGCCCGTCCTAAACGCCTTCCGGATGCTGGGATTGCTGGGTAACGAGCGCGTGAAGGTAATCGGCTCAGGAGCCTTGGCAACTGCGGAAGTTGTAAGCGCCGGAGTGCGGGCACAGCCTGATGTCAACGCAATCGCCACTCGCAAGGAGCGGGAGATCGAGATTTTGGTCTGGAACTACCACGACGACGACCTTCCCTTCCCCGATGCGCCAATCGATCTGGCCATCACCGGCTTGCCTACAAATGCAAAACGCGGCCTGCTCGAGCACTTCCGCATAGACTCCGACCATAGCAATGCATTCACCGCATGGAAAGAGATGGGCTCACCGCAATCACCCAACGAGCGTGAATACGAACGCCTGCAGAACGCCAGCCAACTGCAACTTCTAAGTTCGCCGGCCTGGGTAGAGATGCAACAGGGCGGCGTCAGATTGCAATTTCTCCTGCCTCGGCAAGGTCTCTCGCTCGTGCGGCTTGCGTGGTAAGCCTTCGACTTCAGCTAGGCTTGCAGTAACAGGTTCCAAACCTGCATCGAGGTCGCCTGCCGGTTCGCCCATGCGTAATAAGGGATGAACGTGAGTGGAATTTTTCTGCTCCTCACTTCCCTGCTGTATTGCGAGTAGAGAGACGTCTCTGATGATCCCCGTTCGTAGACTGCTCCAGTGTGATGAAGCACAACCATCCCACCGAGCAAGTCGCTCTTGAACTCGGTCTGAAATTGGTCTGCAGCATGATGTCCGGGATTCACTGCAACATCGCTGAGGGATACGCCGCTCGGTTGATCGATCTCCTCCAGACAATAGATCAGCGGTCCCCGCTGTATCGCGACTCGTCCGGTATCATCGGCGACGCGAGGATTCGCTTCAATCACCTGGGGCTTGACCTCCACGTTTAGCTGAATGACGTCGCCTGGCGACCAGCGGCGGCGGATGGGAAGATATTCCCCAGGCTTCGCCCCTGTCATGCTCTTGCCGTTCACGGCAACCTGCGCTTGGTCAGCCCAGCCGGGGATGCGCACGTAAAAAGTAAACTCGGAAGCTTCCGCAGGATTGACCGTGATCCCCACTTCACCGTCCCACGGATAATTCGTTTTCTGCGTAACCTTAAGGCCGACTCCGTTCTCCAAATGCCAGTCGAGTTCCGAATTGTTGTAAAGATGAACGTAGATTCCGTCCGCGCTGGTGCTGTAGAAATACCCCGGGAGCGATCCAAAGGTGCGCTCGAGATTCGGCGGACAGCAGGTCACGTCGTACCAGGGATTCCGAATCTTGTCTCCAGTAGAGGGATCAAACGCCAGCGGGTTGCGATAACAATACAGCGTGCCGTCGAGCGACATCCCGGAATTGATTCCGTTGTAGAGCGCGCGTTCTATAATATCAGTGAATTTTGCGTCTCCTGTAACCGCCAGCATGCGCCAGTTCCACATCATGTTGCCGATCGCGGCACAGCTTTCGCCGTAAGCTCGGAAATTCGGCAGTTCGTAGGCATCCCCAAATGCCTCCCCGTCAGCTCGTGAACCGACTCCGCCTGTGACATACATCTTGGTGGTAGTCATGTCATCCCAGAGCCGGTTCAGCGTTTGCAAATATGTTGGATCGCCCGTCTCCATGTAATAGTCGGTTGCGCCGCAACAAGCGTACATGGCGCGAACCGAATGCCCTTGCATCTTGGTCCGCGCCGTGAAGGGAGTTCCGCTGAACATATAAATCGTCCGGCGTTCCGGCAACTCAATGCGGGCGTCTCCCTGCAGGATGTAGCCGGCAAGGTCGAGCTGACGCTTGTCGCCAGTAATGCGATAGAGCTCGATCAGTCCCATCTCAATCTCGGGATGGCCGGATACGATAGGCTTCTTTGGCGCTGGGCCGTAATTCGGAATGAGGAAGTCGTTAACGAAACGTATGCCGGCATCGAGCAACCGGCAATCACCCGTCGCCCGATAGTAAGCAATCGCGCCCTGGAGCATGTGTCCGATGTTGTATAGCTCATGCCCTGTCGACTGCGTTTGTGGAAGCATCCGCAAAGACTTTCGATCATCCTGATAGTAGGTGTTGAGATAGCCGCTGGGTTCCTGAACCGCAATCACTTCATCGATGATTTTTCCTGTCATCTCCCGAAGTTCCGGACGATCACCCGACTGCAGCACAAAACCAACCGCCTCGGTCCACTTATAAACGTCGGAGTCAGAAAATACCGGACCGCTCTGTACGGCGGTGCTCTTGCCCACCAGACGGCGGAAGTTGTTCATGCGGCCGTTGGCTTCCAGCAAATCGTGCATGGTGGGGATGCTCTTGGTCGCGCTGATTTCGCGGCGTTTCCCCCAGAAGCCGCCGATAATGATCACGGCCCGCACCGGGACATCGCGCAGCTTGGCGTGAGGCGACTTCGCAAGATTTTCGACGCCCTGATCTTTCCAAACGGGCGCGTCGGTTAGCGTGACGGTGGCTTGCGGGATCGCCTTTTCAGCAGCCACATCCCCAGCAAAAGCCCGGCGAACGGGGAGGGACGATACAGCGGCCACCGAGATCGCCGAGGCCACGAATTGTCTGCGAGAGATGTTTATCTTTTCAGCCATATCCTCGTACCTCTTATTTACAGAGACCATTGAATGACAGTGTAGGAGCGCGCCGGCACCTCAAACTCGCTCTTGCCTCCGGAAGCGGCCGGCACCGCAAATGATTGCGGGGCGATCCGTCGCGGAGCGGCAAAGCTGTTCGACGCCTTAAGGTCATCGCCGGTCAAGAGACTTGCCGAAATCACACGGGCTGGAGCAGCGTCTTCCCAAACCACCTCTACGTCGTGGGACTTGGCAAGATCACGGTTCAGGATGAAAAGAGAAATTTTTCCATCGCTCCGGTCATAGGAGGCAGCGGCGTCCACGTATGAAACCGGATCCAATCCGGAAACTTCGTAGGTGGAGGATTCCACCAGCAGATTCAGCACCGCACCTCTGGCAAGCTGCAGCGCCCAACTATAAGGATAGTAGATCGTCTGCTGGAACAAACCGTTAGCGTCCGTCATGATGGGAGCGATCACGTTCACCAACTGCGCCAGGCAGGCGAGTTTTACTCGATCCGCATTGCGCAGTAATGAATTGACAAGTCCCCCGACCAGCAACGCGTCTTCCAGGTTATAAATCTCTTCCAGCAGGTGCGGCGCTTCCTGCCGGTGGCCGTCTACCGCATCTCCTATGGTGGTGCGATACCAAACGTTCCATTCGTCAAAAGAGAGCCACAGTTTTTTCGGCGATCGCTTGTGTCCGCGCACGAGATCACAAACCGCAACTGTCTCGGCAATCTGACGCTCCATACTCAGATTCAAGGCGAGGTATTTTGATGTGTCGCCGCCCGTATCGCGTCCGTTGTTGCCAAAATAGCGATGGAGCGAAAGACCATCCACGTAGTCGTAGCATTGCTCCAACACTTCACGATCCCATTCAAGATAGGTGGGCATAAACGGACCGCTGGAGCCGCAGGCAATCAGCTTCAGCGAGGAATCGACATAGCGCATCTGCCGGGCGGCATCGGCTGCCTTCAATCCATATTCTGTGGCCGACATGTGGCCGATCTGCCAGGGGCCATCCATCTCGTTACCCAGGCACCAGTGTTGTACTTTATAAGGATTTGGGATGCCATGCTGACGCCGCAGGTCGCTCCACTTCGTACCCTTCTCTACGTTGCAATACTCCACCAGCGCCGCAGCTTCTTCTGCGGTGCCTGTACCCAGATTCAATCCCATCAACGGCTCGGTCCCAGCGGCCTTGCACCAAGCCATGAACTCATTGGTCCCGAACTGGTTGGACTCGATTGTGTCCCAGGCTTTGTCGAGCGTGCGCGGCCGGTTTTGTACGGGTCCAACGCCATCAAGCCAGTTATACCCGGAAACAAAATTGCCTCCCGGATAGCGAATGATCGGCACTCCCAGCTGGCGGATTTCATTGAGAACGTCCTTACGAAATCCGTTGGCATCCGAGAGCTTCGATCCAGGATCATAGATGCCCTCATAGATGGCACGCCCCAGGTGCTCCAGAAAAGAGCCGAATATGTTGCGGTCGATCGGCGCGATGGCTCGATGGGTGTCAACGTAAACTCGGGCGGCGGTTGCAATGCCGGCGGAGGAAACAGCTTCGGCCGGTTTCTTAACAACAAGCCCAAGCGCGGAGCTTCCCAGAAAGGCGGTTGCGGAACATGCCATCCCTGCGCTGGAAGCTTGTTTCAAAAAGCGGCGCCGGGAGGAGGAAAGTCTCTTCATGGACTACCTTTCTTGGATAGTTTTCTAATCTACCGCGAATGAGGTTATTCTTGGGGAATTGCCGTTCTGGATCGGGCTGGTGAGGTTCATACCGCCAGCCATTGACGACGATGTCGGTATAACGGCACCCGTTGGCACAGACTTGAGGTGTCTGGATTCCGGCCGCATACGCAGGAAGCGGCACCAATCCCGGTTAGTCATTAGCTCCCTCCCACATCGCAGTGCGAAGGCAGTACAGTACAAAAGTAAACGCTTTCTCGACCAATGGAACATTTTATATTCTCCATGTCAAGGAGTTTCTGACGACTTGCCGCTGAGTCGCCATGAGCTTTGTACCTGGGTCAGTCGTCAAATGCGTCATTTACTGTCGCATGGAGTATAGTGTTTTTTGCTTTCGCAATTTGGAAAATATCATGGGCCGATCCCCCGCGCCATGAGCAATCGCTTTCACATACTTGCTGTTTGTCGGGTCGTGCAATCAGGCAGCGACAGCGACGCCAAGGGATCTCAGATGGAAACACACCAACTAGGAACCAGCGACCTTCGCATCACGCGCCTCGGAATTGGCGCTTGGGCGATTGGTGGGAGTGGCTGGAGCGGAAGTATGGGGCCGCAAAACGAAAGTGATTCGATTCCGGCTATTCACGCCGCCTTGGATCATGACCTCAACTGGATTGACACTGCCGCGCTCTACGGACTGGGTCACTCGGAAGAGGTCATCGCGCGAGCGTTGCGAGGCCGCGGACCACGCCCGTATATCTTCACCAAGTGCGAACGCGTGTGGGATGCCAGCGGAACGATTGGAGCTTGTCTCAAAGCCGCGTCGATTCGGAAAGAATGTGAAGACAGTCTTAGCCGCCTGCAAGCAGACGTCATCGATCTGTACCAGATCCATTGGCCGGAGCCGGACGAGAATATCGAAGAGGCTTGGACCGAACTCGCCCGGCTGAAACAGGAAGGCAAAGTCCGCTATATTGGGGTCTCCAACTTCAACGTTTCTCAAATGAAACGCGCTCGAAGCATCGCGCCGATTACTTCACTGCAGCCGCCCTATTCGGTCGTCACTCGTGACATCGAGAAAGAAATTCTTCCCTTCGCTTTGCAGAACAACATCGGAGTCATCGTCTATTCGCCGATGTCTGCGGGACTGCTCACAGGAGCTATGACACGCGAACGCGTGGCAAATTTTGCCACCGAAGACTGGCGCAAGAATCTTCCCAACTTCCAGGAGCCACTGTTGTCTCGCAATCTGAAACTGGTGGAGTGTCTGCGCGAAATCGGAACCCGCCACCGGCTCACGCCGGGAGAAGTGGCGATTGCATGGACTCTCAAGAACCCAGCAGTTACCGGGGCAATCGTCGGTTTCCGTAATCCAAAACAAGTCTCTGGCATCATTGGCGCCGCCGAGTTCGTCCTGCCGCCGGCCGAGATGGCGGAGATCGAAGACGCTTTGAAACGAGAACGTGCCAACTGACACTGCCGGTTCATTCTTTCTATTTTTTCGGAGCATTTTAAAATCCTTGAGGGAAGACATGAAAAAACTGCGTTTTGTTGTCTCGCTGATCACCGACGACAACGACTACCAGCGCCAGCAGGCATCCGCCGCCCAGGAAACCGCAGCCCGCTTGGGAGTAGACTTGCGGACGCTGTTTGCCCGGAACGACGCCATTTTTCAGAGTCAACAACTTCTGGACGTCATTCAGGATCGTAACGCCGGCGTCGACGGCATTCTTGTGGAGCCTGCTAGCAGGACTGGATTCCCAAAGGTGGCGCATGCCGCAGTGACGTCGGGTATTGCGTGGGTGGTACTCAATTGCGAAGTCGACTACGTAGGAGATCTCCATTCCGGCAGCAGCGTTCCGGCATTTGCGGTGAGCGCGGACAATCATGAAGTCGGCCGTATTCAAGGGCGTCAACTTGCCAGCATTTTGCCTCGAGGCGGCTCGGTCTTGTACATTCAAGGTCCCTCCCTGAGTTCTGTCACAGAGCAGCGTACGGCGGGCATGATGGAGACCAAGCCGGAGAGCATCAGCGTCAGAATTTTGAAGAGCGTAAACTGGACGGAAGAGGCCGGCTTTCGTGCCGCTGGCTCCTGGTTGCGGCTTTCGACTGCAAACCAGGAACAAATCAACGCTGTGCAGGCTCAAAACGACTTCCTCGCCCTCGGAGCTCGGCGGGCCATGGAAGAACACAGTACGCCAGCAGGGCGTGATCACAAACGGCACTTCCCTTTTCTCGGAGTAGATGGACTTGTTAAGACAGGGCAAACTTGGGTCGCGCAAGGTATTCTAACAGCCACCATCGTCGTGCCCCCGATTACATCGCACGCCATTGAGGCTTTGGTGGCCACGATGCGCGGCCAGCGTCAGGCGCCTGCGCAAACCCTGGTGGCGCCCGAATCCTTTCCTCGTCTCGATGCGTTGGGAGCCGAGCTAGTCAACTGATGGCATTGGGCACAAAGAAGCAGTCAGAAAGCAGTTGACAAAAGCTTGCTTCGAGGGTGAAGCTGATCGCAGCAAACGTTTGCTTTACCAGATTCACAGGAAATGTGCCATTATGAGCCCTAGTCTCAGCCGCAGAACCTTTCTCCAAACCGCCACAGCTACCACTGCCGCCGCCTACGCTGCTCACGTGCTGCCGGCTTGGGCTGCCACGGACCCCGGCACCGTCGCCATCAACACCCCACTCACCACTTTTTCCTATTCCGACGTGGAGTTAATTGACAATCCCATGAAACGGCAGTTCGAGGAGAACCATGCCCGTTTTCTCAATCTCGACGACGACCGGCTCTTAAAGGTCTTTCGGCAGGTTGCTGGTTTGCCCGCTCCCGGCGAAGACATGGGAGGCTGGTATGACCTAAATGGATTCAGCCTCGAACACAACGACTTTCATGGATTCATCGCCGGTCACAGTTTTGGACAATATCTTTCTGGCCTAGCCCGGGCCTATGCAGTCACCGGATCGGAGCCAACCCGGGCGAAAGTTAATCGCTTAGTGAAAGGATACGCGGAAACTCTCGACCGCAGCGCCAAGTTCTTCGTGAACTATCGCTTGCCCGCCTATACCTACGACAAGCTCTCCTGCGGCTTGATTGATGCCCACGAGTTCGCTCACGACCCCATGGCGATGCAGGTTCATGAGAAGCTTACCCGTGCGATTACGGCGTATTTGCCGGAGAAAGCCCTGTCCCGGCAGGAGCAGCGCTCCCGTCCGCATCGAGACACGTCCTATACCTGGGACGAAACTTACACTTTGCCGGAGAATCTTTTCCTCGCGTACCAGCGTAGCGGTGACACTTTCTACCGCGACATGGCCAAGAAATATCTCGAGGATGACACTTATTTCAATCCTCTTTCCCAAGGCAACAACGTGCTGCCTTTCGAACACGCCTACAGCCATGTGAATGCTTTCAGCTCCGCTATGCAGGCTTACATCACGCTGGGAAGCGAAAAGCATCTGCGGGCCGCGCAGAACGGATTCGAGATGCTGGTGAAGACGCAAAGCTTCGCTACCGGCGGCTGGGGGCCCAATGAAGGATTTGGCGAGCCTGGGACCGGGCAGCTGGGAGACAGCCTGGGATTCACTCATGCCAGCTTTGAAACGCCGTGCGGGGCTTACGGCCATTTCAAGATTACCCGCTACTTACTTCGCGTCACCAAGAACCCGCAGTACGGCGACAGCATGGAGAGAGTGCTTTACAACACGATCCTCGGAGCGTGGCCTATCCAGGCCGATGGCACCTCGTTTTACTACTCTGACTACGGCACCACTGGCAAGAAAGTCTGGTACGGGCAAAAATGGCCGTGTTGTTCCGGAACCTTCCCGCAACTCGCCGCGGACTATCACATCAGCACGTATTTGCGCTCGGCAGATGGGGTGTACGTGAATCTTTTCACCCCGTCCCGCGTGCAATGGAATGACGGCGGAGCGCGATACGGATTGACGCAGAAAACCAAGTATCCGTTCGACAACAAAATCCAGATCGAGGTGTCTGGTTCGCAATCCAAGGACTACACCCTCTATGTCCGCATTCCCAACTGGGCTGCGCCGGACCCTGTGCTCTCCGTCAACGGCACACGAGTTTCGGATCCGGTGCAGCCGGGGACGTTCGCTGCCATCCGGCGCACTTGGAAAGATGGTGATCGCGTCGAACTCGAACTCCCTATGCCGTTGCGGCTTGAAACCGTGGATGTAAATCATCCCAAGCTGGTGGCCTTAATGCAGGGCCCGCTGGTACTCTTCGCAGTGGCCGATTCGCAGCCTAGCTTCGATAGGAACGCTTTGCTGCAAGCCAAGCCCGCGAATAACGCGTCGGGAGACTGGCTGGCAGATTCGGCCGATGGGAACCGCGTGACCATGCGTCCCTTCATGAACATCGACAAGGAGAGCTACAGCACTTATGTGCTTTTGAAGTCCTGAGGAGGAACACCTTAGTCAAAGGTGTTCGCGGAAGGATCTGTCATTTTGTCTGGGCATCCTCTTCCACCAGCTTGTACTGGTTGCGCTCGCTTTCTTCCCGCGCAGCTTGCTTGCGAAGAAGCGCAAGTTGTTTTAGCAAGTCGGGAATCTCGCGGTTGTTGCCCGTCTTCCGGAGCCCCTGGATCAGGTGATAGAGTGCAGTTTGATCCTTCGGATCGCGCTCCAATGCCTCCCGGCACTGTTCGATGGCTTCCGGGTATTTCCCTTCCTGCAGGTACAGTTTCGCCAAAACGGTCCTGGCTCCACTCAAGGTAGGCTGCAAGGCAACAGCCTGCTTCGCCGAGCGCATCGCCAGCTGGAATTCTGGCGTGCCCGGCTCCACGCCTTTTTGCGAGAGAAAGTCTGCCTGCAGGTAGAGCAAAGGAGCGTCCTTTGGCTTTTGCGTGAGCTTGGCCTGCACTGTAGCCAGAGCACGGTTCACATCGTCCTCTTGCACGGCCAGCAGCCCCTGCGCGGCAGAGCTTAAAGACTGACGGGGGTCCAGCGTGTGGGCCGTTTCGAAATCGGCCTCCGCCTTGTCATACTGCGCTAACTGAACGTAAAGGACGCCGCGCGCCAGGTAGAGCGGCACCGCCTTCGGCAGTTGACTAATACCATCGCTCACCACGTCGATACCTACCTGGAAGGAATCATGCGCGGAGCTTATGTTGGCAAAATCTACGTACAGATTAACGTTTTTTGGGTCGAGCAGAATCGCCTGCCGCAGAGTGGCAACCGCTTGCGGCGTATCCCTGTTATCTTCATACGCAGTTGCGGCCAGTTCCAGGGTTTCAACTTCTTCATTGCTGCCTTGCAGCAGCGGCCATAAGGTAGCCAGAGCATCCTGCGGCTGGTGGGCCATGAGTTGAACGGATGCCAGCAGCCGGCGCTCCCGTCGATCATCCGGGTTGAGAACCAGCGCCCGCTGAAATATTTTTGCTGCCTTCTCCGGTTGCTTGAGCTTCACCAGACAGATGGCGTATGCATGCAGCGCGCTGGCCTTGGAGTCAAACAAGGTTCCGGCCTTCTCAAAATGAACGACTGCGGCGCCACAGTTGTCCCGCTGGTACTCCAGCACGGCGAGCATGCCATGACTGGTGGCATCCGCGGGTCGCAAGTGCAGCACACGCTGCAAGAGTGGAATCGCATCTGCATTGCCGGCCTCGTACTCAATTTGGATCGTCCCTTCCAACGCGGGGAGATAGTCTGGAGAAATCTTGAGCGCGCTGCGAAATGAAGTCAGTGCTTCCTTCGTATGTCCTTCCCCCGCGTACGCAGCACCTTGCATCGCCCACAACTGCGCATTGCCCGGAGACGTTTGCAGCGCGGGGCGAAGTAGCTCAAGCGCCTTTTGAAATTCTTGGTTTCGCAAGGCGGAGGCGATTGGTCCGAGCCCTGCCGTGTTTTGCGCCACAGCAACGGATAAAAGCCAGAAAAGAAAGAATACTTGAGTACACAAGGAAGTCCGTCCAATTCCGCGTCTTCCTGTCATCGCCGGATCGCTCTCTCCCACCTACTTTATACTTCATGTCCGCGCGGCGACACGATGATTGGCGCGGACCGGTACAACTTGCGCATCCCGCCCGACAGGAGTGATCAGCCGTCTTCGAGTTAGAAAGTGAAAAGCCGGCCCGCTTCAGCAGGCCGGCTCTCGTGATTGATTCAACTAGCTCAGAAGGAAAGCTTGCCTCCCAATTGCCAGAATCTGGGCTCGTGGGATGACGTCGCCTGCCCGAAATTTCCATCGGGAAGGTTCGTGTCGATGCCGCCACTGAAGTTGTTTGTAAAGCTTGTGAAGTCCACGTAGTTTGCCCGGTTGAAGAAATTGAAAATGTCAAACCGGAATTGAAAATTGACTCTCTCCGTAATGTGCGTGTCTTTGTAGAAGTTGATATTCGTCTCAGCAAAGTTGGGCCCTCGGAACTGCATGGCCTTCTCATTCCCATTCGCACCGCTGTTTGAGAAGGTGGGAGTGGTGAAGTCGCTCGCTGGAATGCCTCCGGTAAGCCAGGCGCTGTTGGAATGGGACTGGCTGTAGCTGACTGCATTCGGGTAAGCGAGATTATCGCCGTCACCGAGGTAGTCACCGCTCGTCGGACCGTAGCCTATGGCCGGATTTGTAGCCGAGGGGCAAGGTCCAGCGTTTGCGCAAACGGGCTGGTAAGAATTGACGTTCTCGGCGGTTAACGGATAACCGGACTGATAGATGCTGGTACCGCTGATTCCCCACCCGCCCGTCAGATAGCCCACAGCCCCCCTTCCGCCATTCAAGCCCTTCAGCGAATAGTTGAAGCTGAGAGAGAAACGGTTGGGTGCATCGAAGATGGATGGCCCGTAATACTGCCCCGGATTCAGTCCCTCGGAGTCGGGATAATCGAGCGAGTCATCCTGGGACCGGGAATGGGTGTAAGAAGCGTCTACGAACCCACGCGCAAAGTGCCCTCTGACGTCAAAGATCACGGCGTCGTAGTTCCCGTACCGGTCGTTGTTGGCGTACCCTATCGTGCCAAAGCTGGGGTTGAGCCGGGTTGGAGTTATGCTGTTGTTCAGCATCTGATCGCCCGGGAAAGCATTGATGTCCACTCCATAGGAGACATTCCCAATCGAGTTGCCGTTGCCGACAATATTGTAGGAGTGGGATCCGTTGTAACCAACGCTGGCCCCAAAGTTATTGCTAATCTTCCGCTCCAACGTCATGGACCAGATGTCCGCCTTCGGAGACTTCAAGAGCGGGTTGATGGCGCCAATGGCGGGGTATGCGCCGAGAATCCCCCCTTGCGAATCAAGCCCGCCTCCTGCTTGCGGCGTCGGACCTGTCCCAGGGCCAAAAGTCGGGTACGTAAATCCAAACGGAGGCTTGTTGCTGTTTCCAAGAACAAAAATGGGGGCTTGCGCCGACGTTGTCCCGCCCGCGTAGAAGGTCGGTGCAATCTCTCCCGGGGGACTGCCGCGGAATTCTTCCTGCACGTTCGCCTGGGTCAACCAGTTGTTGTAGATTCCAAACCCACCGCGCACCACCCAGTCGCCCTTTCCCGTGGGATCCCAAGCGACACCCACGCGTGGACTAAACAAGTTGTCGACCGAGTGCAACAGGGCGTTGTGGGTAGCCTTGGCGTAGCCATTCGCCACTTGCTCCTGCTCGGTTGTGCCCGTACCCAAGTAAAAATTTCCAAACACCGTCGATGGGCTCTTCGACCAGGGATTGCCGCTGTCGTCATAGCGCAGACCCAAGGTTAGCGTCAGATTCTTCTTGGCTTTCCACGTGTCCTCCGCAAAAAGCCCAAAGGTCCGGGAGGCCGCATCCCAACTCCACAATTGCTCCTGACCTGTAGAAGGGTTGTAATAAATTCCGTTTTCGACTGCGGCATTATCCTGCGCGAGCGTCAGCAGATTGTTGAAAGAGAATTTTGGCTGTGACCATGGCCCCTGGAAGGGCTCGACATCGTCGCCATACCAGCCTTCATAACCAAACTTCAGAGTATGGGCGCCTTTCACATGCGTCAGAACGTCGCGCCAGTGGTAGTTGTGCTGAATGAAATCTCCTTGCGCAAAACCCACCCCGAAGGCCTGACCCGCATCCATATTGATGCCAGACACAGTTATAGAGGGAACGTAGTAACTGCTCGCCGGGGCTCCACTGCCCTCAATGCCCTGCACCCGGCTCTGACCTATGGTGAATTCGTTCAACAAGGTGGGCGAAAAGGTGTGAGTCCAGGACGCCTGCCCCGCAACTTGCCAGGTATTTTCCAAGGCGGAGAATTGTGGCATGGCCGAAGGTGTGCCGGTGAGCAGAAGAGTCCGGAAGATACTGGCGTAAATGCGGTCGTTCTTGAATTCCTTGTCCAGGCGGGCAAAGTATTGCGTGCCGTTGCGGACTGAGGTGCTACCAAACGAGCCCGTATCAATCATGTTTAAAGTACAAGGCACTCCGTTCTGCCCCGGCGTAGTCCCACAACCGCCCGCCGCAGTACCGAAAATGGTTGTTGCGGTCGAGGTGACCGTAGCGCCCGACACGACAGGCTGGTAAGTGTTGAGCAGCCCGGTTCCTACCGTATCGGGGTAGTTCGTTTGGGCAAACTGGATGAACGCCGGATCTGCGAAACTCACCGATCCGCCAGCGCTCGATGATGAGCGCAGCGGTTCCACCGCGAAATAGAAAAAGAAGCCGTGGTGCGGAATCACGGGGCCGCCAATCGCAAAGTCAAAATTGTTGGAATGGAAGGGCAGGTAGGGTGCTTCCGACGAACTTACGAAGTGCTGATTCGCATACATTCCCTGGTAATTGAAATAATCCGAAGCCGAACCATGGAATTGGTTGGTGCCAGATCTCGTAGTAAACATCGTTTGCAGACCAGCAGCGCGGCTATACTCACTCGTAAAGGTATTGACCTGAATGCTGGTCTCGCGAATGGCGTCAGGTTGGGGGGTAAGATTCAAGACGCCCTGGCGAATTCCGCTGGTGACGTCGAGCCCGTCCACAACATACTGATTATTATTCCCGCCCTGACCATTAGCGCTGGCGTCGACCTGCTCTTCGGTGGAGAAGTTGTCCACCCCCGACGCGGGACTTCCGGCGGCGCTCGTGCCCAAACCGGAAACTCCTGGCGCCATCGTGACCAGCGTCACCAGGTTGCGGCCAACGATAGGCAACTCCGCGACCGCCTGATTCTCGAGAGTGAGTTCCGTGCGGCTATCCGCAGTGTCCACCACCGGAGCCTCAGTGGTGACGCTGACCGCCTCGGAAATCGAGCCGACTTTCAACGTGACCGGCACGCTCAAGTTTTGCGCGGTCAGCAGTGTAATGTCGACTTCAGACTTGGCGAAGCCTGACGCTTCCACCGTAATCTTGTAGGAACCGGGAGCGAGGCTGATGAAACGGAAATTGCCCGCTTCGTCTGAGGTGGTAGCCTGCGTGACGTTGGTGGACACGCTGACCAAACGCACAGTGGCCTTTGCTATACTAGCCCCAGAAGGGTCTTGGACGGCGCCCTGCACGCTACTGCTGAACTGGGCGAAGGCGCTGGCTGCACAAAACAGAACTAAAAGAGCGAAACAAAGTGAACGACGACTTCCCGGCATGGTTCCTCCCAAGCTGGCGCCTCTTCAGAGAGGCGCTTCGAGAAAACGTTTACTAAACGATGTAATGTATACATATTAGACTGATCCGCTGTCAAGAACATTTTCGTCGCGCAGGAATGTGTGCCTGGAATAACAAACCGCGTCTTAAGCCCGACCGTCATGTGACCAGCCAGAGAAAAACTGAAGCGGCAAAACACGCCGCACTAGTTCCGCGCCCACCCCCTGTTGGGGGAGATTCCAGATCCCTCGCGCAGAGTGATCAGCCGGTTAGCTGTGAGGTTTTTGTACCGTTCATGCAAGCCGTTAGGCCAGTAGACCTCGATATCAACGGTGCCGCTGCCGCCTAAACCAAAGTGCAAGCGAGAATCGTTGCACGAGTAGAAACTAGACTGGCTGAGCACCGCCTGAGCTTGCACTTTGCCGCCGTAATGAACCAATACGCGCGCTCCGATTGCGCTACGGTTTGATTTGACTCCCTCGAGTTTCACCTTAATCCAGTTCTGCTTTTGCTTGATGTCATTTCGCAATAGGGACGGGGCTTCATTCAGATTGACGATGAGAATGTCGATGTCGCCATCGTTGTCGAAATCTCCGAATGCGCACCCGCGGCTGCAGTGAGCCTCCGTCACGCCCGGCCCAGCCTCTGCGCCTAGTTCTTCAAAAGTGCGGTTGCCCAGGTTTCGAAACACCGCGCGCGGCGTTTTGTTGGCATACTGCGGCAACTTGCGTTCCACCTCTGGATACACACTGCCTGTGACCATGAACAGATCTGGATATCCATCGTTATCCAAGTCGACGATGCCCGCGCCCCAACAGATGAAGCGGGTGTCAACCGCGAGGCGCGAGGACCGGGTAACGTCGTCGAAGTTGCCCTTCCCGTCATTGTGATAAAGGCCGTTGGCATCTTCGGCGAAGTGAGTCTTGAATAGATCTAAATGGCCATCCAGATCGTAATCGCCCACCCCTACGCCCATTCCCGCTTGCTCCATGCCGTCGTCGCTGAGTGCCACGCCGCGCAGCACACCTTCTTCGCGGAACGTTCCATCGTGGTTGTTCATGAAAAGCAAACTCGGGGTGGAATCGCATGCCACAAAGATATCGGGCCAGCCATCTTCGTCGAGATCGGCAGCGACTACCGTCATTCCGTAAGACCCAGTTGCGCTCGCAATCCCTGCCTTCTGGCTCACGTCGGTGAACGTTCCATCGCCATTGTTGCGGTATAAGGAGTGCCTTCCAGTGGGCAATCCGCGCGGTCCGCACTCGACCGGGACACCTTTCCAATTGCAGTTTACGTTTTCGCCTGGCACCGGCGCGTGCTCGAAAGAGAAGCGCACATAGTTGGAGACGAAGAGATCCAGGTGGCCATTCCGATCGTAATCAAGGAAACTGCATCCCGCTCCCCATCGCGGTTGATCGTTCCACAGCCCGGCAGCTTTAGTGACATTGGTAAACGTTCCATCTCCGTTGTTGCGATACAGACGGTTTTGCCCGAAGTAGGTGCAGAAGATATCCTCAAACCCATCATTGTTGTAGTCCCCGATACAAACACCGGAGGCCCAGCCCACGTCGTTCAGTCCGGCCTTCTCGGTCACATCCGTAAAGGTGCCGTCGCGGTTGTTCTTGTAAAGGCGGTTCGTCGCTCCCGGCGGATTTCCGGTTAAGCGTGTACCGGACAACAGGAAAATATCCATCCATCCGTCATTGTCGTAGTCAATGAAGGCACAACCGCAACCGGTGGCTTCCAGAATATATTTCTTGCTTTCAACGCCACCATAGATCACCGGAGCTTGCAACCCGGCGGAAGACGCTATGTCTACGAAGTGAGCGTAAAAAGGCCGTCCCGAGGGTGCCGGTCGAGCAACAGGCTGGACCGTGTGTGCGGCAACTCCTTGCGCTAATAATCTCGGAGTTGCAGCAAAGGCCGCGGAACCGAGGGAGAGTCGCATAAATGTGCGGCGGCTAAACGTCAAGGCTGTGGTTTCTCCATGGAGGGGGATTTTTCTTCCACTAGCTTGTACCGATTGCGCTCGGCCTCTTCCTTGGTCCCTTCTATCCTGAGATTGGCCAATCGCTTGAGCAAGTCGGGAATGCCTTCCGTTCGCCCGCTCTTGCGCAGCGCCTGGATCAAGTGATAGAGCGCGGTCTGGTCCTTGGGATCGCTATTCAAAGCCTTGCGGCTCTGCTCCACGGCCGATTGGTTCTCTCCCGCCTGCAAATAGAGTTTCGCCAAGACGTCGTGAGCCGCAGCTAATGAGGGACGAAGCGTAATGGCCTTTTCAGCGGACTTCAAGGCTTGCTGAAATTCCGGACTACCCGGGTCGGGACCGCGCTGGGTCAGAATCTGCGCTTGCAAATAAAGAAGAAACGCGTCATTGGGTTTCTTGGCCAGCTTCGCTCGCACGGTCGAAAGGGCGCGCTCCGGATCATTTTGTTGCACAGCGGCAAGACCCTCCGCGGCTGAGCCGACAGACTGCCGGGGATTAAGCGCATCAGCCTCTTCGAAATCGGCTTCCGCCTTGTCATATTGCGCAAGCTGTACGTACAACACGCCGCGTGCCACGTAGAGAGCCGCCGCTTTCGGCTCGGCCGCAAGTCCAGCGTTGATCATATCCACTCCGACTTGAAACGACTGATGGTCGAGAGAAATATTGGCGAAGTCGACGTAGAGGTTAACATTATGCGGGTCCGACAGAATTGCCTGGCGAAGAACGCGCACCGCCTCCGGAGTGTTTCCATCGGCCTCGTAGGCGGAAGCCGCCAGAGCGAGAATATCGGCATCAATCGTGTTTTGTTGCAGCAACGGCTGCAAGGTCGCGATGGCATCTTTAGGGCTCTGCGCCACCATCTGGGCGGATGCCAGGCGATAGCGGGCATGGATATCCGCGTTCGACTGGGCCAGTGCACGAACGAATACAGCGATTGCTTTCTTGGTTTCTTTCAGCCTCATCAAGCAATCGCCGTACGCCTGCATCGCTTCAGGCTGCGAGCCCACCACGGAACCGCCTTGTTCAAAATGTGGGATCGCCGCAGCGCAGTCTCCGCGACGGTAATCCAATACCGCGAGCATGGCGCTACTGGTCGGGTCTCCGCGACGCAGTTTCAAAATATGCTCTAACAACGGAGCGGCACCATTGCCGCCGCTGTCGTACTCAATCTGCGCCGCTCCTTCCAGCGCCGGCAAATAATCCGGCGAAATACTCAGCGCGTGCCGGAACGCGCCCAGCGCTTCCTTTTTGTTCCCCTTGCCAGAAAGCGCTATACCGCGAAGCGCCCAGAGTTGCGGATTCCTGGGTTGTTGCTCCAGTTCCGGTTGCAAAAGTTGCAGCGCCTCGTCGAATTGCCCCGTCCGCAACGCTGAAGTAACGGGCTCGATTCCGGCTGTATTTGTCTGCGCGAGCACAAAGGAGCAGGCAACGACCAAGGCAGCTAGAACGCCAAACCGGACTGTGGCGCACATATCGCTCATTATTTCTATCTTCTATTCTCCTGGGGACACGGGGAAATGCCTGTGTTTCCTTCAACGGTCAGAAGGCATTTCGGCTCTCCGCCAATCAGAAAATTTCGTCCAGGACACATCGTAGCAAAAGGATTACCCACTGGAGAGGAAATCGTTTGCTCAGCAGACACACCTCTCACCGAGCGTGAGGCTCTGATGCTACCGCTGACGAGGCCGATTTGACGAACCTGGCAGCATCGACAGGAACATTCTGCCGGATCTCTCTCAATTGAATAGTCGAACTCCCATCGGGCTGAGCAACCGTCCAGCGGAACGGAGTTTGCACACCTTCGACATCGCGGTAGTCGCCGTAGTCGATTTGAGTCGGAGCAAGGCCGAGCGGCGAATCAGCATAACGCACGAGACGCAGGAGCAGTCCTGACTGTTCGTCGAAATACAGTTTCACCGGCGGCTGTCCCTCCTTTGTCCCTAGAACCACATAAGCGTCGCGGTCGCCGACCCTCTCTGGATATTCCACACGCAACTCGGCAAAGATATCCTTCAGGTGCAGCGGGAGATGAAGGTCGGCATCGATCCGAGCTGCATCAAGATCCGCACCATGCATATCGCGGACCGGACGGCCCGGCGTCTCTGACCAACCCTCATGGCCATTGAATACGGTAATGCTGTCCCCTCCCGCCGTGTGTCGGACCAGAGCCTGTTTATTCGGATCCTGATCGAGAACTTCGATGCTGACGGTCTGTCCGCTTTTAGTAGAAGTCCCTTGTTCCTCGCGGCTGGTAACGTTCCCGATCGCTGCGGCTCCACCAAGTGCCTGAACGTAGTGGTTGATAAGTTCGTCCGAAGTCGGCAAGCTGGCTGAAAGCGTTTCCGGTTCCGCGGCTGATTGCTGCTTCGCCTGCGCTTCACCCGCGATCATCGGAACCCCTTGCGGTTTGAGCGAACCTCTATGGCATGAGTAGCAGGTCACTTCCCGATACCCGGCGAAGTTGGCTTTGTCGATGGCGAACGTCATTCGCATCATGTCGCGCGCGATCTGTTTGGGTTTCTTGTCGTCTTTTTCAAAATGCTCCGGCACATGGCAATAGCTGCATTCCACGCCCAGAGATGCTGTGATGAATCGCATTGAGGGGACTAATTGATCAGAGGGAATGCCCTTGAGCACCTGGATGTTCTTGAACACGGACTCGGCCGTTTGAGCGGCAGCGCTATGAGAATCGTTGCCCGCAGGCTCGATTGGAACAAAATTCTTCTCCATGGCAGCACTGAGCTGACCCGAGATCTCAGCGGCCTTCGCCATATTTCCCTGCTGCTTATAGAGATTGATGAGCGGAACGTCCGCGGACAGATGCAAGGGGTCAATTGCGACGGCACGTTCTAAATGAGCGACTGCCCGGTTGATATCTCCACCCTGCAAGTACGCAGACGCGGCGTTAGTCTCGGCGGTGGCTGAGTCTGGATTTAGCTGCAAAGCCCGCTCGAAAGCAAACTCCGCCTCCGATGTTTGTTTTCCAAGAAGAAGAGCGCTTCCTATCGAGGTGAAAAACTCGGCATCGTTGGAGAATTGGTTTTGGACCTCCGTCAGCATGCGATAACCGCGGACGACGAATGGCGGCGAGCGGTGTTCCATTCCCGCATTGATATAGGCGATGCCAAGATTTCGCTTTTGCAGATCGGGCGCAGGCTCGCGCCATGCGGCAATATCGGTATCTTCCAGAAGTGTTTGTTGCGATTCAGGACGCCTTTGGATCCTATGGTCAGTAAAAGCCGTATGTCCTCCGTCCTTGGCGTCCCGCCGAGGCATGTGGCAGCTGATACAGTTACTGTCTTTGCCAGGATGCGAACCAGCGAAATTTCCCATGTGGCACGAAAGGCATTTGGATCGGTAGAACTGGACTGGCTCAAGTGGCTTATCGTGCGGATCGTGGCAAGTTCCGCACCATAGTTGTCCATTGCTTTTGCGGGCGCAGGTACTCCGGGCGAGTTGCTCTACATGGCTGATGACTTTGAATTTACCGGCATCCGCACCGGGCGGAGAGACGTTGACGTAGGTAGTGAAAATATCTTCCAAGGGCTCCCCTGGCCGAAAATCACCGAATTTCTTTCCCGGATTGAGCACTCTGCCGACCCCTAACAGATGACACTGTTCGCAGATGCTGTCGCGAGCGGCAGGCGCAAGCTTCGCAGGATTGATGATCGTCCCCGCGCGTGGATCGCTGAGATGCTTTTCGGCCGAGCCATGGCAGCGTTCACAGGTGATACTTTCCGCGGAGAACACCGGAGAACGATACCGATTCGACGTCCCCGAAATATGCAATGCAGTTCCCGAGTGGCAAAAGAGACATCCTTCGGCGACGGGCCGAGTGAAATCTGGATTAGGTAGCCCCTCGTAGCCTGGCGCCAAATCGTAGGCTTGCCGGCTCTCGTAGTAAGCGACGGGGGATTGGAATAGATGGCCCGCCAGGTCGAGCAGATAGCCAGAGGCGTGATTGCCGGAGCCGATCACGTAATCGATACGGTAATTGGTTACGTCTTCACCACTCTGCAAACGCTGCCAATAGCCGGTTGGCGATGAATACATCGTGATTTTTGCGTCGGGCGTTTCCACTGTGCCATCTGGCTCCTGGCCAGCACGGCGTAGCGAATGCGCCATCGCGGAGCGTGCGTATCCCTCAACTTCAGTAGCGTGGCAGAACTGACAGCGGCTCGAACCAGTCAATTTCACCACCTGTGGCGCAACCACTCGTGCGTCCGGACTCGCCGAATCGCTTTTGTCCGATCGTCCCTGTCCCCAAGAGGCAATTCCTAACACAACTACCAGAACAACTTCGAACAAGTGGGGCGTATGTTTCAAGATCATGACCTAAACCGCTTTAAGATATCCGGCAGCCGAAATTGTACCTCGGTTTTTTTGTATGGTCCCTAAGAAGGGCAATAAATACCTTGACTAACCAAGGCTGGTTTGCTAATCTGTTTGCATGGAAACGCCAAAGACACTCCAAAAAGCAATTCAGCACTACAGCGATGAGCAGGTTTGCATTGATGCCGTGGCCCAGATGCGATGGCCGAAGGGTGTTCCCGTTTGTCCAGCCTGTGGACACAAGGATCACTACTATCTCAAGACTCAGAAACGCTGGAAGTGCAAGGAGTGTTACAAGCAGTTCACCGTGAAGCTGGGAACGGTGTTCGAGGATTCGCCGATCTCGCTCACTAAATGGCTTCCCGCTCTCTGGATGCTCTGCAATTGCAAAAACGGAATCAGTAGCTATGAGATTTCGCGTGACTTGGGTGTTTCTCAAAAGGCTGGATGGTTCATGCTGCAACGTTTGCGCCTTGCCTTGCAGGATGGTTTCTTCGGATCGAAGCTGAGCGGCGAAGTCGAAGTGGATGAAACTTTTATTGGCGGAAAAGCTCGCAACATGCACGTTAGCGAGCGCAAGCGCCGCATCACAGGGACGGGCACGAAGGACAAAACAGCCGTGATGGGGATTCTTGAGCGCGGCGGAAAGGTTCGCGCTACCGTGGTTCCTAATCGCAAGAAAAATGCCTTGCAAGCTGAGGTCTATCGGCATGTCGAAGCTGGTGCGGCTCTCTACTCCGATGCTCTGCGATCCTACGATGGACTCGCCGGGGATTATGCTCATCAAGTCGTTGACCATGCCGTGCAATACGTTGACGGGCGCGTTCACACGAATGGGTTAGAAAATTTCTGGTCACTCTTGAAGCGCGGGATCGCCGGTACCTACGTCAGCGTTGAACCGTTTCATCTTTTTCGATATCTCGATGAGCAGATGTTCCGATTCAACAACCGAAAAGATGAAAGCGGAAAGCCGCTGACTGATTCGGATCGTTTTCAGTTAGCTCTATCGCAGATTGCGGGGAAGCGATTGACGTTTGCTGAGGTAACCGGAAAGATGGCTGGCAGTCCAGCGACTTGTTAATCCTTCTCGCGGGAAGCGTGGCCGGAAGCCTTCTTCCGCTTCTTTCTCGCACGTTTTGCGGAAGCCAGTCTAGATTTTATTTCTTCGTGCGAGACAGACAACACTTTTTTCAGCGCTCTTTGAAAATTCGCATACTCATCGGGTTGATCGCTTCTGCCTTGGGGGGTTGAGCGTATGCCCGTCATTGCGCCATCAGTTTAACACGATGGCGGAAATGACGGGAGTGTGCATAAAGTATGTTCATCAGAGCAGCTTCGCAAATTCGGCAATCACGCCGACGGTGTAGTCACGGAGTTCCTTCAATCCTGGAATAACAGGCTGGATTGGCCGCCCACCAAAATTCCTGAACGCTACCTGAGGAATGATCTTACCGTGGCCCTTAAACTTGAATGCAACCTGCGCGAGGTTCAATTCGGGGTGTTCGCGCTTGTAGGTCTCTATGACAGGTTCAAGACTGGCAGGAACCTTGCGCGAACCGGCAGAGCCGAATACGACCAATTCTCTGTGTTTATCGACAATGTCGAAATTGTGAATGATGGACAAAGGGGTATTGAGAGGCCTAGGAGTTTTGTACGGTTGAAGTCTTTTAATCAGATCAACCACTCTAGGGTCTGTGATTCCCTTTATTTTTCCTTCAAAACGGGCGATATTGTTTTTATTGATCGGCTTATCGTAGATCGGAAATTCGATGCTTCGAGTGTTGTCTTTCCGGTACTGCGCGGAAGAAAAATGCCACGCGATATGATCGAAACACGAACGAAAGTGATGAACAATTTCCCCGGCCAGCACGGCAAACCTTGGTGGAATACGACGCTTCTTATGGTAGTGGATTGCCTTAAGCGTAATCTCTCGCTTGTGCTCTGGAACAACGGGGTATCTGCCACTCTTGATAAACCGTCGAAGCTCCCTATCAAGATTGCGGATGTTCTGGTCGGCCCGTTTTAGCTTTTCGTCGATTCCGGTGAATTTTCGCGGCACCCTTAAAGCATAAAGACAGGTTATTGGTTAGTCAAGGTATTTATTGCCCTAAGAAGAGACCAACATCGATTGTATTTCTGTGCGTTTCTGCCAACAGTCTCAGCGAGACATTTGGCTTTCATGTAAACAAGTCTTCGGCCATGGCACTTCATGGGTATAAATGAGGATCGGACGGGCGATTAGGTCTCACCAATGGTGGTCTTTCTGGCACATCCCTTACGTTGCAGTATGTCGCCGGACACGATAACATTAAGGGTCACGATGCGCTACATAAAACACGGGAGTTTGCGGTTCATAAGCTGTTTGTGCGGCTGTGGGACTTACAGCGACCGGAGGAACGCATCGAGTGCAAGAAGATTGATTACAGGTAATTTACAAAGTGCGGAAGTGGTGGAACTGGCAGACACACCATCTTGAGGGGGTGGCGCCGAAAGGCGTGGGGGTTCAAATCCCCCCTTCCGCACCAATTTTAATACTGTAGATTGAATAGGTTACGGGCAGCTACCTAGTTTCGTACAATTATCGTACAATGCTTCCGGTGGGCTCACCTTCTCCCGGAGGCATTTATGTTGAGCGTCTACACTCGTCACTACCCTCCTTGCGCGCAGTCAGATCCCTA
>Ga0182015_10001845_pt1 | contig 26929 bp, 25 predicted proteins | sample 712P3MmetaG_FD_120478 | JGI IMG/M metagenome (GOLD analysis project Ga0182015, IMG submission 120478) | Permafrost microbial communities from Stordalen Mire, Sweden - 712P3M metaG | ecosystem: Environmental > Terrestrial > Soil > Wetlands > Permafrost | place: Sweden: Stordalen | collected...
CGCAGCGCCGTGGCGGTCATGTCGCCGATGCCGCCGGCGTGCAGCGCCAACAGACCGTTCTCCGCGGCCATCACCGCTTGGAAGGATTTCCATTCGCCTTCGTCCAGTTTTCCGTCGTGGTTGGCGTCTTCGAACGGAAAGAAAAGGCGCATCGGACCCTCGGGCAGCTCCGCTTGCTGCAACGCGCCATCGTGGTTGAGATCGTATTTCGCCAGCGCATCGGAAAACGAGGGGATCGCGACATGCTTGCCCGGATCGTTGAAGGGTGAATTGAAGCCGTTGATATAAATCGTGTCGCCGTCGAGCACCGGCACCGATTTCATCTCCGAAGCCAGGCCGTTCACCCACCAGACGCTCTTGCCCGACGCGAGATCGTAGGCATCCAGCCGGAATGAACCGGGCGCAAGGATTTGAATACCGGCGGCCCCGGCGCCCGCGCCTGGCGGCCGATACACGATCGGCGTGGAATGTCCGCTGAGAGCTTCGGGCCGCGGCGTCTTCCAGGTCTGCTTGCCGTCGGCTTGAGAAAACGCGGCGGCGAACGAGTTGTGCGACTGGTCGCAGATCAAGACGACCTGGTCGCCGGCCAGAATGGGCGACACCCCCATTCCGTACATGTTGTCGAACGGCTCCAGCGGCGTGCGCCAGCGTTCCTTGCCGGCGAAGGTATAGGAGAGCAGCCCGTAATCGGGAAAAAAGACGTAAACGTTGCGGCCGTCTGCCGCTGGAGTCGGCGATGACGGGCTGTTCTGCGTGTCCAGTTTCTCATGACGGTCGCGCGGAGCTTCGCGACGCCACAGGATTTTGCCGCTGCCGCGGTCCAGCGCGAGCGTGAAGAGCTTTTCTCCTTCGAACGCCGTCAGAAAGATACGATCGCCGCTGATTACCGGAGAAGAATGGCCGGGCGGCAGCGGGGTCTTCCACACCACATGCTTGTCTGGTCCGATGCGATCCGGCAGCGCCGAGCTTTCCGCGACTCCGGTGCCGTTCGGTCCACGGAAGCGCGGCCAATCCGCGGCAGGCGACTGCACGGGAAAAGCAAGGGCTGCCAGTAAAAACCATATCGCCGATCGCTGCATCGCCTTTCTCATCATACTTCCGATTGAGACATCCAGGTTGGGTAAAATGAGAGCGCTACAGTAGTTTCCGTTACGATGGGACGCCCGTCTATCGTGCCGGGACGAAATCGCCAATTCCGGTAGTGGGTCAGTCAAACTGACCCACTACCCCAATGCCGGACTGCCTGGATTGCGCTCGCATCCCCAGCGCCACCGGCTCATCTGCCCACCCTGATGTTGCATCAATTTCGGGAATGCTGCATAAATTAGTGGGGCACACCCCGGTCTGCGCGGGTCCCCTTGGACCCCGTGTTTTGTTCGGAAAACTAAGGCTTTCGTCAATCGCGAGGGGCCGATGAGGGCGTCGGCCGCGGTCCCGGGGGACCGCCCCACAATTTATGCAGGTGTTCGGTTATGGAATAAGTAAGTGGCACTATCCCGCAAAGCTGTGGTTCGTCCTAATAGAAGCCGCTGGCCGGGGTCGAGGGCGCGGGGTATTCGGCGTGAAAACGCGCGCCGAACGTCCCAGTTCGGCCTCTGCGTCCCTCGATGCTCTTTGCACCTTGGATCCTACGGCGTTATGGCGAACACCGTACAATACGCCGCTCGCCGCGGCACCTACCCCAATTCCCGCGCCAACGAAACAACTTATTAACTCGCGGCCCTCCTCGGTACAGCCGTTCCCCGCCAGCAGCCCCCTATCATGAAGACGGGTACAGGGACCTGATCCCCGCACCCAAAAAGGAAACTCAATATGTTAATTTCATACAAACAACAAGAAGCCAACCGGCAGCGCCCCAGAACCCAACGAGCGATTCCCACGAGCGGACACTCACGCCACACGCAGCCCCCGCGCCAGTCAATGGTTTCAATCATCAGCCCAGTCTCACGAACGGCCCTTCACTTGCTCCCCTAACTACCGATGCTCACCCTCCTAAAGGATTTGCGTTACTCCCTGCGCACCTTGCGCAACATGCCCGGCTTCACCATCGTGGCCTTGCTGGTCCTTGCCCTGGGCATCGGAGCGAACACTGCCATCTTTAGCGTCGTCAATTCCGTGGTGCTGCGTCCCCTGCCCTACCCCGGCGCGGACCGCCTGGCGCTCATCTGGGAGACCGACTTGAAGGACGGCATCAAGCGCGAAGGGCCCTCCGGGCCGAATTTCCTCGACTGGAAAGAGCAGAGTCGGTCCTTCGAAGACATGGCGCTGCTTGAGGTCGGCACCGGAACCGTCACGGGCGAGGGTGAGCCCGAGCAGGTCGTCGGTCTCCGCGTCACCACGAATTTCCTGTCGATGCTCGGCGCTCGCACGGTTCTCGGACGCGGCTTTACGGCGGCTGAGGGCGCGGGTCAAGCACGCTACCCGGTGGCCGTGCTCGCGAACGGGTATTGGAAGCGCCGCTTCGCGTCGGACCCGCGGGTCATCGGCAGAACTTTCATCATGAATAGCGAGCCCTACACCGTGATCGGCGTGCTTGCGCCGGATTTCTACCATCCGCTGCCTAGCGACCTTTACGTGCCATGGCCCATCGCGCAACTGCGCGCTAAGAGCCGCGCGGACCACGATTTCGGCGTCATCGCGCGCGTGAAGCCGGGCGTCACCATCGCCCAGGCGCAGGCTGAGTTGAGCGCCATCGCGCGCCGCATCGACGCGCAGACGCCCCGGCTGGCAGGTTGGGATGTGAGCGTGGTGGGGATGAAACAGGCGCTCTTCGAATACATCCGGCCCGCGTTGCTGCTGCTCCTGGGCGCTGTGGGACTCCTGCTGCTGCTGGCATGCGTGAACGTGGCCAGCCTGTTGCTTGCGCGCGTCACCGGCCGGCGCAAGGAACTGGCAATTCGCACGGCATTGGGCGCGCCGCGCGGCCGTCTGATTTCGCAGATTCTAAGCGAAAGCCTGCTGCTGAGCCTCATGGGAGGCGCGCTGGGCGTCTTCGTCGCCGTTTGGGGCGTCGACCTGCTGAGCGCCATCCTGCCCGGCACGCTGCCGATGGCGGAGGCTGGCGCCGAGATCGTGCGTCCGGCTATCGGTGTGGATGCCCGCGCGCTCGTCTTCGCGCTGCTCGTCTCCATCGGCGCCGCCCTGATTTTTGGACTGATTCCCGCGCTGTATGCCGCCCGCGCCGGCGTGAACGACGCGCTGAAGGAAGGCGGTCGAACGTCTTCGCCATCGGCGGGCCGGACCCGCGTGTGGAGCTTGTTGGTGGCTGGGGAGGTGGCTCTCGCCAGCATGCTGCTGGTCGGCGCGGGGCTCGCCATGAAGAGCTTCGTGAACCTGCAACACGTGGACCCCGGCATACGGCCCGATCGTGTCCTGACGTTTCGCATGCGCCTGCCCACCGACAATCTTTACCAGAGCGATCGCCAACAGGCCGCCTTCTACCGGCGCGTACTCGACAACGTGCAACAGATACCCGGCATTCAATCCGCCGGTCTCAGCGACGTGCTTCCCCTCGGCCAGCAAAACGACCGAGAGTACTTCACCATCGAAAATCGCCCCCTGCCGGCGGGCGAAGAACTGGTCGCGGACTTTCGGCGCATCAGCCCGCTGTATTTGAATACGATGGGCATCCCGCTGCTGCGCGGCAGGCCGCTTTCCGATCGCGATGTTCATAACGCCCCGGCGGTGATCCTGATCGACGAAACTCTGGCGCACCAGTATTGGCCCAACGAGGATCCCATCGGCCGCCGCATGCGGCTGTGGGGTGAATTCCGGGAAGTCGTCGGCATTGTGGGCCAGGTGCATCATTATGGCTTGGAAAAACAGCCGGAGCCTACCATTTACGCGCCCTATGACCAGATGACGGACCAGGCCATGGCGCTGGCCGTGCGCACGACGATGGATACGCCGGCCGTAGTGAAAGCCGTGAAGCAGGCCGTGTGGTCGGTTGATCGGGGCCAGCCCGTATTTCAGATCCGCAGCATGGGCGACTATCTGTCGCTGGCGGGCAGCGCGTCTCGCATTTCCACCATACTGCTGCTGATCTTCGCGGGCATCTCCATGCTGTTGGCCGCGCTCGGGATACATGGCGTCGTTTCCTACGGCGTCGCCCAGCGCACCCGCGAGTTCGGACTGCGCATGGCACTCGGCTCCACGCCTGGGCAACTGAAGGCGCTGGTAATCCGCAGCGGCATCACCACTGCGCTGATCGGTCTGCTGGCCGGAATGGCTGGCGCAGCCGCGCTGGCGTCCGCCCTGCGCACGCTGCTTTACGGCGTCGCGCCGCTAGATCCCGCCGTAATGGCCTGCGTCGCCGCCTTGCTTCTCACGGTGGCGCTCATCGCGAACTACGTACCGGCCAGCCGCGCCACGCGCATCGATCCAATGGAAGCTCTGCACCACGAGTAGCCCGAGCAGCGGCCGGCCCAGTTCCTTGCCTTTGGCGGTCTCCGATTCAGGCGCCGGAACATTTCTTTTCCTCGGTTGAAACGTTTTGCAACTGTGGATCACTATTATGCTGGAGGGCGGAATTATCATGGATACAAAGTCAGGAACTGTTCCGGAGCTTGCAATGCTACCTCGCATGTTTGCCCTGCCGCTTCTTTCGGCTGCGTTTTTCATCATCGTGCCCGCTCAGGCCTTCCCCCAGAGCACGGACACAACCGACGCCCTGATCAGGCAATCCACTTTCATCTTCCGCGGAACCGTGGAGAAAGTTGGGGCGAGCACCATGCCCGCGGTCGCGGCGAACGATTTCACAGCCGTGGTTCGGGTGGACGAACTCATTGATGCGCCGGGCGCGCCTCCGGATCTAGCCGGCAAGAGCGTCACGGTGAAACTGCTGCAGGCCAATTCGGTGAAAGCCGGTGAGCAGTTGACGTTCTTTACCAAGGGTTGGCTGATGGGCAATAGCATGGCGGTGATCGAGGTGGGACGAAGCGCCGCCGCGCAGAATCCCAGCGACCAGGTGCGCAGGACGCGCGCGCTAATGGCCGACGAAGGTTTGCAGAAACAGTTGGCCACCGCCGAGGCCATCGTCGTGGGAATTGTGAGAAGCGTCCAGCCAGCGGCGATCCGTCATCTGGCGACCGAGCACGATCCGGACTGGTACGAGGCTCACATCGAGGTGGAATCGGCCATTCGGGGGCGTATTTCCGGACGGGAAATGACGATTGTATTTCCGCATAGCGACGATGTGATGTGGAAACGATCTCCGAAGTTCACGCAAGGAGAACGGGGAATCTGGCTTCTGCATCGCAATCAAGCGCGTCTGCCGGGTATTGAGGACCGGTACACGGCGCTTGATCCCCTCGACTTCCGGCCGGCCGGCGAGCTGGACCGCGTCCGGCGGCTCAGCGGTAACGAAAGGTAGATTGGCTGCTACAAGGCCGGCTGCTTGAAGTAAGCCGGCATACAGGAGAGTACTATGATTCGGACAATCTTATTGCGCGACTGCGGCATGCGCCTGACGCCATGGCTGCTGTTTGCATGGCCATGGTTTGGGATGGCTCAGCAGGTCCAATTGGTGGATGTCGTTCCCGCAACCAGCAGCGCGGAGACGGCTAACGACAGCGAGCCCAACGTTACGGTCAATTCGGCGAACACGAGCCAGATCGTGCTTTCCGCGTTCACGCCCTGTCCGCCGCTGATCTCGACTACCTATGCTCCCATTTATTTCTCGATAGATGGCGGGTCGAGCTGGCAGTTGAATTGTATAGTGCCTGGCAATAACTCGGCAAGCGGCACCGGCGATATCACTATACGCTTCGCGGGCGCCAGCGGCGTGCTTTACGCAGGCATTCTGAACGGGTCGGAATATCTTGAGTTGAACATCTTGCGGACGCCGGATTTCACTAGTACAACTCCCATGGCCCTGCTGGTCGACCGGACGCCCGAAGATCAGCCGTACACACAAGCGATCTCCGCAGGCAGCGATTACGTCTTCATTGGTAACAACAACCTTGTGAATTCCACTTTTTCTGGCGGGACCTCGGGCCAGACCGCGACGGTGGACCTGTCTGCGGATGCCGCAACGGCCCCGGCGCCCGCGGGCTTCGCGCCCAACTTGTTGGAAACCCGCGCTACCTGCGGCCAGGATCCGCCTCCAACCAGGCCGGCGATTCATCCCAACGGAACGATCTATGCGGCCTATTACCGCAATCAGACCGGTTCTCCATGCTTCTCGGGAAGCAATACCGTGGACGTGGTAGTGGCGCGCGACGACAACTGGGGATCGGGGGGCTTCACGTCCCTCATCGACAGCGGCGACTCCAAGGCCGGCGTTCGCGTTGTGCAGGGCGTTTCCGTCGTGTGGGCCGGCGCCATGGGGAATGAGCGTCTGGTCGGATCGCAGTTGTCCATTGCCGTGGACCCGAACGACAGCAACAACGTCTACGTCTCCTGGGCGGATGGGACTTCGGCCAACTATACTCTGCATGTCCGGCGGTCCACGAATGGCGGCGCCACCTGGACCAGCGATCTGATAACAGTCTCACCCGCCGACAATCCCGCGCTGGCTATCAACAAGCTGGGCACCGTCGGTTTTCTCTATCAGAAATTCGTGAACCCTGGGACCTGCAAGGGCGGCGGAGCCGGCATCCCCTGCTGGGAGACGCACTTTGAGACATATAACGGCACGGCTTGGACAGACCTTCCTAGCCCGCTGGCCAATGTCCCGGACAATGCGGGTAGTTTTCCGCTCGGCGATTACGAACATGTGTTGGCGATCGGGCAAGATTTTTATGGCGCGTTTGCCGCCAACAATTACCCGGACACCAGTAACTTCTACCCCGGCGTACAATATCAGCGCTACGCGGACTGGACCGCGCACACCTTGTACGCCGACTCCGCGCACACCACCGCTGTGTCACCTTCGTTCGACCCGTTCTTCTTCCACGTAGTCAACCTCGGGCCCACGCAGGACTTCTACGTTCGGGACTGGACTGCTTCGCCCTCCAGCCACGATCAGGGGCAAGAGTCCTCTACCAACCCCGTCTGGTGGACGACGGGCGATGTGTGGAACCGGCTGACGAACACCAACGGCGGCTTCAACGCGAACGATCAGCCCAACCATCAGGACGCCCAGGACGCGACCAGCGGGCCCAACTACGCTTTCGTGCGCGTCAACCGGAATGCCGCTCCTGGGACTGGCCCAAGCGTCAACGTCACCGCCCGGTTCCTGTTCGCGGACTATGGGCTAGGCGTGCCTTACCAGGACATCTCCAGTTCATCCACAGCTACCCTGACGTTCGCCGCCGCCGACACCGAACTGACACTCGCCGACGGCTCCGGTGTGCAGTGGAACTTGCCTGCCACGCGTTCCACACACATATGCCTGGCCGTTGAGATTACGGCTCCCGGCGATCCGTATTCGCCGGAACTGGCGGGCCGCGCCCCGGGCTGGCCTACCACCGACTGGACCATTCCGGCGGACAACAACAAGGCTCAACGGAATATGGACCTGCCACCGATGGCGATGGGCTCGGGCACCGGCTCTTTCCATATCATCGCCCATAATGCCGCGACGTTTACGCGGAACATGGTGGTGAGCTACAGCGTGCCGCCGGAGATCCTGCGAGAGCTCGAGGGAGCCCAGATTGGGGTAGTCGGGGGAGACATTCAGACCATGCGCGAGTCCGGGACATTGACGCTGGCGAACATGGAACCGGGCGAAAACCGATGGGTCGGCGTGAGCTATTCGGCTCCCAACGCCAAGTTGGGCGAGTCCATCCCGGTCACGCTGGGCGAGATGTTCGGCGACGCTGTAGTAAACGGCCTGACCATCTCGATGCAACCGTCCACAATCGACCAAGTGATTCGGGCCAATCTTTCGCTCCACCGCGCGAATTTTTCGCGTTTGGATGCCGCTTTCCACATTAAGCAGGCCGCCGAGGAAGCGCATGCGGCCGGCGCGCTGCTGGGGAATCCTGCCATCGCGCCGCAACAATACCTGGATTTTCTCGGCCAAAACCTAGCTATTATCAAGACGGTTCTGGCGGACTTGGTTGCATCGCAGAAATCCACCGATCAATTTGCGGCCGGCCAAGCGTTGCAAGTTCTGGCCGCCGCAGTTGCCTCCAAGGAGCCGGAACTGACGGCCAACGACCACGCCTCGTTACTGAACAAGCTTGACGCATTCCAGACCATGCTACAGAAGGCGCAGGGCGATCCCGGCGATATCCTGCAGATGGTCCAATGGCAGCGGGATCTTTACGCCACGGCGCCACGCCTGGTGAGGCTCAGGCATGCCAGACGGGTGGTGGAAGCATCCGATGACTTTCTGAAGGCTTATGGCAAATCCCACTTCGAAGAGGACCGGTACCCGCGGCTGATTCGCGAACTGCTCCGCCCTTTTCACGATACCGCGGAGGTTCTGGAGCACAACGATAGGCGACTGAAGCCCGCGGTGGAGCAACTCAAGCATCATCTCGGTTCGCTGGACCAACTGGAGAAAGCGCATCGCGCATTCTTGCTGGAGCTGCAGCGGCAGGTAAGGTAAGAGGGTGGTAAAACGGGCGGAGATACGCTAGAGCGGTTGGGGCAGAGCGTCTGGTCGGCCGACCGGTTGATGTTCGGGCACTTCCATGCTGTTGGCCGCGCTCGGCATTCATGGCGTCGTTTCCTACGGCGTGGCCCAGCGCACCCGCAAGTTCGGACTGCCCGCTGTAAGCGAAGCGGTCAACCAGCTACGAAATTAGCTGCTGGAGCGTCCTAAGGCCGGGGATCGAGAGCCCGACGCCCATCTCCAAGGGTGGCTGTCTCAGGTCTGTGTAAGCTGCCCAGAGTCGTTTCGAAACATCCGCACTCTCCTCGGAATAGATATTTCGGTACTTCGCGCGTTGACTACGACCCCGGAAGGAGTTTCAGCCCAAAAATGCTCAACCGGTTGCCGCACCTGTTGATTTAGGAGAGACGTCCACGCATCCTCGAGCGACTCAAACCGGCGATCGGGATGGATCGGCATCCAGCCGCCATGCTATCGCTTCGGCATCTCGGCGCAGTGAACCGGAAACCGGGACGCCAGAAACCAGGGACGGCGATTCCTCCTGGTAAACGCTTCCCGAACACCGTGGACCGGACGGAAGCTCAGGCGCGCTTCGCCTCGCGGCGGATGCCCTCGGCAATCCACATACGAAGTTGCGTCTGGTAGCCTACCGACTTCGCCGCCGCAATGTGCTTCGCCGCGGCAATCTGTTCGGGGGCCAAGCGAAGCGAGATCGGCGCCTTTACGCTAACGTGGCGGTCGCGAATCTTCCTGGCCAGCGCGGCTGCCGGCTTGTCCTGAGGGGCCTCGATCAATTGATCCCACACACCTGCCACGGAGTGACTCTCGAAATAGTCCGCAGCCTCTTGGTCGGACTGAAACTTTGGCAATGGCGAATGCGCACTTGACAGCCGCTTATTCATTTTCATATTCATTTTCCTGCCTACTTGCGGCGAAACAGCCGGCGTTCATCCGGCTCCATGTTCCGGGCCGTGATCACTCTCACGAGACCGCCGGGCAGGCGCCGAAACACGACAAAGGCTAAACGGCCGTCCAGCGTCTCGCCCAAAGCGATGTACCGTTTCTGACGCGCTCGCCTGATTCTGTGGTTACCGGCGAAGACTTCCTCCACCTCTTCCGGCGTGAACTCGTGCCTCCCGACATGGAGGATGTTGTCATCGTCCCACTCAAAGCCGGAAATGGCCACAGGCCGATGGTAGCATGTTGTATATACGAAGCGCTACAAAGTAGCCCCTCGGATCGGCTTCTTGTGTCTTCCGTCTCCCGACTCCCGTCTTCTCGGGTAGAATGATCTTTCGCCTCCCAAGGAGCACTCATGCAGCCGGAATCCTGTGACATCGGCCTCATCGGCCTCGCCGTAATGGGCCAGAACCTCGTCCTCAACATGAACGACCACGGCTATCGCGTGGCCGTCTTCAATCGCACCGTCTCCAAGGTGGACGATTTCATCGCGGACGAAGCTGCCGGCACCCAGGTGGTGGGCACGCACTCCGTCGAGGAACTCGCGCAGATTTTGAAAAAGCCTCGCCGCGTGATGCTCATGGTTAAGGCCGGCGACACCGTCGACCAGATGATCGCCCACATCACGCCGCATCTCGAGAAAGGAGACATCCTCATCGACGGCGGCAACTCCAAATACCAGGACACCAACCGCCGCACCAACGCGCTCGCCGATCAAGGCATTCTCTTCGTCGGCACGGGCGTTTCCGGAGGCGAGGAAGGCGCGCGCCACGGCCCCTCCATCATGCCCGGCGGAAATCCGGCCGCCTGGCCGCACGTCAAGGAGATCTTCCAGGCCATCGCCGCTAAGGTCGAAGACGGCACCCCCTGCTGCGACTGGGTTGGCGAAAACGGCGCCGGCCACTACGTGAAGATGGTGCACAACGGCATCGAATACGGCGACATGCAGTTGATCTGCGAGGCGTATCAGTTGCTCAAGGACGGTCTGGGCCTGACCGCCGACGAGTTGCACCAGGTCTTCGCCGATTGGAACAAGGGCGAGCTCGACAGCTACCTGATCGAAATCACCGCCGAGATTTTCACGAAGAAGGACGACGATGGCGCGCCGCTGGTAGACAAAATTCTGGACGCCGCCGGCCAGAAAGGCACGGGCAAGTGGACCGGCATCAGCGCCCTGGATTTAGGCACGCCGGTCACGCTCATCGGCGAAGCCGTGTTCGCCCGCTGCCTCTCCGCCATGAAGGACGAACGGGTAGCCGCATCCGGCATTCTCGCCGGACCGAAACGTCCCCCGGCAACGGACCGCGCGGCCTTCATCGAAAACGTGCGCTGTGCCCTTTACTGCTCCAAAATGATCTCCTACGCGCAGGGCTACATGCTGTTGCGTGAGGCGGCCAAAGAGGAAAAGTGGAATCTCAACTTCGGCGGCATCGCGTTGATGTGGCGCGGCGGCTGTATCATCCGCAGCCGGTTTCTGGGCAAGATCAAGGAAGCTTACGACAAGAATCCGCAACTGACTAACTTGTTGGTCGACGATTTCTTCAGCCAGACGTTGATGGGCTACGAAGACTCCTGGCGGCGCGGTATCGTTCAGGCGATCGATTATGGCGTACCCACGCCGGCCTTCTCCACCGCGCTGTCTTTCTTCGACGGATATCGCACCGCGCGCCTGCCCGCGAACCTGCTCCAAGCCCAGCGCGACTTCTTCGGCGCGCACACTTATGAACGCATCGATAAGCCGCGTGGCCAGTTCTTCCACACTAACTGGACCGGACGCGGCGGCCGGGTCTCGTCCGGCAGTTACAATGTCTAACTTAGCATGAGTGACTCACTGCATATTCCCCCCGGCGGCGCGCTCGACCTGCTCTCGCTGGGCGCGCTCATCCATCGTCTCGACCCGGGCATCATCCCCTTCCACAAAGCCGCCGAGTGCCGCATCCACGTCAGCGGCGGCGAATTCAATTGCGCCGCGAACCTGGCGGACTGCTTCGGCATGGCCACGGGCATCGCCAGCGCCATGGTCGATTATCCGGTCGGCGCGCTGATCGCCGAGCGCGTGAGAGCCATGGGAGTCAAGCCGTTCTATAAGCATTTCAAGCACGATGGCGCCACCGGCCCCAACATGGCAACCGTCTATAGCGACCGCGGCTTCGGCATCCGCGCGCCCGTGGTCTTCTACAACCGCGCCAACGAGGCGGCCGCGCAACTCCAGCCGGGCGATTTCGATTGGAACGCCATCTTTGGCGCGGGCGTCCGCTGGTTTCACAGCGGCGGCATCTTTGCCGCGCTCTCGCAAACCACGCCCGAATTGATCGTCGAGGGCATGCGCGCCGCCAAGGCCGCCGGCGCGGTGGTGTCGTTCGATCTGAATTACCGGGCCAAGCTGTGGAACATTTCCGGCGGGCACACCCGCGCCGTGGAGGTGATTCGCCGCATCGTGGAGCACGTGGACGTGCTGGTGGGCAACGAGGAAGATCTGCAGATGGGCCTCGGCATCCCCGGCCCGGAGGTCGCCGCCAAGTCCAAGCTGGACCCCAGCGCCTTCTTCGGCATGATCGACCGCGTGGTCGCGCGACACCCGCAAATCAAAATCGTCGCCACCACGTTGCGCGAAGTGCACTCGACAAACCGACACAGTTGGGGCGCGGTCGCCTGGATCGGCGGCCAGACCTACATCTCACCAACCTGCGAACTGGATGTGCTCGACCGCGTCGGCGGCGGCGACGGATTCGCGGCCGGATTCTTCTACGGACTAATGACTGGCGAACCGCCCGAGGAGGCCATCAAGCTGGGCTGGGCGCACGGCGCGCTGCTGACCACCTTTCCCGGCGACACGACCATGGCCACGCTCGACCAGGTACGCGCTTTCGCCAAAGGCGGCTCCGCGCGCATCCAGCGGTAGCCGAATCCGGGTTCAGTCGGGCGTCGGCACTCGTGCCGACGCGGCACGCAGGAGTGCGTGCGCCGCATCGTCAGTTCAGCCCAGCTTGGTAACTCCGCAGCGAGCGCAGCCGCTGCTCAATCTCACCGCGGTCCGTAGCCTCTGGCATCAACCGCAAATAGCTCTCCAAATCGCTGCGCGCGGCCACCGGGCTGCGCATCTGCAGATGCACGATGCCGCGCAGCTTATACTCTTCGGCGGAGTCCGGGTCCGCCGCCACCAGCAGATTCAGCGTCTGCAACGCCTTGCCGTACGCCCGCCGGTGGAAATACACGCCGCGCAGATTGTGCAGCATCCGCGTCACGATCTGTCGCTTGCTGAAGGGCGCCAGCATGCGCGGGTCGTCACTCAACGGGATGCCAGCCGACTGCCGCGCCAACTCGAAGCATTCCGCCGTCGTCAGCACTCGGCCGCCGTGGAACACATCAATGTACGCCGCAAAATCCGCGTCCCTGTATTGCACCAGGAAATGACCGGGCAACCCGATCCCGTAAACCGGCCGCGCCAGTCGCCGCCCGATTTCCAAATACACCACCGCCAGCGTGATCGGAATGCCGGTGCGCGCGGTCAGCACATCATTCAGGCAACTATTGCGCGGGTCGTAGTAGTGCGCCGCATTGCCCGTGAAACCCAGTTCCCCGAATAGATATTGGTTCGCCACCTCCACGTAATCGGACCCGCCGGAGCGCCCCGCCAGGCGCTCGGACAGTTCCACGGCGTAAGAGTCCAGAATGCCGATGAACGGCTCGATGTCCAAGCTGGGATACTCGATGCGTGCGAGTTCCAGAGCCGCCCGATCCAGGGCGTGTTCCGCGCTACGGCCAGTGAGCAGATCCAACAGCGGCTGCATGGCAGACTAAAATAGCACCATGCACCGGATGCTTTTCCGCGCGATCGCCGGCACGCTGTTCGGCTGCGCCCTGGCGCCCGGCCAGCCGCCGCGATTCTCCGAGCACCTACTGCGCAAGCTGCACAACGAAACCGTCACAGGGTACGCTCTACAAGAGCGCACGCTGGTTACCTGGGGCGACCGTCTTCTGTGGGGGAGTTTGCCGCAAGGCAATTATCAGCTCGTCCGCGGTCGCGGGCGTGCGTTCGCCGAAGGCGGCTGCCTGCTCGACGTGGATGGCGACGGCAAGCTGGATATTGTCGTCAACGAAGGCGCCCCGGAAGCCGATCTGGTCTGGTATCGCGCCCCGCATTCGGGTACCAACTGGACGCGCCACGTCATCGACACGGGCATCGACGCGCCGGACATGCTGCCCGTCACCCTCCTCGGCCATCGCGGAGTCCTGCTGATCCATAAGCGCATGCAGGTGCGCTTCTACGAGATTCCCGCCGATCCCACCGCGCGCTGGCCCTCCCAGGATGTTTATTCCTTCTATTCGCCCTCGCACCAGGGCGGCCTGCGCATGGCGGATATCGATGGCGACGGGCTGCCGGACATCCTGGCGGGCATGTACTGGATCCGCTCGCCGGAGAGCTTCGAGCTGCCTTGGCGCTTGTTTGCCATCGAACTGTGGAACGAGACGCTGGAATCGGCCATGCTGCGGCTGAGCTATGGGCCGTTGGGTCTGCTTGCTGCGCAACGCGAAATGCATCCCGCGCGCCTGGCGCGTTTCGAGAAGCCGGCCGATCCGCGCCAGTTGTGGATCGAACATCGCATCGAAAGCGTGCCGGATCTGGCCGAGGTGAACAGCCTGGATGTCGCCGACTTCAATGGCGACGGGCGTCCCGATATCCTGATCGCCGAGAAGGGTGGCGCAGCTCGCCTGCTGGTGCTGTATAACCAAGGCGAAGGCCGGTTCCGGCCCGTGGTCCTCGCGCAGGGGCGGCCCATTCGCTTCGCACAGGCGGTGTACCTCAATGAGGGCGATGGACGTCCCGGTATCCTCGCCATCCGCGCGGACGCGATTGCCTGGTATGAGCCAAAGATTGACCTAAGACCATGACGGCTAATCGCACTATCGCCGTGTTCGACCTCGGTGGCGTGCTGATCGACTGGAACCCGCGCCACTTATATCGCAAGCTCTTCGATGGAGACGACAGCGCCATGGAGCACTTTCTGGCGACGGTCTGTACACAATCCTGGAACCTGCAGCAAGATGCCGGACGAAGCTTTGCCGATGCCTGCGCCGAGCTGAAGCTGGTTCATCCGGGAAAAGCGGAGTTGATCGACGCCTGGTTCCCGCGTTACGACGAGATGCTGGCGGGGCCCATCTCCGGCACCGTCGACATTCTCGCGGAATTGCGCTCTCGCGGCGTTCCTTTGTATGCGCTCAGTAACTGGTCCGCGGAGACTTTCCCTGTAGCTCGACGGCGATTCGAGTTCTTGAATTGGTTTCGAGGCGTTCTGCTTTCCGGCGAAGTGCGACTGCTGAAACCCGACAGATCTTTCTTTGAGCTTTTCCTCGACACTTTTGCAATTGACCCGGCCCAGGCAGTCTTCATCGACGACCTCGGATCGAACGTGGAAGCCGCTAGCGCCCTCGGCATGCATGGCATCCAATTCACCGATCCCCCTGCGCTCCGCGCCGAACTGGTAAGAGTGGGCCTGATTCCGGACACATGGCCGATGCTACAGCGCATCGCACAACGCTTTGGCGAACTTCCCCAGGTTCAGGCCGTCGTGTTGGCCGGTTCGCGCAGCGCCGGCGCTAACGACCTGGAATCGGATTTCGACCTCTATGTCTATGCCTCCACCGATATAGACGTGCAGTTCCGGCGAGCGCTCATGGGCCAAGCGGCGGAAATCGACAATCGCTTCTGGGAGCCGGGGGACGAGTGGTCCGATCCTTCTACTGGCGCGCGCCTCGACATCATGTATCGATCCCCCGAATGGATTGAAGATCGACTCGACCGCTCTTTGGCGCGGCATGAGGCAGCCATCGGGTATTCCACGTGTTTCTGGTACAACGTTCTCCATTCCGAGGCGCTGTTCGATCCGCGAGGTTGGTATCGCCGCCTCCAGGACCGTGCCCGAGCTCCGTATCCGGACGGATTGAGGCGCGCCATCGTGGCGAAAAACTGGCCGATTCTGCGCCGAAACCAGTCATCCTATCGGCGGCAAATTCAATTGGCATTGAACCGCGGCGATGCAGTGAGCGTGCAACATCGCGTAACCGCCTTGCTCGCCGGTTATTTCGATGTCTGGTTCGCGATCGAGAGAAAGGCCCATCCAGGCGAGAAGCGCCTTCTAGCTCATCTGCCCGAGCCGTGGGCGTTGCTCGTGCGCGCCGTGCTGGATGCGCAGCCGGAGACGTTACTCACCCGGATAGATGCGCTGCTGGATCGGCTGGATGCCCGGCTTAGAGAGGAAGGCCTCGCCTCGCCGTAGCCGCCAAACGCGCTACTTCGGAGCGTCCGGCGCTTGTGCCGCCGCTGCGCCCGCGCCTTGCGGCTTGACCAAGTCCCGAACCATGTCGTCGGTCGAAACCGCCGCATAATCCTTCGGTATCTCGAACACGGATGCGTCCACCGGAGCGCTGGAAAGCTCCGTCACTTCCTGGCTCATTTCGATCAACGGAGCGTCCGGGTCGATCACTGGGAACTTCTGGCCCTGCGCCGCCATCTGCTTTGCCAGCACCGCCATGAAAGGCATGTACATTTCAACGCGGGTGCGCAGAATTACGGATGGGTTCTTGTATATCTCGTCGAGCATCGGACCAATTGTGCTGGACATGCCAGGCATCTTGCCCAGCAACTTCTCTAACATGCCTGTGGGGTTCATGAGATACTTCTGCCAGGCTTGGTAGCCGGTCAACTCCCTGATGGCCGGAACGCGCAAGGCCTCTTCTTTCTTGGCGGTCCAAATGTGCATCACCATTCTCATGGTGGGGCCGTTTTGATTCATTCCCGCCGGCACCATGGGGCTGTCCATGGTGACGGTGACCTCGCGCTCTTCGGCCTGGACCCCCTGAATCTCAGCGGTTTTGCCGGTAATCTTGGAGTCGACTTTGGTCTGGATTGAGGCCATGGCTTGCTGCACGGCCTGCATTTGCTCGGGTGTCCCTTGGGGAAACGCGCCGGCCATTTTATCGGCAAGTTGCGATACGGGGAAGGTCGCGAAAGTCTTGTGCGCCGGATCGATCAGGGTTACTTCCTGCTTCACAAAATCGAAGATCTCGGTCCAGTTCCCCGCGGTGGTGTACCCCTTGTTTCCTTTCATCCGGATTGATGTCGCGGAATTGGCCTGCGCCGTCTGCATGAACTTGTCCAGGATGGGCTGCAAGGCGGCCGACGGTTTCAATTCAGATTGATAGCGGATGGTCACATCCGCACGGAGCGCCGGCGTGGCCCACAGGGCCAGCGGGAGAACGAAGGAGGTGCAGATGTCTTTCCAGCGGAGCTTCATCACTCTAGTCTAACGCTCCGGCACCCTCAAAACTGGATCATTTGGCCCAATAAATCAGCTCTTTATTGTGCACGGGAAGCAGCGCCCCAATTCCGCCGCCGATCAACAATCCCAGGCCTCCGAACACCGCGCCCACGGCTCCGCGCCCAACCAGGCACAATTGGCCCTGCTTACAACGGCCCACAGCCTCGCCGATAGCGAATCCTCCTCCAAATCCGATCGCCGCGCCGAGGATGGCTTTCTTGCCCCGTCCCCAGCCGCCCTTACGGTACCGCTCGATCTTGACCACGTCCTCTCTGCGCGCGGTCACCGTTCCGGCTGTTACCTCTTGCGGCGTCCAGTTCCCGAATACACCTTCCACCGGTCCCGCTTTCCCCGCTTTCAATGTCAGGCGAATCCTATCGCCCGCCTGCAACCCTGCCACGGATTGCCAGTCGTGCCGATCCTGCCCAGCGGCCACCGTCGCCAGCGCACAGAAGAGCGTAAGTGTTAGCCATGAACGCAATGCCGTATCCTCCCTGAGATTTTCACTACGGCTGGCAGGCGCCGAAGTCTCTGGCTACCTTGTGTGCTTCGAAGACCAGCGCCTTGCCAGCGTGCTTCCGCTTGCCTTCCAACGTCATTCGATCTCCCAGCTTAACGCCCGCCGCGCTGCCGGACAACGCGTAGTCCCGCTTGTCTTTTTCATCCGTCACACGCATGCCGTTCGCTCCCGAGTTGACACAGCCTGTAATTTTCTGCGGCTTATAGTGTTGTACCAGCAGCGCTACGACGATCACCAAAGCCACCGCCGCCACCACAATTCCGGCCACGATCTCTTCGCCCTCCTTCTGTATGGCGCCGCCGCTCATCACCAGCCGAGGCTTGTCTGCCCAAGCGGGCGCGGCCAGCGCCACACTAAGAACTGCAATCAGAACTCCACGCCAAAGCGATTTCCGAGTCATGCCGGCCTCCTCAGCCGTAATTGTGGGGCAGGTTGGAAACAGTTGGAAACCTGCGGGCCGATTGTCAATCGGCCCACTATGTGACCAAGAAAACTAATTTTATAATAGAAATCGACGTGCTTCAACCGTGCCGGCCAAAGATTCACTGCAAGATCGCAACAAACGCCTCAACCGGCTCGGAGAAGTCCGCGCCCCGTAAGAACCGCATAAATCTCCCCGATTCGTTGATGCCCACGATTCGATACTCGTTGTCTGCATATTATTCTCCATTCTTGTGGGGCAGGTTGGCAACCTGCAGGCCGATTGTCAATCGGCCCCGCGCCTTACGGCCTCAACTTGTATATCGTGCCATCGTTCGAAGTTCCGTCGAATTCGGTCGCGCCGAACAGCACGCCGCCCTCGCCGATCGCGACGCTGCTTGCGCCGCTCCCGCTGCTGCTGCTGCCGGCGAAGCTGTACAAGACAGCCTCGGTCCAGGAGCCGCCTGGAGACGCAGGCGGAGTCAGGGAAAACAACGTGCCAACGTGTCCGATGCCACCTCCCAGAGTGGTCCCGTAGAGTACCCCACCTTCGCCGATCGCCACGCTTGTCCCCGGGAAGGCCGCGGCGCTGCCGCCGGTGAAGTTGTAGAGCACAACCTCGGTCCACGCGCCACCCGGACATTCGGGCGGGGTCACCGAAAACACCGTTCCACAGGTTGGAGGAAGGCCTTCCTCGCAGGGACCGGAGCCGCCGGAATAGGTGGTGCCAAAGAGCACCCCATCTTTGCCCATCACCACGGCTGAGAGAGGGAGAAACCCATCGCTCGGGTCGCTTGTGAAGTTATGCAGCAGTGTCTCGCTCCAAGCTCCCCCAGCGGACTGCGGCGGCGCCTACCTCATGCCAGACAACTACGAAACCGGAATCAAGATCTCAGATGCCGAAATGCGCCAACTCAACCTAGTTCCCCACGAAAAGCTTGGTCGCTGGAACTATACCGTACGCCCCGCTCAGAATGTGAACTAGTTCTTGGGCACCGGCTAAGTGGATCGAGGTCGATTCCCCTTCCCAGCTAGTGCACTTACTATCTGCACTATAAGGTGGAACCGGAATTTAGACCATCCCGAAACTTGGGGGAGGAAATGCACCTGAAATCAGGTGAAGGTTACCCCCCATTTTCAGGGGGTACTGAGTTGTCCAGGACTGGGGACTGCCCGTTTCGAATCAGCGGCGGCAGGGTGTCACTTAGACGGTCCTTGGCGACGCAATGGCACGCTCCGGCGGATAACGCTCGCGCCCACGCGGCATCCGGCTCGTAGGTCGTCAATCCGACGATACGCGCGCCGGCATCTCGCGCGCGGATCTCCCGGATCGCTCCGAATGCCGCTCGCAAGGGCAATTCCAGATCCATCAGCGTCACATCGGGCCGCTGCTCGATGTACAAGTGAACCGCTTCCTCGGCCGTCGCCACCGCGCCCACAAGCTGCACGTCGGGCTGCAAGGCGCGGCTGCGCTTTTTGCGGCGGGATTGTCGAGGCGCCGGAAGCATATAAGAATGTCGGCGCTTGGCTGGCTGGATCGGGGCGATATCGCGGCTGGCTCCGTCGAGCGCACGAGATCTTCCCGTTCCGGCGATAGCCGGGGTTACGGCGGGATCTCGGTGCGGAAGGCTGGCGCGGCCTGCAAGGTGGAAAAAACGCTGGAGAAGATGATTTCCGGCCGGGTGTGACTGGCGGGGAAAGAGCAGCCCTGGCGGGCTATCCTCGTCAGGCAGCAGTCAATTTAGTTACCTGGAGCCGCCTCCGGCCTTTCTCCGCGTGCCAGAGGTCATACTGAAGCTGCTGGTTCAGCCAGCTTTCAGCGCTGGTGCCAAAGGCGATCGAGAGACGCACCGCCATCTGCGGGCTGATGCCTGCGCGCCCGTTCAGGATGCCAGACAGCGCCTTCCGGCTCACGCCGAGCGATCGCGCGGCGTCCGTGACAGTCAAATTCAGGGGTTCCAGGCACAGTGCCCTGAGCACCTCACCCGGGTGTGGCGGATTATGCATCTTCATGGTCGCCTCAATGATAGTCCTCATAGTCTACTCGATCTACGTCCTTCCCGGTACAAGTGAACGTGAGTCGCCAGTTGCCGCTCACCTTCACGGCCCACGTGCCCTTTCGGGAGCCGCGGAGTTCGTGGAGGTCCATGCCGGGCAAGTTCATATCGCGCGCGCTGGTTGACGCGTTCAGACGGCCGAGGATCAGCCGGAGCCGGTCAGCGTGTTTCGCTTGAATTCCCGACTTGGTCCCGGTGGTGAAGAATCGCTCGAGTCCTTTGTGCCGAAAGCCCTTAATCGCCACGTCTATTAGTGTAACCCATGCGGTTACAGGTTGCAGCCGGCCTGGGACAGGGTAGATGGGATTGCGCGGGAAGAGATTACCCCCTATGTTCAGGGGGTACTAAGCTGCCCAAGTGCGGCGTCCGCCCGTTTCGAATCAGCCCCGGCAGGCTGTCGCTCAAACGGTCCTTGGCGACACAATAGCATGCTCCGGCGGATAACGCTCGCGCCCACGCGGCATCCGGCTCGTAGGTCGTCAATCCGATGATGCGAGCGTCGGCATCCCGCGCGCGGATCTTCCGGATTGCTCCTATGGCCGCTTCCGAGGGCAATTCCAGATCCATCAGCGTTACATCGGGCCGTTGCTCGATGTACATGTGAACCGCTTCCTCGGCCGTCGCCACCGCGCCCACAAGCTGCATGTCGGGCTGCAGGCGCACCAGCAGCGCCAGCCCTTCACGCATCAGCGGGTTGTGGTCCACGGCGAGCACACGAATGGCATTGTTGGTCCCCACCGATCCCAGAATAACTGTGACGGGCGAAACAAAAGAACACCCAAAACGGGGGGGGAACGAACCCCTGATTTCAGGGGTACCCGTGGCGCAGGCGCCCCGCCTGCCGCGCTGCCACTCTTGGCAGCACAGGCGAGCTTCGCTCGCCTAAGCCGCCCAAAAGGCTCCTCAATCGATGTGGACGATCCCCCGCCGCACGGCTACCGCCACCGCCTCGGTGCGGTCGTGCAGCCCAAGTTTCGAGAGAATGTTCTTCACGTGACCCTGCGTAGTTTCCTCGCCGATCCCAAGCTGCGCGGCGATCTCCTTGTTCCGCATCCCTCTGGCGATCAGACGCAGCACATCCAACTCGCGGGCCGTCAGATCCGGATGCAACATACGGTCCGCCAAACGTTGCGCCACGGCTGCCGGAAGCGGCCGGCCGCCGGCAAACACCTCGCGAATCACCCGCACCAAGTCTTCGGCCAGAGTGTCTTTCAGCAGATAGGAAGTGGCGCCGGCTTCGAGCGCGCGAAAGATGTCGTCGTCGCCCTCATAGGTGGATAAGACAATGACCCTCGCCAAGGAACACTCGCCGCGGATCGCCTGGATCGCCTCCACGCCGCCCATCACGGGCATCTTCATGTCCATCAGCGTGATGTCGCCGATACTGCCGGAAGAGTTCGACCGCCTCCCGGCCGTTGCAGGCCGCGGCCACGATCTCCATATCCGGTTCGGCGCCGACCGAAGCGCTCAGCCCCGCGCGCAGCAGCGCATGATCGTCCACTACCAGAATTCGGATCCGCCTCTGCTCCATGACTCCTGTTTTAGTACTACTGCCCTCGTGGCGCAGGCACTTTTGCCTGCCGGTCGAGACTCTTCTCGACCCTTGTCTTGGCGTGCCCGCCAAGCGCCGGCATGAGTGCCGGGCGCGGCAGACTAAGAGTCTGCGCGCACAGTAGTATGAGCACCCCTCCTATTCCTCCGCTGCCAGCGGAACGATGGCTTCGATCTCGGTCCCGCGTCCGGCGGCGGACGTGACCTCCCACTCAGCGCCGACTTTCTGGGCGCGCTCCTGCATGTTCCGCAAGCCCCAGTGTCCCACCCGGCGGCCGGCGTCTTCCAGGTTAAAGCCTTGTCCATCGTCCTGGATGCGAAGACCGAGTGACCGGTCGCCATAAGTAAGTGACACTTGAATCTCGCTGGCCTGAGCGTGGCGCACGGCGTTGGCGACCGCTTCCTGGCCGATCCGTAACACAGCCTCGTCCACTTCCTCCCGCAAGGGGCGGGACTGGCCGGCCACCGTCATCCGGAGATCGACCGAATGCCCCGCGGCGATCTGCTCCAAAGACTCCCGCAGGACTGCCGGCAGAGTACGGCCCTGCAGCATGGGAGAGCGCAGATCCTGTACTTTTTGCCGCGCCTCGCGGAAAGACGCGTCCACCTGCTGGCGCACACCTCTTATCTGGGACGCGGCCGCTTCCGAACTCGGGCCAATCTGCTTCGCCACGCCGTCCAACTGGAGCGAAACGCCGGCCAGGCTCTGCAACAGGGTATCGTGCAGTTCGCGCGCGATGCGCGTGCGCTCGTCCAGCCGCTCTTCGTAAAGCAGCCTGACCCGCGTCGTGATCCCTTGCAGCCGGCGCCGGTAGCCCGCAAAAAACAGGCAGGCCGCAACCGCCAGCGCCAGAGTTTCAAACCACCAGCGCCTCCAAACCGGTGGAAGAATGACAAAATCGATCTCCGCGGGCGTCGCGCTTGGCTGGCCCTCCGAATTCACCGCCTTCACCAGGAACCGATAGCCCCCCGGCGTGAGGCCGGGATAGTTCGCCTCATGGTCCCTGCCCGGTCCCTGCCACGCCGAGTCCCCGCCCTCCAGCTTGTACGTGTAGCGCAAGTTGGCTTCCGGTTCGTCGCTGAAGCCCACTCGACCTGAAACTGATTCTGAGAAGGCTGCAAATCCCCGCGACTGATGCGCGTTTCGCCAACCTGCGACACCGGATAGCGCTCGCGTCCGACGCGCAGATCCGTGATCCGCACCGACGGGATAGCGGGCGGCCGGTCCGCGGCAGGGGACAGCCGCGAGAAGCCCTGCGTGGTTCCGAACCAGAGGTCGCCGGAGCGATCCCGGAGCGCCACCTTCATGTCTCCGTGCGCCAACCCGTCGGCCGTCGAGAAATGCTTGATGTGGCCCGTTCGGGGATCCAAGCGGTCCACGCCCTGAGACGTGCCGGCGTATATGCGCCCTGCCGTGTCTTCCGCGATGCACACGATCCTGTCGCTCGCCAGCCCGTCTGAGGTCTTATAAACCCGCACCCCAAAATGCGGACCACCGGGGCTATCGATGAATCCGAGTCCGTGCGGGGAAGCGATCCACAATCGTCCGCCGCTATCGATGAACAGATCGCGAATCGTGCCCGCCGGAACGCCATCGGCCTGCTGGAACTGCTTGAATTGCCGCCCGTCGTAACGGAGCAACCCGCCCGACCACGAGCCCATCCAGATAGTGCCGTCCCGGTCTTCGGCAAAGGCGCTCACCAGCCCATACCAGTCTTCATACCGGGAGATGGCCCCCGTCACGGGGTCCCAGCGCATCAGCCGAGGTGCGTCGAACGCGCCCTGCGCGGAGGCCCAGATGCGGCCCTTCGAATCCTCGAAGATCCGGAACACTTGGGTGTCCTGCGCATAACGGGCCTGGGGCCGTATGCCAGCCAGAGCCGCGGCCTGGACGGGTGCGTACCGGCAAAGCCCCTTCCGTGTCGCTGCCCACCAGGCACCGGTCCGGGCCTGTAACAAAATACCGTGAGTTCCCCAGGGTGCCAGCTCGCTGAAACCCTTGAGCGACATGGCGCGGAACTTGACTCCATCGAAGACGTTCACCGAATGAGCAAGTCTCGAACCAGCCGAACCGGTCACTGTCAGAATCGTTCCAGCGCGGTCCACCAAAGCCGACTCCAGCCGATCCGACGCCAGACCATCCGGCTCCCGAAACGTGGTGAACCCGGCTGACTGGATTTTCATCACCCCAGCGCCCTCCGTTCCCGCCCACATGTTTCCCGCGCGGTCTTTGGCGAGCGCGGTGACCATGCGGTCCGTCAGTCCGTTCGCTCGGGTCAGAACCTGGAGCACCACGGGGCGTTTGTCCAGGAACATGCGCGTGATTCCGGAGATGGTGGCGGCCCAGATAGCCCCGTCCGGTCCCTCCGCCTTCAGCCCCCCTTGCTCCCGGTAGAGCTGCTGAACGCCAACCCTCCCCCCGTCTTTTCCATCCCGCATCAATACCCAACCGCCAGGCGTCCCGGCCCACAGCCTGCTTTACTTATCCAGAAACAAGTATCCTACCGACTCATTTGGCAGGCCATCCTCTTTGCCAATGCGCTCGACGGAGCCGTCCTTCGCGATGACGTAGATGCCAGTTGGCGTCGCCAGCCACAGCTTCCCGCCCGCATCCTCCAGAATATCTACGACTGTTATCAATTCCCGTCCACGCACAGGGGCAGGCAGCCGTTGGCGGCGGAACGTATGATCGTTCAGCATTTCAAACAGCCCTGAGCTGGTGCCGCGCCAGATTCTTCCGGCGGAATCTTCGGTCAGAGCGATGACAACGTTCTCGTATCGATTGTTGCCGGGCAGGTATGTCGTGAATTTCCCATCGCCCCCGGGCCGGAATCGGCAAAGACCGCCATCGGTCCCGACGAGATATTCGCCGGAGCGTGTCTCCAGGAGAGTGTTCACCGCCCGGTGCGGAAGTCCTTCCGCTACCCCAAAATTCTTGAAGCGATAACCATCGAAACGCGATAGCCCTTCCGGTGTGCAGAACCAGATAAACCCGTGGACATCGGCGACGATTTTGTCGATGCGGTCGGCCGCCAGGCCGTCGGCCGTGGAATATGACCGGATCGGCAGCAATTCGGCGATGAGACACAGCGGTAAGGCAATGGCCGCAACCGGAACCGCCCACCGTCTCATGTTGCCTCCGGTCTCCTGGTGTACCGCTTCGTCTTGAGAAATTTTGAGCCCGCATTCCACAATCATAGAGACAGCCGCCGCGCCACCACGCGCCGCGAACGATGCGAAGCCAAAATGAAATTTACGAAGCGAAGCCAATTGGCGGACCCAACTCCCCCAATCGATCATCCAATATGGTATACTGGCTTCGTGGTCCCCCAGCCCCAACTGGACGCCTCCTCCGCACTGCCCATCTACAGGCAGCTATACGCCCACTTTAGCGGCCTCATCCAATCCGGCCAACTGACTACAGGCGAACGCCTCCCCGCCACGCGCGAATTGGCTGGTTCACTTGGACTGAACCGCACCACCGTCGCCGCCGCCTACGAACTCCTTGAGTCCGAGGGGCTCATATCCGGCCAAGTGGGACGCGGCAGCTTCGTGATGCAACATTCTGCAACACTCAACCGCCATTTCGACTGGCCCCACCTTCTCGAACGCTCGAACGCCAGCCCCCAACCCCCAGCCCCCGGCCCCCTTTCCCGGCAAGGCGTCAGCTTCGCTACCTCGCGCCCGTCCGAGCAACTCTTCCCGCTGGACGCTCTCCGCGCAAGTTGCCAAGAGGTCATGGCCGCTCCCGATTTCGCCCACATCTTGCAACTCGGCTCCCCCAGCGGATACGAGCCGCTCCGCCGCTACCTGCTCGACGCCGCCCGCGCCGAAAACCTGGCCGCCCCGGACGACGACCTCATCGTCACCAATGGCTGCCAGCAGTCGCTCGACCTGCTCGCCCGCGTGCTCCTCCGTCCGGGCGATAAAGTGGTGGTCGAAGATCCCGTCTACCCCGGACTCAAAAGCCTCTTCCTGGAAGCCGGCGCGCAACTCATCGGTGTTCCCGTTGGCGCGGATGGCGTGGAGATCGAACAGCTTCAGACCGCTCTCGACCGGGAGCGGCCGCGCTTGATCGTCATCACTTCCAACTTCCAGAATCCGACCGGCGCGACGCTCCCCATCGCCGCCCGCGCCGCTCTGCTGCGCGCCGCCCAAGCCGCGCGCGTGCCACTGGTCGAAAACGATATCTACGGGGATCTGCGCTACAGCGGCGAGGATCTGCCGCCCATCAAGCAATCCGCCGACGCCGGCCACGTCATTCTCTTGCGCAGTTTCTCGAAGATCACCTTCCCCGGCCTGCGCGTCGGCTGGGTGCTTGGCCCGCGCGCCCTCATCGCGCGCCTGGCCCAATCCAAGCAACTCGCCGACCTGCATACCGATCAGCTTTCCCAAGCCGTGCTGCTGCGCTTCGCCGAATCCGGACGCATGGCCGACCATCGCGCGCACATGCTGCAGGCCGGCGCGGAACGTCTGGCCGCGGTGCTGGCCGCCTGCGACCGATATCTGCCCGCCGGATCGCGCTTCACGCGTCCGCGCGGCGGTATGAATCTGTGGGTGCGCCTGCCCGAACCGTTGGACGCCGGCGAATTGCTGGCCCGCGCGCACCGCGAGAACGTCTCATATCTGCCCGGCAAGTATTTTGCGGTCTCGCGCTTCGATCCCGGTTCTCTGCGTCTGAGCTTTGCCGGCCTCACGCCGGACGAGATCCGCAAAGGCCTGGCCACCCTGGGAGGAATTTTCAAGAGCGAGTTGGAGCGAACCCGGTCGCATGCCGCAATGGATCCCGCTCCCGCAATGGTTTAAGGTGGGACAGGCTTTAGCCTGTCAAGGAGTACCTATGTTCCTCGACGAAACGTTTCGAGTCAAAGTCGGCTTAGCCGAAATGCTCAAAGGCGGCGTGATCATGGATGTCACCAACGCCGACCAGGCCCTCATCGCCGAAAAGGCCGGCGCCGCCGCCGTCATGGCGCTGGAGCGCGTACCCTCCGATATCCGCCGCGATGGCGGCGTGGCGCGCATGGCGCCCATCAACAAGATCCGCGAGATCATGCAGGCCGTCAGCATCCCCGTCATGGCCAAGGCCCGCATCGGGCACTTCATGGAAGCGCGCATCCTGGAAGCCCTGGGCGTCGACTACATCGACGAAAGCGAAGTCCTGACTCCCGCCGACGAGGTGCACCACATCGCCAAGCGCGATTTCAAAGTGCCGTTCGTGTGCGGCGCGCGTAACCTCGGCGAGGCTCTGCGCCGCATCGCCGAAGGCGCGGCCATGATCCGCACCAAGGGCGAGGCCGGCTCCGGCAACATCGTCGAGGCGGTGCGCCACATGCGCACCATCCAGAAGGAGATGCGACAGCTCACCGTGCTCGGCGCCGAAGAGCTGGTACACGCCTCCAAGGAATTGCAGGCGCCGCTGGAGTTGGTCGAATGGGTCGCGCAGCACGGCAAACTGCCGGTGCCGAACTTCTCGGCCGGCGGCATCGCCACCCCCGCCGACGCCGCGCTGGTCATGCAGTTGGGCGCGGAGGCCACCTTCGTCGGATCCGGCATCTTCAAGTCCTCCGACCCCGACGCGCGCGCCCGCGCCATCGTGCGC
>Ga0182015_10001846_pt1 | contig 26926 bp, 25 predicted proteins | sample 712P3MmetaG_FD_120478 | JGI IMG/M metagenome (GOLD analysis project Ga0182015, IMG submission 120478) | Permafrost microbial communities from Stordalen Mire, Sweden - 712P3M metaG | ecosystem: Environmental > Terrestrial > Soil > Wetlands > Permafrost | place: Sweden: Stordalen | collected...
AATCTGGCGGGGCGCATCCTGACTGCGGACCTGCTGCCGCCGGTCGGCAGCCAGGAAGTCTGGGCGGCGGGCGTGACGTATCTTCGCAGCCGCGCGGCGCGCATAGCGGAATCGAAAGATGCGGGCGGAGGCGATTTCTACGATCGCGTGTATTCCGCGGACCGTCCGGAGCTGTTCTTCAAATCGCTGGCGCACAAAGTTGTGGGACCGGGCGGCGCCGTGGGCTTGCGCAGCGATGCGCACTGGTCAGTGCCCGAGCCCGAGTTGGCGCTGCTCATCAACCCCACTGGCGGCATCGTCGGCTACACGATCGGGAACGATATGAGTTCGCGCGACATCGAGGGGCAGAACCCGCTCTATCTGCCCCAGGCGAAGGTCTACAACCGCAGCTGCGCGCTCGGGCCCGGAATTTTGATGACGCAGGAGCCGCTCGCTGCCGAGACCCGCATCTCGATTGCGATTGTCCGCGCGGGATCAGCGGCGTTCTCCGGCGAAACGACGCTGGCGCAGATGAAACGCAGTCCTCAGGAATTGGTCGACTACCTGTATCGCGATCAGACCTTCCCTTTCGGTTGTTTCCTCCTGACCGGTACGGGCGTTGTACCTCCGGATTCGTTTACGCTGGAGAAAGGCGACACGGTTCGCATCGGGATCGACGGGATCGGGGAGCTGGTGAACCCGGTCGCATGATGGGGCCATGGAGTGAGGAGACGGAATGATGCAGGCGGCAGTGGCAACGGCAAAGGTTTGGATCGGCGGTGAGTGGCGGGAGTCCGACGCGGAAGGCGTCTTTGAGCCGGAAAATCCGTCAACCGGCGAGAAACTGGGGCGCGAATTTCCGGTGAGCCGGTGGAGCGACTGCGATCGCGCGCTGACGGCGGCAGCCGAAGTGGCGAGCGAACTGGAGCATATCCCGGCCGAGAAGATTGCGGCATTTCTTGAGAAATATGCGGCGGAGCTGGAGGCGAATGCCGAGGCCATCGTGCAGGCGGCGCACGAAGAAACGGCGCTCCCGGTTTCGCCACGGCTGAAGGATGTGGAGCTGCCGCGAACGACGGATCAGCTGCGCCAGGCGGCCGCTGCGGCGCGTCAGGGAACGTGGCGGCGCGTCACTATCGATCGAGCGAAGAAACTTTATTCGTGCATGGCGCCCATTGGGCCAGTGGTGGTCTTTGGACCCAACAATTTTCCGTTTGCGTTTAATGGCGTCAGCGGGGGCGATTTTGCCGCGGCGATTGCGGCGGGCAATCCGGTGATCGCCAAAGCCCACCCGCTGCATGCATACACCTCGCAGCTGATGGCGGAAGCAGCCGCGAAAGCGCTCGACGGTTCAGGGCTTCCGCCCGCGACGGTGCAGATGATCTACAAGGTGAACCATGAGGTGGGGCAGCGCCTGGTCAGCGATCCCAGAATCGGCGCCACCGGCTTTACGGGCAGCAAGGGTGCGGGACTGAAATTGAAACACGCCGCCGATGCGGTCGGGAAACCGATTTATCTGGAGATGTCGAGTCTGAATCCGGTGGTGTTTTTGCCGGAAGGCCTGAAAGAGAACGTGCAGAAGTGGGCGAAGGAGCTTGCGGACAGCTGCACCGCTGGATCGGGGCAGTTTTGCACACGGCCGAACCTGGCGTTTTTGATCGCGGGCGATGCGGCTGAATCCTTTTTGCGCGAGGTCGCTGCCGCATTCAACAGCCGCGAGCCGCATGCCCTGTTGTCGTCATCGACGCGTGACCAACTCCACGAGTCGATTCGGGCGCTGAAGGCCGCTGGTGCAACTGTCGTCACCGGAGGCAGGAATCTACCGGGAAACGGCTACCGGTACGCGAGCACGCTGCTGCATGTTTCCGGCAAAGCGTTTCTCTCCGCACCCCACGATTTGCAGCGTGAGGCGTTCGGCAACGAAGTCATGGCGGTGGTCGCTGCGAATCAGGATGAGCTGCTCGATGCGCTCGATTGCCTCGAGGGGAATTTGACGGGATGCTTTTACTCGTCGGCATCTGGCGCGGACGACGCGCTCTATGCGCGGCTCGCGCCCGTGATGCGACGCAAAGTCGGGCGGCTGCTCGACGACAAGATGCCGACCGGCGTGGCCGTCAGCCCGGCGATGAACCACGGCGGTCCGTATCCTGCGACGGGGCATCCGGGATTCACTGCGGTTGGAATCCCGGCGTCGATTGCGCGGTTCACGGCATTGCAGTGCTACGACAATGTCCGCGAGGAGCGGCTGCCGGCGTTTCTGCGCGAGAAGTGAATCTCAGATCTCTTCGTGAGTGTTGCGCAGCTCCCGAGCGAAGTCCTTCTTCGAGGTGAAGCGGCGCACCAGCAACGGCATCACGAACAGAATCGCGAACACGGTTGTGATCATGCCACCCACGACCACGCGCGCCAATGGCTGCTGCGCCTGCGCGCCGATGCTGCTCGCCACCGCTGCGGGAAGCAGTCCGATGCCCGCCGCCATGCATGCCATTACCACCGGCCGCATCTCGTCGAGGCAGCCCTTTTCCAGCCCGCGCTCCAGCCCCTCTTCGCGTTGCGCGCGCCGAATTCCTGAGAGGAAGACGACAGCTCCCAGGGTTGCGACGCCGGTCAGCGAGGTGAATCCCACGGCGGCTGAAATGCTGAACGCCGTTCGCGTGAGGAACAGCGAGAGAATCCCCCCAATCGCCGCGAAGGGCAGCGTGCCGATCACGATGAACGCGTCGCGCCACGTGCGGAACTGGATGTAGAGCAGTACCAAAATGACGGCAAGACTTACCGGGATGATGAGCGCGAGCCGGCGCTGCTCCTTTTTCAGGCTGTCGAACTCGCCAGCCCAGGTGTACTCGTAACCGGTGGGCAGCTTCACCTGGTCTTCCATGCGCGCCTGCAGATCCTGAATCGCGCTCGCCAGGTCGCGGCCCCGCACGCTGAACTTGATGGGAATATACCGGCGCCCGCCCTCGTGATAAATCATGAAGGCGCCATTGCGGATGCTGACCTCCGCCACCATCCCCAGTTGCACTTGATTGCCGTCTGGCGTCGGCAGCAGGATGCGGGAAATCTCGTCCGGCGTGCTGCGGAAATCCGGCGCATAGCGCACGGCAAAGTCGAAGCGCCGGTCGTTGTCGATAATCTGCGTCACCGGCGCGCCGCCCACCGCCGCCTGCACCACGTTGTTGATGTCCTGCGGCTGAAGACCGTAGCGCGCCGCCTTCATCCGATCGATGGAAACCAGCAGGCTCGGCTGTCCCGTGACGTCGAAGACGCCGACGTCGGTAATCCCCGGAACCTTCTGCATGATCCCGGAAATCTGGTTAGCGATGCGCGTGAGTTCTTCGAAATCGTTGCCAAACAGCTTGAGCGAGTTTTCGCCCTTGACGCCGGACATCGCTTCCTCGACGTTGTCCTGGATATTTTGCGAGAAATTGAAATCGACGCCTGGATACTGCTCAAAGCTGTGGCTGATCGCAGCGATCAGCGCGTCCTTGTTGCCGTGGAATTGCGGCCTCCAGTGCCCAACGGGCTTCAGGTCGGCGAGAAATTCGATGTTGTTGAAGGTGCTCACATCGGTGCCGTCGTCGGGCCGCCCCATTTGCGAGACCACCTGCGTCACCTCGGGATAGGCGCGCAGCGCGGTGCGAATCTCGTCGGCCATCCTTTCCGAGGCCTGGAAGGAGATGTCCTGCTGCATGTCGGCGCGAATCCACAAGTTGCCCTCCTCCAGTGCCGGCATGAACTCCCCGCCCACAAAGTGGAAGATGACGGCCGCGCACCCGAGCGCGAGGAAGGCGACGATCCAGGTCAAGCCGCTGAAGCGAAGGGCGCGATTGAGGCCGCGATCGTAGTGGCGGCGAAAGAAGCCGCTCAGCCAGGTCTCTTTAGCCTCGCCGGTTACGTTTTTTGGAACCGCAAGTGAGGCGAGCACGGGAGCGAAGATAAGCGCGAAAATGAGAGCGCCGGTCAGCGCGAATCCATAGGTGACCGACATGGGCGCGAAAATCTTGCCGGGCACGCCCTGCATCGTGAACAGCGGGATAAAGGCAACCAGAATAATCAGTGTCGCGAACAGGACGGGCGTGGCCGCGTCGGCGACCCCGGCCAGGATGAGGTCGAAAATTTCTTCGCCCTCGATGCGGCGTGAGACTTTGCGGTACACGCTTTCCAGCACCACGATGGACGCGTCGACGAGAATACCGAAGTCAATGGCGCCGATCGAAATGAGGTTCGCCGACTGGTTGGTGAGCACCATGAGGCTGAAGGCGAACAGTACCGCGAAAGGGATCGTAATGGCGGCGATCAGGGTGATGCGCCAGTCGCCCAGCATTCCCAGAAGGACCAGAGTGACCAGGGTGAGCCCCAGGACCACGATGTGGCGCACCGTTGCAGTCGTGATGTTGATCAGCGTCGTGCGGTCGTAGATCGTGCTGATGTGCATCCCCGGCGGCAACAGGTTGCCGTGGTTGAGTCGATCGATCTTCTCCCGCAGAGCGGCCAGCGCGGGCAGGGATTTTGCGCCCTTCTGCAGCAGCACAATGGCCTGAACGATGTCGGGGTCGTCGCGGTGGTTGAAATCGCTGCGGCCAACTTTGCCCAGCCGCGGTTGATGACCCTCGCGTACTTCGGAGACGTCGCGCAGCAAAACGGGCACGCCGTTGCGCTCCGCCACCACAATGTTGCGCATGTCGTCGAGCGAGTGCAGCAGCCCGATGCCGCGAACATTGACGCTCTGACTGCCGACCGTAAGATAGTTGCCCCCCGCGTTGGCGTTGCTGTTGGTAACAGCGTTCACCACCTGGGTCATGGTGATGCCGTAAGTCAGCAGCTTGTTGGGGTCGACCTCGGCCTGATACTGGCGCGTGGTGCCTCCAAACGTAGCCACATCGATGATCCCCGGGACCTGTTTAATCTCGCGAACCACCAGCCAGTCCTGCGTGGCCTTGAGTTCGTTCAGCGAATATCCTGGGCCCGTGAGCTGATAACGATAGATTTCTCCCACCGGTGATTCCGGCGAGAGCTGGGGCTGCAGATTATTCGGCAGCGTGACTTGCTGCAGGCGATTCAGCGCTTCCTGCCGATCGATGAAGTAATCGCTCCCGAAATCAAAATACATCTTGACGTCGCTGAGCCCGAAGATGCTGATCGAACGGATCTGATCCAGCTCCGGCGTGCCATACAGCCCCGTCTCCATCGGGATCGTGACCTGCTGCTCCATCTCTTCTGCTGACCACGACGGATACTGCGTGATGAACTCGACCATCGGCGGCGACGGATCCGGATAGGCCTCGATATCCAGCTGCAAAAAAGCATAGGCGCCAATCGCCAGCATCGCCAGAAACACGATGAGAACGACGTTGCGATAGCGAAGGAGAACGCGAATCAGCGCCTGCATGATTACTGCGCCTCTTCCGCACGGAGAAGCTCCGCCCCCGCGCTGACCACTTTGTCTCCGTCGCTGAGGCCCTGTGTAATCTCGTCGCTGTCCGCATGGGTGTTGCCAAGCGTAACAGTGCGCCGCACATATTTGCCGGGCCCAGTCTCGACAAAGACGAAGGTGTCGTGCCCGCTCTGTATCACTGCCGTCGCCGGGACGACGATGACATTGCGCTGCCGCCCGTTCACGGCCATGCTCGCGTACATCTGCGGCTTCAGGCGATGGCCTGGATTGGACAGCACAACGCGGATCTTCAGAGTCAGCGAGACAGGATCGACCGCATCGGAAATGTTCTGGATGGGACCGTGCAGCGTGAGCCCGGGATAACCATTCACGGTGATCTCGGTCTGCTGGCCGGCGTGAACCGAGCTCTGATCGCGCGGGTAAAGGTCGCCGACAACCCAGACGGAGTCAATGTTGGCGATAGTCGCGATAGCGGTGGCGTTGTCGAGTGAGCGCTGCAGTTCGCCGGGGCCAGTCTCCACGTCCAGGACCACGCCCGAGATCGGCGCCGTGATGGGCACGACATCCGAAGTATCGTTCTCGCTGAAGCCCAGCAGGCGCAGCGCCTGGCGGGCCCGCTCCAGCTCTGAGTGGTCGGAGTCGTCCAGCGCCTTCAGGTCGTCGTAGTCGCGCTGCGCCATCACGTCGTGCTGCAGCAGTTCCTTCGCGCGATTCAGCTGCAGATCTGCGCGGCCGGCTTCAATTTTAGCCTTCTCGAAGTCGGAGCGCGCCTGCGCCGCGTCACTGCTCTGCAGAGTGCCGAGTTTCTGTCCCTGACGAACCTCCTGGCCGGGCAGAATGCTCAGGGAAAGCACGCGACCGCTGATCAGAGGGTAGATATGCACCATGTCGGTGGGGTTCGCCGTGATGCGCGCGGGCAAAACCAACTGACTCTCCACTGGCTGCTGATGGACAGTGACCGTCTCGAGAACGCGCTCCTTCGGCGTGGCCGTTTCGGGCGGAGTTTCATCGCGATGACACGCCACGGTGCAGAACAAAACGCTGAGCAAAACGAGCGCCCAGCCGACGGGGACGGCGAGTGCGGAGAGGTTCTGCCGTTTCATGGGATGATCTCCGTGGCTGCGGCGAAGCTGAGCTGGTGAATGCTGAGCCAGACCTGCTGGTTGGCGGTCATTGCATCGAGATTGACCTGGCGGTAGTCGCGCAGTGCATCGAGATAATCGAGCAGCGTGGCGCCGCCGTGGCGATAGCTGAATTCAAGGTTTTCGCGCACGCGCCCCGCCTCCTCGGTGTAGTGGCTGTTGTAGCGTCTCGCCTGATCCAGGGCCGTGTCATACGCCGCCCAGGCCTGATCCACGTCGTCCAGCACCTGGTTGCGGGCCGCGATTTCCGCGAAGCGCGCCGACTGCGCTTCGAACCGCGTGCGTTCCTTCTCGCCCTGGTTGCGGTCGAATATGCGCAGCGGGATCGAGATCTGGAATCCTGCGGTGTTGTAGATTGCGCTGCGCTCGTATTCGCCTCCAATCGTGGGATCGGTCGTGCCCCCCGCGTCCGCCAGTTTCACATTCGCATCCGCCAGAGTTACACCCTGCCGAGCCGCCAGGTAGTCGGGGCGGGCTGCCAGCGCGTCCCGCTCAGCCTCTGCCAGCGTAATCGTGACGTCCGCCGCCTGGATATTCCCGGTGATGTCGAATGGGATGGCCGGCTTTTCTAAGCCCATCAGCAGCTGCAGTGAATCGCTCGACTGCGTGAGGTCGAGTTTAGCGTTGTCGTAGTCCGACTCGAATTCAGCGAGCTGCAGATCGATGCGCTCGAAGTCGGTCTTGCTGATGTCGCCCGCGTCGAGGCGCGCGTTGCTTAGATCCACGGTCTTGCCATAGCTGTCGAGATTGTCCTGCGCAATGCGCAGTGCCTCTTTGGCGATGAGCATGTTGGTGAACGCGTCCTTGATCTGCAGAACCGTCTGCCGCACCTGATCGTTGTACTGGCTGCGCGTCACATCGGTTGTCGAGCGCGCGGAGTCGAGCCGCCAACGGCGCTTCTGTCCGCGTTCAAACAGACGGGTCACGTTGGCTGCGTAGGAATAGGGGCTCGCCGGGTTGCTCGCGCCCAGCGTGACGTCCGTGCCGGAAACGGTGAAACTGGGGTTCTGCCTCAGACCGGCCGTAATTTCCGCGGCTCTGGTCGCGTCAACGTGCTGCTCGGCAGAAAGCAGCGAAGGATTTTTCGCGCGCGCAATGTCCAGCACCTGCTCCAGACTCAGCGGAGTCGCCGCGGGTGCGCTCTGAGAGCGCGCAGTTGGTGCCGCGAGACAGAAAGCGAGAATCAATCCGGGTCCGGAAAGCCGGAGGTTCATGCTGAGCATCCAGTGATCGCTCACAAGCGATCGGCCTTACAAGGGGAACAACAGAACGACACGCTGCGTTGCTCAGGCCAGTGGAGGGGGACGCGTCGTGAATGCGCGGAAAAATCCATATGCCTGCCGTGGAACCGTCTCTGCGGCAGCGGGGAATCCCATTGCTGGCATTTGCGAAAAAATGGGGGTCGCACCCAATGGAGCGAAAACTGCAGGCAAACGATGCAGGGGCTGGTCCGGAGACAACTGCAGGTCGCCGCGCCGGGTGACGCGTTCGGTCTCGGCCGGGTTGGTATTCGCCTGCAGATCGTCCGTGAGCGAAATGACCGGGAGAAGAATCGCCGCCAGCACCGCCAGAGCAACCAGTTGCACGCCGATGGCGGGCAGTACAGATTTTTTCCGTCGATCTCGCAGGTTGGCCAACCACGCTGCACCCAGCATGATGGTGACCGCAACCCACAACAGATTGAAGAAGGTTTCCACGATTCGGGGTCGATTATACCTAACTTAGACGTGCGACTCAGGAAATGAGTCGACCTTTTCCTTCCTCCAGAAGCAAGAATTGTTCACCGTCTTTTCGGCCCTGTAACGCACGACGCAGGCGTTCGGGCGGATCCGTCTCGCCATCGTCGGCCAGGGCGAAGGTCCCGAAGTGAATCGCGATCGCTGTCGAGGTCTCGAGGATGGCGCGCGCCTCGACCGCCTGTTCCGGAGTCATATGGATAGGACCCATGAACCACTCCGGCTCATAGGCGCCTATGGGCAGCAGAGCCAGACGGAAGGACGAGAAGCGTTCCCTGATCGCGGCGAACAGATCGCCGAAGCCTGTATCCCCCGCAAAATAAATCTTGCCATGCGCGCCTTCCACCACCCATCCGCACCACAGTGTTCGATTGCGATCGAAGGGCGTGCGCGCGGAAAAATGCTGGGCCGGAACACTGTGGATGAGCATCTCCCGCCACGATTGAGCCTGGCCCCAGTCCAGTTCCCGCACATCGCCAAAGCCGATGCCGCGCAGCTTCTTTGCCAGTCCGAGCGGACAAAACACCGCCGGCCGATGGGCGGCTGCCAGCCGCTTCAGAGTGGGGACGTCGAAATGGTCATAGTGATTGTGACTAATCAGGATGCAGTGGATCGGCGGCAGATCCTCAAAGCGGATGCCGGGAGCGCGGTGCCTCTGCGGGCCCGTGAACTGGACCGGACTCGCACGCCGCGACCAAACCGGATCCGTCAGGAGATTCACGCCCTCCGTCTGAAGCAGAACCGTGGAATGGTTCACCCAGGTCACGCGAAGTGCGCTGCCGTCTACCTGATCGGGCGGCTTCGGACCCGGTGTGGAGTCGATCCATGACTGCCACGGGCCGATTTTCCGGTTCCGCATCCACTTGAGCGCTTCGAAAAACCCGTTCTCCTTAACTCCCGGATTGAAGAATCGCCCCGCGCGAAAATGCTCCGCTACAGGCAACACATCGATCCGTTCGGCCAGCGCGTCCCGGGATTCTGACATACCTATAAGGATGCGGGCTGGCGCGGAACGGTGCAACCGGCCCCCGGCAGCTCCTCTCTAATGCCCGGGCACGGGCCTCAGGATTTTTCTGTGCAGCGCCCGCGATTCGTCCTGCGAATGCGGGTCAATAGGCTATAGTGTTGCAGTCGCGTAAATGCCCCCGCTTTCCCCTGCAGCCTCATCACCCACACTTGTGAGGGTCCTATCGTATGCGCCTGCCCGTTGCTGCTGCTTGCTTGTTCGCCATTGCCGCTTATGCCGTGGACGCGGGTCATCCCCTGCGCGGCTACACGCCCGAGGACTCAGCGACAGAAGTCAGCTGGGAGCAGAAGTTTCGCCGGCTGCCCGACCGCGATCACATCCGCGAAAATATGCGCCGCCTTTCAGCTCGGCCGCACCATGTCGGCTCGCCCTATGACAAGGACAACGCTGAGTGGCTGCTCGCGCAATTGCAATCCTTCGGACTCGACGCGAAGATCGAGACTTTCTCTGCTCTTTTTCCCACGCCGAAGTCGCGCAAACTCGAGCTGCTTGGCCCCGCCCCCTTCACGGCGAAACTTCAGGAGCCGCCCGTCAGCGTGGATCCAACCTCCAGCCAGACCAGCGAGCAGCTGCCAACGTATAACGCATATTCACGCGACGGCGATGTAACTGCGCCTCTGGTCTATGTGAACTACGGCCGCCCCGAAGACTACGATGTCCTCGACCGTATGGGCGTCTCCGTCAAAGGCGCCATTGTCATCGCGCGCTACGGCGCGAGCTGGCGCGGCATCAAGCCCAAAGTTGCCGCCGAGCACGGAGCCGTCGGCTGCATCATTTACTCCGATCCGCGCGAAGATGGCTACTACCAGGGCGACACCTATCCCCAGGGTCCGATGCGTCCTCCGGATGGTGCGCAGCGCGGCAGCGTGATGGACATGCCCATCTACCCCGGCGATCCGCAAACCCCCGGAGTCGGCGCCGTCGAAGGCGTGAAGCTGATTCCGATCGATCAGGTGCAGACCATCACGAAGATTCCTGTTCTCCCCATCTCCTATGCGGACGCGACTCCGTTCCTGAAGGCCCTCGGTGGCGAAACAGTTCCCGAAGCATGGCGCGGCGGACTGCCCTTGACCTATCACGTTGGGCCGAGCACGGCGAAGGCGCACCTGGCCGTCAGTTTCAACTGGGATCGCAAACCCCTCAATGACGTCGTCGCGCGCATCCCCGGCTCGAAATTCCCTGACGAGTGGGTCATTCGCGGCAATCATCACGACGCCTGGGTCAATGGTGCCGAGGACCCGCTCTCCGGCGCAAGCCCTGAGCTCGAAGAAGCGCGAGCGCTCGGCCAACTGCTGCAACAGGGCTGGAAGCCATCGCGCACCATCATTTATTGCTTCTGGGATGGTGAGGAGCCCGCGCTGCTCGGATCGACGGAGTGGGCCGAATACCATGCCGACGAGCTAAAACAACATGCCGTCGCCTATTTCAACTCCGACGGCAACGGCCGCGGCTACTTCCGCGCCGAGGGTTCGCACTCACTGGAAAACTTCGTGAACGATGTGGCGAAGGACATCCAGGATCCGGAAACGAAAATGTCGGTGTGGAAGCGCGTACGTCTCGTCGACATTGCCCGCGCCACTCCCCAGGCTCGCACCGAGATTCGATCGCGTGCCGATATGCGCATTCCCGCGCTCGGGTCAGGTTCTGACTACACAGTCTTCGTCGACCACCTCGGCGTCGCCAGCGTGAACTTCGGCTACGGCGGCGAAGACGAGGGCGGGCAGTATCACTCCGTCTATGACGACTTCTACTACTACACGCACTTTCTCGATACCACCTTCGACTACGAGCGTGCTTTGGCGCAAACCGCCGGAACCATGGTGCTGCGCATGGCGGATGCGGATATTCTGCCCTTCCAGTTCTCCGATCTCGCCGATACTGTGCACCTCTATGTCACCCAGCTCAAAACCCTTGCCACCGAGAAGCATGACGAAATAAAGGAACGCGATCAGGAAATCTCCGACGGCGTCTACCAGGCGCTCTACGATCCTAAGAAAAACATGGTCCCGCCGCCGGTCGAGCCGATTCCGCCCTATCTGAATTTCGCGCCCCTCGATCAGGCCTCCGACGATTTAACGGATGCCGCAAAAGCCTTCGACGCAGCCTATGCCAACGCCGGTGGTAATCCGCCTGACGGTCTCAATGCCGACTTAATCCGCAGCGAACGCCTGCTCACCGACGACCGCGGCCTGCCCAACCGCCCGTGGTTCCAGCACCTCCTCTATGCTCCGGGCTTCTACACCGGCTATGGCGTCAAGACCATTCCCGGCGTCCGCGAAGCCATCGAGCAAAAGAAGTGGTCCGAGGCGGATGAACAGATCGTGCGGGTATCCGCTGCGCTGGAGCACGAGGTCGACTTACTGAAGCAGGCGACGCAGCTACTTCCGGTGACGAAGGCAGATTAAGTCAAACCGGTGAGAGTTATATCCCGGCTCGATGTAAACAAGGAGACATTCCGATGAATCTGCTTCGTGCCGCTTTCCGAGTTGCTGTCGTCGCATGGTTGCCTGTCGCCGTGGCCGTTTCGCAGGATGTGCCTCCCCCCGTCACCGTCGTTCATTGTCCGAAGCTCTTCGACAGTGCCGCCGGAAAGATGCTCGGACCAACCACGGTCTTCATCTCCGGAGACAAATTCGACAAAGTCGAGTCGGGCACGCAGAGTGCTGAGAGCGCGACGGTGATTGAGCTAACTGGCGCGACCTGTCTCCCCGGACTCATCGACGACCACGTGCACCTTGACGATCAGTTCGGCAAGAACACCTATGCTGAGGCGGCCCACGTCAATTTTGCCGATCAGGTGCTCCGCTCCACGCTCTACGCGCGACGCACGCTGCTGGCCGGATTCACCACCGTGCGCAATGTCGGCGACACGAACTACGATACCGTCGCCTTGCGCAATGCCGTCGCTGCGGGTACTGCGATCGGCCCGCGCATCTTCACCGCCGGCCCCGCCATCAGCACCACGGGCGGCCACGCTGATCACACCAACGGCCTCAGCATGGACCTGCAGGGCGATCCGGGCCCGCTGCAATCCATCTTCAACGGTCCGGACGAGGCGCGAAAGGTCGTCCGCCTCCACTACAAGGAAGGCGCCGACCTCATCAAGGCTATGCCTTCCGGCGGCGTCATGGATCTCGGCACCAACGGCTCCGGTCCGCAGATGACCGAAGACGAAATCCGCGCCATCGTCGAAACAGCCCATGACTATGGCATGAAGGTCGCCGTCCACGCCCACGGCGCCGAAGCTATCCGTCGCTCCGTCGTTGCCGGCGTCGATTCCGTCGAGCACGGCACCTTCATGGACGACCAGGACATCCGGCTCATGAAGGAGCACGGCACCTTCTACTGCCCCACCGTTTATACCGGTCAATTCGTCGCCGAGCAGGCGAAGAAGGGCGCCTATCCGCCCACCGTCGCGAAGAAGGCGCTCGAAGTTGGTCCCCAAATCATGAAGACCGTTACGCGCGCTTACCAGGGTGGCGTGAAGTTCGCCTATGGCACTGACGCCGGGGTCTATCCCCACGGCCAGAACTGGGAAGACTTCGTCTATCTCGTCAAGGCCGGCCTTCCCCCCGCCTACACCTTGCAGATGGCCACTATAAACGCGGCGCAGTTACTCGGCCATGACGACGAGCTAGGTACAGTGGCCCCCGGTAAGTTCGCCGACCTGGTCGCTGTGCCCGGTGATCCGCTCGACGACATCACGGTGATGAGCAAAGTCAGCTTCGTGATGAAGGCCGGCGTTGTCTACAAACGTGACGGCCAGGAAATGCTCACGCAACAGTAGCAGTCTCGTAGAGGCGACAGTTGGTTGCGACCTGCGACGCGCGTCTCCCGCGCGTTGCGTGCGTCCGGCGATATAGTTCTGCCTGTCGCCTCGCAAGAGGTCAGACCACTCTGTGTATGCGCAAAGCCCCGGTCCCAGCTTCGCTGGCGATGTTCGCCTCGGCGGTGCTTTTTGCACTGGCGGTCGATGCACCGCCGTCGACGGCGCAAACGCAGTTCAATCAGGACCTCGATAACATCGCCCCCCGCGACGCTCCGGCGGGGCAGGCCGGACAAGACGGGTGAAAGGTTCCAACTTTCGATGGAGGCGCTTCCCCTACCGATGCAGGTAATATCAACGCGCAACGAAAATACCCAGCGGCCCCCCAGGGCCCGCAATCTTCTTTAACCTGGCCATGCAGGAATCGGCTTCCTGCTGCCAGGACAGATTGCATGCAGAGATAAGGACTGATCGATGCAGGACGAGAGTGCGGCGAGAACGACCGTGCGGGTTCGGCTGCGTCCGATAGCCTTCATTGCAGCCTTGCTCGTGCTTTGGAGTATCGGGATACGAAGGGAGCCCAGCCACCTGTTGCCGGGGCCGTGGGGCGTGGTGGGCGGCATTGCGGATCTGGTGCGGCATGGATTGTTGCTGAAATATGTCGTTGCCTCTCTCTTTCGCGTCACGTGGGGCTTCGTCCTGGCGGTGGTGCTGGCCATTCCTCTCGGCCTTGCCGTCGGGTGGTACCGCAGGGCCGAAATGGCGCTGAACCCGATTTTGCAGATCCTTCGCCCCATCTCCCCGCTCGCCTGGATTCCCATCGCGATTCTGTGGTTTGGTGTCGGCGATCTCGCCGCCATTTTCCTGATTTTCGTTGGCTGTTTCTTCCCGTTGATGCTCACGGCGATCAACGCCGTGCAGAGCATTCCCGCTGTCTATGTGAATGCTGGGCGCAATTTTGGGTTGAGTTCAGCCGCCCTGGTGTATCGCGTGCTCTATCCGGCCGTGGTTCCCAACCTCATTGTTGGGCTGCGCATCACCCTGGGCATCGCCTGGCTGGTGGTGGTGGCTGCGGAGATGATCGCTGTTAGTTCCGGGCTGGGATTTTTGATTATCGATGCGCGCAATGCGGGTAATCGCTATGACCTGGTCCTGGCGGGCATGCTCATCATCGGAGTCATCGGGCTGTTGCTCGATATGGGCATGCGATCGCTCGAGAAGGTGAAGTCGTTCCGCTGGGGATATTCGGAGGATTAGTGTCACTTACCCAACCAGTCTCAGTGCCTGCCGCGGTCACGACCAAGCTTTCTGTCGAGCACGTCAGTATGGTTTTCGAACGCGATGGCAAGAGCACGCACGTTCTCAATGACATCAGCCTTGACGTGGGCGATGGAGAATTCGTGTGCCTGCTCGGCCCTTCCGGATGCGGCAAAACGACATTGCTGAATGCTATGGCGGGATTCCTGTCACCCACCAGCGGCGAAATCAAAGTGAGCGGCGAGGTGGTGCGGAAACCGGACCCGCGCCGGATCTTTGTCTTCCAGGAGCGCGGTGTGTTTCCGTGGCTGACTGTCGAAGGTAATATCGGCTTCGGTTTGTCAAAACTGCCGCGCCTCGAGCGTGAAAAGCGCGTCGCTTACTACGTTAAGATGGTCGGCCTCGAGGGCTTCGAGAAGACTTATCCGCAGGAATTGTCCGGCGGCATGAAGCAACGCCTTGAAGTGGCGCGCGCTTTGGCAGTCAACCCCGACATGCTCCTTCTCGACGAGCCCTTCGGCGCGCTCGATTCCATTACTCGCCTGATCATGCGCGGCGAGTTATTGCGCATCTGGGAAGCAGAACGCAAGACCATTGTCTTTGTGACCCACGACATCGATGAAGCTGTGCAGCTGGCCGATCGCGTCGTGGTGATGAGCGCCCGCCCAGCCACGATCCAGCAGATCGTCAACATCGACATTACGCATCCCCGCGACATCAGCTCACCGCGCTATCTCGAGCTGCGCGACGGCATCTTCCAGCAGATTGGTTTGGCGCATAAGGTATGAACTTCTTGAGTGAGCCGCGGAAATGGGAGCGTTTCTTCTGGCCGATCCTTGCCTCGGCGCTGCTGCTCGCTCTTTGGCACTATTCAGTCGTCTGGAGCGGTACAAAAGTCTTTCCTTCCCCGCGCGAAGTGCTCAACGGAATGGGGGATTTGTTGCGGCACCATGTCCTGTGGCGGGATATAGTGGACTCCCTGCGCCGCGTCGCTGCCGGCTTTGGCGCCGCGGTCGTACTCGGCGTTCCCCTCGGCCTGACGCTGGGCTGGTATCCGGCGGCCAACCAGGTGGTGAATCCGGTGATGCAGCTCCTGCGCCCCATCAGCCCTATCGCGTGGATTCCGGTGGCTATCATCTTCTTCGGAGTTGGCGATCGCGCAGCCATGTTCCTCATCTTTCTGGGCGCATTCTTTCCCATTGTGGTGGCCTGCATCAGCGGGGTATCCAACGTGCCTTCCGTGTTTCGCCGCGCCGGGCGCAATTTCGGACTAACTGCGCCCCAGCTCCTCGCCAAAGTCCTGTTGCCGGCCGCTCTTCCCCAGATACTGATTGGACTGCGCATCGCGCTGGGGATTGCGTGGCTCGTTGTAGTAGCAGCGGAAATGATTGCGGTGGATTCAGGACTTGGCTACCTCGTCATCGATTCCCGAAACTCCGGGAAACGATATGACCTGGTGGTTGCAGCGATCTTAATGATCGGCGTGATTGGCCTTGTGCTGGACCTTGCTTTTCGCCGCCTGGAAAAACTCCGCTCCGTTCGCTGGGGGTTTCGATTTGAATCCTAAGAAGGTCGCCCTGTTTGCAGTCGCGTGGCTCCTGCTCATTACCGGGCTGCACGCCTGGCTCAACGTCAACTGGATTGCGGTGCTGAACGATTTTCGCCCGCCGGCGCAGCGCAGGATCACCGTTGCTTACATTCCTGTAACCTGCCAGCTCACCTGCCCGGTGACCGACTACATCTCGAAATTCTCCGAAAACGGCGAGTTGTTCCTGCCCCGTTTGTTTCAGGGGTTCCCGGAGATCAAGGAAGCGTTGATCTCCAATAAGGTACAGGCAGCGTTCATCGTCGCTCCATTGGCCATTGCTCTGGCATCTCAGGGCGTACCCATTAAGGTTGTCTATCTCGGGCATCGTTACGGCAGCGCCCTGGTGGTGAAGAAGAACGGGCCAGTCCACACCTTTGCCGATTTACGCGGTCGAACCATTGCAATTCCCAGCCGTTTCTCCGACGAGAGGCTGATTGTTTTTCGAGCGATGAAGGTATGGGGCATGAAGCCGGGAGACATCAGGATGGTGGAAATGGCTCCGCCCGATGTGTCTGGAGCCCTGGCGGCCGGCGCCATCGACGGATTCGTGATGGGAGAGCCGTTTCCCTCGCAGGCGGAGATGGGCGGGTTCGGCCGGATCCTGTTTCAGGCCCGCGATTACTGGCCCGATTACATGTCCTGCATTCTCGTTGTTCGCCAGGATTTGATCGACAAGCGGCCGGAGACGGTCCAGATTCTGGTCGATGGCATCGCGCGTTCCGGCCTGTGGCTCGACAAAGGAAAGCCGTATCGCGAAGACGCGGCCGACTTCGTGGGCCGTTACTACTACAACCAGAAACCGGCTCTGCTCCGTTGGGCTCTCACGAAGCCGATGGACCGAGTCGTTTACACACAGCTTGCTCCGCGCAAGGCCGATTTCGATATGGTTCGTGACCTGATGATCGAAACTGGCGTTCTGAACAAGAAGATCGAATTCAGTCAATACACCGACACGCGGTTCTCCGACAAGGCCTCGTATCAAACTGCGTGGAAATACGAACCCGGCATTGCTGCAGCAAAATGAGTCGTCCGATTGCGCGACCGTAACCCGCGCAACCTAAGGAGAAAACAACCATGCAACGCAGACGCTTCGTTCAGATGATGACCTTCGCCAGCGCCGGCACTCTGGCAGCGGTGGAAGTGGCAGCCCGCTCCGGCCAGACGACGACCGTGTCGTACAAAGTGCGGGGATTCACCTGCGTCACCTGTGCGGTCGGGCTCGAAACAATGCTTGGCCGGCAAAAGGGAGTGAAGTGGGTAAAGGCCACTTATCCCGATGCCTTAGTGGTCATCAAGTACGATCCCTCGACCGTCACCGAGCCCGCGCTAAGAGGGTTCATTTCCGATCTGGGATTTACCGCCGAGCCCGAACACCGCGCGGCTGACTCGGTCGAACACTGAACCACGGACAACGAAAACTTCATAGCCTCCGAGGAACATTATGAACGCTGATTTTGCAGCAATCGCAAACCTCCTGACTACCTCCCTCCATCTGCAACAGCCCCCCATCGCCATATCCTTCTCGGATTCTCTTCCCACCGGGGTTCCCACGCATAACGGACGTGCGCCCGCCGGCTGCCGGTTCTGGGAGGATGCGGCGGCCGGAGCGTTCGCAACCACCGCTGCCAACCACAGCAGTTGCGCGATCGGCGTCTACACGCACAATCTGCAGCCGTCTCCGGAACAGCAGACCGACCTGATGGATGCGCTGAAGGTGTTCGCCGACCTTGGCTATGTGACCCAGGAGGATCTGCCGCTCATCCCCGTCCTCACGTCCCAGCCAAAGTACGTCGTCTATTCTCCGCTGGCGCGTGCGCCGCTTTCGCCCGATGTTGTCATCCTGTTCGTGTATGCAAATCAGACGCTGATCCTCTCCGAGGCCACCCAGCGGGTAGAAAATCAGGTTCCACCCGCGATGGGCCGTCCTGCCTGCGCGGTGATCCCCCAGGTGATGAACACCGGTCGTGCGGCCCTGAGCCTCGGATGCTGCGGCGCTCGCGCTTATCTCGACGTGTTTTCCGGCGACGTAGCCGTCTTTGCGATCCCTGGCGCCAGGCTGGCACAGTATGCGGAACGCATCGCGGTTCTCGCGAAGGCAAATGCGGTGCTTGCGCAGTTTCATCGCATTCGGCGGCAACAAATCGAAGCTGGGCAGACCCCAACCATCAAAGATTCCGTGGCCGCTCTCGGCGCCTGACCCGCACACCCTCCACTGAGGCGCGCGTACCCCGGGCGAACAACACCGCCGCCTGGCGCATTCGCCTGAATTTCGCTCGTTTTAAGGGAAACACGGACCCGAAGGGCAAACAGGGCCCAGCGCTTGGTTGCGGGGGCTGGATTTGAACCAGCGACCTTTGGGTTATGAGCCCAACGAGCTACCAGGCTGCTCCACCCCGCATCCTTATCTTAACAATCGCCGCGGGGCGGGTCAAACCTCGAAAAATCAACAAACACGTGGTTTTTCCGCATCGCGCGCGCTCCTTTTCACCACCCCTAAACCCATCCCAGGCTGCATTTCCACTCACTCCTGTGGCAATCGCGCAAAACTCCAATCCCACTGTGATCGCCATCACACCTGCATGTGTGCTGGAACACAGCCCTCCCGCCGTACCCCCTCGAAACTAGGGTCAGCCAGCGCTCGCAACGCTGCCAGGTGACGTCATGACCCTCCCGCAGGACCGAATCGCAAGTGCTTTTACCGCACCCGGCAAAATCGTCGTTGCCACCGATCTCACCGATACCGAGTACCTGCTCCCCCACGCCATCGCCCAGGCCAAAGCCAGCGGCGCCTCCCTCATCCTCACCCACGCCGTCCTGCCCCATGAGTCGATGCCCGTCGAAACCGGCGCCATTCCCTATTACGACCCGCTGCGCATGGATCGCGACGCGCGCCTGATGCTCGATAGCCTGGCGCACGATGTCCGCACCCAGGGCGTCGAGTGTGTCGCCGCCGTCCGCCACGGATTTGTCCCCGACGTCGTTGCCGACATCGTGAAGAACGCCGGCGCCGGCCGCCTGATTCTCGGCACCCACGGCCGCCGCGGCCTCAAGAAATTCGTCCTCGGCTCGGTCGCCCGCCAGCTGCTCGAAACCGTCGACGTCCCCGTCTGCACGGTCGGACCACGCGCCCACAAAAGAACTTCCGGCTCTCCCGGAACCATCCTGCATCCCGTCTCGCTCGCCGGCATGCATGAGAGCAGCGCCGCTCTTTCCATCGGTCTCGGGCAGCAGTTCCAGGCCCAGGTGTTGCTCCTGCACGTCATCGTGCCGTCGCCCGCGGTCGCCAAAGATCCACCCGCAGCCGTCGCCGCCGCAACCGCCGAGTTGGAGAAGCTGGTTCCCAGGCAGGCGCTGTCCTGGACCCGTGTTCAGGCCAAACTGGCCTCCAGCAGTGTCGTGCAGGAGATTCTCTCCGCGGCCCAGGAAACTCAGGCTGGCCTCATCGTGCTCGGCGTCCACGCTCCCGCGCACAGCTGGCTTCCCGGCACCGAACCGGCCGCCTACAAGATCCTGGTTTCCGCGCCCTGCCCGGTCATCTCGCTCAGAGTTAGTCCGGCGCTGGTCGAGGAAAAGTTAAGCCACAAGGAACTCGCAAGTCCCCTGGCGATCGGCTGAAAGTCAGATTGCAGGAATGCATGTGCTGTCTTCGGAGTGACGCATGAAGTGTGCGAATCCAGCCTGCGGCGCCCAGGCGCTCTATTTGCGGAGCGGCGGAATCGATTCAGTCGATTTCCTCGGCGCGGACCGGATTGCGGGTGGATGCCAGATTATTCGGCGCAGGGTCATCTGGCTGTGCGACGCCTGCACCTCGTTATTTGCCGTCGAGACCTGGAGGCCGCCTGGACAACAAGTGCGGCCTTCCAGGAGTCATCCCACCGCATCGCCTCGCGCCCGACGCCGCATTTCCCCGGCGGAGAACTGGAGCTAAATGGCCACCTCAGGAAAAAACGGAACGCCCCCCGCTACTCGCCAGGTTCCCGAGCGCTGCGCTCAGTGTACCGACCGCGCGGAACGCCTCTTCTGCAACCTGCCCGAGGAGGCCATCGAGCGCTTCGACGAAATCGCCATGCAGATTTCCTACCCCAGCCGCTCCATCGTCTTTGAAGAAGGCCAGCGCGCCGCCGGCATCTTTGTCGTGTGCAGCGGCCAGATCAAGCTCGCCGCCACCTCGCGCGACGGCCGCACCATGATCCTCAAAATCGCCGTGCCCGGCGACGTCCTCGGCCTCACCGCCACCCTCAACGATCTCCCCTATGAGGTGACTGCCGAGACCCTCGAGCCCTGCCAGATTCGCAGCGTCCGCCGCCGCGATTTCCTCGAGTTCCTCAGCCACTTCGGCGACGTTAGCCGCCATGCCGCCCAGGTCATCGCCCGCGAATACCACGAAGTGTTCCTCGACGCCCGCCGCCTCGCGCTATCCGGCTCCGCCGCCGGACGCCTCGCCCAGCTGCTGCTCGATTGGGCCCGCACCAGTTCCTGCGGTAAGCCGGAGCTTCGCTTCACCATGGCGCTCACCCACGAGGAGCTGGCCAATATGGCCGGCACTTCCCGCGAAACCGTTACCCGTCTGCTCAACCAGTTCGAGCGCGACGAGCTGATCGCCCGCCACGGCGCCTCCATCTCCATCCTTCACCCCGTCGACATGGAACGCATGGTCGGCTGAACGAAGCCCCGGAAAGTTCGATCTCCTCTGCAGTAACCTGCCCTGAAATAAGACAACTTATCTTCCGCCTGGCTTGAAGATAAGTTGCTCTTCATGCTGGGGTAATCCCTCTTCACTCTGACGTAATTCCACTCCGGCGTCATTGCTGCTGGTGCCGATCCGGGTTCCAATCATCCAACAGTCGTACAAGGCCTCGCGACAGGGGCATTGACCAATTGAATCGTGGGGCTCCTTAAGGAGAAAGCGATGTACGTTTTCACTCTCCTTAATGCCCCGCTCAGGGAGGAATCCGGTCAGGACCTCATTGAGTATGCTTTGATTGCTGCTTTGGTCGCCCTTGGCGCGATAGCGTACATGGGTACTCTCTCTAACCAGATTTCCAACGAGTTCAATACCATCGGAAACAACTTCCAGGCCCTTTCAAGCTTTCTCCCAGATCACAAGAGTCCGGCATCCCGAGGGTCGCCCCATTGGGCCCTCGGTCTTTTTCTGCCCCAATATCGCTGACTGACTACACGTCTTTCGAGGCGGCCGCTGAAGGCCACCAGCCCTGGCTAACCTTATAGAGGCGCAGCCGATCGCACACATGCGCCAATTCGCAGGGATACAGTTGCTCCTCTTTTTGAGCGGTCGCTACTGTCGCAAGGCATCGGGTGCAGATTGAATCGTAGCTGCCATCCCCGTTTTGCCTGTGGGGAAAGTGAGGTTGCGCCGGTGAAGGCATCATGGGCCCCTCCCGTTTTTACAGCAGGGGTAAGTCTATGCGCGCAGCGTAGCGACAGCCAGAAAGACTGACTGTGCAATATTGCACACTTGTCCCTGAGAGGGTATTTAGATAGTTAACCTAACTTAGACGGGTACACCAAAGGTACGGAGGCAGGCTCTCAGGCGATCCAGCTTTTTCTGGAACGCTACCTGATCCCCGTCCGTCATGATGAGCGGCCGGCTGCGCCTCAGCAGGTCGATGTAATTGCTGTGGGCGTTCGCAGTCGCGTCCTCGACGATTCTCCGGCTTCCTCGCACGCCTTCAGCTTCGGCGAGCGCCAGCGCGCGGTCGGTATCTGCCAGCAGAGCCTGAACTGCCGTTCGGTTCCAGTCGTCACCCTGCATAAGGGAACCTCGATAGCGTAACTGTACTAATATCCATCCGGCCCCGGCTGTGCAAAGTCGCTCACTCGTCCTGTGCATGAAAAGACGGCCCGCGGGCCCCGCCCACAGACCCCTCGGACAGGCAGCCGTTTTATTTCATGCCGTGAGCGATATTGAACAGACACGCCGAATCGCAATCGGTACAGTCATGTTCAGTATCAAGTACTAAGTACTACCTCACCATGGTCCGCCGCCCTCACTGAGCGGCGGCCACTTTTTTGCGCGAATGCTCCTGGGGAGAAGGTGAGCAATCTTGCACAGACGCGCTGTACGGCTGCACGTAGACTCCACCCAATCGACTCCCCATTTTGGGAAGACGGAGGAAGCGCACCATGGCTCGACTGGCTGGACAACGCTTTCCGCACAGGCGTAACGCGGATGGTAGCTACGATTCAATCTGCATCGTGTGCCTGGCGACGGTGGCGTCCGTCCTGAAGGAAGAGCAACTCTACCTTCGCGAATCGGCGCATGTCTGCGATCCGCTCCGTCTCTATCAGGTCAGCCAGGGCCAGAACCCCCTTGTGGCCCGCCCAGAAATCGGACGCCCTTTTTCGTCCCGCTGAGATCAGTCGTCGCTTATTGAGAAGCCCACCCCCACCCCCTCTGCCGGGGCCGGTGACTTGTTTTGTGTGGGTTGGCTGGTGTTGGCGAATTCGACCAGGCCGAAGTGACCCGCGCCCAATCAGATACGACCCGGCCGAGTTTGACTCAAGCCCGGCCGAGATTGATTCATGCTCGGCCGAGTTGGGCGTAGATGATTGAAGGATGGTCATTTGTAACTCGGCTGTGTTTGATTCATCGCCGGCCGAGTTTGATGGGGACTCGGCTGAGTATGCGTCAAGAACGGCTGGGTTTGCGTCAAAGGCGGCCGAGTTTGATGCAGGCTCGACCGAGCTGACTCGAACTCGGGAAAGCGCTGTCCGAGGGACTGGAGCAGCGAGTCGAGGAGCGCGGGATCGTAGACGCCAGGATCGAGGGTGCGGGGATCGGCGAAGGACGCCGGGGCGAGGGGCGGAGCCTCACGCGGTTGTTCGGGTTGCGGAGCCGATGCACCTGAGGGATCGGGGATGGGGAAGGGGACCGAGCCGAGGCGGCGAAGGAGGCCGCGGAGGAGACGGCCGGCCTCGCGATCGGAGATGGTCCTGAAACCGTCTTCGAGGAGGCAATAGAGGATGTTGAAGATTTCGGCGGGAATTTCGGCGGCATCGAGCCAGGGGAGGTTGCGGCTGAGATTGGTCCAGCGAGCGATGCGCGAGTAGCGCTGGCTTTTGGGGAGGGGCGGCGGGCCGGGGACGGCGGGTTTGGGGGCGTGGTGACGGCACAGAGCCTGGTTACGCGTGGCGGGGCAGCGGCAGTTGCGGCCGTTGGGCAGGATGTAGGTGCATTCGCGAGCCATGGGTTCCTCCTTGAAGCAGCCGGTAGCCGGTAGCCAGTAGCGGGTAGCCGGTAGCTAACGGCCAGCCGCCGCCGATCAATGAAAAAGCCTCGCGTGAGCGAGGCTGTTGGGTATTTCTGACGCTTGACCGAGCGGGGGAAATATCTTTCTAACCCCCTATTATCAGAATACCAAGTCCAGCACTAAAAACCGCCAAATATCTTTGAGGGTATAAGGGCGTAAGCGGCGTGTTATGAGGGCTCATTACTTTGGATTTTTGAGGGCCCTCTTGACAAGTTTTCCACATTTGGGGGTTTGGGGTTCGCAGTAGTGATTTTCGGGCGCTGGGTTTGACCTGGCGAGGGGCTCAGGGTTGGTGCTGGACGGCGGTGGAATCGCCGGTGCTGTGGTCCTGAATCTGGAAAGTCAGGAAGTCGTGCACAGCGCTGAGCGCTTCCGGATCGGTCGTAGTAATGCGAACCTGGCCGCCTCGATCCGTCGGCCGGAAAGCATAGACGATGATGGCCTGCTTTGCCTTCATCACCGGGACGCCGGGCGGGATCTGGTCGTGGATGAACATGGGGACGTCGAAGTTGCCGGCGGAGAACATGGCGGCGATATGGGTGAGGTGAGCGCGAATCTGGTCGCGGGTGGCACCGTCGCGGTCTGCCTTGATGTCGACCTCGATGATGCCGCCGTCGGGAAGCAGAGTGAAATGGTGGGCGGTGGCGTCGTGGGAGAAGCCCATGGCGTGGTCACCGCGCATGTCAACGCCAGCCGCATGCTGGTCAGCCGCGCCTTGCTCCTGCTGCATGGGGCACGCCATGGGACTTTGTGCGGAGGAGGCGGCGGTGAGGGAAAGGGCTGAGAGGAGGATGGCGATTTTCATGGGCGGTTTCCTTTCGGGGATCGACGTTCGGTTGCTCGCGGGCGAGGGACTCCAGGAGGCCTGAGCGCTGGCCGAGCGGGGTGCGGTTGAGACGCTGCTGCCAGGCAGCAACGGTTTGGGAGAGCCAGTCACGGAGCTGGGTTAACTGTGCGATTTGCCGGTCGAGGGAGCGGACCTTTTCTGAGGCGAGGTTTGCCACGCGGCGGCAGGGCGCGCCGCCGGCAGCTCGTTCACGGAAGATTCCTGCGAGCTCGGCGAGGCTGAAGCCGGCGTGGAGACCGGCGCGGATCATCCGGACGTGGGTGAGAGCGTCGCTGGGAAAGAGCCGATAGCCCCCCGCGGTGCGGAGCGCGGTGGAGAGGAGGCCCAGCTGCTCATAGTGGCGGATGGTGTCGGGGCTGACGCCGGTTGCGGCGGCGAGTTTGCCCGTTGTCATGGCGCCTTTTGGCCGGGTAGCTTTCATTCTGGAGACAGTATGGACTCTGGAACCGGTTCGAGGGTCAAGGGGAAAATGGTGGGGCGTTTTGAACCCGGGTCACAAAGGCGCGGCGCGGTCAGCGCAATCTATAATTTGTGTTTGACTTGATCTTCACCCAACCGCACCGCCTGATTCCTGACTGAGAGAGGTGAACGATGGCTGCTTCCAATCCCACGCTTGAAATTCTGAAACCGCGCGCCGACTGGATCGTCCGGCGCAAAGCCGAAGCCGCGCGCACCGGCGACACCAACCTGTCGCAAATGCATTTTGCGCGCAAAGGCCTGCTGACCGAGGAAATGGCCTACGTGGCGAAGCGCGAGGATCTGGCGGTGGAAGTGATCCGCGACGAAGTGGCCGCGGGACGGCTGATCATTCCGGCGAACGTGAACCATCCGGAACTGGAGCCGATGGGGATCGGGATCGCCAGCCGCTGCAAGGTGAACGCGAACATCGGGAACTCGGCGATCACGTCGAACATCGACGAGGAACTGCGCAAGCTGCATATGGCGATCCAGCACGGCGCCGACACGGTGATGGATTTGTCGACGGGCGGCGATATTCCGGAGATTCGCGACGCGATCCTGCGCCACTCGCCGGTTCCGATCGGGACGGTCCCGATTTATGAGGCGCTGGCTCGGGTGAAGCGGCTCGAGGACCTCAATATTGACGTTTATCTTGACGTGATCGAGGAGCAGGCCTCGCAGGGTGTGGACTACTTCACGATTCACGCCGGCGTGCTCATCCAGTACGTGCCGATGGTGGCGAAGCGGATTACGGGGATCGTGAGCCGCGGCGGAGCGATTCTGGCGCAGTGGATGACGCACCACCACAGGCAGAATTTCCTGTACGAGAATTTCGACCGGATCGTGAAGACGATGGCGAAGTACGACGTGAGCTTCTCGCTGGGCGACGGGTTGCGGCCTGGGTCGATCGCCGATGCTTCCGACGATGCGCAGTTCAGCGAACTGAAGACGCTGGGTGAGCTGACGGCGAAGGCCTGGGAGAGCGACGTGCAGGTGATGATCGAAGGGCCAGGGCATGTGCCGCTGGACAAGATCAAGGAGCAGGTGGACAAGGAAGTGGAGTACTGCTTCGGGGCTCCGTTTTATACGCTGGGACCGCTGGTGACGGACATTGCGCCGGGCTACGACCACATCACGAGCGCCATTGGCGCTGCGCTGATTGGCTGGCATGGCGCTTCGATGCTGTGCTACGTCACGCCGAAGGAGCATCTGGGGCTGCCGAACGAGAAGGACGTGAAGGACGGGATGATCGCGTACAAGATTGCCGCGCACGCGGCGGACATCGCGCGGCACCGGCCAGGAGCGCGGGATCGCGACGACGCGATCAGCTACGCGCGGTACACGTTCGACTGGGAGAAGCAGTTCGCGCTGTCGCTCGATCCGGAGACGGCGCGTTCGATGCACGATGAGACGCTGCCCGACGATTACTACAAGGAAGCAGCGTTCTGCTCGATGTGCGGGCCGAAGTTCTGCTCGATGAACTGGTCGACGAAGGTGGATGAGTTCAACCGGACGGTGCATGGGCTCGAAAAACAGGACCTGAGCGAGCTGGTGACGCTGCAGGCGCAGCAGTTGGGTGCGAAGCGGTGAATGCCTGCGGTAATGCTGCGAGAGGCCGCTCCTGGTGGGCGGCTTTTTGTTTTGGGCCGTTTGTTTTGCACAGGGAAGGAATCTACGCAACCAACAGACGGTCCGTCGTATCTGAACGAGAAGAGCGCAAAATGAGAAGAGGAGCAAGACCATGACGACGTGGAAATTCTGGGCAGCCTTTGGTGTTGGAGTCGCGGCTGGAGCGGCTCTGGCTTTGATTTACGCGCCGCAGTCGGGTGCGCGGACGCGGCGGCAGATTCGGCGCAGCATCGCGGAAGCGGGCGACATCATCCGCGATACCGCCGACAGCGTCCAGGATTACGCCGGCAAGTACATGAAGGCCGGCAAGAGCGCGGTCGGCGATGTGGTCGATTCGGCGCAAAACGTGGTGACGGCGGCGAAGCGGATGACGTCGTTCGGGTAAAAAGAAGCTTGCAGCCGGTAGCCTGTAGCCGCCAACTATCGGGGCCGAAAAATCTCCGGCGTCGGCGGCGAAAATCTGAAAAAATAGCGGCATGACTACGACTGCTGCCTCACTTTTTTCTGAGCGTATTGGGCGGATTGAAATCTCCGCCACCATGGCTGTGACCGCGGAAGCCGCGAAGCTGCGCGCGCAAGGAGCGAAGCTGGTGGATTTTGGCGCGGGCGAGCCGCACTTTGCTACGCCGCAGCATATTAAGGATGCGGCGATCGCTGCGATCCAGGCAAATTTCTCAAAGTACACCGTGGTTTCCGGGATTCCGGAGGTGCGCCAGGCGATTGTGGAGCGCCACGGCGCGGATTTTGGGTCGAGCTACACGCCGGACGAGGCGATCTTCTCGACGGGCGGAAAGCTGGCGATCTTCAATGCCATCCAGGTGCTGGTGGAT
>Ga0182015_10001847_pt1 | contig 26926 bp, 23 predicted proteins | sample 712P3MmetaG_FD_120478 | JGI IMG/M metagenome (GOLD analysis project Ga0182015, IMG submission 120478) | Permafrost microbial communities from Stordalen Mire, Sweden - 712P3M metaG | ecosystem: Environmental > Terrestrial > Soil > Wetlands > Permafrost | place: Sweden: Stordalen | collected...
GCTGGGGGTTGACGAAGGACGTCTCATACGGATTCACCCTCCTTCGGAGGCTGAATCCAGCTCGGCTTCGCCTCGTCAATCAGGCTGGGGGTTGACAAAGGACGTCTCATACGGTCGCAACCTGCGCCACGCGTTCGCACGCGAGCGCCCGCACGGTGCCCCTGGCGATCTTGTTGGTCACCGTCATCGGCATCGCGCCGACGATCACGAGATGCTCGGGCCACTTGTACTTCGCTACCCCGCGCGCAGCGAGGACGGCCGCGATCTCGGCCAGCGTCAGCGAGGCGCCGGGGTGCAACTCGGCGACCAGACACGTGCGCTCGCCGAGCCGCGGGTCGGGGACCGCGACGATGGCGCCGAGCCGCAGGGCCGGCAGCGCGTCCAAGTGCGCCTCGATCTCGGCGCTGCCGATCTTGTAGCCGCCGCGGTTGACCACGTCTTTCTCGCGGCCGTGAAAGTGCACGACGCCGTCGCGATCGCGCGCCGCGCGGTCGCCGGTGCGCAGCCAGCCGCCGGGCGCGAACGCACGCGCGCTCGCTTCGGGATCGTTGAAGTAGCCGCGAAAGAGATCGGCGCGCCGGTACAGCAGCTGGCCGACTTCGTTCGGCTCCGCATCGGTGCCGTCGTCGCGCGCGACGCGCACCTCCGCGCCCGCGATGGGAACGCCGATACCCGCGGCGGGCGCCCCGCCGTCGCGCCCGTAGGTCGTGATCCCGCCGCCCAATTCGCTCATCCCCCAGTGCACGGTCACCGGCGCACCGAGCGTGTCGCGCACCTCGGCGACCAGCGCGGCGCTGGCCGGCGCGCCGGCCGTGCGCACTTCGCGCAGCGTCAGCGGGTAGCTGCGGGTACGCGCGGCCGCAACGATATCGACCAGCTGCGCCGGGACCGCCCAGGCGCGCGTCGCCCGTTCGTTCGAGGCCAGCGTGAGAAAGCGATGCGGGTCGAACTTCGGCAGCGCGAAAAGCGCGGCGCCGGAGATCAGGCTCACGTGCAAACCCAGCAGCCCGAACAGATGGGTGAAACCGCCGGCGACGATCAGGGCGTCGTCCGCACCGATCTGCGCCTCGTCGACAAATGCGCGCGCGTTGGAAAGCAAGCCGTCGTGGCCGTGCATGCAGAGCTTCGGCCGCGGCGACTCGGTGCCGCTGGTGGGCACGATGCAGAACGGCGCGTCGAGCTCGATGCGCTGCGAACGCGCGCGGGGCGGCGCCGAGACGCCGTCGACCGCGAACGTCAGCGCGCCGGGGTCGGCGTGCACGAGGACGTCGAGCGCGGGCACGGCCCGGCGCAAGCCGGTGCAGTCCTCGTCGCAGGACGCGTGGACGTACGCGCGCGCGGTGGTCACACCGAGGAATTGCCGGACTTCGCCCGCGCCGTAGGGCACGTGCAGAGGGAGCGTCACCGCTCCCAGTTCCGCGATCGCGAGGTGGGCGATCGCGAATGCGCCGCCGTTGGGCAGCCGCAGACCAACCACGTCCCCTGCGCCGATCCCGGCGTGCTCGAGATCGCTCGCGAGCGCCGAAACGCGGGCCGCGACGTCGGCCCAGGTCAGCCGCAGCGGACCTTCCACGTAGGCGAGGCCGCTCGGGGTGCGCCGCACCGTGGCCGCGAGCACGTCGCGAGCGGTCAAGCCGGCCAGCACGGAAGCGTCGCATGCGGCGGGCGGGGCGACGAGGTACTGGCTGCGATCCATCAAGCTCGGTTCTTCGCTCCCCGCGGCGGGAAGGCGTGCGGTGAACGATACCGCGAACTGCTTGGTATGTCAAATGATCGGCGAGGTCAATGAATTCCACGGATCCCGCCCGGCTCGACGACCTGCTGGGCTATCAGCTGCGGCGCGGTCAGTTGCGGGCGTTCGCCGCTTTCGCCGAGCTGGTTGCCCAGACGGGTCTGACGCCGATGCTCTACGGGGTCCTGGCCACGGTCATTGCCCGTCCCGGCGAGGGGCAGCGGGATATCGCCGAATCGCTCGGCGCGGATCCGTCGACGATGGTCCGGCTGATCGATCAGCTCGAAGAGCGCGGGCTGCTGCGCCGCGTCACGCACGCGACCGATCGCCGCACCAGCGTACCGACGCTGACCGAGGACGGCCGCGCGCTGCTGGCGCGCGCGACCCCGCTGGTACGCGCCAGCGAAGAACGTTTTGCCGCGGTGCTCAGCGGCGCGGAGCGCACGCAGCTGCTGCATCTGCTGCGGCGGCTCAACGGAGTCGCGGCCGCCGAGGGGGGCGCGCTCAGCTCGGGTTGATGACGATCTGCGCGGTCTTGGACGCACAGCCCGCCGGCGGCGCCTCGACGTCGACAGCCGTGCCGCCGGCGACGGGCGCGACGTAACCGTTCACCACGACCGAGCCGCCGGCCACGAAGTGCACCGTCGCCAACGGCCGCTGCCCGTCGTACAGCACGAAGGCGTGCGCGCCCGCCCTGGTGCCGTCGGCGCGCGTGCGCGCGCGCAGCGTCGGGCGGATTGCAACGACGAAGGGCATGCCGTCGACGAGATGGATCCGCGCGACGCGCACCGGCGCCGGACAGCGCGCAGGCTTCTGCACCGCGGCGACGGCAGCGGCGATCACGGCGGGATCCATCAACCGCTCGTCAGCGAAAGGCGCATCAAGATCACGTCGGCGACCGTGCCGTCGGCGCGCGCGATCGCGCCCCGCTGAAAGGCGGCGTCGACGAAACCGGTCGCCCGGTAGAGCTCCCGCGCGGGTTCGTTATCGGGAAAGACGCGCAGCCGCAAGGCGATCTTTCCGCGCGCGCGCCCCCAGGCGACTGCGGTCGCGATCAGGGCGCGGCCGATTCCCCGCCGGCGATGCGAACGCGCGACCGCCATGCCGAAGAGCGGCTCGGCTTCGGTCGGATTGAAGATCGTGAAATCGGCCACGACGTTTCCCGCATCGTACGCGACCCAGCCTTCCACATTGCCGGCCAGCAGCGCGCTGCGCAGCATCCGCGCGCGCAGCTTGAGGTCGAAGGGCCAATCGGTCGCGACGCGACCGCCTTCTTCGGCAGCCTCGGCCAGCACCGCGACCGCACCGTCGACGTTGGCGAGGGCTTTCGGCGCGATCGTCCAGGACGGGTCCGTCACTCGATGCCCAGCTTGGCCAGGTAATGCGGCAGCACGTCGTAGGCCGCACCGTCGCGGCCCACCGCAAGCCCGTGCCAAGCGAAGCGTACGACGCCGCGCGCGTCGAGCAGAAAATCGGCCGGGATCTTATACTTCGCGCCGGCCGCGAGCTGCGCGTCCGGGGAGATCAGCGCATCGAGCCGCTCGATCGGAAAGAGTGCGACCGGAAACGGAAACGCAGCGCGCGCGACCGAGAGCTTCGCCGCCGTCGCGTCCTCGAGCACATCGACGCCGACGAAATTGATGCGGTCGCCGTACTTCGCATAATCGTCGCGCACGAACGGCAGCGCCTCTTGGCACGGCTGGCACCAGCTGGCGAACAGGAACACGTAGGTCGCTTTACCGTGCGCGCCGTCGATGGCGAGCGGCGAGCCGTCCGGCTCCGGCAGCGTCAGCGCGGGGGCCGGACGCCCGACCGCGTCGGAGAGATCGAAGACCGTCGCGGCCGGATGGTGCGCACCGAGCAAGGCAACGAAAGCCGTGAGAACGGCCAGACGATCGCGGAACATGACGCGGTGCCGTTGTGCGACACCTAGCCGGACGTTCCCCGTTAGGGCGGTCGAGGGGGCCTCCGGCCGGCTATTGGTACCATTCGATGACGTAGGTACCGTTGACCGGAAACACCGTCGCAGCGCTCGATGCCGGCGCGTCGGCGTTGTACGTGAACGTCGCCAGGCCGGCGGCGGCGTTGTACAGCACGTCAATGATTTGGGAGGCGACCAGGTTGCATGTACCCTCGATGTACATCGACGCCGTCACCGGGGCCACGGTTGGATCGGGCTCGATGATTCCGAGCCCCGTTTCGAGGAATCCGAACGTCGGATAGGTGGTGACGCTCCAGCCCGCCGGAATCGGCGGCGCCGCCAAATTGAACGCCACTTCGACCGAATTAAAGACGTGCGTCGAGCCGGCTGGAACGCAGCCGCTCGGCGCAAGACCCGTCCACACCGCCACCGGTACGTAGTAGAAGCCGCTGCCCCCCGGTATCGTATCGCCTTCGCCCAGCCCAATGTACATCTGCGGCGTGTTGTTGGCGAAGGGGTTGGTCTCGATGGTGCTGATCGCCCACGATCCGCTGAAGAGCGGCGGCGTCGGGGTCGGCGTCGGCGTCGGCGTGGGTGTCGGCGACGGCGTTGCCGCCGTGTACGACAGGGTCGCCGGCGTGACGAGGACGTTCGCGGCACCGGTCACCGTCGCGCTGACGAGCGTCGACGTCAGCGTCACCGCGCCGCCATAGGTCAAGCTGATCGCGGACGTCGGCGGCGCGGTCAAGGTCGTGACCGAGAGCGATGAGCCGCCGCTTCCCACCGTCGGCGTGTCCAGCGTCGTGAGGTTGATGGTCACCGCTCCGCCGCCGGCGTTCGAGAAGGTGCCTGGCCCGATGATCGTCCTGCCGGCCGCGTCCAACGCGGTGACGGTGACGGATGACGTGCCGCTCACGCCCTGCGGCAGCGTCGCCGGCAGCAGCCCCAGCGTCACGGCCGCGACGATCGGATTGAGCGTCGCGTTGACGGTGTTGGCCGCGTTGGCGACGATGAATTGGGTGATCGCATCGTTGGTCGAAAGCACGTTTCCGGTGCCGTTGACGCCGTCGTAGAGCGAAATCGCGAAGGTGTCGTCCGTGTTCGCCGGTGCCGGCAGCGTCGTGCTGCAGCCGTCCGTCGTGCACCCGAAGGTGACGGCCGGAAGCGATGTGCCGCCGCCGCTGACGGCGATGGTCGCCGATTGGGTCGCGGTCGAGATGTACTGCAGGCGGCGCTGGCTGGATGCGGTCGCGCGCGGCACGGTCAGGCTGAAGGTCACCGAGGTCAGCGCCGCCTGATGCGTCGCCGAGGCGGGTGCTGCGGTCCGCATTCCTCCGCCGCCGCCGCAGCTGTCGAGCGCGACGAGGAGGACGCCAAGAGCGATGACACCGCCGACCAGCCGCATGACCACGGGCTACAACCCCAATCTGCTTCGCCGAGCGAGACAAGATGAATGGTAGCAGACAACGGCCCGCGACGGCGAACGGCAGGCAAAGAAAGGCCCCGTCCTGGCGGACGGGGCCTTTGCCATGGGCTCGCGGGCGCTACTCGGGCCGGGGTCGCCGGCGCGGTCGCCGGTCGCCGCGGTCGCCGCGATCCCCGCCCCCGGCGGGGGGGCCGGCGCGCTCGGGGCGCGGAGCGCCGTTGCGTGGCGCGCCGTTGTCGTGGCTTTCGGTCGCCCCGCCCTCGCCGCCACCGAGCACGGCCTTGCGGCTGAGGTTGATGCGGCCTTGCGAATCGATTTCGATCACTTTGACCATGATTTGATCGCCGGGCTTCACCACGTCTTCGACCCGCTCGACGCGCTGGGGCGCCAGCTGCGAGATGTGGACGAGGCCTTCCTTACCGGGCAAGAACGCGACGAAGGCGCCGAAGTTCATCAGCCGCGTGACGGTGCCCAGATACGTCTCGCCGACCTTCACTTCTTTGGTCAGGGCTTCGACGATCTGCTTGGCCTTCTCGGCGCCTGCGCCGTCGGGCGAGGCGATGAAGACGCGCCCGTCGTTTTCGATGTCGATCTTCACGCCGGTGTCGGCGATGATCTTGTTGATCACCTTGCCGCCGGGTCCGATCACGTCCTTGATCTTGTCCGGGCTGATCTGGAGGACGATCATGCGCGGCGCGAACTGCGAGAGTTCGGCCCGCGGCTCGGCGATCGTTTCCTTGAGCTTGTCGATGATGAACAGCCGCGATTTCTTGGCTTGCGTGAGCGCATCGCGCATGATGTCGAGCGTGATGCCCGCAACCTTGATATCCATCTGGATCGCGGTGATGCCGTCGACCGTTCCGGCGACCTTGAAGTCCATCTCGCCGAGGGCGTCTTCGAGACCCTGAATGTCGGTCAGGATCGCGTAGTCCTTACCCTTGAGGACGAGCCCCATCGCAACGCCGGCGACGTGCGACTTGATCGGAACGCCGGCGTCGAGCAGCGCGAGGGTCGAGCCGCAGACCGACGCCATCGACGACGAGCCGTTCGATTCGAGCACTTCGCTGATCACTCGCAGCGTGTAGGGAAACTCTTCCTCCGGCGGCAGCACCGGGACCAGGGCGCGTTCCGCGAGCTGGCCGTGGCCGATTTCGCGGCGTCCGGGTGCGCGCATCGGGCGCGTCTCCCCGACCGAGTACGGCGGGAAGTTGTAGTAGTGCATGTAGCGCTTGTTCGGGATATCGAGGATCCCGTCGAGGCGCTGCTCGTCGCTGATCGAGCCCAGCGTCGCAGCCGTGAAGACCTGCGTTTGGCCGCGCGTGAACACGCCCGAACCATGGACACGGGGAACGTAGTGCGTCTTGCACCAGATCGGCCGAATCTCGTCGGGCTTTCGGCCGTCGGGCCGAATCTTCTCGTCGACGACCATCGTGCGGAGTTCGTCCTCTTCCATCGACTTGAGGATCTTATCGAACTCTTTCGATTTCGGATCGGCGACCAGCGCGCGGACGATCGGGTCGTCCTTCTTGTCGAGCTTGAGAATCGCCGCGTCGCGCGAGAGCTCGTGGAACCCGGCTTCGCGCTCGTGCTTGTCGACGACGCGCATCGCCTTGCTGACTTCCTTGGCGAAGTTCTTGCGCATCCACCGCTCGAGGGTCGGATCGGTGGTGAGCAACGGATACTCACGCTTTTTCTTGCCGGTTTTCTTCGCCAGCTTGTCGATCGCGGCGACGATCTTCTTGATCTCTTCGTGCGCGAAGGCGACGGCGCCGAGGAAGATCTCCTCGGAGATCTCGTTGGCGCCGCCCTCGACCATCATCACCGCATCGGCAGTGCCGGCGACGACGATCTCCATCCCGCCGCTCGCGTATTGTTCGAGGGTCGGATTGGTGATGAAGCCGCCGCTGTCATCGCGTCCGACGCGGACGGCGGCGACGTTTTTCTGAAATGGGATATCGCTGACCGCGAGGGCAGCGCCGGCTGCGCAGACCGCGATGACATCGCTGTCGAGACCCGGATCGGTCGATAGGACCGTCGCGATGATCTGGATGTCGTTACGGAAGCCGTCGGGGAAAAGGGGACGGATGGGGCGATCGATCTGGCGCGCGCTGAGCACGCCGTGTTCCGACGGCCGCCCTTCGCGCTTGATGTAGCCGCCCGGGATCTTGCCGGCTGCGTACATCTTCTCTTCGTAGTCGCAGGTGAGGGGAAAGAAGTCGATCCCCTCCCGCGGTTTCTCCGACGCCGTTGCGGCGCAGAGGACGACGATCTGATCGCCGTAGCGGACGAGGGCGGACCCGTTGGCTTGCTTCGCAAGCTCTCCCGTCTCAATGACGAGCGTACGGCCACCGATCTCGAGCGAGACGGATTCTGGCACTGATACTCCTAGATTGTGTTCTTGCTTTATTCGCTTACTTTTCTTCTGTAAACATGACCGGGTTCGCTGACGCGTCGGAACCGGCCTGTGACCGGCGTACGGCCGGAACAGAACCGGGCGCTCGGCGCCCGCGCCCCATGTCGAGCAAGCTGGCGTCAGCCGCGCCTAGCGGCGCAGGCCGAGATCGCCGATCAGCTTGCGGTAGCGCTCGAGATCTTTGTTCTGGAGGTACGCGAGCAGGCGCCGGCGCTGACCGACCTGCATCAGCAGGCCGCGGCGGCTGTGATGATCCTTCTTGTGGATCTTCAGGTGCTCGGTGAGCTGGTTGATCGAGGCGGTCAGGATCGCGACTTGCACGTCGGCCGACCCGGTGTCGTTCGAACCGCGGCCGTATTTGACCGCGAGTTCCGATTTCTGTTCCTTGGTGAGGGGCACGGGAAGCGAGGCTCCTTTCGACTCGCGCGTCTGCAGACTCCGTGGGTCCGCGACGGCGACCGACGAATCATAACCTATCCGGCCCAGCCCGTCAAAGTGTGGGTCGCTTCTCGAAAACTGCCGGAATCGCCAGGCGGGCTTGAAAAGGACGGCCATATGGGGAATACCGCGTCAATCCAATGAACGCTCGTCCGTTTTTTGCGCTACTAGCGGTTGGGATACTCCCATTCTTCGCAGCCGGAGTCTTTGGATCGGCCCTTGCGCAAACGGGCGACGACGAACCGGCGCTCGTGCGGAGCGCGCAGGCGGCGATCGCAGCCAAGAATTGGAGCGATGCCGAAGTCGCCGCAAGAAAACTGGTCGCGCGCTCGCCGCGGTGGGACTATCTCGAGCTTCTCGGCGATACCCAGTTCGGCAACGCGGACTACCAGGAAGCGCTCGACAGTTACAGCCGGGCGTGGACTGCTGCGCAAATGCCAACCGTATCGCCGGCTCCGACGAAGGCGGCGCTGGGTTCGCTTCTCACGCGTATGGGCAATGCGTACTTGAGACTTAAGCGAACGGATGAGGCGATCGCTGCCTACACGAAGGCCGCGCCGCTTGCTGCCAACCCGGGGCTCGCGTACTTCAACCTGTGTGCCGTCTTATACAACTTTGATCACACGGACGGCCTTCTCGCCGCTTGCAATACGGCGATCGCGGCCGATCCGGGACGCGCCGACGCGTACTTCATCAAGGGCTCATTCCTCATCTCACACTCGACCGTGAAGGGCGGCAAAACGATCGCGCCCCCCGGGGCCGTCGAGGCACTGCAGAAGTACCTCGATCTTGCTCCGAACGGGCCCCATGCGAAAGACGTTCGCGACATGCTCGACTACGTCAAGTAGAAGGAGATGAGATGGCGGATTCAAGTCGTCTTTTCGAGCATCTCCCAATCCTTGAGATCGGCCGGCCGCCGGTGCTTCAAAGTGCGGGGTTCTCGTTGACCTCCTGGAGCGCCCCAGTGATGGCGTCGCGCAGGGCCACGAGTTCGGGCTGCGCGGACGTCGTCGCTTCGGCTTGCATCTCGATCGCGGTCAGGATGCGGCGCGCTGCGGCCCGATCGATGGGGACGAACAACGTGCGCGCGAGTTCGCCGTCGAGCCGTTCGAGCGCGCGTTTCGCCATGTTCGCCTGACCGAACGCGTATGCGTGGTGGCTGGCGTTTCCCAGCAGCTTGAGTTCCGCGTCGAGCCAGTCGCGATAGTCCTTAAGCAAGACGTCCTCCCGTGGGCGCGGAACAGGCCGCGCTGTGAACGATGACTTCGTGACTGCGGCGCAGGTCGCCGACGTTGCGCCCGGGACGGGGAAAGCGGTGATCGTCGGAGAGCGCGAGATCGCGCTCTTCAACGTCGGGGGGCGATTCTACGCGCTCGACAACACGTGCCCGCATCAGGGCGGTCCGCTGGCCGAGGGCTGGCTCGACGGCGCGGTCGTCACCTGCCCCTGGCACGCCTGGACGTTCAAACTCAGCGACGGGAAGATGACGCTCGGGGATTTCGCCGGCGTCGACACGTTCGAGGTCCGGGTCGAAGGCGACGACGTGCGCATCAGCCGCACGCCGAAGCCGACGGCGCGTTAGCGACCCGCCGGCCGAACGGCACGCTCAGGCGCAGCGTCACCGACGAGGGCGGCCCGAGCCGGTCGACGCTGGTCAAATACACGCGGTCGGCGAGGTTGTCGACCGCGAGCGACAGCGCGGAGCCGTCGGCGGCGTGCAGGGTGATCCGGCCGCCGATCAGCAGCGCGGTGCCGAGCGGCTGATGCTGGAGATCGTCGGCGAACGCCGGTCCGCTGTACGAAAGCTCCAGCGCCCCGGTCAGCGCGCGCACGGTCCGCTCGACGTCGATCGCAGCTGCAGCGTCGGGCACGTACGCCAAGCGTTTGCCGATCTGTACGGGCGCGCCGGCCACGACGCGGTCGTGCTGGCTGGTCGCGAACCCGCGCAGCTGCGAGCACGGTGTCAGCCGGTGCTCGTACTCGGCAGTGAACGCGTCGCTCGCCGTGCGCCCGAAATTTGCGCGCTGCTGCACGTTGGTGGCGATGGTGCGGAAACCGATCGCATCCACGACGCTCGTGCCGGTGTAGTCGAGCGCGAGGCGCGTGGCGGCGCTCGACGCGATGTCGGCGCCCAACTGCAGCGAACGGCTCCGCTCGGGAACCAGTGCCGGATTGTTTTCTTCGAGCACCGTGCCGACTTTGTAGCTGCGGATCAGCTCGTTCAAGAACGGGGCGCGCAGCCCGGTGCCGTAGGCGGCGCGGAACACCAGCGCGTCCGAGGCGACGTAGCGCAGATCCAAGCGCGGCGAGATCGCGGCGGCAGTGCGTTCGCCGAGCGCGTTGGTGACGATCGTGTCGTAGCGCGCGCCGGCGATCCCTCCGAACCGGCCGTCCCAGGTCTGCTGGAGGGCGATGCCGCCGAGGCGCTGGGTGCCGGCGACATCGCTCTGCACGCTCCCGTTGGCCGCGTTCTGGATACTCTCGCCGGTGACCAGCCGGTCTTCGGCGACCAGCGACAACACGCCGACGGGATCGGGGATGTCCCAGCGTGCGCGCAGGCCGGCATCCGACGACGGCACGTGCTGGGTGTAGAGCAGGCTGCCGGGCGCGGTCGTTTTATCGGCCAGGTTCACCACCGTCGTCGCGCGTGCGAACGCGGTCAGGCTGAAGATCGTATCGCGTCCTTGCGTCCACGTCGCCGCAGCTTGACGCAGCGCCCGCGAGAAACCGTCGTGGGGACGGCCGTCTTCTTGCGCGTCGTCGGTGACGAGCGCGTCGAGGTCGAGGGTCGAGTCGCCGCTGGCAAACTGCGAGCGGGCGTGCATCACGTCGGCGGTCGAGAGCGCGGGCCGGTCGACCGGCGAGGTCTGCCCGGGCGGGATCACCCCATAGCTGAGACGGCGGCTGGCCAGCGTGAGGGCATTCGCAAACGCGCCGGCGGCGCCGGTCAGGCCGAGCGTTCCGTCACCGACGACGGTGCCGCCGGTCGTCGCGTCGAGCGCGCCGCCCGGCAGCTGCGAGGGCGGCGTCGTCAGCAGTGACAGCACGCCGCCGATCGCCCCCGAACCATAGAGTGCCGAGCCCGGGCCGCGCAGCAGTTCGCCGCGCGCGATCGAGGCAGCGGGGTAGGCGTTCCAATCGACTTGGCCACCGAAGCCGTCCTGAGCCGGAACGCCGTCGACGAACAGCGCACCGCGGTCGTTGCCGGCGCCGGAAAACGACAGTCGCAGCTGGCCGTAGTTCGTGAACGGTGCGTTGCTCCGGTCGCGGTCGACGCCCGGCAGCACGCGCAACGCTTGATCGAGCGCCGGTGCCGTCCCCTCGCTCAGCCCGTGTCCGTCGATCACCGTCGCCGCCTGCGGGGCGCGATGCAGCGATTGGGGCGATCCGCTCACCACGGTCACGCTGCCGATCGACGGCAGCCCGCTCGGCGAGGGTGACGGCGACGGCGAGGGTGACGACATCGCCACGATCGACCCGAGCAGCGCAGCAGCCAGCATCAGTGCCCCAGGCGCGCGCTACGCGAGCGCGTCGCGAAGCTGGAGAACGCTGCGCGAACCGCTGGCGAACGTCGCGATGCGCAGCGCGGTGAGAAGTTCGTCGATCAGCATCGCGACGGACGCTTCGGATTCCTCGGCGGCCCGGAGAAACGGCAGCGCGAGGCCGGCCAGGTCGGCGCCGAGCGCGATCGCTTTCGCAATCTGCACGCCGTCGCGAATGCCGCCGCTGGCGACGAGCGGAACCTGCGGCAGCGCTTCGCGGATCGCCGCGGTCGCGCGCGGCGTCGCATAGCCCCAGTCTGCGAACGCCTCGGCGACGCGTTCGCGCGACGCGTCGTCGGCGCGGCGTCCCTCGACCAGCGCCCACGAGGTGCCGCCCGCTCCGGCGACGTCGATCGCGGCGACACCGCACGCGACCAGCCGCGCCGCCGTCGACGGCGCGATCCCGGAACCGACGCTCTTCGCGATCACCGGCACGTCGAGCGCGGCGCACAGCGCGCTGATGCGCGGTTCGAGATTGCGGAAATTGGTGTCGCCGTTGCGCTGCAGCGCCTCCTGCAGCGGGTTCAGATGCAGGTACAATCCCTGCGCGCCGACCGCGTCGATCAACCGCCGCGCATCGTCGACGCGCACGCCGTAGTTCAGCTGCACCGCACCGAGGTTTGCAAACAGCACGACCTTCGGCGCAACCGTGCGCACCGCGAAGGTCGAAGCCAGGGCGGGATCTTCGAGCATCGCGCGGCCGCTGCCGAGCGCGAACGCGATCCCCGCCGCTTCGGCCGCGCGGGCCAAACGCCGGTTGATCTCCGCCGCGCGCTGCGTCCCGCCGGTCATCGACGAGATGATGAGCGGCGCGCGCAGCGGTAGACCGAGGAACGTGGTGCTCAGGTCGACGTCGGCGAGCGCGATCTCCGGCAGCGCTTCGTGGCGCAGCCGGACGTCCTCCCAGCCGGCCGGCGTGCGCGAAGCGACATCGTCTTGGAGGCACACGTCGAGGTGCCGTGACTTGCGCTGCTCCGTCGATTCCGCCATCGCCGAGAGGCGTCCGCGCCGCGGGCGGCGATCACCTCCCCGATGGACGCACAGGCGGATGCCTACGACGGTACGGCCGGCACCGCCGGTGGGCCGCCCTTCGGCGCCGCGATTGCGCGTCTCGCCGCGGCCAAGGAACTCGACCTCCCGGCGCTCGCGGCGGCGGCCGAATTGGAGCCCGCGCTGGTCGCGCGGATCTGCGCCGGCGACGTGCGCATCGCGGTGCCGGTCATGGCGCGGCTCGCGCGCGCGTTGCGGCTGCGACCGATCGCTTTCTTGCAGCAGACCGGCCTGCTGGGCCTCGAAACGTATGCGGGCGGCCTCGACCCGCTGTACTTTCTGCCGGATGGGCAGATCCGCTACGACGCGCGCATCTACATGCGCGAAATCAACCCGCGGCATGCGGTACCCGAAGGCGACATGACCAAACGCAACCCCGTCCTCCGCGCGCTGACCGAGGATACCGTGCTCGATCCGCTCGGGAAGATCGAGCTCGAACTCACCTACCTCTTGCGGGCAGCGGTGCAGGCGACCGGCGGGCGGCTCTGACGCCTGCGCTGAGAGGCCGCCCTGCGGCGGGGTGAGAACGCCCGTTCCCCTATGGAAATCGAAGGAAAACGAATCGCCGCCCTCGTCGGCGACGGATTCGAAGAATCGGAGCTGCTGGAGCCGCGCCGGGCGCTCGAAGAAGCGGGTGCCGTGGTCACGATCGTCGGTGTCGACGATCGCGCCCTGCAGAAGATCCGCGGCAAGCGCGGTCTCGACGAAGGCACGAGCGTCAAAGCCGAGGAGCTGGTCGCCGACGTCACCGCCGACGATTTCGACGCGCTGCTGATCCCCGGCGGGACGTCGCCCGATCACATCCGCACCAGCAAAGACGTGCAGCGCTTCGTGCGCGAGTTCGATCAGGCCAAGAAGCCGATGTTCGTGATCTGCCACGGTCCGCAGATCCTGATCTCGGCGCAGATCGTGCGCGGACGAACGCTGACCGGGTACGCATCGATCGCCGACGACATCCGCAATGCCGGCGGCCTGTACCGCGATCAGCCGGTCGTGCAAGACGGCAATTGGGTAACCTCGCGCAACCCGAACGACATCCCGCTCTTCAACCGCGCGATCATCGAGAAGCTGGCCACGCAGAACGCGCCCGTGTAGGGCCGTCACCTTTTCGGTGACTCTGGGTAGAGAACCGGGTGAACGGTGCCTGGTTCGCCTTTCTGTTACCGGTCATGGTGCTGCCGGTCATGATGGCCGTTTGGCGGATCGGGCACCCGCTCTCGTACAACGATCCGGGCTCGGCGCGAGCCCGTTGCTTGAGCCTCATCGTCGCCGGCGCCGCAACGGGTCTGTACTTCTTCGCCCGCCTGCCGGCATTGATGGACACCTCGACGCTTTTCCTCACCGATCCGTCGTGCGCGTTCGGGACGGCGCCCACACGACAGGCTAGCGCCGGCGCAGCCTGTCGTTCGGAGGCCGTCGTGATCGCTCAAGCGAGTCAAGTTCATCGACGGTCGTCGACCTACTACTTTTTGACGCTCGCGATGGCCGACGGCAGCCGTCCGCGGGTTGAGCTTCGGTATTCGCCGGCGTGGATGCGCATTTGGAATGCGGCTGCTGCATCTCCGGGGACCGTCGCCCGCGCGCAGGTCTTCAAGCGCGACGTCGTCGCCGTGTCGACGGACGATGGGCTCGCGCCGACGACCTGGGATCCTCAAGCGCGCGTGCTCGACGCCCAGGAATGGGCACTGATCGGCGCGGGCGTGTTCGTTGCCGGACTGATCGAGCTGGCATTTTCCTGGCAATCGCTCTTCTGAGCGGAAATCACTTCCATCTTTTCATCGCCTCGAAAGTCGCGTGCGACTGCCCGCCGGAGCGGGGGGTGCGCCGGTGAGGAATCAGAAGGTCGCTCATCCCGAGTCTTCGCCCCGCTTTTTGGGGAGGCTTACGATGCTGCGTTCGTGCCATGTCCCGCGCTCGATCATTTTGCTCGCGACGTTGCTGTCGCCCAGCATGGGACTTGCCGGCTGCGGCGGCGGGAGTTCGGGGTTGCCGCGCGCGGCCGCGGTGCAGGCCGCGCCCCCTGCGCCGACGCCGCCGTCGGTCGTGGGCCCGGCTTCGGCATCGACGACGATCACCTTCAGTTCGTCGAACCCAACCGTTACGTTGCCGACGGTCGGCAACGTCGCCTCGCAGATCACGTTTCCGTCCAACTTCGCACCCGACGGTACGCAGCTGAGCATCACCGTGACCGCAGGCGGAACGACCGCAACGTCGTCCGCGGTCCGCTCGATCCGGCGTCCGCTGACGGTGGGTGCGCCGCCCTCGTATACTGTTACCGTGATCACCGGCTCGACGACGCCGGTGGTGTTTACCGGGGGCTTCGCCGTCACGGTGGCTTCCCCGATTGCGGTCGGCACGCTGCCGACGCAAAACTCGCTCAGCTACCTCTCGCTGAGCGTTCCGGCATCTACCCAGAGCCTTCCGACATTCACGGTCCTCGGTACCGTCGGCGCCGACTCGGCTGCCAACGGCATCGTCATTTTCTCTATTGCGCCGGTGTGCACGCCGCTTGGCGGAGACGTCACCCAGGTGAACGGCACTTCGCTCGGATCGGGCAACGCGGTTCAGGGGCAGTGGAACGTGACCACGAGCTCCAGCGGGTCGTCCGCAAAACGATCGCCGCGATCCGCCTCGGCCTGTGCGCCGCCGACGTCGGTGTCACCGTCGGTACTTGGCGCCGGGGCCCTCTACGTGAGCGATCCGGGGAGCGGCGCCGTGCTGCTGTTTTCCGCCGGAGCGTTCGGAGATGTCGCGCCGTTCGTGCCGCTCACGGCGGCGCCGCCGATCGCCACTGATTTCGCCGGCGAACTGGTGACCGGTGCGAACGCAAAAGGGACAACCGCATTCAGCGTCGCCACGATCAACATTCGGCCCTATGGTTCGACCAGTCTGGTCGACCAGATTCAGGGGACGGCGGCGCTCGCGAACAACGGCGTCGGCGCTGACCCGCTCGGCGTACATGTCGCGATTTTCGACGCGGCCAACTGCACGTTGGGTGCGGGCGGCAGGACGGGGACGTGTCCGGCAGGGATCGAGATCTTCGATCGGGCTCAAGGCGGTAACACCGTCCCGTCGGGCGGCTGGAGCCAGCTCAACCTTTTCAAGCTCTACACCAACCTGTGGCTCGACGGCTCCGACGACGCGTTCCTTCCGGGCGAACAGGGGAATAGTACCGCGTCCGGCAGCTCGAGAGGGTGCGGTGCGTTTGAGTTCGTGCCGAGTTTCGGAGCGACCGGCAGCCCGACGACGTACGCGCCGTACCGCGCTGTCTATCCCAACGGCTGCGGCTCGATTGCCCAAGTCACCACCGACACCGCGGGCAATCTCTACTTGGCCCGTACCGGCTGCTGCATCGACGTCTATGCGCCGGGCACCGGCGGGGCGGTCGCAGCGACCTACGAGCTGACCAGCCCCGGCGCAAACAATCCGACGGCCGGCTTCAACGGGCCCACCGGGGTCGCGGTCGACCCAAGCGGCAACGTCTACATCTCCTCGCCGGAGGTGCTGCAGCAAAACAGCGACGGTTCGCTCACGCTCTTGGCGGCGGCGGCCGTGTACGTGTACGGTCCGGCGAGCACCTGGGCCGGCAATGCGTCTCCGTTGGGCACGATTTCCGGCCCCAACACCGGGCTCATTGCGCCCGGGCAGCTGGCGCTGGTCCCGGCCTCACCGACGACGCCGCCGAACCAGCTGATTCAAGTGAATCCGATGGCAGTGACGTTCACCGCGAGCGCGCAATCGCAAACCGTCGCGGTCAGCGAGGCCGGCTTCTCCGGAACGTTCGCGCAGAACAACTCCTGCGGCGGGACGGCGACGGTCATCCCCGCAACGGGCGGCTTTACCGTAACCGCCGTGGCGGCGGGGACGTGTTTCGCAACGATCTCGGACGGCCAGGGCAATAGCGGGAGGCTCGGCATCACCGTCACCACGACCGGGTTCACGCTCAGTGGCACGCGCCGCCGCTAAGCGTCGCATTGCGCTCCTGACCGCGTTCGCGCTGGTCGCGTTCGTGGGCTGCGGAGGGGGCGGACCGAGCTCGACGGGGCCGGCACCGGCAGCGCACGCATTGCCGACCCCCTCGCAAGCCCTCAATGCGAGCGCGACGTTCCGTATCGATGTGCCCGCCGCGACGTCGGCGCTGCGGCGCTCGCCGCGCTATATCTCCGCGGACACGGCGCAGATTTCGATTGCCATCAATGGCGGAACGCCGACCGTCGCCGCACTCTCGCCGACGGCGCCGGGATGCTCGCCGGCGACCGGCGGCGGCTTCACCTGCACGGTGACCGCCCCGGCGGCGGTCGGCACGGACACGTTCGTCATCGAACTGCTCGACACGAACGGCGACGTCCTTTCGACGACGACGGTCACCGAAACGATCGTCCTCGGGGCGGCGAATCAGTTTGCGCTCGTGCTCGACGGTGTCGTCGCGAGCCTCACCCTCGCGCTGGGCAACGTGACGCCGCCTGCGAACGGCACGACGCAAACGATCCAGCTCACGGTAACGGCGCATGATGCGGCCGGCCAAACGATCATCGGTCCGGGCAACTACAGCACGGCCGTGCAGGTGCAGGATGGCGATACCTCCGGCGTCACGACCATGCGGATCGGAACCGGAGCAACGGCGAACCCCATCAGCGTTGCCGCGCCGGGCACCGTCGTGACCGTCACCTACAACGGACAGCCACTCCCCGACGGCGCGACGTTTACGGCAACCGACCCCGGCACGGCGATCACCGCCTCGATCATCCTGACGCCGGTATTCGCAAGTCCAAGTCCGAGTCCAAGTCCAAGTCCAAGTCCAAGTCCAAGTCCAAGTCCGAGTCCGAGTCCGAGTCCGACGCCGTCTGCCTCGCCGTCGAGCACACCATCGCCCGGACCGTCAGCGGCCCTCAACGGCCCGAACGGCCTCACCTTCGACGCCGCGGGCGACCTCTTCGTGGCCAACACGAGCGCGAATCAAGTGATCGAATACAGCGCGAGCTCGCTCGCGGGTTCGACGCCGGAGCCAACGGTCGTGGTGCCGTCGGTCACCAATCCGACCCGGCTCGCCCTTGATCCAACCACGGCGAATCCAACCCTTTGGATCACGAGCACTTCGGGGGGCGCGGTCTACGCCTACGATCTCACCAGCCCATCGTCGCCGAAAACGACGATCACGCAGAGCATCAACCGGCCGCTCGGGGTCGCGGTCGACAGTCGAGGCTTTGTCTACGTCGGCGACAACGGCAACAATTCCATCACCGTGTATCACAACGCCGGCGGAGCACCGGCGTTCAGCTGGACGACCTTCGGATCGACCGCCTTTACCGCGCCCGGCACGCTGCTGTACGTTCAAGACGATCCCTTCGCGGCGCCGTTCGGCGGCGCAATCTACATCGGACTCGGCGGAACAGTCGAGGGTGTGTACGTGTTCACGGCCGACAGTCTCACCAGCGCAGGGCCCTCCCTCGTGCGCAGCTTCACGGACAGCAGCATCAGCGGACCGGTAGGGCTCGGCGTCAGTCCCAACTCCTCGACGACCGTCTATGTGGCGAATTATTACACCGAATCGATGACCGGCTATTCGATCGTCTCCCCCGGCGCGCCGACGCTCTCGGAATACCTCATCTCGCAACCCCAAGGACTGGCCGTCGATCCGTCCGGCAACATCTACGTCGCTATTCCCAGTTACAACCAGCTCGTCGAGTACAGCGCGAGTGGAACGGTCTTGCGGTTCCTGTCGGGTGCTCAACGGCGATCGAACCCGGCGCGCCGATAGAGCGGCCGAGTCTCCTTTTCCCGAGCGGCTACGTCACTGGGGTTAGGCGCGGGTTCGGCCGTTCGGGGCGACCGACTTTGTGGCATTCGCGCCAGCCGTCGCCGCGGTCGATCGCGACGATGTCGGCGGTGAAATCGAACGAGCCGGCGCCTTTGAAGAATGCGCTCCCGACCGCGTACGCGTCGGTGGGAACACCGTCGGCTTCGAAGCGGCGGATGCGCTCGGCGTCGAAGCCGCCGCTGACCACGATGCGGACGTGCTGGAACCCTTCGGCATCGAGCGCGTTGCGGACGTTGCGCACCAGCTGGGCGTTGACCCCGGTCGGCGCAAACGTCCCCATCTGCGGAATGACGCTCTGGTCGACCAGCGTCGAAGACGTGTCGAGCCGCACGCCCCACAGCCGCGAACGCAGCGCGCGCGCGACGGCGAGCGACGTACCGACGCAGTCGTTGTCGAAGTCGACCAGCGCGATGACGTTGACCGAGGGGTCGATGTACTGCGCGAACTTCTGGGTTGCCAGCACGGTGTCGCCGCGGTAGGCGGCGATCAGGCCGTGCGGCACGGTTCCCATTCCGCGCGAACCCCACCATTCGGCGTTGGCGTCGGTCGAGACGCCGAGCGCGCCCGAGATGTACGCCGCGTATCCGTCCCCGGTCTGCACCAGATGGTGGTCGAAGCGCGCGGGAAAGAACAGCACTTCCTTGCCGCCCGCCGCGTCGACGATCGCGCGGGCGTTGGTCGCGATCCGTGTGCGGCGCGCCAGCACGCCGAGGTAACTGGTTTCCAAGTGCGCGAACAGCGCGTAGTCGCCCTCGATCGTCATCACCGTTTCGAACGGCGCGATCGGATCGCCGTCGTAGAGCGCGTGCACGGCGAGCGCGTTCCAGCCGTCCGTCCACGAGCCGTCCCGGGCGCGGCGGCCGCTGCACAGCTTGAGGATCGCGATCGCTTCGTCGATCCCGCACAGGATGGCATCGGTGCGCTGGAAGATCTGCATCCGCACGCGGGGATGGTACGCGTCGGCCTCGAGGATCTCTCGCGCGCGGTTGAAGTAGGTGTCGGAATAGTAGCCGTCGCGCATCTTCTCGACCGGCAGGTTGAGGATCGCCGGATCGAGGCGGTGCCGCTCGGTGCGGAGCATGGGACGCCCGTACGCGGGCTCGGCCGGAAGTCCTCGTCGCCCCGGTGTGGAACGACGCGGCCAGGACGATGGCGAGACTGACCAATAGCGAGATCGCGCAGCGCCTGCGCGAGATTCGCACGCTGATGGAATTCGCGGGCGAGCCGTTCTTCAAGTTCATGGCGTACGAGCGCGCGGCCGAGACGATCGAGAACGCGCCGCCCGTCGCCGGGCTGCTCGACGACGGCAGCCTCACCGCGCTGCCGGGCGTCGGCAAGACGATCGCCGGGCGGATCGGCGCGCTGGCGGCCACCGGCAGCGATCCCTATCTCGACGAACTGCGCGCGCGGTATCCCTCGACGCTGCTGGAGGTCCTGGCCGTGCAAGGCGTCGGCATGAAGACTGCACAGCAGCTGTTCGAGCGATTGGGGATCGCATCGCTGGCCGACTTGGAACGCGCGCTCGATGATAGTGCGCTGGCGGCGATGCCGCGTTTGGGTGCGAAGTCGATCGAGAACATCCGCCGCGGCGTACTCGCGTACAAGGGCCGCACGAAGCGCACCCCACTGGGCACCGCGCTGCCGCTGGCGCGCGAGGTGATGGACTTCCTGCGCGCGATGACCGACGCCGCCGATCTGGTGCCGGCCGGCAGCGTCCGCCGTCAGGAGCCGACCGTCGGCGACATCGACATCGTCTGCACCTCGGCACACGCGGCCGACGTCATCACGGCATTCACCGCCTGGAAGCGGGCGCGGTCCGTGCTGGCGGAGGGTCCGACGAAGGCCAGCATCTGGCTCGAGGGCGGCTTGCAGATCGATTTGCGCGTGCTGCCCGCCGAGCTCTACGGCAACTTGCTGCAGCATTTCACCGGCTCGCGCGAACACAACATCCAATTCCGGGAACTCGCGGTGCGCAAGAACTTGCGCGTCAGCGAGAACGGGATCGTCGACCTGACCGACGGGCGGACGTTCGTGAGCCGCAGCGAGGAAGACGTGTATGCGCGGGTCGGCCTGGAGTACATCCCGCCCGAGATGCGTTTGGGTACCGGTGAAATCGAGGCCGCGCGGACGGGGACGCTGCCGCGGGTCGTCGAGCTCGACGAGCTGCAGGGTGATTTTCACATGCACTGCACCTGGTCGGACGGAGCCGATACCCTCGAGACGATGATCGCCGCGGCCGCCGCGCGCGGCTACCGGTATCACGCGATCAGCGACCACTCGTGGAGCCGGGGCGGCCGCGGTCTCTCCCCGGACGACCTGCGCGCACAGCGCGCGGAGGTCCGGGCGATCGGCGAACGCTACGGCATCCGCACCCTGTGCGCGACCGAGGTCGATATTCGGGCCGACGGGAGCCTCGACTACGCCGACGCCGTGCTCGCCGAACGCGACCTCGTGATCGCCTCGGTGCACTCCGCCTTCGGCCAATCGCGCGACGCCATGACCGCGCGCCTGATCCGAGCCTGCGAAAACCCGTACGTGACGATCATCGGCCACCCCACCGGGCGCAACATCGAGACGTTCGCGGGCTACGATTTCGACCACGATGCCGTGTTTGCGGCGGCGGCCCGAACCGGCACGGCGCTCGAAATCGACGGCCAGCCGAGCCGGCTCGACCTGCCGAGTCAGCTCGCCAGGCGAGCGCGCGCGTTCGGGGTCACCTTCGCCTGTGATTCCGACGCCCACGGCGTCGCGCAGCTGGCGAACGTCGCCTACGCCGTTGGCCAAGCTAGGCGAGCATGGGTGACTAGCGAAGAAGTCCTAAACGGTCGATCACTTGACCGAGTCCTCGCATTCGTTCACGCGAAACGGAAGCGTCTCGACCATGCCGACCCCTCTCCCGCTTCCTCTGACGGAGGAACTGCGGCGATCCCCCGCTGACGACTACGCGCTCCTCGACACGCCGGACGAGGCGCTGTTCGACGCGCTCACCCGCCTCGCGGCCAAGCTCTGTGCGGCACCGATCGCCCTGGTGGGCGTGACCGATGGGCAGCGTGAGTGGTTCGCAGCGACCTGCGGCGTCGCACCCGACGAGCCGTTCAGCGACTTCGCGTTTTGCCGTCACGCGATTGCAGGCGAGGGGCTGCTCGAAGTCCCCGATGCCGCCTCCGACGCGCGCTTCGCGCAGAGTCCCCTGGTGACGGGTCCGGCGGCGATTCGCTTCTTCGCCGGTATGCCGCTGCGCCCGCCGGACGGTGCGCCCAGCGGCGTCTTGGCGATCTTCGACCGGCGGCCCCGACGTCTGACCCCGCGGCAGCACGCCGCGCTCGCCGCGATCGCCGAGGCGATCGTCGAGCAGTTTGCGGCCCGCCGGGCGCTGCTGCGTCTCTTCGACGACGCGCGCGCCGAGCTGTACCGGGTCGACCTGTCGACCCGGCGCGTCATTTTTGCCAGCGACGCGGCGCTGCGCAATCTCGGCTACACGCTGGATGAACTGCGCGCGCTCAATCTGAGTGCGTTGCTGCCGTCGCTGGCGCGCGAGGCGCGCGTGGCCGCGCGGCTCGAGGAGCTGCGCGCGCGTGCCGGCGAGCGGCTGATCCTGCGTTCGCGGGCGCGCCGCAAAGACGGGACCTCGTATCCGGTCGAACTGCGCATCGAGCGGCGCGCGGGCCACGCTGCGGACGCCATGCTCGTGATCGCGCGCGATCTGACCGAAGGCGAACAGGCCGAGCAGCGCATCGGCCTGCTCTCGGCCGCGGTCGAAGGCGCGCAGGATCCGATCATCATCGCGACGCCCGGCGCGAACGAGCGCGAGCCGGGGACGGTCGTCTACGCGAACGCGGCGTTTCTGCGCCAGACCGGTGCGACGGCGGAGACGGTTTTCGGCCGCACCGCTGAAGCGTTCTACGGCCCGAAGACCGACCACGACCAGTTGCAGTTCATGCGCCGCGAACTTCTCGCCGGACGGTCGGCGACGGTCGAGTTCATCGCCTATCGTACGGACGGGTCGACGTTCTGCACCGAGGCCGCGGCCCGGCCGCTCCTCGACGACGCCGGACGGACGACCCATTTCGTGGTGGTTCAGCGCGACGTGACCGACCAGGTCGTGCGCGGCGCCGAACTCGCGATGCAGAACGAACGGCTGACCGCCATCACGTCGATCGCGCAGCAGCTGTTCGCGACCCTCGACTCCAGCCTGCTGGTGGAAGCGCTGCTGGCCGGCGTGCACGAGCTCTTCGGCGCGGCCGCGATGCTGTACGCACCCCGGGCCGGCAGCGGTTTCGTCACGCTGAGCGAACTGCGCAGCTCCGAGGACGCGCCGGGCGTCGACGATGCCTTCCTCGAACGGGCATCCGCCAGCGAGATCTGCGTCGTCGAGGCGGACGAACTGCGCGCCGCAGTGCGCATCGCGGGGTCGAGCGGCAGCACGGCATACGTCCTGGACGTGCAGCGGCCGCTCCCGTTCAGCACGGCCGACGTGTTTGCGGTCGGGCTGCTCGGTCAGTACTTTGCCGTCGCGGCGCGCAACGTCGAACTGTACGCGGAGCTGGCCTCCCGCCGCGACTCCGTCGTCGAACTGAACCAGGTCAAGAACGACTTGATCGCCATGTTGGCCCACGACTTCAAGGGCCCGCTGACGACGATCGTGGGCTTTGCCGACGTCCTGGCGGACGATCATCGCATCGACAACGAGGCGCGCCAGTATCTGGAGATGATTTCGTCGAGCGCGATGCGGCTGGCTTCGCTCGCAACCGACACGCTGGCGCTCTCCCGGCTCGAGCAGAACGAGCTGGTGCTGTCGCTGGCCGATGTCGATCTGGTCGGCTTGGTCCGCGACGTCGTCCGCGTGTTCAGCGTGACGCGTCCGATCGATTTACGGGCGTCGGCCGGTACGCTGGTGGTGAACGGCGACGAGTCGCGGCTGCGTCAGGTGATCGAAAACCTGATCGGCAACGCGATCAAATACTCGCCCGGCGGCGAGTCGATCGAAGTCGCGCTGCGCGCCCGTCCGCGCGGGGTCGAACTCGCCGTACGCGATCGCGGCATCGGCATCCCGGACGCCGAGCGCTCGAAGCTCTTCGGACGTTTCGCCCGCGCGAGCAATGCGCGTGCCCTCGGCATCGGCGGGACCGGTTTCGGACTCTACCTGTGCAAGACGATCATGGACCTTCACGGCGGCAAGATCGAAGTCGAATCGATCGAGGGTCACGGCTCGACGTTCCGCGTGCTGGTCCCGGTTCACGGTACGCAGCCGGTGGCCGCCGTGCGCCGCATCATCCTGCTCGACACGGAGGGTGACGCCCGGTCGTACGTCGCCCACGCGCTGCGGGGCGACGGGTTTGCCGTGAGCGTCGCCCACACCGGTGACGACGTGCTGCAGCTGCTCGATGAAGGCGCGTACCACGCAGCGCTGATCGACGCCGACCGGCTCGAGATGGCGGTTCCCGCTTTCCTGCGCCGCGCTTCGGGCCGCACCGCGCTCGTCTGCATGGGGCTGCGCCGTCCGGCGGAGGCAGGCGGCTGGGACGCCTTCGTCATCAAGCCGTTCTTGATGAAGGATCTCTACACGGCGATGGACGAGGCGCTCAGCCGCCCGAAGGGCGCGCGCGCTAGCGAAGCCGAGCCACTTGGGTAATAAGCCCCCCATGGATGGGAATCAGCGGCTCGATCCGGTGTTTGATGCCGACCGCGGGAAGGGCTCGACGCCGCCGGAGAGCGGCCCGGAAAGCAGCAACGTGGTCGGGCGTCCGGCCGTCGAACAACCGCGCACGGCCTTTCACGAACCCGATGAAACGCCCGCGGCGGAACGTGAGCCGTTCAGCGAGGACGAAGCGTGCGCCGAAGGCGGCAGCTTCGACGCCGTCGCACCGACGCAGCCGTAACCGGTCGCCCGCCTCGCCAGGCGCCGCTTTCGCGCGCAGCTAAAGGAGAAGCAGCGTTAGGGAGAACCGGTTGAGTACGATCGACATCATCGGAGGCGTCCCGCTCGGTGTAGCGGCGCGGCCGGAAGGAGCCGGCGGGGACGAGCGCCGCCTGAAGAAGCGGCGCGATGGGAAGGGCCGGCCGGTCGATCCGGCGGCGCTCGCCGAGGTGCGCGAACTTCTCGGCGACGCTCCGCGGCACCGCGCGCTGCTGATCGAGCACCTCCACCGCATCCAAGACCGCCATCGTGCGATCTCCGCGGCCCATCTGAATGCGCTGGCCGACGAGATGCGGCTGTCCCCGGCGGAAGTTTTCGAGGTTGCGACGTTCTACCATCACTTCGATGTGGTGAAGGAAGGCGACGCCGCGCCGCCGGCCGTCACGGTTCGCGTCTGCGACGGCTTGTCGTGCGAAATGGCGGGTGCGCAGAATCTGCTAGGGCTGCTCCGCAATGGGGGCTACGGTGATGGGGTGCGCGTGATCACGGCACCGTGCGTCGGACGCTGCGAGGGGGCCCCGGTCGCGGTCGTCAACCAGAATCCCGTCGACCATGCGACCGTCGCCGCGGTCGATGCGGTGCTCGAGCGCAAGGCGTTCACCGCAACGGTGCCGTCCTATATCGCGTATGACGCCTATGTCGCGGGCGGCGGTTACGGACTGCTCGAGCAGTGTCACAACGCGACGCGAACCCCCGACGAACTGATCGGGATCATGGAAAGCGCGGGACTGCGCGGCCTCGGCGGGGCGGGCTTTCCGGCCGGCCGCAAATGGAAGATCGTTCGCGCCGAGCCGGCGCCGAAATTGATGGCGGTCAACATCGACGAAGGTGAGCCCGGAACGTTCAAGGATCGCTACTACCTCGAACGCGACCCGCATCGTTTTCTCGAAGGGATGCTGATCGCGGCCTGGGCGGTCGGTATCGACGCGATCTACATCTACCTCCGCGACGAGTATGCGGCCGCGCGCGAGATCCTGACCCGTGAACTCGCAGCGCTGCAGGCCAGTGCCTCGTTTCCGCTGCCGCCGATCGAGCTGCGCCGCGGTGCCGGGGCCTACATCTGCGGCGAAGAATCCGCGATGATCGAATCGATCGAAGGCAAGAAGGGCATGCCGCGCCTGCGACCGCCCTACGTTGCGCAAGTCGGGCTGTTCGGACGCCCGACGCTCGAGCACAACATGGAGACGCTGTACTGGGTCCGTGAGATCGTCGAGAAGGGCGCCGACTGGTTCACTTCGCAGGGCCGGAACGGCCGCAAGGGCTTGCGCTCGTTCTCGGTCAGCGGCCGGGTGCAGAAACCGGGCGTCCACTGTGCGCCGGCGGGGATCACGATCCGCGAACTGATCGACGAATACGCCGGCGGGATGCTCCCCGGCCACACTTTTTACGGGTACTTTCCGGGCGGCGCATCGGGCGGAATTCTCCCGGCCGCGATGGACGATATCCCGCTCGACTTCGATACCCTCAACAAATACGGGTGCTTCATCGGTTCGGCGGCGATCATCGTGCTCTCGGATAAGGACACCGCCAAGAATGCCGCGCTCAACATGCTGCGTTTCTTCCGCGAAGAGTCGTGCGGCCAATGCACGCCGTGCCGCGTCGGCACGGCCAAGGCAGTCGCGCTGATGGAGCGCGATGCGTGGGATCGAGCGCTGCTCACCGATCTTTCGACGGTGATGATCGACGCCTCGATCTGCGGCCTGGGTCAGGCCGCACCGAACCCGTTCTTGTCGGTCTACAAGTACTTCCCGCACGAGGTTGCATAAGTGGCGATCGCACCGGCGCGCCTGCGCAAGAGTGCCGCGAACGGTACCGCCGGCATCACGTTCACCCTCAACGGCGCGCCGATCGCCGCGCACGATGACGAAACGATTCTGCAGGCAGCCGACCGGCAGGGCGTTGAGATCCCGCGGCTGTGCTACAAAGACGGCTATCGACCCGACGGCAACTGCCGCGTGTGCATGGTCGAGATCGAAGGCGAACGCGTGCTCGCGCCGTCGTGCTGCCGGCGGCCTGCCGAGGGCATGAGCGTCACGAGCACCAGCGCGCGGGCGGTGAGCTCGCAGCGCATGGTTGCCGAACTGCTGATGAGCGACATGCCCAAGCAAGGGCGCTCGCCGTACGCGCGCGCGTCGGAACTCGACCTCTGGGCCGAGCGGCTCGGCGTCGGCATCCCGCGCTACCCGCAGCGGCACGAACCGGCGCCCGATCTCTCCCATCCCGCGATGTCCGTCAACCTTGACGCCTGCATCCAGTGCGGGCGCTGCGTACGCGCCTGTCGCGAAGAGCAGGTCAACGACGTCATCGGCTACGCCTGGCGCGGCGAGCACGCCAAGATCGTCTTCGATTTCGACGATCCGATGGGTGCGAGCTCGTGCGTCGCCTGCGGCGAGTGCGTGCAGGCCTGTCCGACCGGCGCCCTCGCGCCCGCCAACGGCGCCGCGCTGATCGTCCCCGACAAGCGGGTCGACTCGGCGTGCCCGTACTGCGGCGTCGGCTGCCTGCTGACGTACAACGTCAAGGACAACCGCATCCTCCACGTCGACGGACGCGACGGTCCGTCGAACGCGAGCCGGCTGTGCGTCAAGGGACGCTTCGGTTTCGACTACGTGCGCAACCCGGCGCGCTTGACCAAACCGATGATCCGGCGGGACGGCGTCGCGAAGAAA
>Ga0182015_10001848_pt1 | contig 26915 bp, 24 predicted proteins | sample 712P3MmetaG_FD_120478 | JGI IMG/M metagenome (GOLD analysis project Ga0182015, IMG submission 120478) | Permafrost microbial communities from Stordalen Mire, Sweden - 712P3M metaG | ecosystem: Environmental > Terrestrial > Soil > Wetlands > Permafrost | place: Sweden: Stordalen | collected...
AGGAAGCCGCCCAGTTGCCCGTGCACCTCTCGCGCCTGGTCCGCCGCTTCTTCCAGGACTACAAAACTCTCGAACACAAATCCGTCGAGGTCGACGAAATTCTCCCCGCCGACCAAGGCCGCGACGTTCTCTCCGCCGCGCTCGAACGCTACGCAGAAAAATTTCCGCATCCGCCCAAACCTTGATCCGCGCCGATTCCCATCGCACGCGCCGCTGGCCCACGCTCCGGCAACCTTCCCGCTGCCCGCGGTGTCTATCAGAGGCAGGATGAGCCGCCCATCGCTCCGCTCCATTCTAGTTTTGCTCACTACGCTGGCCGCATGTTCCGTGGCCTGCGCTCAACAGAATCCTGTAATCACGCTGCGCAGGACCTCTTGTTTCGGGCCGTGCCCCGTCTATTCGCTCGACATATTTGAAGATGGTTCCATCCGCTACGTCGGCCAGGCTTTCGTGCAGGTCACCGGAGAACAGCGGGCGGCGATCCCGCCGGATGCCGTTCGCAGCCTCATCTCGGATTTCCTCAAAATCAATTACTTCGCGCTGCAGGACGACTACGAAGGCAACATCACCGATCTTCCTACGACCTACACTTCACTGCGATTGGGAGCTCGAACGAAATCGATCAAGGACTACGCGCATGCGCCAAAGGAATTGGTCGAGCTCGAGTATGAAATCGACCGCGTCGCCAACACGCACCGCTGGATCGATGGCGGCAAGGACGATCTCAAGCAATGGCAGACCGTCCAGGCCGACGTGTATCGGCGAATCAAACCGGGCATGAATCCGCTCATGCAGGCCGCGGGCCAAGGCGACTTGCCGCGTCTCGAGCTCGAACACAATGCCGGAGTCGGCGTCGATGCCGCCGACGAGACTGGCTGGACCGCGCTCATGCTCGCGTCCGTAATGTGTCAGGAGAACGCCGTTCGCCGGCTTCTCGATTGGGGCGCGAAGATCGATCTTCGCGATAAGAACGGAGACACGGCGTTGATTGGCGCGTCCGCCGCATTTTGCGTCGATAAAGATCGCGCGAAGCAGACCGACATCGTCCGCTTGCTGCTTTCGCGCGGCGCGCCGCCCGACGCGCAAGACCTCGCCGGCGAATCCGCGCTCATGGCCGTCACGGCCTATGGCAATGACGACGCTGCCCGCGCCCTCCTCGATTCCGGCGCGCGCCCCCAGCTCCGCGATGCCGCCGGCCGAACCGCCCTCGACTACGCCCAATCCGCGCTAAAGCAATACTCCGACCGTTTCTGGGCCGACGGCCTCCGCGAAATCGTCACCGACCTCCAAGCGCGGCAATAAGCGTCAGCGCCGCGCCAAACAAATAAGTTTGCATAGCCTTCCTTTGTCCCACCCGCGCCCCGCGCTCGAAATCAGCGACACCGCATCTTCCAGGACTATAAGACCCTCGAACACAAATCCGTCGAAGTGGACGAGATTCTCCCCGCCGACCAAGGCCGCGACGTTCTCTCCGCCGTGTCGAAACGCTACGTAGCCAAACTTGCACATCTGCCCAAGATTCAAGCCGCGCCGAATCGCGTTACCGCGCGGTCGTGGCACCGAATTTGAATGCCAGGCGCGTCCCCCCTGGTCAAATCAGCCCTCGCATCTCTCAGCGATTCCCGGACCGTATTATTCCGCCGAGTCGCGAATCGCGTCACGCATTTTGATATGGACGAACTGCGCGCGTAAACTGTGCTTCTATGGCAGCCGATCCCTCCGCCGAAGAGCGCAATTTCCTCGACCATTATTTTGCCAACATTTACCTCAAGCTTGAGGCCGATGCCCTGCTGTTCAATCGCAAAATCCCCCACGCGGGTCTCGTAGGCTCGGAAAACGAGCACGCCTTAGGGACATTGCTTCGCGATTTTCTGCCGCAGCGCTTTGGTGTAGAAATTGGGGCGATCATTATCGACAAGCAAGGGAGAACCAGCAGGCAGATCGACATTTTAATCTACAATGCGGAGCAACCTAGATTTTTGAGAAAAATTTTTCCGATAGAAATCGTATATGCCGCAATCGAGGTAAAAACATCAATGGGGCAAACGGAGGCCGGGAGCGCACTCGAAAATATCAGGTCCGTGAATAACCTAGATTTCCGACCGGCCTTAAGCCCTCACTGGCAAACACGGACCACCGAACGTAATATCTGCCACTATCCGCCCACGTGTTTCATCTTCGCGTACCGCACAGATTGCGAGTCGTTCGAGACCTTCGCGCGCTGGTTCCCGTGGCAAGCATTGCACGACGGCACCCCACTTGGCGCGGCTGCTCCGGGTCGTCCGGAGATTAGGGCTATCCGAATCGCAGCGTTGGACCAAGGAACCATCGCCATGGAGAGCACGAACGGGCATGTGGAAATGTCTCTGGCTGCCGCGGTCACCGGTGACACTTCGCGCACCTTTGATACAACGCTCATGGGCAACCCTGTAAAGGTCGACCCCGCGAAGGCGCTGTTCTTGTTTATGAGTAGGATGTGGTTCGATTTGGAGAACCATCCGCTCCATCCCGGATTTGACATCCGGTCTTACACTAGCCGGGTGTTAGGCTCCCTGGTGCGAGTGGACAACGAGCATGTCTACGGAACCGGGCCGGAGAACGTCTAGCGGTCAGTCACCCGGCGGCTGCCGTGCTTTCTGCGGGCAGCTAGGGCCTCAGTTTGGAGTATCCGTGCTGTCCCGCCGAAATCACTATCAAGCGGTCCCTTTTAGGAAATTGTCCCCGGTTTAGTTGAAAGCAACGGCTCTCGACTTTTGGCACGTTACGCGACCTGCGCCTGTTGAGTCAACGACGGGTTCATCCGGCGATGCAAAAGTTGCAGTTCCCGATAGCCTTTCACTCGCCGGAATTTCTTCTGCGCCTCCAGCAAGCCCGTGGCCGTCCAGCGCAAGGTTTGTTCTCCTTCTCTCCAGCGCTTCACGTTCCGCGCCACTTTTTCAACGATGGAAAAACAAGATTCGATGGGATTGGTCGAGGCCAGCGATTGCCGCAATAGCGTGCCCACACCCAGCCGGTGCACCGTGAGGGTTTCCTCCAGTCCTTCTTCCATGCTGCGCGCCGCGCTGGGGTTGATGCGTTCCAGTTGCCGGAAGATTTTCTCGAGTTCCGCTTTCGCCGCCGCGTAATCCTTCATCGCGTAGGCGTTGCGGATTCTCCGGACGGTATCGCCCTGCGCGCTCTTCGGCAGATGCTCGGCCACGTTGCGGCGCTTGTGAATTTGGCAGCGCTGCACCTCGGCCCGCTCGCCGAACACACGCTCGATCCCCGCGCGCAGCGCTTTCGCGCCGTCGATCACGAACAAGTAGCGATGCTCGGAATTTAGTCCGCGCGCCACCAAGTCCTCCAGCAACTCCTTCACCACCGTGGTGTTTTCCGTCGCTCCTTGCCACAGCCCCAAAACATGCTTTGCCCCGCTGATTTCAATGCCCAGCGCAACCACCAGCACTTGTTTGCCCAGATGAATTCCGTCGATCAAAATCGCCACCAGATCCAGACCGTCCAGTTTTTTCTCACAGAGTTCTTGCAACTGCGCGGCGCTGGCTTGAACGAACTCACGGCTCACGCTGGATTTTTCAATTCCATAGCCGTCCACAATGCTTTCGACCGCACGGCGATAGTTCCGCGAAGTCAGCCCCGCGACGATGCCTTCGCGCACCGCGCGCTGCCGTCGCCCGTCGTGCTGCAACCGCACGTAACTGTCCAGATCCACTTCCTGACCTTCCCGCGTGCGCACCCGCGGACGAGTCACCCCTACTTTCCGCCCGCTGAAAATTACGTAACCCGGCTGGCGGCCCCAGCGCACCGCGCCTGCCGTGGGACCGGGATGGTGCCAAGGCCCCACGCGCTGCGTCACTTCGTTTTCCAGAATCGCGCCGATGATGCGTAGCCCGGCTTCCCCGGTCAGATGTTCGACCTCAGCTTGCAACTCCTCCCACACCTCGGCCATCGGCAGCGGCACCTGCACCAACAACTCCCGCTTGCCGAGCACCTCGAACTTCCGTTTGGACTTATCTTCCGTTCCCTGATAGCTTTTCCTCACAGCGGCTCTCCTCTCAAAATAGAGTTTCCAACCCGAACTCTATCCGAGTTCGGGTCGAGAGCCGCTGCTTCCCTGGTTCAGGTTTCAACTAAAGGCGGGACAACTTCCCCTTTTAGCAGCGTCGATAACCTTTTCGGCCGTCTCATCTCCACAATCAGTGTCAGCCTTGATCCGCTGTTTTAGGTCTGCGCGGCGCATTCGGACAGAATCAGTGAATGCTCGGGGAATAGACATAAGCGCCGCTCTCTCCTCTATCGAGAACCTGCGTTTCGCCGCCGTTTTTACAACGCGTTTGGTGTAGTCGTGTTGCTCGGCGAACTGCCGAAGCAGTTTCTCAAGGGCCTGTTCATTCTTATAAGGGTTCCGTCTTACCCCGCTTAGATCGGAAATAATTGCCTGACTTGGCTTTAGATCCTTGCTGAATTGCCGATGTTCGTTCACAAACACATAGCACTGTACGTCGAGACCTTGGGCATAGCCGAATTCGAGCGATACATTCGCATTTCCCCCCGACACGTCGAAGATCGCTACCGAGCAGGTATCAATTTGCCTTTTAATTTCGGCAAACAGATCATCAGCGCGCTGGTTGCCATCCCTACCAACGATAGTGAATGCCAAAGGGAAGCGCCGCTTGAAAGTCTTCTTTTTGAAAATCCTCTCATATTTTGGGCGAATCGTGCGCCACGGGCACCCCACGAAAACGGTCTGCGGTCTAACACTCCCGGGCATAGCGAATTCTCCCTGTAGTGCGCGAGGTTATCACGGACGGCTCGGCATTATACAGTTCCATTAACCTATACAAGGAAATCCCGCGCCACGGCGCGCGGTTGTCCTTCGAGAGCTGACGGCGGCGGCCGAGAAGGAGACACGGCGACCGGCGCAACCTCCAATTCGCACCGACGCTTCGAGGTCCTCACCTTTCGTTTTATTCTGCATCCCGCGCCCCAAGGTGATCTCACCACCCGCCATTCGCCACTTCTGAATCCCGACCCGTGGAATTTTGTTCGAATACTCATAAACTAATTGACAATACATTATAAATATGCTAGACTCTTATATGTTCGCCGCCGAGCCATTCGAATTGTTCCCCACCCCGGCTTTTCCCGGCGTCGCCCCCCGCATTTTTTCCACTCGCACCGGCCCCGCTTTTTCCGCGCAACCCTTTTATTTTCAATCAATTCCACACTGCTCGTGCACTCTTTTCCCGCAAACTCTGTATTCACATGCACTTACAAACTGGGTGCCGGGGGTGTATACCCCCATTTTTCATTGAAGGAGTCCAAGAGCTAGAACGCCAAACCACATGTAATCAACGAGTTACGACGATGCCCGCGCCACGACTGCCTATTTGGGAAGGCTAAAAAAACTGCGGAATTTCCGTGGCTACCGCGCGCCGCGCCCGCGCAGCACCGCCAGCATGTCATTGCGGTCGGAGTCCATCGCGATCTCCAGCACCGATTCGCCTTTGCGGTTCCTGGCGTTGACGTTGGCGCCGTGATCGATCAGCAGATTTGCGACGTCGGCCGTGCCCACGTACGTCGCGGCAAACATCAGCGGCGTCCAGCCATCTCTGTCGTGCCCGTTCACGTCGGCGCCGTGATCGACCAGCTGCGTGACGCACGGCACGTTGTCCGCTTCGAGCGCTTCCACCAGCGGCGTCATGCCGTCGTCGTTTCGCGCGCTGGCGTCGGCGCCGTGCGCCAAAAGAAACGTCACGGTGCTCGTGCGACCATATTCCGCCGCGTACATCAGCGCGGTGTAGCCGCGGTTCGTCGCGCCATTCACCGCAGCGCCGCGCGTCAGCAGCAGCGCCGCGATATCGTCGTGCCCGCTCGCTGCGGCGTACATGAACGCCGTCAGTCCGTCATTGTCCGTCGCCGCCACATCCGCTCCGCGGTCGAGCAAAAGTTTCGCGGCATCGACCGTGCCGGAAATGGCGTCGAACATCAGCGACGTGTAGCCTCTCTTGTCCTTCGCGCTGATATCCGCGCCGTGATCGAGCAGAAGTTTCGCAACGTCCGCCGAGCCGGCTCCGGCCGCGAACATCAGCGCGGTATATCCGTTTTTATCTTTGGCGTTGGCGTCGGCTCCCTGCGTCAGCAGAGTCGCAACCGTTGCCGCATCGCCCTTCGACGCGGCGGTGTCCAGCGGATCCGCGCTGCTCGCGGGAGCCGCCTGCGCCGCACGCGCTGCGGCAACGCGCTCCGCGCAGCCCGCCCGCGCGCAGAAAATCAAAAGCGCCGCAGCCAGCACGGCGCTTCTCTGAAATTTCCAATGTCGCAATGGTTTCATGCCCGTGGAAATGTTTCGGAACACCATCAAGTGCGGCGAATCGCCGCCGCCCAAACAAATTCCGTCAGCGCAGGTCGCCGGGCTCGATGTCGTTGTGCCGCGCCTGATCGAGCAGCGCGTCGATCTTTCCCTGAATATCCGTCTGCTGCGCTTGCAGCGACGCCACTTGTTCCTGCGGCGTGCCGGCCGGCGCGCGGACGTTCATGGAGACGCCCGCCTCGCCCCGCGAATCGCCATCGACGGCGGCTTGCGCGGCGGCAAGCTCGGCGGTGACATGGTCGAGCGCAGCGTAGAGTGGCGCAAGTTGCGCCCGATACCACGTCGGGTCTTTCTCTTTCGGCAGCGTTGAGCCCTTCGCGGGTTTCGCCGGAGCGGCTGTGGCGCCGTTCTGCGTTGCAGCCGCGTCAGGCGCCGCGGCCGGGCCCATCACCGATATCCCGCCCACGCCCTGATCGCGCAGTTGGTTGATGTCGTCGTTCGTCCAAACTTTTTTCTGCGCCGGCGGAGGATTGGGAGTCTGCGTCTGGGCCGGAGCCGAAGGCGCCTGTGCGCGCAGACGTGCCGGGCGCGCGCCCAGGCCCACGGCCAGCGAAAGCAGAAGTACGAAACTCAATGGCAGCGTTTTCATGGCGATCCTGTCGTCCTCTGGCCCTCGCAAGCCCATTATAAGTCTGCTCGACTACGGGCGCGGCGGGTCGCCCGCGGCGGTGTTCAACTCATTACGGACAGCCTGCAACTCCTCGGCTGGCGTGCCCACGCGGCGGTACTGGCTGAATTCCGTGGTCTCATGATCGCCGAAGGGAAACAGGAATTTGCGGCCGTCCAGATCGTACTGGTAGCGCGTCGGCTCCCACACCCCGGGCGCCACTTCGGCCTGATCCATCACAAAGCGGCCGCCGCGGTACAGCTTGCCGATGATGCCCGCGCCGAAGTAGACGTCGCTTGTGACCTCTGCCTCCAGGTGCATCATTTGGGAGGTCGATTCGTCGATCCACACAATCGCGCGCACGTGAGTGAAAGCCTGCGCCACCGGATTTGCGGAATGGAAACCGGGATTCGGGTCCATCTGCAGTTTTATCACGCTGCGGCCGTCGCGCGTTTCCCGGCCCAGCCACGAAAATCGATACGCCCCGCCGATGGTGGTGACCATGTCGCCGCGCTGCTGCTGGCGCTTGCGGTAGCGCGCCAGCGACTGCTGCTCGACGGCGTCGGGCTGCGCCACCAGCGACAGCACATTCGCGAGATACACAAGCTGGTCGTGGTAGGCGACGGGGTTGGCCGGCTTGCCCGGCGCGGCAAGCGGCAGACGCATCGTACCGGTTCCGGTGGGAAGTACGCGGTTGAGCGTCTCTTGCGTGACACCCGAATTCGCGCCGGGCTTGCGCACCTGCGTGTGTTCGATGCGCTCGAATTCGTCCAAAGCCAGGTCGTCGGCATGTTGATTCGCAATCGCGCGCTGCGACAACGCTTGCACCTCCGCCGGCGAAAGCGGCTGGTCTTGGCCGGCTCCGTCGGGCGGTGTGCCGCCCGCCGGAGCCGCGGCGAACGCGGCGACGGCGAGAAGCGTTGCGAGTGCGTGTTTCATCATGGTCTCGAATGTGATTCTTTTCCTGCCGAGCGAGTTGCAAAGGTATTCTAAAGGTAGTTCCGATGTTCAGGACAGCCAGGGAACTCCCGGCGCCTCAAGAGCGTAACTTAAACTGCAGGGCCGCGTAGACACAAGAGAGGAACCGGAGACGATGTTCTGGAAGCGCGGCAAATCCGCGGCGACCGGCGTGGCGGTTGGCGAGACGCTCTTGCTGGCGCTCGACACGCTGCGGGCGCACAAACTGCGGAGTTTTCTCACGCTGCTCGGAATTATTCTGGCCGTCACAACGCTGGTCTCCGTGATGTCCGTCGTGAACGGACTGAATCTGTACGTGGCCACGAAGATCGCGAATCTCGGCGCGAACAGTTTTGTCGTGACGCGCACCGGGATCACCACGAATCTTCAGCAATACCTGAAAGCGCAGAGGCGGCCGCGCCTGACCGCCGACGACTACGACTTGCTGAAGGATCGCATGCAGCTTGCCAGCCAGGTCGCGGCGGAAGAAGACTCCACGCACGACGCGCGCTACGGAAACGAGCTGAATGAAAACACGGACCTGATCGGCGTGACCGCCAATTATTCCGAGATCCGCAACATCGGCGTGGCCACGGGCCGCGGCATCACCGAGTCCGACGACGAGCACCGCGCGCCGGTCTGCGTGCTCGGCGCGGACGTGGCCAACAAGCTTTTTCCGAACGTCGATCCGCTGGGCAAGACGATTCGCGTGGAATCCTCGAGCTACCAGGTGGTGGGCGTGGCCGCCGTGATCGGCAGCGTACTCGGCATTTCCGAGGACAATTTTGTGATGGTCCCATTCCGCACGTACCAGAAGGAATGGCACACGCCGACCAACTCGATCGCGATCTTCATCGAAGCGGACACCGCGGACCAGATGGACGCCGCGGCGGATGAGGTGCGCATGATATTGCGCGCGGAGCGCCACGTTCCCTACGACGATGACGACGATTTCGGAATCATCATGCCGGGTTCGATCATGGCCCTCTGGCAGCAGATCACGGGGAATATTTTCGCCATCGCCATCTGGCTCACGGCGGTGTTCCTGGTGATCGGCGGCATCGTGATCATGAACATCATGCTGGCCAGCGTCACCGAGCGCACGCGTGAAATCGGGATTCGCAAAGCGCTGGGCGCGCGGCGGCGGCACATCATTCTGCAATTCCTGCTGGAATCGGCCACGCTTTCCGCGACGGGCGGCGTGATGGGCCTCGCGCTGGCTCTGGGGATCGCGGCGGTGGTGCGCGCGGCCACCTCGATGCCCATGGCGACTCCCTGGAGCGTGATCTTTACGGCGCTGGCGATGTCCACGACGGTGGGATTGTTTTTTGGAATTTATCCGGCTGTGCGCGCCTCGCGTCTGGATCCGATCGTGGCTTTGCGCGCGGAATAAATAGAAAACCGAATCAACGAGGGAACACGACCGATGGCGCAGGATGTGAAGGAAAATCTCGTGCTGGCTCTGGACACGCTGCGGGCGCACAAGCTGCGCAGCTTCCTCACGATTCTGGGCGTGATCATCGGCGTTTCCGTGCTGATGCTGGTGGGGGCGCTGATCGCCGGCTTCAACCAGAGCGTGGTGGACAACATCACCAGCTTTGGCGGCGATTCGGCCTACGTCTCGCGGCTCAACTCCGGGCCCACCGTAACGCGCCCCACCAAGGAGCAACTCGAGCGCAAGCCGCTCACCGTGGAAGACGCCGAAGCGATCGCACTGAACCCGCACGTGAAGGCCGTAACCGCGTGGATCGGGCAATGGCAGGTTTCGCACAACGTCTTCTACCAAGCCAATGAAGTGGATGGCGTGGATTTCCGCGGCACGTTCGCCAACTACGCCGAAGTGTTTGCCAACGCCACGATGGAGCAGGGCCGGTTTTACACCGATACCGAAAATGAGCATCACGAAAAAGTCGCCGTGCTTGGCCACGACGTCGCCAAGGCTTTATTCGGCGACCTGCCGGCAATCGACAAGCAGGTGCGCATCGACGGCTCAACGTTTCGCGTGATCGGCGTTCTCGAACGGCCCAAAGGAAATTTCGGCTCGAACGATGAAGACCGCCGTGTGCTGATCCCGATCGGCGCGTTCATGGAGTTGTATCCGGCGGCGAATGAAGTCAGCATGCGCGTGCAGGGCTTCACGGGAATGCTGGACCAGGCCGTGGACGAAACACGCGAGACGCTGCGCCGCCGCCGGCGCGTGCCGTACGACCAGCCCGACAATTTTTCGATTCAAACCGCGGACGAGTCGGTGGCGCAATTCCACGCGATCATCGGCATGGTCGCGCTGGCCATGGTCGTGCTGAGTTCGATCGGCCTGCTGATCGGCGGCGTCGGCGTGATGAATATCATGCTCGTGAGCGTCACCGAACGCACGCGCGAAATCGGCGTGCGCAAAGCGATCGGCGCGCGCCGCCGCGACATCGTGCGGCAATTCTTGTTTGAAGCCGTGGCGCTGACGGGCGTCGGCGGCCTGCTGGCGGTCGCGATCACGGCCGGGATTCTTGTGCCGGTGATTCGCTGGACGACGGCGATGAAGGCCGTGATTCCGCTGTGGGCGATCGTGATCGGCCTCGCGGCGTCGATCTCCGTCGGATTGATTTTTGGCGTGTGGCCGGCGGCGCGCGCCTCGCGATTGGATCCGGTGGAAGCTCTGCGCTACGAATGAAGATCGTGCTGTGAGTAACGGCGCCCGCGAATGACGCTGCGGCCTCGCCGCGGTGGTAAACTACGGGCAACGGAGGCTGGGTGCATGGCGACTCTCGATTGGTCCCAGTGTCCCGCGGTTGAAACCGTTGCCGACCGGCACAGCGGCGCGTGGGTGTTTCGCGGGACCCGGATGCCCGTCGCCACGGTTTTTGAAAATCTCGAAGCGGGATCGAGCATCGAGGAAATCATCGAGCAGTTTCACGTCACGCGCGACCAGATTCAAGCCGTGCTCGAATTTGCCGCCCGCAGCCCGGACGCGCCGCCGATTCGCGCCGGCGCACCGACGTTGACTGATGCGCGTTCTGTTTGACCACCGAACGCCAAGCGGAATAGCCGGCTCGCTTTCGGGCCACGATGTTACCGAAGCGATCGAGCGCGGGTGGGACAAAATTTCCAACGGCGAACTTTTGTACGCAGCGGAGGCCGCGGGCTTCGACGTTTTGCTCACGACCGATAAGAAAATCCGCTATCAGCAGAATTTAGCGAACCGAAAAATTGCCATCGTTGTATCTGGGAATTCGACGTGGCGCATAGTGCGGCTGCACCTGCACCTGGACCGGATCGCCTCGGTAGTGGCCGCGGCCGCGCAGGGCAGCTATACTGAGATCGACATTCCATTCAAATAAATTGGCTGCAACGAGCCGCAAAGCATCGTTTCGGCACGTTTCGACGGCTTGCGCTGTACCGCAACGACACCACTACATCTAGACGCATTGGACACCGTGACCCGAATATTTTGTACTTTTTTGCAAAACCCACTTGACAGTTTTTCCAGACATCTGTAGATTGCGCCCTCAGATTCGGAGGAACGTATTCGGATCGGCCGAGTTCCCCTTCACCCCGGGAGCCACCCGCCGAGACGAATCGGAATCAACCGGGTTTCGCCCAAACAACGAGGGGGTTTTCTTTTTTCCCTCTTCGGCGCCGGCCCTAAGTTCCAGGCCGGCGAGGCGCTTTCGAAGCGGACGCGCGCCGAAAAATGTCGCGCAAACCGCAGCGGAGGAGTCGCGTCGCTTTCGGACGCAGTTGCGAAACCTGGAACGACTTTTCGAATCGAGCGGCGCCTGCCTGAGAATCAGGCACCGCGAACTCCTAATACGGAATTAGGAGTACAATAGACGGGTTCGCACACCGACGAGCCCGCCGGCCTGCGCGGAGGCGGATAACATGGCACATTCCAAAATGATTTTGAACGATAAAGCAGTGCGCGTTCCCGATATTCGTCCGGAGGTTGTAAAGATGCCCGCTCCGGACGACGTGCAGCCCAAGGTGGGCCTGGAATTTTCGCGCCGCTTCACCGACGGGAAAATCTCTCCGTTCGACAAGGTCGAATGGGAGAAGCGCACGGCGCTGATCGGCAACGAAAAAGGGCAAGTGATTTTCCGCCAGGAAGACGTCGAAGTTCCCAAGACCTGGTCGCAGACCGCCACGAACATCGTCGCCTCCAAATATTTTCACGGCAAGATCGATACGCCCGCTCGCGAGATTTCGATCAAGCAACTGATCGGCCGCGTGGTGGGCACGATCGTCGGCTGGGGAGACGCCGGCGGCTATTTCGCTTCGGCGGATTCGCGCGAAGCGTTTCGCGACGAACTTACGCATTTGCTGGTCGAGCAGAAGGTCAGCTTCAATTCGCCGGTGTGGTTCAACGTGGGCGTGCAGGCCAAGCCGCAATGCTCGGCGTGCTTCATCAATTCGGTCCAGGACGATATGGAATCGATCATGAACCTGGCGAAGACCGAGGGCATGCTCTTCAAGTGGGGCTCGGGAACGGGCACGAATTTTTCGTCGTTGCGCGGCAGCCGCGAAACGCTTTCGGGCGGCGGCATCGCTTCCGGCCCCGTCAGCTTCATGAAGGGCTTCGACGCGTTCGCCGGCGTGATCAAGAGCGGCGGGAAAACGCGGCGCGCCGCCAAGATGGTGATCCTGAACGTGGATCATCCGGATATCGTGGAGTTCGTCGATTGCAAGATGAAGGAGGAGCGCAAGGCGCACGTGCTGATCGGCAAGGGTTATGACAGCGCGATCGACGGCGAAGCCTACAGCTCCGTGTTTTTCCAGAACGCGAATCATTCCGTGCGCGTCACCGACGATTTCATGCAGGCCGTCGCGGAGGACCGCGACTGGTGGACGCGCAACGTCACCGACGGTTCGCCTGTCGAGAAATTCAGCGCGCGCGAACTGCTGCAGCGCATGTCCGATTCGGCCTGGCACTGCGGCGATCCCGGCATGCAGTACGACACCACAGTGAATCGCTGGCACACCTGCAAGGCCACCGCGCGCATCAACGCCTCAAACCCGTGCTCCGAGTACATGTTCCTGGACGACACGGCGTGCAACTTGGCGTCGCTGAACCTGATGAAATATCTCGGGCCCGGCGGCTCGTTCGATACCGAGGGTTTCCGCCACGCCGTGGACGTCACAATCACAGCGCAGGAAATTCTGGTGGACAATGCCAGCTATCCCACGCCGAAGATCGCGCAGAATTCGCACGCCTTCCGCCCGCTGGGCCTGGGCTACGCGAATTTGGGCGCGCTGCTGATGTCCATGGCGCTGCCGTACGATTCCGATGGCGGGCGTGACGTCGCCGGCGCGGTCACCGCGCTGATGTGCGGCGAAGCCTACGCGCAATCGGCGCGCGTTGCCGAGCGCCTGGGACCCTTCTCCGGCTACGCGCCGAATCGCGAACCGATGCTGGAGGTTGTCTCCATGCACCGCTCCGCGATCAGCGCCATCAAGCCGGAGAACGTGCAGCCATCGTTGTTGTCGGCGGCGCAAGACGCATGGGATGACGCCGTTGCGCTCGGCGCGCAGCACGGCTTCCGCAATTCGCAGGTCACGGTGTTGGCACCGACGGGCACGATCGGTTTCATGATGGATTGCGACACCACGGGAATTGAGCCCGACCTGGCGCTTGTGAAATACAAGAAGCTGGTCGGCGGCGGCATGATCAAGATCGTGAACAACACCGTGCCGTTGGCGCTGATGCGCCTGCAATATTCGCCGGAGGAAACCTCCGCGATCGTTTCGCACATCGACAAGGCGGGAACCATCGAAGGCGCGCCGGGATTGAAGCCCGAGCACCTGCCCGTCTTCGATTGCTCGCTGGCGGCCGAGGGCGGGCGTTCGATCGCGTGGCGCGGCCACTTGAAAATGATGGCGGCGGCGCAGCCGTTCCTTTCCGGCGCGATCAGCAAGACGATCAACATGCCCGAGGAATCGACGATCGAAGACATCATGCAGGCCTACATCGAATCCTGGAAGCTGGGGATCAAGGCCGTGGCCATCTATCGCGATAACTCGAAAGGCAGCCAGCCGCTTTCGGCCTCGAGCGAATCCTCCAGCGAAAAAGCCGATCGCAAGGAAAAAGAAGCCGCCGCGATTGTCAGGGCGGGCGAAATCGAATCCGCCGTGGCCGAGCAGCGCGAACTTTTCGAGCGCGCGCGCAGAAAGAAGCTGCCGGTCGAACGCCAGTCCATCACGCACAAATTCTCCATCGGCGGCCACGAAGGCTACATCACCGTCGGAATGTACGACGACCGCACGCCCGGCGAAATCTTCATCAAGATGGCCAAAGAGGGCTCCACGCTTTCCGGCATCCTCGATGGCTTCGCGCTTTCGGTTTCGATCGGTCTGCAGTACGGCGTGCCGCTGAAGTCGCTGGTCGATAAGCTCATCAACACGCGCTTTGAGCCATCCGGCTACACCGGCCATCCGGATATTCCCTACGCGAAATCGCTGCTCGATTACATCGCGCGCTGGCTCGGCGGGCGATTTATTTCGGCCGATTATTTGACGCGCAATGGCATCGTGGCCGACGCGGCGCCGCAAGCCGCCGCGCCCGCCGCCGAGGCCGCAGTCGACGAACCCGCCGCGGCGCGAACCGCCGCTGCTGCGGTCGCGTCATACTCGCAGGCGAGCTACGACGGCGCGCCAACCTGCTCGGAATGCGGCATGCTGATGACGCCCAACGGCGCCTGCTATAAGTGCGAAAATTGCGGGGGGACCTCCGGCTGCAGCTAGCGGCTTCGGCTGGAAACGAACGCTGGAAAAAGAAAAGGGGCCCCACCGGGCCCCTTTCTTACTTGCAGTCACCCCGTCCCGCCCTAGCGGGACATTACCACCACCCCTACAGCCACCCCGGGAAAAACCGGAACCTTGCCCTTTAGTAGTGCAAGTGCGATGCCAGCTTGGGAACGCACCCGAAATTATAGATAAGTCTTTTTATTCGAATAGGATAGGGAATCGTCACCGAGCGCCGCGGTCGAAATCCGCGTGGAATTGCCTATGCTTTCTCACAAAACGGCAGCCGTGTCCTACAAACTTTGGGAGAAATCTCGATTCTGAGGGCTTTTGGGCGGGCTGATCTATGCCCCGATGGCCGAGCGAATCGCCGAGGCCAGCGCCTCCGCCCATCGCGTAACATCCTCAGCGCGCTCGGCTTCCACCATCACACGCGCCTTAGGCTCCGTGCCAGAATAGCGCACCACGATGCGCCCCGCGCCGCCCAGCGCGCGCGTGGCTTCGTCGAGTTCCCGCGCGAATTCGGGCAGCGAATCAAGCGGCGGCTTTGCGCGCACATTCACGTTCACAATCGTCTGCGGAAAAGTTTTCAGGCCGCGCACAAGAGTATCCAGCGGTCCGCGCAGCGCCACCAGGCAAACGATCTTCAGCGCGGTCAGCAGACCGTCGCCCGTCGTGGCGTCGTCCAGGAAAATCACGTGGCCGGATTGCTCGCCGCCCAGATTGCATCCGCTGCGCAGCAATTCTTCAAGGACGTAGCGGTCGCCGACGGGCACGCGGCTCAGCGCAATTCCTTCCTCGCCGAGCGCGCGTTCGAGTCCCAGATTCGCCATGGACGTTCCCACCACGCGCGCGCCTTTCAATTGCCCGCTGGATTTCAGGTGCCGCGCCGCGGCCAGCAGCACGCCATCGCCATCCACGATGCGGCCGGTCGAGCTCGCGAATATCGCGCGGTCGGCGTCGCCGTCAAAAGCCACGCCGAGCGCGGCGCCGGTCTTGAGCACGGCCTTGCGCAAATCCTCGGGATGCAGTGAGCCGCAGTCCGCGTTGATATTGCGGCCATTGGGCCGGTCGTGAATCGCGGTGACGTCCGCTCCGAGCGAACGGAACAGCTCCGGGCCGAGCGTGGACGCGGCGCCATTCGCGCAATCGAGCACAAGTTTCACCCCCGCGAGATTCGCTCCGGGAATTACGCGCGAGCGCAGAAAATCCAGATATTCCCGCGCGAGCGACGCATCGGCGCGCAGAGCCGCATCGGCGCGCGGCGATTTCGATGGCCGCGCCGGGCGGAGAATCTCCTGCTCCAGACGCTCTTCCGCCTCGTCGGGGAATTTCATGCCCGTCCCGGCGAACAATTTCACACCGTTGTCGTGATACGGATTGTGGGAAGCGGAGATCACAACGCCGGCGGAGAAGCCCTTCGCGCGTACCAGATACGCGATGCCCGGCGTGGTCAGCACGCCGGCCGACGCGGCGGCGACGCCGTCGTCCGCAAGGCCCGCGGCGATTTGTCGCGCGATGTGCGGACCGGATTCGCGCGTGTCCATGCCGATCAGCACGCGCGGCCGGGCTTCGTGCTCGATCAGGAAAAGTCCCAGCGCCCGGCCGACGCGATAGAGCGTCTCGTCGTCGAGCGGGGCGGCGCCGGGCACGCCGCGGATTCCATCGGTTCCGAAAAGTTCTTTTGGCATAACGCCCGTGCGCGCGAAGAGCGCTGCTTCACAGGATGGGCGGTCCACGCGAGCGGCGCGGCTCAGCCCGCGAATCTTATCACGGCGGAACTAATTGCCGTGCGGCAGCGGCGCGCGGCGCGGCGAAAGCACAACCTCAAAATCGGATGGCGAAATGCGCGCCACCGTGGCGCCGAACGGCGCATCGATCATTTGCGGATCCAGATGCACCGCGATGTCGCCCGCCGCGTCGTTCTTCAAGTCCACCTGCACGGTGATATCGCTGGGCGTCAGGCGCCGCACCAGAGCCGAGCGGCCGCGCACACGCACGTGGATCGCCGTGGGTGCGTCGCTTGAAATTTCAAGCGTCGGCGGAATGTTCACGAATTCAAGCGGCAGCGAAAAGCCCACCTCGGAGACCGGGTCGTCCGTATACGTGGCCCACAGAACGCACGATATGGCCAGGGCCGCGATTTTCAGCCACCAGTTGGGGAAAACATATTTTCGCAGCCAGCGCATGGTCTATTTCCGCAGCGCCGCGGCCGGCACGCCCGTCCCCACCAGCGTCTGCCGTCGTCGGCCCATCAGCGAAATCAGGCGTTCCTGCAATTGATCGGCCGTGATGTCCAGTTCGATCGCGCCGCCGGTGGCGATGGAAATCGCGCCGGTCTCTTCGGAGACGACCACGGCGATCGCGTCGCTTTCTTCCGTGATGCCGATTGCGGCGCGGTGTCGCGTGCCGAGTTGATTGGAGAGCGCCGGATTCAGCGACAGCGGCAGAAAGCACGCCGCGGAGCAGATGCGGTCGCGCTGCAGAATCACGGCGCCATCGTGCATCGGCGATCCGGGACGAAAAATCGCGATCAGCAGGTCGTAACTCAGGTTGGCGTCCAGCGTGATTCCGCTCTCAATGTAGGTGCTCAGGCTTACGTCGCGCTCGATCACCACCAGCGCGCCGATTCGATTCTGCGAAAAATGGCCGGCGGCCAGCACCAGATCGTCGTAGGGCGTTCCGGTGCGCTGCCCCAGCAAATTGCTGAACGAGAATTGGCGCCCGAATCGCGCCAGAGCCCGGCGGATTTCCGGTTGGAAAAGCACGATCATCGCGATCGCGAAATACGGCAGCAGCGTCGTCAGCAGCCATTCCACCATTCCCAATCGCGCCCAGCGCGCGCCTTCATCCAGCAGGAACAGCAGCAGCAGAGCCACGGCCATCTGCAAGCCGCGCGTGCCGCGCAAAAGTTTCAGCAGGTAGTAGATCAGGACGGCGATGATCAAAATGTCCAGCGCCGAGCGCGCGTTCAATCGCTCGAGCGGCAAGCTGGGAAAAATGGAGGCAAATCCAGACATCGGAGTCACTTGCTACCCTAGCGCGGGTTCGGGCGAGGGGCAAGCGTATGTGCGCCACCGCGCAAACGAAATCCGCAATCAGAGGACGGGGCTGGCGCCGGGGAGGTTTCGCATTTCGCCGCATGGAAAGCGCTGCGGCGTACGGGCGCATCGATGCTTGTGGTACGGTGAATTCAGTCATGCTCGTGGACAACATTCGCTTCACGGCGCGCTCAAATTCTCCCCAGCGGATCATCGCCATGGGAATCGTGTTCGCGTGTCTCTACTGGGCCTCGAGCGTGGTGATGACGTTGTTGCTGGCGATTCTGGCCGCTTACTTTCTCGATCCGCTGGTGGGAGCGCTCGAGCGCATTAAAGTGCCGCGCGCGGTTGGCTCGTTGCTGGTGCTGCTTACGGCGATCGCGCTGCTCGCGGGCCTTGGTTATCTGCTCGTTGAGCGCACCGACGCGTTCGCGGCGGATTGGCCGCGATACAGCCAGGTGCTACGCCGCGGCGCGACGGCGCTGGACGATAAGCTCGCGTTGGTGGAACGCCAGGTCGGCGCCATTACGCCCGGCGCAGCCGATCGCGGCGGCTCCATGATTCGAGTGGACGAAGCGCAGGCGCTGCGCGAACTTTTTCTGCGCGGTGTCGGTTCGCTCTATTCGATCCTGCTTCTCGTCACGTTCCTGCCCTTCCTGATTTTTTTCATGCTCGCGGCCAAGCCGCGGCTGTGGCGCGCCACGCTGCAACTGTTTCCGGAGGAATCGCAGCCGCAAGTGGAAGAAGCGCTCGGCCAGGTGAGCGCGATGCTGCGCGGCTACGTGGTGGGCAACGCGCTGGTGGGGCTGATTCTGATGTTCGCGAGCGGATTGTTTTTCTGGATGATGCATCTGGATTATCCCTTTGTCGGAGGCGTGGCTTCGGGGCTGCTGAATCTGATCCCCTATCTCGGCGCGGTGCTCGCGTGGCTTCCGCCATTTCTGATCGGCATGGCGCAGTGGCAAACGGTCGGCCCATTTTTGTGGATCGCCGCGGTGCTCGCGGTGCTCCACATCGTCGCGCTAAATCTGCTGGTGCCCGCGATGGTGGGACGCCGCGTGCAGTTGAACGCGCTGGCGGTAACGATCGCGCTGCTGTTCTGGGGCTGGCTGTGGGGCGCGATCGGATTGATCCTGGCGATTCCGATCACGGCCACGATCAAAGTCGTTTGCGATCACGTCGAAGACTGGCGGCCGATCGGCCGCTGGCTGGGCGCGTAGCGCCGCTCGCCCGATTTATCCCACGCGCGGCACAATCCCACATTTCTCTGCGAGCCTCAGCGTTCTCCGCGCCTGCCTGCCGCCAGGCAGGCCTCTGCGTTATCTTTAGTTTTTCTTCAGCGCCCGGATCGCGTGGCGCCACTAATCTGCTTCTGATCTCAACGCATGCAGCCTCGACACAATTTCGGCCAGATTCCCCTGCTCTTGGAACATGCGAATGGCGGCGATTCCCGCGGCGCCGGCCGCAAGGCATTCCGCCGCGTTCGATTCCGTGATTCCGCCGATCGCCAGCACAGGAATTTGCGAGGCTGCGCATGCGGCCGCCAGGCGCTCGAGGCCTTGCGGCGCGCCGAAGGAAGCCTTGGAAGGCGTGGCGAAAATGGGGCCAAAGAAAGCGTAGTCCGCGCCGGTGTGTTCGGCTTCGCGCACGCCTTCCGCGGAATGGCACGACACACCAATCGCGAAATCGGAGCGGCCGGCCGCCGCGCGCCACGCCGCGACGCGCTCGACGGGAAGCGAAGCCTCGCCGAGATGCGCACCGTCCGCGCCGGCTGCGAGCGCAACATCCAACCGATCGTTTACGATAATCCGAGTGCGTCCGCCGCTGATCTTGACCGCGGCGCGAACCAGCGCATCGAGAGCGCCCGCTTCAAGGTCTTTCTCACGCACTTGGATCCAATCCGCGCCGGCGGCGACCGCGCGTTCGATCGAAGAAATGGGCGACGCGGTGGAATCGCCGCGCCCGGAACTGCCGCCGCCGGGCAGGCCGTGGCGGCCGGTTACGTAGCAGAGGATCGGCTTCGTGGCGTTCCGAATCATGTTGCGGATGCGGGCCATCCGTCCGGGATGGAGCTAACTTCGCGTGACGACGCGCGCGGGATCGTCGCGCAACATTCCCACTGCCATCATAATATCGAGCGCGCCCAGCCCTGAGACCACTCCGCGAACCGAGGGATTCAGCAGATAGGGAATCATCCCGGGAAATCGGCTGAGAAAATAATTGTGTTCCCAAAGGCCCAGCCACGGTAGGAAAAGCAGCAGCACGCCGAGTAGAAGAAAATCCAGGCTCAAGAGGACGCGGAGAAGTCGATTCATCACCGGGCGGTCATCGCGCCTTATCGAGAGCGGCCAGGCGCTCGGCGACGTCCCGATAGTCGATATTCGTCGCGTAAACTTCGGCGAAGCTTTTCTGCGCCGCCGCCGCGTCGCCCGCAAGGTCCTGGGCCACGCCGAGGTCGTAATGCAGGGCGAGCTGTGTTTCGCGATCGAGATCGGGGATGCGCAAGGCGCGTTGATACCACATGGCTGCGATTGCCGGCTGGCCCTTCTCCATGAACGACAACCCAAGCAGAGTACAACATTGCAACGCGTAGCGAAACGCCTGGTCGCGATCGCTGGCTTTGGCCACTTTTTGAAATTCGCTGATGGCTTCTTCCAGAAGACCCATTTCGCGGTAGGCCACGCCGAGGTTGTAATGCGTTTCGATGTCTTCTTCCGCCGTGTCGATCTCACCCAGCTCCGCGCGAAATTCTTCAAACACCTGGTGCAGGGGATCGGACGGATCTATCGGTGGACGCAGCGGCGCGGCGCCCGCGGATTTTGGCGGCCGCGTTGGCGCCGGAACCGGCGCGACGGCAACGGGCGCAACCGTGACAGCCGGCGCAGTCGGCGCGGAGGCAACTGGACGCGCTTCGGGCGCGCTCCCATTCGCGGGCACTGGAACGCGCGAAGGCTCGCCGACCAGCAACGCCGCAACGTCGTCGAATCCGGTCGTCAATTCGGAAAGCAGCTGATCGGAGGAAAGCGCTTCAGTTGCCGCGGCTGGGGCAGCTTCGTTTGCAACCGCGACCGGCTCCAGGACGATGTGCATGGGCGCGGTCTCCTGCGATTCCGCGGCAACTGCGGGAAGCTCGTGTTCCATCGTCTCTGGGGAAATGGCTGGCGGCGCGTCGATCGTCTTTTCGATATCGTGTGAAAGCGCGGCCCATTCGTCGGACAGATCCACTTCGTGCACGGCGATTTCTTCCAGAATTTCGTCGTCTTTGTGCGCTTCCGCGGGCGCTGGATGCACTTCAAATTCCGGCGGCGGTGGCTCGGCGGGAACAATTTCAGCTTCCACAACCGGCACCGACGCGGACACGGAGAAATCCGCGGTACTTGTCTGCGGCGCGGATTCGTTGGCGGCGGCGCGTTCCGCCCGCGCCGGCACGCGAGGTTCCGATGGAGCGCCCGCCGCGCGATCGAAACGGCGGCGCAATTCGGTGAAGCGCTCGGCTCGCGTGCGATCGCCGCGGCTCAGCCACAATTGTTCCAGCTCCGCGGCAAGATCGGCCGTGCGGCGTTCTTCTCCCGCGCCGAGATTCAGATCGAGCAGCCGTTCGAGAATCGGCGCATGCGACGGCGCGCGCTCTCGAACTTCCTCGAGCAACTCGATCGCTTTTTGCGTCAGGCCATAGCTTGAGAACAAGTCCACGTCCGTGAGCGCCTGCAAAACAAATCGCTGCGTTTCGTCATCGAGCGGCGGCTCGGCGGGCGGCGGGGGCGCAGCAGGCGCGGCTTCGGTGGGAGCCATTTTCACGAAGGGCGCCGCGTCGGTGATCGGTTCAAGTCCCATGCGCGCGCGCAGCTGCGCGTAGCGGCGCCGCGTGGCTTCGTCTTCCGGATTGCGGTCCAGCAATTGCTCGTAGGCCACGCGAGCGCGCTCCAGGTCGCCGGCCTGTTCGGCGGTTTGCGCCAGGCGCGCCAGCACGTCCGGCAGACGGAAGGAATCGTTGTTGCGGCCGAACAGTTCGATCAGCCACTCGAGCGGCTCATAGCGATCCGGCATTTTCTCGGACGCGCGGTCCAGCATGCGCTCCAGGCCTTCGTGATCGCTTTCCGTCATCGCCGCGCGGATGTGGCCGATCAGCTTGAGCGCGGGCTCAAACGCGCCGCCATCCAGCAGCGCATTGGCGACCAAGTGCGCTGGGCGATGGCGCTTGGGGTTGATCTCGAAAATTTTCACGGCCAGCGCGATGGCAGGTTGAAACGCGCCGCCGGCAAGATATTCCGCCACCAAAAGTTCCGCTTCAGGACCACCCTCTTCGATTCCGGGCAAAGCTTCGAGTAGCGCGATAGCTTCGGGCCGTTTGCCCGCGGCGATCAGCGTGCGCGCTTTCAGCAGCAGTACCGCCGGATTGTGCGGTTCGATTTCGAGCGCTTTCGCGAGAAGCCGCAGCGCCTCGGCGTGATCGCCGCGCTCGAGCAGCCGCTGCGCCGCGCCGCGATACGCTTCCACCGCCTCGCCCGGCTGCCCCATCGCGATGGAAAGTTCCGCCATGCGCAACTGCACGCGCAGATTGTCCGGCTCGGCTTCGAGCAGACGCTTCAGCAACGCCGCGCCTTGCTGCTGGCGCCCGGCTTTCAAATGTGCTTCGGCCATCTGCAAATAAAGTGGCCGCGCTTCGCTCAGCACGCCCTGCTGCACGTACAGCTCGGCCAGCCGCTCGAGCGGCCGGGTCTCCTCGGGCGCGAGCTTGGCAATTTTCTTGTAGATGGCGATGGCTTTGGTGGTGAATCCGTCGTTGATGAAAACCTGCGCGAGCCGCTCGAAATATTCCAGCGCCTGAAACGTATCGCCCTGGCGCACGAGCAGATCGCCCACGGTCATCAGAATCACTTGATCGCGCGGTTCCTGCTTCAGGATTTGCTGATATTCGCCGATAGCCTGGTGAATCTTCCCCTGCTGGAGGAACTTCTGGGCGGATTCGATCAGCTTTGTTTTGTTAAAGGCCATCGTTGACGCTCTGTCCATTGAAGCAACACAACCCGCGCGGTCCGCTTTCGCTCAAGAGCACGGCCAAAACAAGCCGGGAGTGGACTCGAAGACTCTCGCAGCCGGGCAGCGCTGGCCGGCGCGGAGCGGTCCTCGGCAGGAAGGGCCGGCTGTGAAGACGGCGCAGCGTCCACGCAGGGAAGCAGTTTCACGCTAGCATGTGCCGAAAACGCAAGTCAACGCGCCACGCGCGGACCTGTGCGCGGAAGTTACCGGTACCAGGGTTATGGCGCGGGCGCCGGAGGAGCCTGACCGAGCGGCAGGAACTCCTGCGTCGCGCCGGTGGACCAGCAGCAGGATTCGCGCACCGGCGCGAACGAGAACCGGTGATGCGGCGTGGGACCGAAGACGCGCAGTGCATGCAGATGATCCGGCGTGGCGTAGCCCTTGTTGCGGGCCAAGCCGTAATTGGGATAGATGCCGTGCCATTCCAGCATCATCTGGTCGCGCGCGACCTTGGCCAGAATGGATGCGGCGGCGATCGAGACCGAACGCGCGTCGCCGCGGATCAGCGAGCGCTGCTCGACGAGCACGTCGAGGCGCATCGCATCGATCAGCAAGTAGTCGGGCGGCGGCGCGGCGAGTTGCGACAGCGCTTCCGTCATCGCCTGGCGGCTGGCTTGGTAGATGTTCCAGGCGTCGATGCGGCGCGCATCGGCGTGAGCGACGGCCCAAACCACGGCGTGTTCGCGAATGCGCAGCGCGAGGACTTCGCGGCGCTCGGCGGAAAGTTTTTTGGAATCGTCCAGGCCAACGATGCGGCGGTGCGGATTTAGCACGACGGCTGCGGCCACGACGGGCCCGAAGAGAGAGCCGCGGCCGGCTTCATCGAGGCCGGCGATGCGCAACCAGCCGCGCTGGCGCGCTTCGCGTTCGTAGCGGGAAGAGCAAAGCCTCCGCATCGCCGCGAATTTTAGCACGATGCCCGGCAGCGTGCGCCGGGGTTGCGCTGCGCGGTGTTACTCGCTCGCGACCTTCTCGGCCTTCTCGGGGCGCTCGGCGTCGATGCGCTCGATGCGCGCGGCTTTGCCTTTGAGTCCGCGCAGGTAGTAAAGCTTCGAGCGGCGCACCTTGCCCTGGCTCAATACTTCGATCGCGCTGATCGCCGGCGAATGCGCCGGAAAAATGCGCTCGATGCCGATGCCGAAGCTGACGCGCCGCACGGTGAAGCTGGAGCCGGTGTGCACGCCGCGCTTCTTGATCACCACGCCCTCAAAGGGCTGGATGCGTTCCTTCTCCTCGTCGCCTTCCTTCAGGCGCACGTGAACGCGCACGGTGTCGCCCGGACGGAACGCCGGAAGGTCCTTTCGCACTTGCGCCTGCTGCATTTTTTCGATGGTGATATTCATGGAATTCTTCCCGGTGGCAGGCCCGCTCTGGGCGGGGCCAGCATTGTCAATTTGATCGCCGATTGTAGCCGATTCCGCCGGATTTGCCTAGCGAAACGGCGCCACGGTGTGACGGGCGGAGATGGCAAAATGTTCGCAATCGGGTTACTCCCGCCCCCACCCCCATGTTTTTTGGAAGTGTTGATTCTGGGAGGGTTAAAGTGAAAAATCGCGGAAGTGTTGATTCTAGTAGAGTTGAAACCATTTGTAATGAGTGCGATACGAAAGTGCCGCGATTTCCTGGAAGTGTTGATTCTAAAGGGGGTTATGGTCCTCGTAAGTCCTCCATAATCAACAGATCTGAGAAAAGCGCGTAGTTGCAACAGGTGTTGCAAGTGGACGCGCCGCGGGTCGCCTACGAATGCGCTTCGGTGCGGCTTGCTGAAGCGTGGAGAATTCGGGCGGGGCGAGAAGGGCGTGCGCGGGAGGGCGTGGCGAGCGAGGGGCACTGCCGAAATAATGTGTGGCGCGGGAGTGCGTTTGCAGTTCACACCGATTTATAGCATGGGCGGCAATGGCATGTCAAGATTATTTATTAGTTATTCGAATTCAATGGGGCCGAACCTGATCAATCTTAAGGACTTCGCCGCCATAGTGGTTGGTCGCATTGACGGAGGTTTAGACGGTTTACTGGGTTCACTGGGAAACGTCCCGTCCGTCCCCCGTTTTCCCCGCAGAATCACCTCGCGGCACCACTCACCCAGCGTCCGTCCGCTCGTCTGCGCCGCCGTTTCCAGCTGCGCGTACTCTTGCTCGCTGACTTTGAAACCGATGGATTTCGTGCGCAGCGGCGGCTTCACCATGTCCCGGCTCCTCTCTCGCCATCTCAGCCGAGACTAGCAGCCGCGCTTCAGAATCAACAAGTTCGCCTGCGCTAACCTGCGGTTGCCGGACGGCAACCCGCCGAAGGGATTTTTTGTTTAGCTGCTCTGCTTTCAACAGGTTCGCGCACGGTAACCGAAAGTTACCGTGCAGCACCCTTTCAGGGGTGGAGTGTCACCCTTACACCCCGTGCGCAGCACGGCTAAAAACCCTCAACCCCGCCACCGCACTCCGGGAGCACGAAAAAGCCACCCCTCACCGCGCCCGATTCGCCACACTTCACGGTCCAGATCGGCGGCAGAAGCGGGATCGGAAAGCGCGGACAATCGGACCCGGATCACGGCCCGGATCGGCGGCTAAAAGAAAACCTCATCCCCGGCCTATTCAGAAGCCGAGTGCCTGCCCCAACCATCTCCATGCGGCGGTCAGTATCAGCCCCAAGAGGAAGTAAAGTACAAAATTTGCGAGAACAGCCATCGCCACGATCTCAATCGTGCTCACGCGGCCCGCTCCTTCAGTGGCCATAAGCCAGAACGAAGCTGGCCATACAAACAGCACGATATCTTGACCGAAACCACGTAGACCGGCCAAGAATGGCGACGGCGAAGGTCGATTCACTAACATGAAAAAAAGAAAAAAGAGCACTGCAACCCCAACACCTACGAGACCCCAGACCGAAGCAGTTTTCCAAATTGAGCGCATTGGACCTCCTATCACCATCAAATCACTCCGCTCAAAAGATCGGGAACGGCACCATGCGGTTGTACTCAACGAAGCTCGGTGAGCCATTGAGGTCATGAACCAGACCGCGTGGTGTCACGTCGTTCGGGACATTCTTCACCCCACCGGCCTTGAGGGCAGACTCGCAGAACTGAGCGCAGTTCGAATGGTACAAGTTATAGTTTGGCGGAGAGGTTTTTGCGTTATCGAGGAACTTCTGTATCTTTGCCGCCTGTTCCGGGGAAACCGGAATCACAGCCTTGTCTTTTACTGTTCGATTCGGGTCAACTGGCTTCACAGCACCAGGAGTCGTTTTATCCTCTACCGCTGCTGTTGGCGAATCCTTTTTTTGTTCAAGCCCGACAGCCTGTTGTCCGTTGACGCTGATCGCTGCGTGGTCAGCGATATTGGCTCCCTGACCCTGGACCTGTTCGACCGTTACCGTATTTTGCGCCGAATCCGACGTCTGATAGCACCTGGGCGTCCTTCCACAGATGTCCGCCACATTAGCGTTAGTCCGTTCGCCCTGGCCAACATTTTGGCACGCGCCGCCGGCGTCGTCCATTCCATTAGTGCACAACCCTGTGGGATCCGTCAGGATCAGCGGCGAATCGCGAACGTAGGAGTACGCATTCCAGGTCTGCGGGTCGCCAGCCTGCGCCCCGGCGTTATGAGGGTCAGGCGACGTGAATCTGGCAAGGAACGACGCGTCATAGCGCGCGGTAAAATAGTCGAGCCCCGATTCGGCGTCGCGTTCCTTGCCGGTGAATTTGTAGTTGTTGCCGCTGGTTTGTGAGGCGACGTAGCATTCGCTGCCGTAAGGACAGTAGTCGATGTCGTCCAGAATGCCGCCGGTAGCGTTGGTCACGACGCGCGCCGAGCCAAGCTGGTCGTCCAAGTAGTATTCCACATTGCCCGAAGAATCGCGGCGAGCGATGCGCCTCCCGCCGAACATGACGTATTCATGGAACGCGCTATCGGTGAAGCTTCCTGTTCCATCGGTCTCGTCGAGCGCCTCGGTGCCAGCACCATACCAATACAGCTCGTAGAAATTGGGCGAGGTGCTCGAGGAATATTTTTCCACGCGTTGTCCATCACCGTCATAGAAATAATCAAATCCCGCAGTGGAGGCGGGTGGCCCTCGATAAGAACGAAGGCGTTGTCAAGGCGCAGAACGGCCCTGGAATCTCAAATACTTCTACGGACAAGGCCGTTAACGCTGAGCGCGTTGGGCGGCTACGGTGCGG